>Ga0299912_10001137_pt1 | contig 21591 bp, 17 predicted proteins | sample RVTome_2_FD_207667 | JGI IMG/M metagenome (GOLD analysis project Ga0299912, IMG submission 207667) | Soil microbial communities from uranium-contaminated site in the Upper Colorado River Basin, Wyoming, United States - RVT95D214 (version 2) ... | reverse complement strand
GTCAACGGCGCGAAGCGGGTGTTACGAAGATTCCCCATTGTGTGGTGGGACAGGTTTGCCCACGCGTTCTGTCTCAAATTTCCCGCTCTCGGCGAGCAACCGCTGGTGGACCTTTTTCCAGACTATGAAAATCCCGATCCCTATAGCAATGCTAACCACCACGCCTACAGCGACCCAAAACATCGGGTCGGCAAATAAGTCGTAGGAGTGCGGGTAGTCGTTATCGTCCTCGCTGGGATCTTCGCCGGTATAATCAACGTCTGTGAGCTGCCGCGAAATGGTGTGGTTGACCCAAAAATCTGTAGGGTCTGCCGACTTGAAGTCATGGATGACCGTGTACGAGCCGAGCCAGATGAGGGTTTGTGTGTCGTAATAGTCATTGACTTCTATTGAGTACGAGTTAGCACCTCAACCAGTGGATATGTTAAGCTGTTGCTCGTACCCGTAGAAATTCAGAGCCTCGAAGGTATTGAGATCAATAGTATAAAGAAAGTCAGACATTCGAGTCATATTCAGATCGTGGAGTGAAGGTTTAATCCCCCAGCGATAACCGACCTCAATGTTGTTTGAGAGCATCTTTTCACCCACTATTATCCCGGAGGGAGCGTAAAGGCGGATGTGTGTATTCAGATAATTCATAGGATCTGAGTAGGTTAATGTTTGGTTTATTAACCGGCTCCCGTAATCAACGAAAGATTCAAAGTACCAACTATTTGTGTTTGAAGCACCACAGCTAATATAGAACGTGTAATCGAGGATTGAAGTGAAGTTGAGTTTGTTGTCATCCACGAATTGGATGCGGTAGATTTCATCGAACTCGGATGTTTTCGTTTTTCCGTTGTAATCAAGGACACTTTGGGTGACGTGGTAGCGATAATAGTAGATTATTGACATAGGTGTTGGGATCGGTTTGGGGACGAATGCTTGTACGGCGAGCAATGCAGTAGAGAAGAGGATAAGGCCAATGAGGAGTCCACTTGGGACCCAGAATTTTTTACATAAGCAATTCACCGGTATCACGTCACCTAGGTGAGTTCAAGAAAACAACCAAATTCCGTCATTTATATCTGTATGGGATTAGGTTGCGACTTTTTGGATGGGGGCTGCTGGTTATAATCCAAATGAAACAAGGAGAAATTGGATACCGAGGCCGAGACATATGGAGGAACCGATAATCGTTATTGCACTGAAGGGGATGGAGAAATTTTTACCCGCTTCTATATGGGCAATCAAGGAGAATAGGAAGATCAGGCCAATAACGATGAAAATCCACGCCAGAACGTCTAACATAATTTTGTCACACCTAAACTAGAATACTCCGAGAATTCCTTTTATTTTTTTTCTTTTTGCATACCTTTTTGGGACATCGACTGAAGTTTCTTGTCAGGGATGCCCAGGGAATAAATTATGCTAAAGATATTTTGCTTGATGTTGCCGTCTGTAGCGATCGAGAGAATCTTCTTCGGGTTAAAACCGATACTCAATCCCGCGTTCTGGATCATAATACTATCTGTGTTGTTATCGCCAATGGCGACAATTTCGTCTTTACTGACATTTTCGACCTTAGCCAACCAGGTGAGAATCTCTGCCTTTTTCTTCGCATCTATAATAAGGTTATCGACCACTTCTCCGGTCAGGATCCCTTTTGCTTCGTCAATGACGAGTTTGTTCCCGAACGCATAGTCAAGTCCCAAGCGTTCCTTCAGGTGATCGGTAAAATACGAGAAACCACCCGAGATGAGAGCGATTTTATACCCCATTGACTTTAAAGCTTGAATGAGTTCCTCCGCCCCTGGCGTGAGACTCATATGATTCGCGACCTTTTCCAAGAATGCCACAGGGGTGCCCTTGAGCAATTTGACGCGATCTTTGAGCGCTTGTCGGAAGTCGATCTGCCCGTTCGAAACCTGTTCGGTGAGTTCAGCTATCTGTTTTTGAACGCCCGAACCTTCCGCAATTTGAAGGATCGTTTCCCCTTCTACAAGGGTACTATCCATGTCAAAGACAATGAGTTTTTTCGCTTTATTATAGCGGGATTCTGGTTGGAAAATGACACCGAGATCCATTTCGCCACAAGTGGATTTTAACTCTTCCCGAAATTGTGTTTTAGAAATTGTTAAGGCCTTTATATCAACGTGCAATTCCATCGCGATGAAATCCCCCCGGGCTATCATTTTGATGCGATTGATATTGACAGTTTTACTGTAGAGAAAACCGGACACCCGCGCAACAATTCCACGGCGATCTTTTCCAATGATTGTAATTACAGAAAAGTCGGATTCGGCCGGCCGCCGACCCTCTTTGTAGGATTTAACAGAGATTAAGAGACGGGTTCTTCTTTCCAATTTTCCATAAGTCTCCTGCAATTCAGGTAACTTCCCAATATCCGCGTCAGGAATCTCCACAATCAGGATGATCGAGAATAAACCCCGAACCACCGTTTCCTCAATATCAATTATATTATAGTTGCGTTCTGCGACTTCTTTGGTAATTTTCGCTACGAGGCCCGGTTCGTCCTCACCGGTTGCGGAGATCACAATTAGCGCCATTTAAAAGACCCAAAAATTCCCTTGGGGACTTATTAAAGTATCGAGTAACTTTTTAGCAGGCGGAAACTAAAAACTTGTTATTGAGAAGGATGAAAAGTATTACGAAGATATGACGCCGAGGTCTGTAATATGAGGCACTTTCTGACAGAGCTAATAGCAAATCCGAAGCTAGAAGACCCTTCGACAAAAATGGGTATGCACCGTCACTTTGCGCGGTACTCGAAGGGAAAATTCTCGGGACCTGCTTGTAAAATTTCCATAATTCCTGCGAAGATCGCCATTGCCTCTACATTTGAGTACGAGGATATTTTGACCTATTTCGCCGCTAAATTCTTTCCTGAACCTGTAGTAAACATAATTGGCACGATAGTCACTGGTAAGGATATTAACAGTGAATTAGAACGGATTGGACTTAAAATCCGTGTCGAAGAATCAAAGGGTCAAGCAAAGAATTTCAAAGCTAAGGTGGAGGAGGAAATTCCAAAAGAACAATTGAATAAGTTAATCGAAATCGTTGCAGAAAACGGTTATATTCTCATCTCATTCAAGCAGCAGGAAAAAGGTGGCATATCGGTGACCACAAAGAAAAGTCCTCCTCGCCCTAATCCTAAAGGTGGGGAAGAAGATGCTCCCGAGGCTGCAGTTCAATTTTGTAAGGTTAATTTGCCAAACAAGAAAGAAATAATGGATGCCGTCTTCGCAGACATTCTGCCCGACTTTAAAGCAGAGCTTCCCCAAAAATTCAAGAAACTGACACTAGAAAATCGGTACGACTTTTCCGAGCTCATAATTCCAAAGAATTTGCCCTCACAGTTAGTCCGCTTGAAAACTATTCGTGTTGGCAGGTTGACGAGACGGGTAGAAGTTGATGAGGACCATTTTGAGAAGCAGTATTCTGTGCGAGCTTAATGGTCCGTAACCGGTTCTTTTTTATCCACCTCTTATTCCTTGACCAAGTCGAGAAAGTCCTCAATTTCTATCTAAAATCCATCCCCCATTTCATCTCATGTCTTTTAAACCTGTATCATCTCAGAATTTACACTGTGTAAATCTGGATGTGAGGAGGATCATCTAAAACGAAAAAGAAATAATATATCTTGTCTAGAGGAGGTTAGACTTCGATGAATGGCCTCACACTTCCTTCGGAAATTCCCCACGAAATGGTCATTAAATCTCAAGAAACCACCGACCCTAATTTTGGGAAACCTCCCGCCTCGCGCACGATTTCAGAACTCCTTGCAAATAGTCTCATCTACCTTGATAAACCGAGTGGCCCAACGTCCCACGAAGTGGTGGCTTGGTTAAAGAAAATTTTAGGGATTGCAAAGATCGGCCATGGTGGCACACTTGATCCGAAGGTCACAGGGGTCCTCCCATGTGCGATCGGTCCCAAAGCATTGAAGGCCATTGAGGCCATACAGTCTGCCGGTAAGGAATATGTGTGTATTATGAAACTTCACCGAGAACAACCTCGTAAACTGGTTGAAAGTGCTTTTGAACTGTTCACCGGTGAAATTATTCAAAGGCCCCCTCTGAGGTCATCCGTGGCACGTAAGTTGCGAACCCGGCAGATCTATTACGCGAAGATACTCGAAGTAGATGGCCCACGAATACTTTTCAGGATCGGGTGCGAAGCAGGGACTTACATCCGCAAGTTCTGTTACGATATCGGGGAAGTGCTCTTGTGCGGCGCTCATATGGCTGAGCTCCGCCGTACGAAAATTGGACGTGTATATGAATCACTCCCCATCAAGACATTGCAAGATGTCACGGACGCGATTTATTATTTCCGAGAGAAGGGTGATGAAACCTTCCTCAAAAAAATCTTAAAACCCATCGAGGATGGTGTGCAACACGTTCCCAAAATAATCTTGCGAGATGCGGCAATAGATGCCATCTGCCATGGAGCGGATCTTGCCGCCCCTGGCCCACTAGAAATCGATGCTTCCATTAAAGCGGGTGATGATATTGCAATGTTCTCGCAAAAAGGAGAACTAGTCGCCATTGGTCAAGCTACCCATAACGCCCGGGAAATTCTTAAGATGAGTAATGGTATCGTGGCGAAGACCACGAAAGTCTTCATGGACCGGGGTACATACCCCGCCTCGTGGGGGAAAAACGCGCAGTGAGCAATCATTACTTTTCAGATGCTCCTGCTAATAAATATGCACCCCGTTTTAAGATACAGTTCACTTGCTACGGGAAAAATTTCACGTTTTGGACTACGGCCGGTATTTTCAGTCCAAAGGGTATAGATCCCGGAACGAAAATCCTCTTGCAATATCTGGCGGCCCCTAGCAAAGGGCAATTCCTCGATTTGGGAGCCGGATATGGGGTCATAGGCGTGATTATTCTCCGCCTGAATCCTAACCCTGACTTACATGGCGCTTTCATAGAAGTGAATCCTGCAGCAGGGAAACTTATCAAGAAGAATCTCGTTGAAAATGATTGCCCGAAAGCAGAGGTAATCATTGGGGATTTCCTCGAACATAATTTTCCTAACACCTTCGATTATATCGTGTGTAACCCCCCGCTGAAACGGGGGTTGAAATATGTCGAGCAAATGTTTGATAGAGTGGCTCAACTGCTGAACGTGGGAGGTATATTTCAATTTGTTGCGAAAACCAAGCTCGGGGCGAAGCGGTTGCGTGAATATCTCGGGTCCCCACACCTCCATTTCGCAAATTTCTCTGAGGAGATTGAAGCCGGATATCGTGTGATCAAGTGCCAGCGGGTGTAATTTCCATACTTAAAAAGAAAATTTTTTTAGTAAGGGGCCATTGACGTCTGTTACTTCCTCCGAAAGAGTCGCCGGTTGGAACGATCTTATTACTAACGCGAGGTTTTTTTCCTTTGCCACGTGCTAAACGAAAACTCGACATTTTGATGCACGATTTAGTCCCGAAGCACCTCATTTTGACGCGGTCCCAAACAGAAGACCTGTTGACAAGGTTCCGCATCCACATTTCCCAGCTACCCCGTATCTTAGAAACGGATTCGGCGGTGCGTGCCATTGGCGCTAAGCGGGGGGACGTTGTGCACATCATTCGCAAGTCGCGCAAGACTACCGTTGACACTGTGGATATGTTCCGCTTTGTCGTGAAAGATCGGCGGTAATTTTTAAAATTACAACTTAATACTTGATTAAAGGTAAGGCGTAATGGTGCTATTGAATAACGACCAGAAATGGGACATCCTGAAGGCTTATTTCGAAGAAAAGGGGCTTGTCCGCCAACACTTGGACAGTTTCAACGACTTTATTGAAAATGCTTTACAAGAAATCGTTGATGAAGTTGGCCGCGTGACGCCGGACATCCCTGGTTTTTACGTGAAGTTCGGTGAGATCGTTGTCCAGAAACCTGTTGTCCGAGAGGCCGATGGTGCGACCCGAGAAATAACCCCGATGGAAGCACGCATTCGGGATCTCACGTATGCAGGCCAGATCATCTTAAAGATGTCCCCGGTTACAATTGACGAGCGGAGTCAGCGAGAACACGAAGAGGAACAATTGGATGTCTATATCGGTAAGATGCCAATAATGCTCAAATCCAACTTGTGCCCTCTCTCAAAAATGACTCAAGCAGAACTCATCCAAGCAGGGGAGGATCCGAATGATCCGGGGGGTTATTTCGTTGTCAACGGCACCGAGCGTGTGCTCGTCACACAAGAAGACCTTGCACCGAACCGCATTATGATTGAGGATGCATCCCGGAGCTCCTCGGCCACTCACATCGCGAAAGTATTTTCTACCACACAAGGTTTCCGCGCTCCAGTAACAATCGAGCGCAAGAAAGATGGCACACTTCGCGTGTCGTTCCCCTCGGTGCCTGGGAAGATACCCTTAGCTGTGCTGATGAGGTCCCTGGGCCTTGTCACAGACAAGATGATCTCCGATGCTTTCTCCGATAATCCCGAGATACGCAAGGAACTCATTCCAATTCTTGATGTTGCTAAAATCATTAAAGTTGAGAAAGATAAAGACGAATCCCTCCGGAACGCCCTCGATTATATCGGGCGGCGGGTAGCGGTGGGGCAAACTAAAGATTACCGTATCAAGCGGGCCAAACAAGTCCTCGACAGATATCTCCTGCCGCACATTGGGAGTACCAAGAAGGACCGGATCAAGAAAGCATATTACTTGGCCCAGATGTCCCAGAAAATCCTCGAGCTCTCGTTAGAAATGCGCCGGCCAGATGATAAAGACCATTATGCCAATAAACGTTTGAAGCTCGCCGGTGATTTGTTCGCATCCCTATTTCGCGTTGCCTTCATGAACCTGGTTCGGGACATCAAATACCAGCTCGAGCGGACCGCCGTCCGAGGCCGAAAAGCCAACATTAAGACTGCCGTACGGGCAGATGTTATTTCTGAACGAATCCGCCATGCCCTTGCTACGGGTAATTGGGTAGGCGGCAAGGCGGGAGTTTCGCAATTATTAGACCGCACGAACTTTATCTCCACCCTGAGTCACTTACGGCGTATTATCTCGCCCCTCTCACGGAGTCAACCGCACTTCGAAGCGCGGGACTTGCATCCTACACAATGGGGGAAAATTTGCCCCGCTGAGACACCAGAAGGGCCCAACTGTGGTTTAGTGAAGAACTTAGGCTTGACTGCGAATATTTCCGTGGGTGCGAATGAGAAAACCGTGGAAAACGTGTTACTCGACCTCGGCGTGGTCCCTCTTGGGGAAGAGGGCACGCAAGTACGCGAAGCAACAAAGGTATTCCTCAACGGGAAGCTCATTGGTATCCACACTCAATACAATCAACTCATCTATAACGTACGCAAGAAGCGTCGTATGGGGCTCATCAACCACAACGTCAACATTGCCTATTACGTGGACTCCAATGAAATTCAGATCAACAGCGATGCTGGTCGCGCTCGGCGTCCGCTTCTCGTCGTGGAAGAAGGGAAGATGCTCATCACGCACGAGCAGATCGAAAAGTTACGCCGCCGGGAGATCGCGTGGTCAGACCTCATCCAGTCGGGTGTGGTGGAGTATCTCGATGCCGAAGAGGAAGAAAATGCGTATATCTCGCTCAAAGAAGAGGGCTTACTCCCCGAGCACACTCACATGGAGATCTCACCTGCGGCCATTCTGGGCATTACAGCGTCCCTCATCCCGTACCCCGAACACAACCAGTCCCCGCGGAACACTTACGAAGCGGGTATGGCGAAGCAAGCACTGGGCATTTTCTCCGCGAATTTCCACCTACGCTTGGACACGCGTGGGCACACGCTCCACTACCCGCAGAAACCGCTCGTTAAGACGCACCCTATGGACATCATTGGCTTTAATAATCGCCCCGCTGGGCAAAATTTCGTCATTGCCATCATGAGTTACGAGGGGTACAACATTGAAGATGCGCTCATTATGAACAAAGCATCGATCGAGCGGGGACTCGCGCGGAGCACGTTCTTCCGAACGTATGATGCAGAAGAGCGTAAATATCCGGGTGGGCAGGAAGACCGTTTTGAAATCCCCGAGCGGAGTGTCCGGGGATACCGCGCGGCGGAAGCGTACCGGCACCTTGCACAGGACGGAATTATTGAACCAGAAACGTCCGTGGAAGGCGGTGACGTGCTCATCGGGCGGACCTCGCCTCCACGCTTCATTGAAGAGTACAAGGAATTTGATTCCCTCTACGCCCCAATGCGCCGGGAAACCTCGGTCAACATGCGACACGGCGAAAGGGGCATCGTGGACACGATTATCATCACCGAGACCATCGATGGCAACAAGCTCGTGAAGATCAAGGTCCGAGACCTTCGAATCCCAGAGCTCGGCGACAAATTCGCTTCCCGTCACGGCCAAAAGGGAGTCATCGGTCTCATCCAACCCCAAGAAGATATGCCCTTCACGGAAGCAGGGTTAACCCCGGACCTTGTCATCAACCCCCACGCGTTCCCGTCCCGTATGACCTTAGCCCAGATGTTCGAGGGCATCGCCGCGAAGATCGCCTCCACTAAGGCACAAGTCAAGGATGCTACCGCATTCGAGACTGAGAATATCTCGGACCTCCAACAGGAACTGCTGGATTGCGGGTTTGAGTATTCCGGCAGGCATACAGTCTATGACGGTATCACCGGTGAAATGTTTCCCGTAGGCATTTTTATTGGTGTAGTGTATTACCAAAAGTTACACCACCTCGTGGCGGACAAAATTCACGCCCGGGCGCGCGGGCCAGTGCAAATCCTCACGCGACAACCTACCGAAGGACGGGCGCGTGAAGGAGGCCTCCGCTTCGGTGAAATGGAAAGGGACTGCCTGGTGGGGCACGGCGCAGCGCTCTTGCTAAAAGAACGCCTGCTCGAGGAATCAGACAAAACCACCATCTTAGTTTGCGAACAATGCGGGTTCCTCGCAGTACTGGACAGAAATAAAGATAAATTTTATTGTCCTGTCTGTGGTGATAAAGTTACAATCTCTCCTGTGGCTTGCTCGTACGCCTTCAAATTGCTCCTCCAAGAAATGATGAGCCTCGGCCTGGCTCCGCGCTTGCGCCTCAAAGAGCAAGCATAATATTTTTTCTTGTAAATTTTCTATCTCATTAATTTTAGTTAAGAACCGAGAATGTAAGATATAGGTTAAGAGGTAGCAAGGAGTTGCTCAAGTGCAGGTGCCTTTACGCGAAAGGACAGCCATCCTCCTCGTAATGCCGGAAACTGGCGGTAACGTGGGGTCGGTAGCACGCCTGATGAAAAATTTTGGATTTCGAAACCTGACCATCCTAAATCCCCAGTGCGAGATCGACCATAACACGTATGGATTTGCCATGCACGGGAAAGACGTCTTGGACGAGGCTCGAGTGGTTAAGGTATCCCCTGAAGAACAACTCGCGGCGTATAAAGGAATCCTCAAGGACTATGACCTGGTGATAGGTACCACAGGGAAGGGAGAACATTATACCAACTTGAAGCGAGCACCCGTATATCTGGAAGACTTCCAATTACCCGAGATCGGGGCAGATCAAAAAATATGTATTGTTTTCGGCCGGGAATCCATAGGTCTTTTGAATGAGGAAATTTCTTGCGTTGACTTTACGGTCCGCATCCGTACGAGTCCAGAGTATACGTCCCTCAACCTCTCCCAGGCTGCAGCTCTAATCCTCTACCAAGTCTTCTTGCAATTAGAAGTAGAGAAACGTCCGAACGTCCTCATCACAACGCGGGAGCAAAAGGACCGACTCTATGATGTAATTAGTCATCTTATTGTTCAGGCAAAGGTTCGCACATTTCCCCACGAGCGCGTGCTTCGGGCCTTCCAGAACGTGTTTAACAGGGCGTACATGACACAGAAAGAATTCCGCTTGATTGATGGCTTATTACGACGTGTCGAGCAAACCATGGGTCATTCCCCTGAAATGAAAGAAGATGAAACTCGCCAATCAGAATAATGAAGAAATAAGAGAAAAAGTAAGCGGGCGTGCAGGGAATTGAACCCTGGACCAGCGGGTTAAAAGCCCGTCACTCTACCTGGCTGAGCTACACGCCCGTGAAAAATTATCCAAGGATTATCGTGTAATCGAATCACAATACTCCTTTTCACGTGGTACGAGAAACAGTTCGAGGGGACTAAAAAAATTTTTTAGAAAACTGAACGAGACGAAAAATTTTTCCGCGAACCCCTTATTGGCAATGCTCCCTCAGATGAGTGTTTTTAGCTTCTCCACAAAGGCGCGAATGACATCCTTGGGGGTGATCTTTTGGGATGGTACCATACCTTGCCCGTTCTCGGGTTTACCACCGCCTTTACCTTGAAATTCCTGCAGGATTTCCCGGAGTGCATTCCCCAAGTGGAGGTTCTTCTCCTTCACGAGCTGGCTGTCACCAAACACAACTACTAACACTCCCTTGCTGGAAGGTGTAGCGAGGAAGACAATACTTCCAGGTATTTGTTTCAAGAGATTAATGCCGAGGTCGTTCAGGGCCTTGGTGTCCATAGTGGGGACGTCCTGAGCTACTATGGGAACACCTCCGATGGTGGTGGCTGCCTTCTTTAACTTTTCCAGTTGGTCTTCACTAAGCAGCGATCCCATCACCTTGACTCGGTCCCGCAACTCTGTCCATTCGGTTAGAAATCGTTGCACGGCGTGGGGGATTTCCCTGAGCTTCACCTCGAAGATGGAACGGAGCTGGACTAGAGCTGCTGTAGTAGGAGTTGTTTCTGTTGAGGTTAACGTGAGATCTTCGGGGGCAGGTTGCTTGCCTCCTTTCTGTGCTTTGTTGAGGGCCTTCCACTTATTAAAGAGCTCTTTTGCCCGTCCCGCCACTAATTCCGCCTGGACTCCGAGGATATCGCTAGTCTCACGAAGAACCTTCTTTTCACGAGCTTCCATTGCTTTTAATGCCTTACCAGCAGTATACGTGAGTCGGACGATGCCATCTTGAATTTTCCGGGCTTTTAACACCTTGATCCGGCCTACCTCATCTGTTGAGTGCAAGTGGGTGCCGCCACACGCTTCGACATCAATGCCAGGGATTTCGACAATGCGAATGTTGTTACCTGGTACAGCGCCCCCCTGGTAGATGTGCATTCCGTATTTATTCTCAGCCTCACGGCGCTTGAGAAATTGGGAGCGGATGCCCACTTTCTGCTTCACGATAGCATTTGCCCGCGCCTCGATCTTTGCGAGTTGTTCGGGGGATACAGGCGCGAAGTGAGTGATATCGAGGGATGCCCATTTCTCTGTTTTCTTCGCCCCGGATTGGTTGATGTGGTTGCCAAGAACGTCCCGAGCTGCAGCGTTGATGATGTGCGTGGCCGTGTGGTGCTGTGCCAATTGTTTTCGCCAGTCTGGATCCACAGAAACTGTGACTTCGTCCCCGACCGCAAAGGGTGCTGGTTGGTCGAGTTCGTGGACGATGACGTTTTTCTGCTTAAATACGTTCACAAAAGGAATGTCGTTAATCTTGCCGACATCGTGTAATTGCCCTCCGGAGGTGGGATAGGCAACAGTCTCGTCAAGGACCACGTAATTCCCGTGCACCCAAACGACTTTATCCGTGCTTTCATTTTGGTCGTAGCTTTCAAAATACTTTGCCCGGGTGTCGGGGAGGTCGGGGATGGGGAGGTCGTAGTCCTTGTGGGTTTGGACTTTACTTTCAACTTGCTCGTGTAACGCTAACACGCGACTGTAGAAGTCATCTGGCACGGTCACGGTCTTGCCGAGCTTACGAGCTTCCTCCCGGATGACCTCCGGATTAATGCCGTTGGAATCATACAATTTGACCAAAGTCTCTGTAGTAATATCTTGGGTGATAATGTCAGCTACTATCCGCCGGGCTTTTTCTTTGGTCTTCTCATACTTTACTTTCTCTACCGCGAGGATTTCTCGGATGTCATACAAATTATTAGAGACTTCGGGGAAAATATCACTGAGCTCAGCAGCGTGCCATTCGCAAACGTTGGCGAGGTCTATCTGCCAACCCATTTGGTCGATGAATCCCATCGCGCGCCGGATGAGGACCCGGAGATTATAACCGCCCCCAACATTCGAAGGTAACATTCCATCGGACAAGGCAAACAGTAGGGCACGGGCATGCTCGGCGATAGAATAGAGCGCGGTCATGGGCATAATTTTCGCGTGCAATTCTGCCACGGGCATGGCCATCTCTTTTGCTACACGTCCCCACGCTACGTTGATGTCGTCAACCTCGTCAATATTTAAGTAAGCGGAGAAGAGGGAGAATTTTTTGAAAAGCGGGGCGTCAAATTTTACGCCGGTCTGCTCGCGCAATTTCTGAAGGACGACCGGAAATGTGGCATCATATAATGTGGGAGTTCCCTGGGAAAACCACGCGACTCGTTCCATACCGAGGCCCATATCGAGCACCTTGAGCTTTAGGTCTCGAGACCCATCTGGGGTCTGTTCGAACATCATGTACACTTGATTGAAAAGCTCCACGCCCCGGGAGAAAAACTCCATGCAGGGTCCAAAGTTGCCCCCACCCGCCCACGCATCTTCGTGGATGGTCACTTCACTCTTAGGGAGGCCGACAACTTGCAAGAGAAAATCGAAAATATCGGTAAAAAGCTGCTCTTGATTCCATTCCGCGGGTTTGACGAAGACGTGTTGGCCAATCATCACGAATCCCGTGCAATGTGACCCTGTAATACCCACGTTTGCCACGTCATTAAATCGCAAGCAAAACTGGGGTATGAGGAGTTTTTTCGCGGGGGGTTCAGACTCCCCAGAAATGACATAAGGTTGGAACGCAGCAATGGAGGCAATCGTGAAGTCAGTGGTGGGATTCCATCGCGAAACCACCGGGTATCGCTTAATCGGAGTGTACCCGCGTGGTTGCAGCAATTCCACTAACTTATTCCACACGTCCTTATAGCTTAATTTCACCTTTGAGGGATTGTCAATCGTGACCTTGAACCCGCCGCTACAGGCTGGGTCGCCGCACTTGATTTGATTCGCGTTAACAGTCCAGAAATATTGCCCGCACTTGCATTGCTTGCGCATGTATCCCAGCGCTTTTAGTTTTCGGGTGGGGTAAAAACGGTCAGGGTCCTGAGAAGCGATTTTTTTGAACGCCTTCTTTTGTTCTTTGTCCGTCAGCAAGGCTCTCACTTCTTCGCGTCTACGAATGAATTTAGGGCGCGGGATAAAAGATTTGCGAAATGCGCCGGAAAAACTCGATTAAGAAAAGGATTGTGGAGAATATAACGGAAAAACGCTAAGGAATGAACATCGCCGCAGCTACGACCGTGGTCCACTCGCCATTCTTTTCCACGACAGCAGTAGAGGTAACATTCTTGGTTTCAATAATCTTCCCACTTATGATGAAGACTTGCTTTCGCTCATCGTAGTTTGCGTTCGGATCGAATGGGATGCCCAATGTGGACGCAAGCATTTGTGCCGCGAGGTCTTCTGCGTAATCACCGACTTCTTCTTCCATCTTACCGTAATCATGGTGCTCGCTTAAGTATCCGTAATGACTCTCATCTGCTGGTTTAGCACATCCAACAGCCGCCGAGAGCATGCGGTTTTTCTCGTTGGAATAATTTTCCGAGAGGACGCAAAAGACAATCTCACCTGGCGTGAGATATTTTAGTCCTTCCTCCCGTTCCACTTCAACGGCCCCCGGAGGCCAGATGCTTGATACTTTTACCAAATTGAATTTCTCGATCTGTGCGTCCCGGAGAGCGAGCTCAAACGATGCAAGCTTCTCCTTGTGCCTGCCTACACCTCGAGTGAGGAATACTTTTGTTGGGATCATCTGCTTAGGGGAAAACTAGTTATTTGGGATTAGTGTGAATTCATTCAAAGCTCCTAAAAACTTTTTTCTTCTCAAACTGCTGGAAACAACTTTTTCCCTCCGCAAAAAGAGACGGAGTAATTCTGCTCATTTGAAAAAATGGGCAAAAAATATTATCAGAGTATATCGAGGACGGTTATATTGATAGCCCATTGAGGATACCCGCCCAATCTGTTCGGTGTGAAATATGCAGGATCCTTGGTGATATTTGCGATCGAAGTTAGAAGGGGGGTAGGTAGTTATAATTAGGTTGAAACTGCTATGAAGGCCCCGGTGATTATGAGAAAAATGATTATGCTATTCCGCTTCTTGGGATCCATACGGTTTTTAGCCAAATTTCCAATTTTTCACATAACTCGTCCAGGGTCCGGCAGATTTTCCCACCGCTGGCCTCGATGAAAAATTGCACTTGGAGGTTGATGCACACGCCGAGGTTATCTCCACGCTGTCGAAAGTCCCCAAGATACCCCCAAATGGGTTTTTGGCGCGCGAAGGCATAACCTATTTCCGCGGCTGTCCCGTTATCATCATAATCGAGGACTGCTACCACTACATGACACGTATCCAGATCGTCTTTATTTCGCTTTCCGATTTTTTGATTGATAGCACTCATTCGTTCCTTTAATGTTCCCAAGGGAAGGTTCGACTGTTCGAGGTCCTGCAATTGTGTGCCCAAATTACGAGATTGCTGGAATGGTTCAATTACGTCGAAGTGCTCTCCCAAGCGAGATTGAATGTTGTCCAGTTCACGTAAACCCAGTTCCGTGAATCCGAGGGGATTTGCCAAATACAGCCGCGGCCGACTCGTGTTCATACCAAGTGGAGTTTCCTCTCTCCCCATAAGAAATTTTTTAACGAAGCGTTTCTTTTTAATTCCTTAGACTTGGCTCCGTAGCTTAGATCGGCAGAGCGACGGATTCGTATGATTCTTCCCGAATCGGGAGATCTGCAAGATCCGTAGGTCGGGGGTTCAAATCCCCCTGGAGCCTCCACTTTCCCTTTTCGATCTTTGGGAGATCTCGCGATGACTAGACCTCCAACTCAGAAACCTCAGGTTCCAACTTCACCTTTTGACACCAAAGCAACGTTAGGTGACGTAGGACAGTGGGACCTCTTGAACGCTCTCCTGCAATTTACCAAACCAGCGGCGGGGGGACCGCTCGCGAGGATGGATGACATTATGCACCTGCCCTTCGTCACAGATGCGGCGGGGAGGCAGTTATTCCTAAAAATTGACACTTTCGTTCAATCGACAGATATGCCACCGCAGATGTCTCACTATCAGGCCGGCAAGAAGGCGGTTACCGCGGTCATTAGCGACCTTGGCGCTAAAGGGATCCGCCCCTCTGGTATTGGAGCATCCTTGTGCTTTCCCCGAGGAATATTCGCAAACGATGCCGTGAAGGTTGTGGAAGGAATCTCAGATGCATGTCAACACTACGGGTGCGGATATTTTGGCGGGGACTTGAATGAGGGATTAGAAATCGTGATTACACCTGTCGCCGTGGGGATGGCCGACCCAAAAAAAGTGCCCGGCAGGGGGGGAGCTCGCCCGGGAGATGTGCTGTGCGTGAGTGATCGTCTCGGGCGGACGGCAGCCGGATTGGAAATCCTGCTTAAAGGGAAAGATTGCCCCCCCAATGTGCGTGAAATTCTAAAAAATGCTGTATTTGCCCCCGAGACCCCGCTCGAACAAGGCATCGTGCTTGCTGAGAACAATCTCGTGACGGCCGCTATCGACTCTTCTGACGGCATCGCGTTTTCAATTGCCCAACTCGCGACTGAGAGCAAGTGTGGTATTGAAGTAGCAGTAGATGCGTTACCCATCGCCCCCGAGGTGGCAGAGTATGCGCCTGAGTCTATCCAGCAAGTCGAGCTTGCTCTCTATGGCGGGGAAGAGTATTGTTACCTGTGGACGATTCCCAAGAGCAAGCTTGCCCACGTAAAGACCCTCTGTAAGGAACGAGCGTGGCAGTTATTCGAGATTGGGAAGGTTACGCAGGGTAGCGAGATTGTGTTGAAGACCAAGCGCGGGGAAGCGTCTCCCTTGAAAACCCGCGGATTCACCCATTTCGCCGGTGAGGCTCCATCTTCGAGACTTTGAAGTAGCTTGTGGTTTGAAGGGGGTAGCAAGGGCAAAATCTTAAATTCTTTGCAATACACTCCATTTTAACCGCGCGGAAGTAGCCAAGCTTGGTCCACGGCGCTGGTTTGAGGTACCAGTCCTTAGCGGCGCGCGGGTTCGAATCCCGTCTTCCGCACCATTTTTCACCCATTTTTAAATTCCATTCTGATTTCCGATGAATGCGAATTTCTAATTTATCGTACGAATTCGTCTGCATCCCTTGGAAAGATATTAACGAAAAAAATGACAATGCAGCTTTATGGATCATCGGAATTACAGGTGAAAATACATGGCCGAAAACATAATGAAAAACCTGTGGATTCTCCACAAACCCACCGGCGTCTGCTTGTATCACCAGCAATTTGAGTCCACCAGCGAGACGCTAGACGTGGACAATGATTTGTTCGCCGGATTCGTCTCGGCAATGATGGGGTTTTCCCAAGAGGTGTCCAAGGGGAAGGCGTCATTGAAAGAGATCCACCTCGGCCCCTTGAAAATCGTGTATGATGCAGGAGACCTGATCATCGTCACGATCGCGTTCGATCAACACGCCTCGCGACCACAAATGAACGACCTACTCAAGCGCATTACAACTCGTTTCTTGGACAAGTTCGCAAACCGCCTACCCGCGAATAAATTTAATAATTGTGTCTCACCGTATGCTACTTTTGACGATGATATGGTTCAAATCTGCCAGTCAACCACCAAGGGTGGGAAACAATTCTTAAAAAATGTGCCTGATGGTGAAGAAAAGTATGCAACATTGAATAGCGCCGTTAAAGAGTACTTGCAAGGCAACCAGCAGGCATCATTTCACGACATAGATGCGGTTATGCAAAATAAAGTGGGAGCCGAAGATAAGATTCAAAATACGTTGCACATGGTGAAAAAGTTTGCTAACCGCTTGGGAATCGAAGCAGATTTTGAGCCCCTCTTCCAGAAAATTAGGGCGAACACGATAAGTGCCAATAATGAGGAGTACAGTCCGTTTAAGTAAGCTTTAGGTTTTAGCCGATCTTGGTTTCTTAATCATTATTTGTTAAAGGTATGATACTAGATCACATCGCCACGAAATATATTATACCGCTGTTGGGAGGGCAATAAGGCACGAACGCTTTTATATCACAGGGGCAGTATTATTTCTGTCGGGTTGCACCACCACCCCAAGACATATCTTAAATGATGTCAGGAGTAGAGTGTGGCACAACTCAGAAAGATGTGCAAATTATTCTTTTTTTTAGAAAACACAGATTCTGTGCGAGATTTCCCCTTAACTATTAAAGTCTTGTGCTTTATTAGGCCGAAGGTTTTATATTGATACGCTTGGAACATGTACGCCACAATTAACGTCTTAACAACGATAATCTTTATATCCCTTGCTACGAATGTTATCTCCGACAAAAAGCATCCGTCCGACAAAAATAGGCATTAGGATAGTGGTTCCAATTTTGGATATTAAGCAATTATTTACCGATTATTTAACCGGGGCGAAAATCTTCAACGATCGGGATTATCTCAGTCCCCATTTCGTGCCTCAAGAAATTCTTCATAGGGACGAACAAATAACCCTGATCGCTCACGTTGTGTTGACTGCATTAAAAGGAGGAACGCCTTCAAATATTTTGATGTATGGAACCACGGGGACAGGCAAGACCGCGGCAGTTAAATACGTGGCCAGGAAATTGCACCAGCAATGCCAGGAAAATAAAGAACGATCACCAATTTTTTTGTACCTCAACTGCCAAGAAACGAATACGACTTATAGAATCATGGCTCAGATCTGCAATATGCTGAACCCTGACGAGGTGGTTCCTTTCACGGGATTACCTACTGATGCGTTGCTTGTCAAAGTAACAGAGCGATTAGAAAAGACGTGTGCTGGAACAGTCTGCTTCGTGGTGCTCGATGAAGTGGACGTCCTCGTCAAAAAAACAGGGGACGAAACACTCTACCACTTGACTAGGATGAATGCCCAGTTACAATTCGCCAAAATTGCCATCATCGGCATCTCCAACGAACTAAATTTTAAAGACCTCCTGAGTTCTCGGGTGCTAAGTAGTCTGTCGGAAGAAGAAATCTTGTTTCCCCCATATAATGCGGGGGAACTATCGGATATTCTCGCGGCGCGGGCAGAGAGGAGCTTTCAACTAGGGGTTCTAGAGGACGCAGTCGTTCCTTTGTGTGCCGCCCTAGCTGCCAAGGAATATGGGGATGCACGGAAGGCGCTCGCCCTCTTGCGCCGCTCGGGGGAGTTAGCCGAGCGGAAAGGAAAGCATGTGGTGACCGAGGATCTCGTGTATTTGGCCCAAGAAGATATGTCACGTGATTGCGTAGATGATTTCCTCTCCCGATCCCCATTTCAGCTCCGCATCGTCCTCCTCGCGGTGTACCTCCTCCAGAAACACGACGTTGATCCCATCAAGACGGGCGAGGTCTATGCGACATACTGCGAGCTTTATCGGTTTTTGGAACGGGAAACGCCCCTAACTCTTCGACGGGTGACACAACTCATCAAAGAACTAAATATGATTGGAATTTTGGAGACCAAAACCAAGTCTGAGGGGCGACACGGTAGAAGCACGTATATTAAGATTCAAATATCTCTCGCGCAAATTCAGAAATCATTTGTTGGCGATGCCCGCCTCGGGTCCTTATTAGAGGTGGTTCCTCGAACCGTGCGCAGGCCGGACCTGGCTCCGGTGAACGATCATTACTACAAAAGGTTACTCTAATGTGGTTCAAGAAAAGTGCCACTTAGCTTTATCTTCCACCATCGACCGGAGCAGGCGTAGAGCCAAGTCTGGAAGGTCTTTTTGCAAGCTCCGAAAAATCGCCCCAATGTGGGGACAGAATTTGCGGGCAATTTGATGCTGAGAGGTGAAGAACTCGCAAGAATGAGTGAGTTTGTTAGATTTCCCATCAATGTTGACTTCGATTGTCTTCCCCTCCGTGGTGATCGTCCCCTTGACTTTTTCCAAGGCAGGATCGGGCACCTCGAGCCGGATATCCTTGAGCTTGATGACGAAAGTCTTGGACTTGTATTCTTCCGGTAAAATCTCCCGAAAATAATCGTTGAAGGTTTTTGCAATCAGCGCTTTTTCCTTCCGGACCTGTTGAACGAAGGTTTGTTGGATTCTTTCCTTCTCTGCCTGTTCCTGTTCCGCCTGCCGTGTTTGCAAAGTGTCGGGGAGCAACAAGATGTTATTTTTATTCACGAGCAGTCCATCGCGGAGAGCATTTTCTATAAACTCTTGGGCTTTGGAGGGGGGCATTAGTTTCGCCCGGAAGCTGAGAAAGAATTTAAGGTCGGGGATGGACGGAGATTCCTTTCCCATACAATGCCAAATATATAAGACGAAATCGGGTAAATTAGATGGAGGTTCAAACTGGAAAATAGGCATAAAGGACCACAAATGATAGTTAGATTTCTTGGAGTTCTAACTGCGTTGGTTGGAGATCGGGGGAATATAAACGCACTATGACGGGTTTTCCGGGTGTGGGAATGATGCCGAGAGATTTCATATAGTCGGTTTGGGCTTCAAAGCAACCGCTACCTACACAGAGCACGTTGCGATACTTCCCCAGACCATTGATGTGAATATGACCTGTGTGGAAGAAGTCCGGAATCTCATCAACTACTAACCAATCCAAGGGTGCTGGAGCAATCTCAGTCTTCTTCCCAAACGATGGCGCCAAGTGGCGGCCGCGAAGACACTCCACCATTGCAGTCTCAGGGTGTTCAAATGATACGGTGGGGACATTCATTGAAAAGTCCAAGAAACTATCCCCATGAAAGAGCAAGGATTTCACGCCATGTAGCGAAACCATAGCGGGATTTCCCAAGCACATCACATTAAGGTTAGATTGTAGAGCATCCACATATTTCTTTGGGACTGCGGGCATTGGAAGAGATTTGCGAACTGGTTCGTGGTTGCCCGGGATGTAGATGATTTGAATGTAATCGGGGATTGCCTGGAGCATTTCTTCCAGCACGTGATATTGCTTTGATATGCTATCTAGTACCAGATCTTCCTCCTGAGAAGGGTAGATTCCGATCCCATCCACGGCGTCCCCCGCTATGAGAAGATACTTGACCTCTCCAGCCAATTGCCGCTGGCATTCATTACCCAACCGTCCATTAAGAAAATCACCCATTCGATCCCAAACAGGCCGGAGGAATTCTTTGCTTCCCACATGAAGGTCAGAAATGCACATCGCACAAACTTGTTCTTCGGTATGTTTTGGGTGAAAGTTTAATGGTACATCTGGCCAGAAGAATTCATTTACCATAATCATGCGCGATCGTCCCTCCCCGATGCGTAGGAGGCCACTCACGCAGATCACTTGGTCTAGAATTATGTTAGGCACGAGATTGAAAATCTCGGGGCGATTTTGAGAAACCAACACGGTAACCCGCGCCGTGGGATCCTCAATTTCGATGAGAATGTTGTGGGTCTTGGTCTGGCGCTTGTCGACTACCATTCCTATGACTTTCACTTCTTGGTCACTCTTTAAATTCCGGACTTCGCTGATGGGGAGGGTGTCTTTAGCGTCCCCCCGCTGCTGAAGAATTTTACGTAATTTCTCAAAGCGATTGACAAATAATTTGAGGAAATCGTCAATTTCGCCATTAGTGTAGAGATCCTTTGTAGGATCCGAGATTACCTTCACGTCCGGAGCATATTCCCGGGCAGCGGGTTTCCAAGTTCCAGCGCCTCCCAAGTTTCGCGTGGAAGGAGTGATTTTTGCCGTTTCAGAGGTTTCGGAGGTTGGGTGCTCGGTTGAATCAATGAAAGTTTCTGTTATAATTCCAACTGAAACCTGATTTGAACCCTCTAGAACAGGAGGGGACATAACTTGTACTGGAGAGGACTCGGGGGGGATTCGAGCAACGGTAGGCGGAGAATTTGCTGAAAGGTTTGACGGGAGTGAAGTTGGATGGGAAACTTGAGATTTGGATATAGGCGGTTTCGCCTCTTGCCCAATTGTCGATTTATCTGCAATCGAGGGTCTTTTCACTTGGGTTGGGATACTTTCCGCCTTCCTTACTTCTAACGGAGTAAATGTCACGGAGGTTTGAACTGGAAGGTTGAGTAATTCCCCAATATCTTCCTCGGAAAGTGTTTTTCGAGCAAATTTAGATGTGAAATAGTTAATCACGAGCTGGCTAATGACTTCCTGTGGTTGAGGTGTGGACATCAAAAAGCGGAGCGCCCGCGGACTTAAATTGATTCCAGTTTGCGCCAACGCGAGCAAAAATTCGTGTGTTTTCGTGTCTTCCATAATGTGACAGTCCCCTGCTGTGCAATGACCTATATAAACTCAGAGGCTCAGCGGTGTATATACCAAAATCACAAATCTAGTGGAGTTTCCTTATTTAAAAGGGAACACCCCGTAATTTTTGTGAATCGTTAAGAATATCGACACAATCAATTTTATATGTTTCCTCCCTAAAGAAACACGTCATCACACGCAAATTTGTTTCCCAAGCTTATTAATCATTTAATATTCCAACAATAAAAACATATTAACCCAATATATTGGTGATTTCCACGCTCCCCGCAATGAGTCCTCACATCAAGCAATACTTCGAAACGTTACAAAAAGAAGTGGAAAAGGTCTATAATGTTGCAAAAATTGCCCGGG
>Ga0299912_10001136_pt1 | contig 21591 bp, 18 predicted proteins | sample RVTome_2_FD_207667 | JGI IMG/M metagenome (GOLD analysis project Ga0299912, IMG submission 207667) | Soil microbial communities from uranium-contaminated site in the Upper Colorado River Basin, Wyoming, United States - RVT95D214 (version 2) ... | reverse complement strand
TCTGTCTGTGCGTATATTGGACAGACACCCACACAACTGCCACATTTCACGCAGGAATCGAGCCCGATGAGCTCCTTAACAGACAGAGGAATAGGAGCCTTTCTACCTCCAGGTTTAAATGCCTCTTTGGGCATCAAGTTGATGAACATGACCACTGGGATCGTAATGATATGCCAAAGTTTCTTGTTATACGGGATAAAAGCGACGAGTGTAGCCAGAAACAATCCAGAAATAGACCAAAGCGGATAATTGAGAGAGGCCCACGGCAGCCCCAGAGGGGCAATGATTTTACTCAGGCCAAAGGATATGAACCAATATTGGGCTACAGTGGCCGGAAGAGAATAGGTTAGAATGCTCGTCGCCTCACAGAGAAACCGAAGGATAAACCATCCCCCTAACAGGTTAACTGCGACGATATCTCCTATTGATGTCTTAAAAGTAACAACTTTTACCACGAATCTCCGGTAGATAGCAATGAACTCTCCCGCCAATATCATGGCTCCAAAGAGGTCGAAGGAAATCGCAAAAAGAGCATCGAAAATACTCAAAGATGGGCTCGCTACATCGCCAAAATAATAAAAGTCACAAAACGGTGCATAAAAAAACCGAATCAGGTGTGGAAACCTCGCAAATTGGGACATCGTCTCCGCTTTCAAATGACCCGCGATGAGGATCCCAGGGTAACCGATCATGATTAAAACCTTCATCAACCATCTCAATTTATCCTGACCGAAAAGTCTCCTCTGGAGAATGGCATCAAAAAACATGATCTTTATTAGTTTTACAATTTTTGTGCTAAATAGTGTTGAAAAGACTCCTTTTACAAGGGCCCACAAGTCCCATTGTCCACGCCAGTAAAGGAATATTCTCAAAGCGAGGCCAATAAAAAAGATTACCGCACCTAACATATAAAACGTTACAAAAAGTGGATAACCAGTCACCTTATATTTCTCCTCCGGGTTATTTGCTCGGGGAAAAGCCCCATAATTTATCCATATTCTCTATTTAACATGGGAAGAGATTTTTTGCTCTACAATCCCTCTCTTCCAAAAAATCCCAGATAAATCGTAAATAGAATGTGAATAGGTAATGGGGTCAGGTCTTGAATCTTGACTAATGTGGGGACCGATATAAAATATCAAAAGGCAAGACTTGATCCCATGTTCTCTGAGGGGTGGACCTGTTGTTTGTTTGACAGGGTGGGGGAAATCAATTAACATATAATTCTAAAAATTGGAAGAGGAGGAGAAAGATGCTAGAGAAGGTTGTGGGGGTGATCGGCGGATCGGGTCTCTACGAAATGGAAGGTCTTGAACAGGTTCAAACGATCTCCCTGAAGACCCCTTTTGGAGACCCCTCTGATTCATACATCGTGGGTCGTCTCGAAGGGGTGAAGGTCGCCTTTTTGCCCCGACACGGAAAGGGCCACCGGATTCAACCATCCTCTCTTAACTTCCGGGCGAATATCTATGGGATGAAAATTTTGGGCGCTCAATGGATCATCGGCGTCAGTGCAGTAGGATCGATGAAAGAATCGATCCATCCAGGCGATATGATTATTCCGGATCAATTCATCGACCTGACCAAAGGACGGCCGAACACCTTTTTCAGCGATGGGATCGTCTGCCACATCAGTTTCGGCGATCCTGTCTGCCCCGTCCTAAGTCGGATCCTATCCGAAGCCGGGAAAGAGGCCAGCGGGAATGTCCATAAGGATGGAACCTACCTCTGCATCGAAGGGCCTCAGTTTTCAACACGGGCTGAATCAAGGCTTTATCGGACATGGGGTGTGGATATCATCGGAATGACCAACATGCCTGAGGCGAAACTGGCTCGGGAGGCTGAAATCTGCTATAGCACAATCGCTTTCGCAACCGATTACGACTGTTGGCATGAACAGGCAGAGGATGTTACGGTTGGTGAGATTCTGAGGATTCTTGCACAGAGCACGAAGACAGCAAAGAATGCGATTCGGCAGGCGCTCAAACATCTTCCAGAAGAAAGACAGTGTCTTTGCGCCACTGCCCTGAAACATACCCTCGTCACTGGCAAAAAGTTGATTCCTGAAAAGACGAAGAAGGATTTAGAACCGATCATCGGAAAATATCTTTAACGAGGTAACCCTCACTCCCATCCCTCTCCCTGATGGGGAGATGAACGTGTCCCATAAGTCTATGCTGGACACCGGGAGATAGGGTTTAATAGCCTCAATTGTGGCTCTAAATGATGTATTTGTATATCATTCCCGTGCTTCCGTGCATAAGCGCTTCTGCGCAGGCGTGAAAACGGGAATCCAGAACCCTTAGAAAATACCTGGATTCCTGCTTTTGCAGGAATGACAGGCCTGAAAAATCGTTTATTATTTCATTTTTTGGAAATGGAATTGGTACAAATATTCTAATCATTTAAAAGTGCTGTAAATATCGTATCTTTGGCCCCCTGTGCTCAGCAACCCAAGTTATGGGTAAAGATCAGGATTGAGAGAGGGGGAGAGTGAGGAGGGAATGAAATTCCTGGTCGATCGAATGTTGGGGAAGTTGGCCAAAGAATTGAGAATGTTGGGATATGATACGATCTATTACAGAGGGGAAGATGCTCACCAATTGATTCAATTGGCTCGCCAAGAAGGTCGTGTGATCCTTACCCGGAACACCAAACTCGTCCCCAAAAAATTCAGTGTCAGCATCCTCGGGGTGACGGAGGACGATCCTATACTTCAGTTAAGGGAGCTTATTGGAAAAGGACACATCTCACTGGATGAAGAGACCCTCTTCGTCAGATGCCTGCTCTGCAATAGTCTGCTCGATGAGATCCCGCGGGAGGAGGCAGAGGGGAAGGTCCCAGACTTCATCTTTTACCAACAGAAAGCATTCTATCGATGTCCTCAGTGCCGAAGGATCTATTGGCAGGGATCTCACCAGGAGAATATGCAAAGAAAAGTGGAAAGACTGAGGATTGCAGATTGCAGATCGCAAACTACAGATTGAAATCCCGCCTTTGGTGGGACTGAAATCTAGAATCTGAAATTTGAAATTAAAATGCGTGTCATCAGTGGAGCGTCGAAGGGAAGAAGATTATTGACACCTCGGCGGCCTTCCATCCGCCCTACCTCTGATCGAGTGAAGGAATCGATCTTCAATATCCTCGGCGAGGAAGTGCAGGATAAGGTTGTCCTCGATCTCTTCGCTGGCACAGGGAATTTAGGAATCGAAGCCCTGAGCCGAGGGGCAACGAGGGCCTTCTTCGTTGAGAAAGGCAGGCAGGCTTTACGACTCATACAAAGAAATCTCCTCCAATGCGGTATGGAGGGACGGTACGAAATTCTTCCAAAGGATGTCCACCGAGCGATCGGAATCCTTAAACAGAGGGGAGAATCTTTCGACCTGATCTTGATGGACCCTCCTTATGAAAAAGGATTGATCCAGAAAACGTTGAAGAAGCTTAACTCAGAGAAAATCTATCACGAAGATTCAATTCTGATCATTGAACATGACCGTCGGGAACCTCTTCCTCATGTCATCGCGAAATGGAGCCTGATTCGCCAGCGGCGAATTGGAGATACGGTAGTTTCTTTTTTGAAGCCTACCTTATCTACCGGGGGGTAGGAGCACAGGAACACAGGGGGTATCACATGCCTCACCGAATGAAAGGAGAAGATAAGTCTATGGGAAAAGTAGCAATCTATCCAGGTTCCTTTGACCCCATCACTTATGGTCATATTGATATCATTGAGAGAGGTCTTGAAATCTTCGACAAGGTGATCGTGGCCATTGCAAACAATATGGAAAAGCGCTCTCTCTTCAGCATTGAGGAACGCCTTGAGATGACGAAAAACATATTCAAGGACACGCCCAATGTCATTGTGGATAGTTTCAAGGGGCTCCTTGTCGACTATGTGGCGAAGACCAATGCAAAGGTAATTCTGAGGGGTCTTCGCGCAACCTCCGACTTCGAGTATGAATTTCACATGGCCTCCATGAATCGGAGTCTCAACACCCAACTGGATACCCTTTTTATGATGACCAGCAAAGACTATTTTTTCGTTTCGTCCAGGACAATCAAAGAGGTGGCCGGTCTAGGCGGAGCAGTGGATGGATTGGTTCCTGACCTTGTTGTAAGGCGGTTAAAGAAGAAGTTTAAGCTCCCCGTCGCAAAGAAGAAACAGATCGGCTGGGAGGATTAAGGAAAAACGGCGACCCCAAGGATTGGGACATGGCAGGTTTGAGTCGTAGAGATTTCTTAAGAATGGCCGGCCTGACGGGAACAACTGCTCTTATGGGCTGTTCCTCTGAATCTGCGAGAAGACTGATCCCATTTATCATCCCACCTGAAGATATCATCCCAGGAGAGGCCACTTGGTACGCAACCACATGCAGAGAATGTCCGGCTGGATGTGGCATATTGGCTAAAAACCGGGATGCCCATATCATCAAGGTCGAGGGCAACCCCCTGCATCCAGTGAACCAAGGGAAACTCTGCGCAAGGGGACAAGCCTCTGTTCAAGGGCTTTACAATCCAGACCGCTTTCGCGGGCCCATGCAGAAAAACGATCAGGGTCTGTTTGAACCCATTTCATGGGAAAAGGCCGAGGATACTCTCATTAAAAGAATTTTTCAAATCACCCAACAAGGCAGAGCAGGACGAATCGTATTCCTGTCGGAGTTGATCACTGACACGATCAAAGACCTGGTAGCTCTGTGGCTTTCGAAGATGGGTTCCAAGGAGCTCTTTATCTACGAGCCATTCGCCTATGAACCTCTCCGAAAGGCGAATCAGGTTGTCTTCAGACTCAACGGTATTCCGACGTTTCAAATCGACAAGGCAGATTTTCTCATCTCTTTTGGAGCGCCTTTCCTTGAGACCTGGCTTTCAAACGTCGAACATACCCGCCAATTTGCCTCCTTTCATGCTCCAGGGGAATCTGACAAAAACCTCTTCATCTATGTCGGTCCTCGGTTCTCTTTAACAGCGGCCAATGCAGATGAATGGATTCCTGTCCCTCCAGGCAGTGAGTATCTGATTGCAGTCGGCATGCTACGGATCATCCTCGATGAAAATCTCTCAACTCACCTCACCAAAGAACACCATGTTGCATTCAAGTCCATGGTTGAACCCTTCTCTTTGGAAACGATTTCGGAAAGAACCGGTGTAGCTAAGGAGATGCTCCGGACCCTTGCCCACAAATTTGCTCAATCGAAAAGGCCTCTGGCGTTGGCAGAAGGGCTGTTATGTTCAGGCCCTGATGCAGTTGATGCGGCAGTGGCAGCCAATCTTCTTTGTTCCATCGTTAGGGGAACGCAGGAGGCAATCGATTTTGAAGCTCTATCAGCCTATGGCGATGTCGCGCCAGCCGAGAAGATGAAGGAACTCTCTGAGCAGATGATGGCCCAAGAGGTGGACCTCCTTCTCATATACCAAGCCAACCCTATATTCTCCCTTCCCCAATCCTGGAACCTCCGTAAGGCAATAGAGAAGGTCCCCATGGTGGTCAGCCTTTCGAGTAGCGTTGATGAAACGAATAAACTTGCCCATCTGATTCTTCCCACCCATACGCCTCTGGAATCCTGGGGGGATTATTCTCCTCGGAAAGGAGTGACTGGATTTATGCAGCCGGCGATGGGCGTCATGTTCAATACCCGACACCTGGCGGATATCCTCCTTTCCACCGGCAAAAAGATAAAAGGCTCGGAAAGCTTCCCCTGGGAAAATACCCATCAGGTCTTCAGAGAGTCTTGGAAACAGAGGAAGAAGGATCAAAAAGTTGAGGGCTCATTCGAATCCTATTGGCAAGAACTTCTCGAAAGGGGTGGAACTTGGAAGCACGCCCAGCGGAAATCAAAGGTCCCTTTAAGATTATTAAACTTCTCCTTTAGGAAGATCGATACATTTCAGAAGACTGGAGGTAATTTCAATTTTATTACCTACCCCACCATTCAGTCCTTTGATGGCAGGCTGGCAAACCGGCCATTTATTCAGGAACTTCCGGATCCCATGACCCAGATCACCTGGGGAGGATGGGTGGAGATCCATCCGGAGACAGCAAGGAATCTTGCCATCAAAAAAGGAGATCTCCTGCTCCTGCGCTCTCCATTTGGGAGTTTGGAGGTACCCGCCTATCCCTACATTGGCATCCTTCCCGATACCCTTGCGATGCCGATTGGCCAGGGACATAAGTACTATGGCCGATTCGCTGACAGCCAGTCAGGAAATCCTACACAAGTGATCCCTCCTCATCTGGACTCAGTTTCAGGCAGTATCATCTGGTCGGTATCGGATGTAACCGTTCAAAAGAAGAGTGGTCAATTCATCCCGCTGGCCAACACTGATGGAAGTCTCTACCAATATGGCAGAGGAATTGCTCAGGCCATTCCCTGGAAGGAATACCAGAGAATGAGATCGAGTGGAGAGAAGCCAAAGATTCGTCTTCCCTTGCCAGAGGGCTACGACCGTAGGATCGATTTCTATCCCACTCATGCCCATCCGCAATACCGTTGGGTCATGGTCGTGGATCTGGATCGATGCATCGGTTGTGGTGCCTGTGTTGTCGCCTGCTACGCTGAAAACAACGTGGCCATTGTCGGAAAAGAACAGGTCCTAAAAAAACGTGAAATGTCCTGGCTCCATATCGAACGGTATTTTGAGCAAGGGGGGAAGACCCAAGTGCAATTCATCCCAATGCTCTGTCAGCACTGCGATGAGGCCCCGTGCGAGTCGGTCTGTCCGATCTTCGCACCCAATCATAGCAGCGACGGGATTAACAATCAGGTTTACAATCGGTGTATTGGCACCCGAGACTGTTCTCAGAACTGTCCGTACAAAGTTCGGCGGTTTAATTTTTTTACCTATACCCGGCCTGAACCGATGCAATGGGAACTCAATCCTGATGTTACGGTCCGGCAAAAAGGTGTTATGGAAAAGTGTTCATTTTGTGTTCAGAGGATTGTGCAGGCCAAGGAGATAGCAAGGGGTGAAGGCCGTAAGGTCCGTGATGGTGAATTTACCACGGCGTGTGCCCAGACCTGTCCAGCAGGGGCTCTAACCTTTGGTAATCTAATAGATCCAGACAGCCGCGTGTCCAAATTGATTCAAGAGCCCAGGGCCTACCAGGTACTATATCATCTCAACACAAAACCTGGTGTGATCTATCTGAAAAAGCTGACTCAAGAATTAAGCACTATATAGGTCGATGGAAAACTTCAGCTACCTTTCCGTCAATCAAAAGATTCTCGGGACCCTTTCCCGTCCAAGAAAAATTTACTACTTTGTCATAGCACTCTTGATCCTGGGGGTCCTCTGTGGTGCTGCCTGTTGGGCCTATCAAATCACGATGGGGCTTGGCGTGGCAGGATATGTCCATCCTGTCTTCTGGATTATCTACCTGGTCAATTTTGTCTTCTGGATCGGAATCGCCCATTCAGGCACCCTGATTTCAGCCATTCTTTATCTGTTCAGAGCAAAATGGCGAACAGCCATCGCACGAAGCGCCGAGGCCATGACGATTTTTGCAGTCATGATCGCTGCCCTCTTCCCCCTCATCCACCTGGGCCGCCCATGGATCTTCTATTGGCTCATCCCCTATCCTAATCAGCGCACGCTGTGGCCCAATTTTCAATCCCCGCTGGTATTTGACTTCCTTGCCGTTTCAACTTATTTCACAGTGAGTCTGCTCTTCTGGTATGTGGGCCTCATACCGGATTTGGCCGTGATCAGAGATCGAGCGAATGGGATCCGGCAAAGAATTTACGGTTTTCTCTCCCTTGGGTGGATCGGCTCACACAACCAGTGGCACCACTATGGCACAACCTACCTTCTCCTCGCCGGTCTGGCTACCCCATTAGTTGTCTCCGTACATAGTGTGGTTTCATGGGATTTTGCTTTCTGTGTTATCCCTGGATACCACAGCACGATCTTTGCCCCGTACTTTGTTGCCGGAGCCATCCATTCTGGCTTGGCCATGGTGCTCACGCTTCTGATCCCACTCCGCACGATTCTTAGATTTGAAGAAATTATCACCATAAAGGACCTCGAAAGCATTGCCAAAACCCTCCTCCTCACTGGCCTTTTCGTCGGATATTCTTATATCGTTGAACAATTCATGTCTTGGTACGGTGGTAATCGATTCGAACATGACATTTTTATCTTCAGGGTCATTGGACACTACTCGTTTATGTTCTGGCTCATGGTCCTTTGCAATGCAATAGCTCCCCTTTTCTTCTTTCTCAAGAAGGTCCGGACCAATCTCAAATCCCTCTTTGGCATCGCCATTATCATCAATATCGGGATGTGGACCGAGCGCTTTGTGATTATCATAGGATCGATGGCGCAGGATTTTATTCCCTATCAGTGGGATTTTTACAGTCCGAAATGGGTTGAGATCACCATTACAGTTGGCTCGTTTTGCCTTTTCTTTCTTTTGTTTTTGCTTTTCGTGAAATTGCTTCCCTCCGTCTCCATCGCTGAAATAAAGGAGAACCTTAATCCACCGATGAGGCGGCAACAGGTAAAAAATCAATCTTACATTGCATCAGAACATTCCAAAAAGGCGGTTGGGTATGTTGGAAGAACTTTATAGCGGTACCTCTAAACGTTTGCTACTGCCTTTCCAAGTGTATTAAAGAAGTCACCTGAGGCGATATCGTATGTTGCTAATAAAACATTTCAACAACCCGCTTGATAAAGGTTTGGAAACACACCCAACCACCTTTTCAATACAACATCAAGGCCAACATGAAGGATAAACAGCAGCTGTTAGGAATTTTTGCATATCTTGATGATCTTCTGAATGTCCTCAAGGCGTTGAAAGAAGCAAACCAGCCGATCGAAACAGTCTATTCTCCTGTCCGACGGGATGAAATACAGGAGGCCATGGGTTTAAAACCCAGCGCTGTGAGGTTCTTCACGCTTGTTGGAGGGGTCTTGGGAGGCATAGCCGGAGTGAGTCTTGCATCATATGCCCATCTCCGATGGAATCTAATCACGAGCGGTAAGCCCATTCTGGCCTGGATTCCCTTTGTGGTCGTCTTCTTTGAATCGCTCATCCTCATCTCCGTTCTCTTTAGTGTCGCCTCCATGGTGCTCAAAGGCCGGATGCTTAGAAAACGTCTACCTATTGCATACGATACAAGATTTACGCAGGATCGATTCGGTATCCTGGTATCGTGTACTTGGGACGAAATTGGAAAGGTCTCAAAGATCCTGGAAGAGTCTGGTGCTGAAGAGGTCCATGAAATTGGACAATCTTAATGATCGACAACTCAAGGCTCCTAGACCGTTTCATACCATGTGGATAATTCTCTTTATTGTACTTATCCTCCTCGGAGCTATCGCATTCTTGATAGGCATCAGTGGAAATCTTTCTGAGAGAGCCTGGCATGTCTATTTGATCAACTTTGTCTTCTGGATAGGCCTCTCTTCTGGAGCCGTCTTCTTTGTAGCCGTGATGAATATGACGAAATCTAAATGGGCTCGACCTGCGAAACGTTTGGGAGAGGCATTCGGCGCTTTCCTGCCCGTCTCCTTTCTGCTCTTCTGGGTTCTCTATTTCGGACGAAAAGAGATCTTTCCCTGGATCGGAGAACCCATTCCTGGAAAGGAGGCCTGGCTTAACGTACGATTTCTGTTCGCCAGAGACGGTATTGGCCTCCTTCTTCTCTCTGTAATCTCCGCAGCCCTGATCTACTACTCCATTAAAGGGGATAAAGAGGTTGCGTCACAACCTTTGGGGAGAAGGGAGAAGGTAATCGATTCAAACGAAAACGCCGATAAGAGACAAGATTCCCCCAATTGGCGAGCCCAGGTCTATCTCTCTCCAATTCTCGGGATCGCTTACGGCTTTGTTCTCAGTTTGATTGCTATCGATCTCGTCATGTCACTCGATTCCCATTGGGTGAGTACACTTTTCGGGGCTTATTTCTTCCTGAGTAGCTTTTACCTCGGCCTTGCAGCCCTGACCATCGTTTCAGCCCTCTCCTTGAACTCTTTTGGTCTAAAAGATTATATCCACTCTCTTTATTTTCATGATTTGGGAAAACTCGTGTTTGCCTTTTGTCTCCTCACCGGTTATTTTTTCTACGCTCAGTTCTTGGTCATCTGGTATGGTAACATTCCAGAAGAAACGCAATATGTCATCTTGCGCGTGAGGCAGAGCCCTTGGGAGCCCCTGGCCTGGACCGTCCTAGGAGCCGCATTTATCTTACCCTTTGTGGTACTATTAAGCCGCAAGATCAAGATGAAGCCGATCTCCCTGATGGTATTGAGCACCCTCATTCTCATCGGGATGTGGCTGGAACGTTTCCTCCTTGTGGCCCCCTCCTTCTGGAAAGGTAATGGGATTCCAATCGGCACTCTTGAGATCCTCATCACCGCAGGTTTTCTCGGGCTCATGGCTCTTAGCCTCATCACTTTCTTAAGAAGATTTCCATTCCTTCCGCTTTCGGACCCTCTGTTTCAAGAGTTCCTTGAGTCGGAACGGACAAGAAAGGTAACACTTTAGCTCTTTGAAATGGAATGGGATTGGTCTCTCGGTTTCCGCCAAGGACGGGACTTCCAAATTTTTAGAATGCAGTCTTTAATATTTGATCGTATTGAAATAGAGAAAGTGAGCAAGACGCAGCAATACTTTCGGAGCCATCTTACTGATATTTAGTGAAAGGTTTCCGCTCTAAAACTTTTCCAGTCCCGCCCTTGGCGGGAACCGGTGTCCCATGGTTTCGGTTTTACAAAGCGCTAAAGTGTTACTAAAAAAGCAATATGGCATTAAGTGCAAAAGGGAGCTGACGTGTCCGAAGTCAGAAGGTGCAAGGAAGCGGTTCTGAATCGACGGAGAATTCAAACTTGAGTATAGGGGAAAACAGATCGGGTAATGAAAAACAGGGGACCAGTAGAAAGCAAGATTATCTCTGGTTGGGATTAGCCGGCCTTCTATTTGCCATGATGGCCTATTTTTTCTTCCAATATCCTCATCGGTCCATCGGGCCGAGACAGCCCATCTTTTTCAGCCATCGGGTCCATGCAGGGATCAAGGAGATCAATTGCCGTTTTTGCCACCCCTTTGTGAGCCGCTCCCAAAATGCAGGGATCCCAAGCGTAGAAAAATGTTTCTACTGCCATCGATATATCATCCCTCTGCATCCCCAGATCTTGAAAGAGAGGGAGCATTATGATAAGAAGAGACCAGTCCCCTGGATTCGAATCTACTTTGTTCCGGATTATGTCTATTTTCATCATCGTCCTCATATGAGAGCAGAAATTGATTGCACCGAATGTCACGGCGATGTCCGGAGCATGGACCGCCTCGTCTCTGTAAACTTCAAAATGGGCTTTTGCATTGGATGCCATCGGAAGCTAAAGGCTCAACTGGACTGCTGGCTCGCATGCCATCGATAGAAAGGTATTAACTTGCAGCTCCTGAAAGACGAACCGTATGGAACGGTAAAAAGCTTCTTTTTGAGCTCGGCAGCATGGTTTGTTTTCGCAACCCTGGCAGGACTCACTAGCGCCACGGAGATGATGGCTCCGGAACTTTTGGAAAACATCCCCTGGATCGTCTTTGGCAGGCTCCGTCCAATTCATGTGAACCTCATCATTTTCGGATTTGTCGGTTCGGCGCTGCTGGGAGCATCTCATTACGTTGTCAGTGCACTCGTCCAAACTCCCCTTTACAGCGAGAGGATCGGCAAGTTATCTCTCTGGCTGTGGAATCTCGCTTTGATCGCGGGAGCTGTTACTCTGTCTCTGGGGTATACACAGGCAAGGGAATATGCTGAGTTTATTTGGCCAGTCGACATTGGAATTCTACTGGTCTTCGCCTTGATCTTCTATAATCTATTGCAGACAGTCAAACGTCGCAAAGAAAATCTTCTTTATATTTCGATCTGGTATGTCTTGGGCGCTTTAATCTTCTCCTTTTTCAGTTATGCTTTCGGAAATGCCATATGGCACCCACAAACCGGTGCGATCACCGGAATGCCAGATGCCATCCTCGCATGGTTTAATGGCCATAACATCGTAGGACTATTCCTGACACCTCTGGCTGTTGGCCTGGCCTATTATGCGATCCCCATCGTCAGCAGGAGTCCCCTCTTCAGCCATTCCTTATCCCTTATCGGATTCTGGTCCATTCTCTTAATCTACACACATATCGGAACGCATCATCTCCTTCAAGCACCGGTCCCCACCTGGCTGAAGGTAGTCGCCATCACCGGGAGCGTTGGAATGCTCATCCCAGTACTGACAGTACTGATCAATCTCTGGCTCACCATGAAGGGACGATTGGGAGCAATCCATTCAAATATCGGCGGGAAGTTCATCTTTGCCGGTACGGTCTGGTATCTCTTTGTCTGTCTTCAGGGACCGCTTCAATCCTTGCCCTATGTCCAGCGGCTGACCCATCTCAATAACTGGGTCATTGCCCATGCCCACATCGGAGTCTTGGGCTTTTCGGGTTTTATTGCCCTCGGAGGCATCTATTTCATCCTTCCAAAGGTGACGGGGAGGCCAATCTACAGTATGCGTTTAGCCAATCTTCAGTACTGGCTCGTTCTCCTCGGGCTTTCAGGCTTCTTCCTCGTCTTAACGATCGCTGGACTCATTCAAGGGAATGGATGGTTGAATGGAACAGACGTTTACAGACTCCTACCTGAGATTTATCTCTACCTCGTTCTAAGGGCCTCTCTAGGGGTTTTCATCGTTTCAGGAGCTGTGATCGGACTATATAATATAACAAGGAGCATTTACGGCCGTAGATAGTTCTGAAATTTTGACATTTATAATGAACGCCTTAGTGAAGTACCCCGCAGCAGAGCTGCGGGGCATCTAATTCTTTAAAAAACTTTCCTCCCCCTTGATGGGGGAGGATTAATGTGGGGGTGATGATTACATCATTTCCCCCTCACCCTAACCCTCTCCCCCCAGGGGAGAGGGGAAGCCATTCATCCCCCCAGCAGAGCTGGGGGGTATTTTGGCATGTTTTGATAAAGTAGTCATTGCGAGGAGCGGAGCGACGTAGCAATCTCATGAGGTTGCTTCACGGAGTTTATCCTGAGCGAAAGGCGGGATTCTTCGCTTCGCTCAGAATGACAGGGAGCGAAGGGTTTGCAATGACACTGCGCGAATGTCAACTTATTTATAGCGTTCACTATAGATTTTGAATTTGGGGTTTCAAGTTATGAGAATGACCCTATCGATTATTGTCTTCGGAAGTATCATCATCTTTGCCTCTGTTCTTTTTGTAGCCATTATTCTTCCGTGGTCAACGATGAGCGATCGACCTTCTGAAATATTTAGGTCCAGGACAGCTCTCGAGGAGCAAGGCCGGAACATCTATATCCAGAACGGATGCACCTACTGTCATACACAATTTATCCGCAACCTCGATTGGGGATTAGGAGCAGAGAGGATCGCCCAGGCAGGTGACTACGTTCAGGACCGGCCCCACCTTCTCGGTTCAGAGCGCACCGGCCCAGACCTCTCCCAAGAGGGGGGTGAACATCCGGACGATTGGCACATGGCCCATTTTACAAATCCCCGTTTTGTGAGGCCGGAATCAATCATGCCCTCCTGGAAATTTCTAGGAATCGAAAGGATAAAGGCCCTTATCGCCTATAAACAGAGTCTGGGAAGCAGAGATGCAGATTTTCGGGCTCAACAGCAGAACGACTGGAAAAAGAAGGCCACCGAAGCTTATGAGTCTGGCCCGGATGGCAATGTGGAGAGGCTGCATAAGATGATTCCAGAGCCTTGGAGAAAACTACCCAACCCCTATCCTTCAACCGAAGCCGATTTGAAGAGAGGCCACCGGATCTACCAGAGCTTCTGCATCGGGTGTCATGGCCCGATCGGAGATGGAATGGGACCTGCCCAGCCCTATCTCTATCCCCCTCCCCTCAATTTCACGATCCTGAAAGGCAGGGAAGTTTCCGGAGGAATCCTCTATTATCAGATTATGAACGGGATCACTGGAACAGCCATGCCCTATTTTAAGCGAGAGCTCGAATCGGAGAAAATCTGGGATGTAGGGAATTATGTAGCGATCAACTTCATAGGTGAGACCGATGCCGGTAAGGAACCTACGGGCATCCCTGCCGCCTACGAACCCAAAGGAATGAAATAACCATGTATTATATCGTCTGGATCATTCTTATCGCCGTCAGCTTGTGGATCAGCTTGGTTGGTTTCCTCTGGGCATTCAGAACCGGACAGTTTTCTGATCAAAGAAGAGCCCGTTATCTTCCATTGGTTGTCGAATTTTCATTACCCGAAGTGAAAAACCCATCGAAGCTGAGCATTGAGGTCTACGCCCTATTGATCATCTTCGGGATTGGGGTGCTCACAATGATGAGTGCAGTGGTCCTGATCTTATCTCATTAAGCAAGTCAGGCTAGATTATGCGATTCTTCTCATTACTCGATTTCCAATACTTTGTTCTTGCCCTCTTTCTCGGCCTCATCTCCGTTCTGGTCATCTATCTCTCCTTCGGAAGAGAAGAAGGCGAAGCAGAAAAGGGTGTTGAACATCCCCAATTTTCAGAAGGGCTCCAGGAGGCAGGAAATCGAATCCCTTCGATCTTGCTTTTTGTCTACATAGGTTTTCTGGTCTGGGCCATCATCTATGCAATCTTCATCGGTATTCGAGGAGGCGCCATATAGTTCTTCGTTGATAGAGAATCCGGAAGGGAAAAGACATGGAAAACCGATTTCCAAGTGAAAGGAAGGAGATCATAAGAAGTTGGGTGATTATCTGGGCTATTGCTATTTTGTTGGCCGCTTGGGGGGTTTTCATTTACTTTACGGTCGGGGAAAAAGGTCCTAAATCCTGGGATTTTAGTGTCGTTGAAGATATTCCAGGAGAATCTCCTTATTCAACCCATCAACCGGGTTCAGCTACCTCTACTCCCGAAGTCCAACATGTTTTAGGCAAAACACCAGGAGCGAGGTCGATCGAAAAAGAGGAACGCCCGTGAAGATTCGTTTGAAGGAAATCATCGCAATCGTCCTCATCTCCCTTTCTCAGACCTTTCTGGGGTGCGACTATGCACGTATGAAGGACCAGGAGTCTGTTCGGACCTATGAAGCAGAACCACCGGAAATGCCTGAAGGAACCATTCCCACAACAGGAGGTTATGAAGTATTGAAGGCCGCCAAACCTGAAAACCTAAGCAATCCTCTGCCTTCTACTCAGGAAGTGGTGGAAAAAGGAAGAACGGGATATGGTTACTTCTGCGTGATGTGCCACGGACCAGAAGCGGATGGAAACGGGACAGTAGGACAGAGTTTCGCCCCTCTTCCCACAGACCTGAAGAGTCCTTATGTCCAGAAAGAGCGTGACGGCGTCCTTTTTTACAGAATGAGTATGGGTTACAAAAGGCATCCCCCGCTGGCTGACACTGTTGCAGAAGAAGACCGATGGGCTATCATCACCTATATTCGTTCACTGGCCAGGCCATCGAAAGGCTGATCTAATGTCTCGGAAATTCTACAACCGACTTATATTATATTAGAATAATGGAAAGATGGAATAGTGGAATATTAGTACAAAAAGTCGATAAGACCCGACCACGGGCGGAAAAGACCTCAATTTACACAGACCCGTCAAAGATCTGATAAAAGTTCATTTCGCCAAACCCATTATTCCAACATTCCATTATTCCAATTGTGGGCGAAGCGAACTAAGTTCTCTTCTGAAGAGTTTTAAACAGTGAAGTACCCCGCAGCAGAGCTGCGGGGCATCTAATTCTCTAAAAAACTTTCCTCCCCCTTGATGGGGGAGGATTAAGGTGGGGGTGATGATTACATCATTTCCCCCTCACCCTAACCCTCTCCCCCCAGGGGAGAGGGGAAGCCATTCATCCCCCCAGCAGAGCTGGGGGGTATTCTGGCATATTTTGACAAAAGATGCTTGAACTTCTTGCTCCCTTTATTATTGGATTTATCGGAAGCGGCCACTGCCTGGGAATGTGCGGCCCGCTCATTTTGGCATACTCTCTACATATCAAAAGCCATCAGGGTCGAGCGAATGTGCCAGGGGCATCTCCAACGGGAAAAGGACTCTTCCATCATCTGACCTTCCATTCCGGTAGGCTCTTGAGCTATGGACTCCTCGGTGCATCGGCAGCTGCTCTTTTCCATATTGTTGGCTCAAGTAAATTCTTCTTTAATCTCCGCGGAGGTATTACGCTTCTCGGTGGAAGTCTCATGATCCTTTTAGGACTGGTACTTTTGAAGGTCGTGCCACTGCCCACTTCTTTTTCTCTTCTTTCTACATCCTCCACATCTTTCTCGAGGCACCTGCTTCCTGCGCCCTTCCAGTCCCAGCGACTCGGTTCAAAGATGGCGCTTGGAATTGCCACTGGATTCTTACCATGCGGACTCTCATGGTCAATGATTGTAAAGGCCGCTACCACCCAGAACATTGCAGAAGGATTCTTTACGATGGTGGCATTTGGCCTGGGCACCTTACCCGTTCTCTTCCTAACAGGATTATCCGCTTCATTCTTATCTCTTAGGACACGAGTTTTTGGCGAAAAAGTAGCTGCACTTTCTGTTATTGTGATGGGCTTAATCCTGGTCTTCAAAGGGGCAAGAATCTTTGTCTGAATCGATCTTATCGAATCCTTCCCTGCGCCAAAAATCTCCCAAATTAGAATGGGATTCCCATAATAAGATGAGTTGCAGCCTCTGTGGTCTTCCGATCGGAAGGTCTCAGGAGAAAGAGATTGTGAATGATGAGATCCTCCATTTCTGCTGCCAGGGATGCCTTCGTGTGTTCCAGATCCTTTTCAACAGTCCGGATGGAATACCGGCCAATTTTCGGGAAACCGATCTCTATCGCGCTTGCGTTGAGTCTGGTGTCATTCCACGGAATGAGGAGGATCAATCCTTCAAGATGACTCAGAAAGAGGTAAGTAACGAGAAGCTCATCCCTTCTCAAACCCAAGAGGAAGCGGCCCATGGTCAAGACCTGACAGTGAAAGTCGAGGGGATGTGGTGTACTGCTTGTTCCTGGCTGATTGAAGAAGTCCTGCGGAAAACGAGAGGGATTTTAGATGCCAAAGTGCTTTTCCTGTCCGATCTGGCACGGATAAGATATCTGCCACAACAAGTCGATCCTCAGACCATCCTGGCCCAGATCTCAAAACTTGGATATCGACCCTCTCTCTCTCTGACCCCATCTGAGACCTCTATAGAAAGGAGAGATCTCATTCTTCGTCTGGGCATCTCCTCCATTTTGACGGTCAACACGATGATGATCTCCTTTGCCCTCTATTTCGGCTTCTTTCAAGAGCTCGGACAGGAGGCCATCCGATATTTCTCTTACCCCCTATGGTTTCTCTCAACGCCAGTCCTCTTCTATGGTGGGTTTCCCATTCTTAAAAGGGCCTTCATTGGGCTCCGTTACTGGACTGTCTCCATGGATACCTTAATCGCTGTGGGAGCTTTGGCAGCCTACTTCTACAGCATCCTCCAGATGGCCAAAGGAAGCCTTCACCTCTATTTCGACACTGCCTCAATGCTTATCACCTTGGTCCTCCTCGGAAAATCCATTGAGTCCAGGGCGAGGGAAAAGGTCTTTAGAGGAATCACAGAACTCTACGCATTGGCCAACCAGAAGGTTCGCCTCCGGATCATGGATCGAGAAAGATGGGTATCTCCTGAGGCAGTGGAACCGGGAGGAGAATTCCTCGTTCTTGGTGGAGAAAGGGTTCCCCTTGATGGTCGGGTTGTCTCGGGATGGGGGGATGTCGATGAATCGATTCTCACAGGCGAGTCAAGGCCAGTGAGGAAAGAAAACGGTGACGAGGCCATGGGAGGAACTCTCCTTTTGGAAGGCGAATTGAGGCTCCAGGCAACTCATGTGGGCCGCGAGAGTTCGGTTGGACAGATGATCGAATTGATGCACGAATCGCTTTCGAAGAAGAACCCCTTTGAGCTCCTCTCAGATCAGATCATGCGGTGGTTCATACCCGCTGTTCTTGGCCTTGCAATCGGTACAGCTTTTTACCTCTGGTCCCATGGGACCTCAATCGATGTTGCAATGCTTCGAGCAGTGACCGTGCTTGTAATCACCTGCCCCTGTGCCCTGGGCATTGCATCCCCTTTGGCAAAGGTCGCGGCAATCGGAAAGGGCCGCCTCAAGGGGATCCTGATTCGAGATCCAAGGGCTCTTGAGCAGGCAAAGGACCTCGATGTCCTGATCTTCGATAAGACTGGTACGATGACCCATGGAAATTTCTCTTTACGAGAAGTGGTGACGAGGTCAATCACGAAGGAGGAAGCACTCCTCCGGGTGGCATCGGTGGAGCTCCATGCCGATCACTTCCTTGCGAAGGAGGTCGTTCGGAAGGCAAGAGAGAACTTCTTAAAAATAGAAGAGGCCACAAGCTTTGAGGCATTTGAGGGATTGGGGGTGAAAGGCTTGGTTGGGGGAAGTAAAGTGTTTGTCGGGAACCGGAAATTCATGAGCATCCAGGGAATGGATCTTCCAACCGGCTTTGAAGAGAATGGACGGCTCTCAGAATCAAAAGGGATGACCACTCTCTTCTTTGGATGGGACGGACAGGTTCAAGGCCTTCTCGCCTTTGGGGATTCTCTCAAAGAAGGTGCCAGACAGACCGTTCAGGAGCTTCAGAAGAGAGGGATCAGAATGTGGCTTGTCTCTGGAGACGCAGAGGAGACAACCCGTGTGGTGGCTGAGGAATTGGGCATCGATCAGTTTTTAGGCCACGCCCTTCCAAGAGACAAAGTAGAAGTAATCAAGAGACTCCAAAAGCAAGGGTATCAAGTGGGCATGGTGGGCGACGGATTCAACGATGCAGCCGCCCTCGCCCAGGCGGACGTGGGTTTTGCATTGACAACGGGTGCGAATATTGCCAAAGAGGCCTCGGATATTACCCTTGTGACGGAGGACCCCATCAAGATCATCGAGGTTCTCAACTTATCGGCTTTGACCATGAAGACCATTCGTCAAAACCTCGTCTTCGCCTTCGTCTATAATGGACTTGGGATTCCCTTGGCCGTTGCTGGACTATTGAACCCCTTGGCGGCCGTTTTCGCCATGTTTGCCAGCAGCCTTTCCGTCATTGGGAATACCTTGAGGATCTCTAAACCTTCCCCCCATTCCACTTAAAACAGGAAGGGGTATGTCAGGTCATCTTTCCTTTTTCTCCCCGTCCTCCTGTTTCTTAAGAAAGGCATGCATGTAGATGACCTTCTCTTCTTTTGATCCCTCCTCCCTTTTTGATAGGTCGAGGGACGGCTCAGCCTGTTTGTAAAGCTCTTCTAGCCTCTTGATGACTTCCTGAAGTTTCGGATCCTGCTCCACCAAATGGTTGACTTGCTCATCAAAATAATCGCTCGCCTTTTGGAGTTCAGACAGGTCGATCTCTATCTCTATGAGATCGGTCAGGGTTTTTAGAACAGAATGAACGACTTTCACATTCTTTGTCTGAAGGTATTGGGGTGCGTGGCCCCAGAGGCAGGTTGTCTTCAGTCCCCTCTTCTTTGCGGCGTCCAATATAAAGGTGTGAATGCTGATAGGGCCCGTGTATTCCGTTAACCCAAGTCCGGCCTGAATCACTTTCTTCCTCAAATCCTCGTGATTAAACACGGCGCTAACCATTGGAGGATAGGTATGCGGGATATAATCATAAGTGCCCCCGATGGTAAAGATTTGGGAGACACTAAAAATTTCCGCAAGATTGAGCACAAGGTCAACAAAGATAGTCCATTTAAGATGAGGTTCGACCCCCTTGAAGAGGATGAGATCCTGGGATGAAGGATTCTTTGAATAGTAGAAATGATTAATAGGAGGTTTCAACTCGATCAATCTCCCTTCCTTGATGACGCCTACCGGCCGCAAATAAGGAATTTGGTAAAAATCTTCTCCTTCAATGGAGGCAAATTCTTTTGCCTTTATATTCTCCACCAGATATTGAAGGGCAGAAGAGGAGACCTCTGCTGCATTGGGCCATCCCTCAAATCCGATGATCAAACATGGTTTATCAAGATTCGGTTTTTCGAGATAGACGATCTTTTCCATTTTCTCGATCCTCAAAAATGATACCTGTATTATCCCATTCTGTCAACCCAGTCTCAAGAAAGTTGATTTTTGTTTTGGGAAGAAGTATAAAGTTTTAGAATTCATTATGGAAGGATTAGGTGACAATGATGAATATTGACGAGCTCTGTATCAATACTCTCCGGATGTTGTCCGTTGACATGATCCAAGAAGCAAACTCAGGCCATCCGGGAATGCCCATGGGCGCAGCTCCCATGGCCTATGTGCTCTGGACGAGATTCCTCAGATACCAACCGCAAAATTCTCTATGGCCCGATCGTGACCGCTTCGTGCTCTCTGCCGGTCATGGTTCAGCACTTCTCTATTCCCTTCTTCATCTGACAGGATATGATCTACCTTTAGAAGAGATTAAACGATTCAGACAATGGGGAAGTAAAACCCCTGGGCACCCGGAGTACGGAGAAACTCCAGGAGTGGAAAGCACGACAGGTCCTTTAGGCCAAGGTTTTCCAAATGGCATTGGCATGGCCATTGCCGAGCGTTTCTTGGCCTTAAGCTTTAATCGACCTGGTCACACGATTGTGGATCATTACACCTACTCCATCGTAAGCGATGGAGATTTGATGGAAGGGGTCTCCTCAGAGGCTGCATCTTTGGCAGGACACCTGAAATTGGGAAAGGTCATCTATCTCTATGACAATAACAAGATCACACTTTCTGGGGAAACGAAACTCAACTTCACTGAGGATGTGTGCAGGCGTTTTGAAGCCTATGGCTGGCATGTTCAGTGTGTAGAAGATGGAAATGATATCGAAGCCATTTCAAGGGCAATTATTTTGGCCAGGGATGAAGCATCTCGGCCATCCCTTATTTCAATAAGAACCCATATTGGTTACGGCAGCCCTCACAAACAAGATACATTTGAGGCCCACGGGTCTCCCCTTGGCCCTGAGGAGGTCATCGCTACAAAGAAGAATCTTGGTTGGCCCCTCGAGCCGAAGTTCTACATTCCTGACGAAGCTCTCTCACAATTCAGAAAGGCCTTGGATAATGGGCGCAAGCTTGAAACAGAGTGGAAAGCAAAATTGGAATCATATGGAAAGGCCTATCCCGAACTGAAGGCCGAGTGGGATCAGATGATGAATGCAAGACTCCCCGGAGGCTGGAACAGGGACATCCCCCTCTTCCCTCCGAATCCAAAGGGGATAGCCACACGGGTCGCCGGAAGTCAGGTGATGAACATGATCGCACCATACCTTCCTTCCCTCGTCGGTGGCTCAGCAGACTTGAATCCCTCAACCCAAACCGTACTGAAGGGTAAAGGTGATTTCCAATGCCCGAGGACGGGTGATGAAAAGGTCCAGGGTTCCGTAACCGGTCCATGGGGATATGAAGGAGCAAATATCTCCTTTGGTGTGCGCGAACATGGGATGGGAAGCATCATCAATGGAATTGCTCTACACGGTGGATTGCTTCCCTTCGCAAGCACCTTCCTTATCTTCTCAGATTATATGCGACCCACCATCAGGCTTGCTGCCTTAATGAAACTTCATGTCATCTACATCTTCACTCATGACT
>Ga0299912_10001135_pt1 | contig 21597 bp, 18 predicted proteins | sample RVTome_2_FD_207667 | JGI IMG/M metagenome (GOLD analysis project Ga0299912, IMG submission 207667) | Soil microbial communities from uranium-contaminated site in the Upper Colorado River Basin, Wyoming, United States - RVT95D214 (version 2) ... | reverse complement strand
CCGACGCAGCTATTGGAAGTCTTATTGAGATTCATGGGCATGGAGGAAAAGGAGCCGACTGGACCAATGGATGCATTGCCCTGAGCGATAGCGACATGGATATACTATTTTCAAGTTGCCCGGTGGGAACCCGGGTGACAATAGTTGGTTCAGTAAAATCTCTAAACGAATTGTTGATTAAATAAAAAATGAATGGTATTATAACGCAGGATGAAGGAGGATTGGATAAACTTAGTAAGAAAGCATCAATTTTATTGGAGCAGTTCGTAAAATTTGGTTTATCAATAAGATCTTTTTTACATTCTTCTGTTTTCCGAACTTTTCTAAAAATCCTAGTATATTGTTGTATTGTAATACTTCTTTGCTTTGTTGTCGTTATATTACCTCCGATTCTTCAACATAGTATTGGGCCTGTATCAAGGATTAACCAGGACAATGATTTTCTGACTGTGCATCCTGCGCAACCAGAAATTCAGAAAAGATTAGAGAAAGAACTTGTGCAATTGGATAAAAAAATTACCTCTCTCACGCCGCGATCGTACTATCTTATTATAAATAGTGCTGAAAATGAATTCTTTCTTTACAGGGGAAAGAATTTTGTGCAAAAAGGGAGATGCTCAACAGGAAGCTATATTTTACTCCAGAATGGTGATAAACAGAAATGGTTATTCAAAACACCTCGTGGAGAATTTAGTGTAATGAATAAAAGGATGTATCCGGTATGGAAAAAGCCTGACTGGGCATTTATCGAATCAGGCTTACCGGTACCGTCGGTAAACCATTCCTCCCGGTTTGAATATGGAGTTTTGGGTGATTATGCCCTGAGCCTTGGTGATGGCTACCTGATTCATGGAACATTGTACCAGCGATTTCTCGGTCTCCCTGTTACTCATGGATGTGTCCGTCTGAACGATAAAGATCTGGAGCTTATATACCGTACCCTCAAGGTCGGATCGAAAGTATTTATTTACTAGAGTATGAAAATTTATCCATTCCACTTATTTCATTACCTGATTAGCATTAGTAAAAAAACAGGAACAAAGTGGATTGCATCAGCAATTTGTGGTTTTTTAATCGTTCTATACCTGGTATTAACCCTGAGTGCGCCCATCAGAGAATATAAAACCCTAAGCAATCTGGCATTCTCCGATTCCATATTTATGAGTCAGCTCTCTCAATATACTCCCGAACAGAATTCCCTGCTGAAGGAAAAGGCTTTCAGGGAGGCCCAGATATTATTAGCTGACTGCGATTCAATTGGACTGATAATAAATCTTCACGATAGCATTGCGATGCTGGTAGTAAATGGAGTGGCGATTCATAATGCAATTATTTCGAGATACAGGATTGATGAGATATTACAGAATCTGGAAATGCCGGTATATTATAAATTATTCTCACAGCCACAGACAGTGATTCATGAAAGATCGACAATTGTAAAAGAACCAATTGTTGTGAAACATGCGCCGAAAGATACAATAGAAGCCGCAAAAATGATTTATATGCCGGATACTCTTGAAAAAGAACCGGCCTTCATATCGTTTACCTTTGCAAATGATCTGAAAATTGTGATCGAGCAGAATAAAAGGACCAGTGGTAAAGAAAGACGTGCGAGACTTGCATTTTTCTGTACAGAATTCCTTACGGATTTTAAAGCTAATTTGCAGCAACTATTCTCATTCAATTTGCCTCAATATTCCCCTGTTATAAAAGTTGCACTTGAAGGAGACGATGTAAGAGCAATATACCGGGCTCTTCCTTCAGAAACTAAGATAGGATTAACTTTTTGAAATAGTTCAGGTTCTTCGATTTCACACAGTAAGAAATGAAGCATTCCGGACAAAATATACGTTGTTTTACAAACATAATCTCATTGGTTCTTATTTTCTTCTTCCAGATTCATACATGTAAGAATGATTCTAAATTCGGTCGACTAAATAGTTAATACATACAAATCAGACAGGTTATCCCAGAATTAATCTTGGCCAGGAACAACAATTATGAAATTTGAGGTATTCTGTCGGAGTGAATATGAGGTGATTAATTTCTCATAAGCGGGGTCGTATGATACATATTGTTTTCGACCGAGAAATAAAACGTTAAGTATGTCTGTTTCCTCTTCATAAAGTTGAGATTCAAATTTTGAACTACTCAATATGTAGCGGTGGAGATTTTTATATTTTTTCTCGTGGAATAATTTAGTGGTGGTTTGTATTGTGGATTCGGAATTGGAATAAAGGGTAATCTTCGTTTCTTTCTTCAAAATTAACCTGATAATATGATTCATACAACTTGAGAATGCTGGTTCAACCTCAGTGTTTTTACTAGCATAGATTTTAACCTGGTTGAAGTTTTGAAGAATATTATTTACATGACACACATAAAGAGTAAGTGAGCTTTTCAGAAGGTGATCGAATATATTGCCAAGAATTTTTTGTAATGCTCCCGATTTTTTACCCCATCCGATGATAATATCAGTTATCATAAGTTCTTTTGCCGCCAGCAGGATACCATTTGTCACACTCAAGTCGATTCGTGTAATCAGTTTGATTTTTTCCGCGAGAGTATTGTATCTGGCAAGATCCATTTCAAGACATTCTCTTATATTTTCCAGCTTGCTTCCTGCTTCCGTATCATCTTTCACCACACTTACAGCATATACAGGTTCTTCACCATCGTATGAATTCATCTGAATTGCCACGTTAATCAGTTCACTCATCGTTGACGGGTTGGATACAGGGACAAGTATTTTTCGGGTAAGCTTTTGTTCTGAACTTTGAATTTTACTTCTTTCGTTGGCAAGTTTTCTGCCACTCCATTCAGTGACAAATGTTGCTGTCAAGCAAGTAACTAAAATGATCACAATAACTGCGTTAAAGATGATTCCATCTATTAAATTCCTTTCATAGCCAATAAGAATTACAGCGATCGTAGCTGCGGCATGTGAGCTGGTTAATCCGAATAATACATTGCGTTGAACGTTTGAATAACCGAAAATATTTTGGGTGAGAAAAGCGGCCAACCATTTCCCGAACAATGCAGCAATGACCAGAAGAGCAGCAATATACCAAAGATGCAATCCCTGAAAGAGAATGTGTAGATCGATAAGCATTCCTATACTGATCAAAAAAAACGGTATGAAAAGAATATTCCCAACAAAATCGACATATTGAAGGAGTATTGAGTTTCTCGGAACGGATTTATTCAATGCCAGTCCGGCAATAAAGGCTCCTATGATCGGTTCAATACCTATAAGTTTTGCCAGACTTGCCGATACAAGAACCATTGCAAGCAGAAATATATAATGCACTGTCTGATCTCTTTCAATATTCTTGAAAAACCAGGATGCAATTCGAGGATAGCTGATGAAAATAACTAAAAGATAAATAATAAAAAGAATTGCGAGCTTTATGATTTCCCGTGGTATCTTCTCATTTGCTGAAATTCCTGTAATTATTGAAAGGACAAGTAGAACCAATGTATCGGTAATGATTGTTCCACCAACTGCTGCAAGCACAGAATTGTCTTTAATAATTCCCAGTTTTCTTGCAACCGGATAAGCTACAAGAGTATGAGTTGAAAACATGATGGATACCAGAATTGTTGCTATAATATTGAGATGCAATAAAAAATTACAAATCGTGAATCCAATTACAAATGGAATAATAAATGTAAATAGTCCGAAAACAATACTTATATCCCAGTTTTTGTTAAGATCCTTTAAATTAAGTTCCAATCCGGCAATGAACATGATATACAACAATCCTATTGTTCCAAACAATACGATACTGCCATCACGATCGAGGAGATGAAAACCATAGGGACCTATAATAATTCCAGCCAGCAGATATGCGGCAATGTCCGGAATTTTAACAATTCTGAAAACAATAGGTGCTAAAAGAATTATCAGCAAAAGAATAGCAAACACATATACTGGTTCATGAAGAGGGAGGTTTATTGTAACGGTTAGCATAACTATTATTTACTTATCCAATGACACTTGTTCATTAAAATTATTGATTAATCACGTACAAAATATACACAATGTAGCCTATTGCTAATAAAATTGCCTGCCAGCGATCGAGTTTGTGCCTTCTGCAAACAAACATAGCAATGAATAGCAGAATTGTCGAAACAATCAATATCAGGATGTCGAGGTTGAATTGAAGATTGTATTTTATCGGGTTAATTACAGCACTAATTCCAAGGATAAAGAAAACATTAAAAATGTTGGATCCAATTACGTTCCCGATAGCTATATCAGCTCTCTTCCTGATTACGGCTACAACCGAGGTTACAAGCTCGGGCAGGGAGGTGCCTACCGACACAATTGTAAGCCCTATGAGCTTTTCAGTTACACCCAATAACTGGGCTATTTTTACTGCATTATTTACCACCAGCTTGCTTCCGAAGATCAAAGCTATCAGACCTGTTGCGATAAATATAATTGTCCATAATGGTTTATAGATTTTATATTCTGACTCAAGAACGATTTTATCTGATCTTATTGATCTTGCAATATATAAAAGGCAGAATAAAAATAATGCAATAAATAATATTCCGTCAATTCTGCTAAGAACGGCAAGAGGTTTGACAGTAAACCAATTATTCGCCAGCAGAATAATCAGAACGGCTGCCAGCAGCGATAAGGGAAATTCCTTCCACACAGTTTTACTTTGAACTGAAAGGGGATAGATCATTCCTGAAAGTCCCAGAATGAACATAAGATTAAAAATGTTACTCCCAACGATATTACCCATGGCGACATCGTTATATCCTTTTATTGATGCGATAATATTAACCAGTAACTCAGGCGAAGAAGTTCCAAATGCGACAATGGTCAAACCAATTGCTAGTTCCGATAAATTATAATGTTTTGCAAGTGATACCGAACCATTTACAAGCCAGTCGGCACCCTTGACCAATAGGGCAAAGCCCAGCAGCAGCAGGAGAATTTGTATTGTCATTATTTTGTTGCATTGTGGCTCAAATTTACAATAAACTAATTCTCTGTAAAATGATCTTTTAATCAAGGATGTTTTCGTATCGATTGTAAAGGAGATACTTTATACAATCCAAATAAAACAAATCAATAGCCTATCGAAGAATATGTGCAATACTTATGGGAATCGCTTTTCTCACATGACAGAAAGGAATTTCATCATATTGAAAGAAAACACAATGAAACTTATTTGAAATCAATTAATTCTCAATAACTTTTAAAAAATATGCATCACGTACAAATGGATGTTTATTGGCAATTATTACCTAACGAAAAAATTTTTGTTGTATCTTTCACTGAAGAACATTGGAAATTTTGTAATGAAGATTTATATAGGGTACTTTAAGATTTTTCTAATTACGTTATTATTACTGAAACAGATACTGAATTAATAACACTACTCAATTATTAATTAACTTAATGAATATGAAAAAAAACAGAAACATTTTAGGTTTGGCAATCTTGATGATTACCTTAATTATTAGTTGTGGTAAAATGCCACAAGCTGAAATGGACGCTGCTAAAGCAGCTTTGGATTCCCTGAAAGCACATGGAGCTAACCTGATTCTGCCCGATGAATTTGATCCTTTGCAGAAAAACCTGGATGATGCATTGGCTTTGGTAAATGTGCAGAATTCCAAAACTTTTAAAAGCTTTGGAGAAGCAAAGGAGAAACTTGTTACAGTAGCATCAGATGCGGCAGCACTCGAGGGGAAGAATACAGAGAAAAAAGCTGAACTGATGAAAAAAATTGACGATTTAATGGAAGAAGTTTCTACATTGAATAATGATTCAAAGAATAGGATTCCAAAAACCGGTAATGTAAGCACAACATTACGTATGCTTCAAAAAGATGCATATGCTATTGATTCAGCTTTAGAGGAAATAAAAACCATGATCGAAGAAAACGATCTGATTGCAGCTCTTGAGAAACTGGAAGAAGTTAAGGAAGAGGCCGGGAAAATCAATAGTGATGTTAAGGCTGCAGCAACTGCCAGCAGACCGGCTGCAAAACCAAGGACAACCACCACAACAACTGGTCAGATGGGAGGAACGAAGAGATAATAGCTATAAGATATTCTAAATGATTTCGTGTTTAGGGAGGCTGTTTTAAAAAAAGTTTTAAACATACTCCTGCGGTACTATTAACAGAGTATTCAGGAAGGGTTTTCAGATTTTTAAAACAGCTTCTTTTTCATTTGTTATATTGAACCCAATTTATTCTGTAGGAGCTTAAGAAATAAGCGAACTATCTGAATTAATTGAGATTACCCCGATTTAGAAAAATAACCATATGGGTGACTGGCTACAGGCCGACCAAAAGGTATATTTTTCTTAATCGCATTGCATTAGAAAGCTTTCTAATGCAATAATTGGGTTGAATGAATAACTCAATCTTTTTTAAGAAACAAGCGGTATAGTAAACAAAAAGGTTGTACCTGATCCTGGCTTACTTTCGACCCAGATTTTCCCATTGTGGTATTCAATAAAATCTTTACACAGTACCAATCCTAAACCGGTTCCTTTTTCACCTTCGGTACCGGTTGTAGATTTACTTTTATCGAATTGAAATAATTTTTCGACATCTTCTGGTTTAATTCCTATTCCTTCATTTTTCACAGTAAATAGTACAAAAGTCTTTGAATGTTTCCTGGTATTGACTGTAATTTTGCTCCCTTTGTCACTAAATTTTATTGCATTCGTGATCAGATTACGTAGTATAGCTGTAAGCATATTTATATCCTCATTTACAGTCAATTCAGGATCGCTAACATCACAGATGATCTTAATTTCCTTCTTTTGAGCCATAGCATTCATTTCATCTACCAGGATTTGCAATATTTCAATTACTTTCCGGGGAGAAGGGTCGAAGCTTAAATTTTTACTTTGACTCCGAGACCACTGAAGAAGTTTCTCGAGAAGATTATAAGCATTTACACTGGTTTCTTGTAACAAAGATAGGAACTTGAGTTTTTTATCATGATTCCATTTATCAATATTTGTAATCAATAGTTCACAGTATCCCATAATCACATTGAAAGGATTTTTCAAATCGTGGGCGATTACAGAGAACAGTTTATCTTTTGTAGCGTTTGATGCGGCCAGTTCATCGCGCTGAACTGCCAGTTCTTCACTTTGTTCTTCAATAAATTGCTGACGCTCTTCGAGCAATGCGTTCGATTCCTTTAAATTTTCTGCAATCTGTTTAAACTGTTCATTCTTCTTCGAAATTTCCTTGGTTCTATCATCTACAACTTTTTCCAGCAATTGTTTTTGTTTTATTTCACTTGCTATGCGTCACTGGAATACCAAATAAACTAATAATAATAGACAAATGATAAGAAAGAAAATAAAAACCGAAGTTTTATAGAAGGGCGGATGGACAACAAGGTCAATTCCTAAGGGTTCTTTTGACCAATAACCGTCGCTATTTGTTGCCTTCACCAGGAACGTATATTGCCCTCCGTCGAGATTTGTGTATTTTGCCTGCCGACTCGATGCATCAGTATAGAGCCATTGTTTATCATAGCCTTTGAGCATATAAGCATATTGTATTTTATGAGGTGCAGCATAGTGTAAGGCTGCAAAATAAAATGTGATATCTTTTTCTGATGGCCATAGTTCAACCCGTGTAACTTCATCTATTGGTAACCGTTTCTGGGAACTTCTCTTTTTTGTTTCGTAGAATTTTAAGGGTGCGTTATTAATACTGATATTTGTTAGTACAATCTGGCAATAGCTTGTATCATCTCTGACTTCACTAGGTTGAAATATTATGAATCCATTGTTTGTGCCCATGTAGATGTTTCCATCTGACAATTTACTTTCCGATTTATCATCAAAATGATCATTTGGCAATCCGTCACGGAGATCATATGTTTTGAAGCTTTCCTCAGAAATGTTAAAGCGGGTCAACCCACCTTCGCTAGTAATCCACATTGTGTTGAAATCGTCGATGACTATTCCATAGATAAAACTATTAATTAAACCTTCCCTGACAGTATATTTTTTCTGGATCCTGTTCTTCAGATCGTACATATAGAGCCCTTTGCCAATAGTCCCAGCCCAAATCCTGCCTTTTGAGTCGACATCAATGGTCTTAACCGTGCCAGGGTTAAAGATGCGTGTGAAATTATCGGTTTCGTAATTGTATTTGTCCAATCCTCCAACACCTCCTATCCATAACATAGAATCATTTGAATAATATAGTATCCACTGTTGGTCGCCTGATATACTTGATGAATCATTGTAATCAAGGAGATAAGTTTTATAATTGAGAGTAGTCTTCTTTGTGTCACGCCATTCAGATTCTGGAATTTTTATGAGGCCTTTGGTAAACAAGGCAATCCAAAGGTTATTCTCATGATCGAACTCAATTGAGTATATGGAATGGTCCTTAAGTCTCTCATCCAGTTTATATGATCGGATTTTCTTAAAATTTGCATCGAACCGATGAAGGCTCTTCATTGAGCTCAGCCATATGTGACCGTCAGGTCAGAGCTTTAGGGTAAGTATTTTATTATCTTCATAAGAAGTACCGGGTAGATAATGCCGATAAGCCCAGGTTTCTTTGTCAAATACTAGAAAACCATTATAGGTTCCGGTAATCAGATTCCCTTTCCCATCTTCAATTGCATCGGTAAATGCATTCGTCTCGCCGCTGGTACTATCTGATTCGGGTATAGAAAAAACACGGAATTTGCTTGAGTATGGAGAATATTTTGAAACTCCCCTGCCATAAGAACCAAGAAAGATTATATTGGTTCTATCAATGAGGATTGACGAATTCTCATTTGTAAGTATTGATTCCGGATCGTCTGAATCGTGCAGGTATGAAATTGATTTTCCCTTGTTTACATTGAATACAATAAGTCCCGCCCCCTTACTTGCTAACAGGATATTTCCCTCAGAATCCTGCGCCATATCCATGATTCTGGCTTTTTTAGTGACAAGATTCTTAGGACAACAATGAAAGCATTTAAATTGTTTTTCTCCTCAATAAAGCAGGCGATAAAACCATTGTTATCACCCAACCAGAGATTACCCATCCGATCTTTAAGGAGACAGGAAATTTTATCGGACGGTATGGAATAAGGATCTGATACGTCATGTCTGTATGTTGTAAACGATTTACTTTCCAGATTCATTTTGCTTAATCCGCCGTCTTCTGTTGCTATCCAAAGAAATTGATTATTGTCAATTACCAGATCATTAATAAAATTCGATTTTAAAGCATCTTCCCGGGTTTCATCGACTATGAAATACGTTATTTTGCCCGATACGGGATCATATTTATTCAGTCCTCCTCCTTGGGTAGCAAACCACATTATACCACTGCCATATTCAACAATTGCCGATACTTCTCCCGCACTTATACTATTAGGACCTTGGTTGGCCGGAATATGACTGAAAGTACCTGTAGCCGGATCGAATACATCGACTCCCCAGGTGCCGCACCAGATTTTGCCTTTCGAATCCTCAAAAAGGCTGAAAACAACATCGATAAATAGCGAGTATGGAATATTATTATCAGCATAGAATACATCGAAATCATAACCGTTGTATCGGTTCAGGCCATGGTACGTCCCCGCCCAGATATAACCTTTTGAGTCCTGGATCATACATAAAACATGACCCTGAGATAGTCCTTCCTTTGCAGTAAGATGTTGGAACCTGACTAGTTTATCTTGCGCATTAATAGAGATCATCCAGAATATTGAAAATAGGATGGTGGATAGTTGTTTTATAGTATATTAAATATACTAAATTCTTTCTGCAGGAATAACATCAGGGAATTTAAAATATGTGCCTGTATTACCAAATGTGACTTACCAGCTTATGTAATAGTTGAATCTATTGTGTATCGATCGATTGAGGATCAGACTTCATTTTATATCATGTGAATTTCTGATGACAACTCAATAAGACATGGGAAGCAGAATGGTATTTAATAGTATATGGTCAGATACTTAATTCACTAAAATCCTATGTCATCGCCTGCGGGTTCGTTATTTCCGTCGTTGCCTCTGTCATTTCTTCCTGCGTGCTTGTTCTGGTTGAGGCGATAAACGAAGGTCAGAGTATAATTTGGCTTTGACCAACGAAATTCGTTTTCGGAATACAGATCAGGTTGATCAACGATGAAACGGAATTTCCGACTGTTCAATACATCGTTCACATTAAAGGTAAGTGTCCCGTTTCCTTTCAAAAGATCTTTGCTGATGCCCATATTTAACATGTAAAATGCTTTTCGAAGTCCCTGTGTAGTTTCCTGAGGAGCCCGGTAGAAGAATATAGTCTGAATATCGATGTCCTTCGGGAGTCGTAACCGGGAATTCAAACGTGTATCCCATGAGTAATCATCGCTTTGTAGGTTTTCTCCTTCGAAAGTACCATCTGTAATGGACCGGAAAAAGTCGAAATTGGCTGAGAATGTCCACCATTTCTGTATGCTCAATGTTAGATTACTTTCAAAACCAAATGATTGCCTTTCCGATAAATTGAGCGGTTTGACAAAGGTAATACCTGTCGAATCATCGACAATACTCACTCTTTCCATAACATCGGTGGAATGCCGGTAATACACTCCCGTATAAAAATTAAAAATGGTCAGATTTGCCAGATAACCAGTTTCAAACGAATGTGTATATTCCGGATTGAGATTGGGATTTCCGGTGCGTATATTTCGTGAATCGCTATAGCTGAAAAATGGATTCAGATCCCAGAAACGCGGTCGTTGAATCCTTCTGCTATAACTCAATTGTATTGAATGGGCTTTACCGAATTGAAAGGTACTGTGAAGAGTTGGAAAGAAATCCAGATAGGATCTGTTGTTTTTTTCGTATGTTTCATGAAGATAAGTATGTACATCTGATAATTCAGTTCTCAGTCCGATTTGAAGTGCTATTCTGCCGAAATTATTGCCCCCCTGAACATATAGGGCATGCACGTTTTCAACATATTCGAAATTGTTGGAAAATTCCGGAAGACGCAACCAATCATCGACATCGTCTCGTTCTTCAACATAGAATGGATTCGTTATGGTTCGGAATTCGCTTCGGTAACCGGTTTCAAATTTGCCTTCGTTTCCAAACGGATAGGCATAATCAGCCTGTAACAATAAATTCTTCTCGTTTTCTTCATTATATGATCGTTGATACAGCATTTCTTCAACATTTTCGCTCGAAGGAATTATTTCTTCTTCGATAGAGGATTTTTCCGCCTCGCTATTCTTCATATATTGACCTATGAATGTGAGTTTGTGGTCCTCTTTCTCAAATTTTTTCTCGTAGTTCAGCGATACTTCAATGTCTGTTTCATCTTCCTCTTCTTTATCAATTCTGTTTGAACTTGCTAATAGAACCGGAGGATCAGAGAATGTATAATCACGGTACCGGAGATGAGTAGTATTTAACTGGTCGTCGATACCAAATAATACTGCAACGGTAATACTATTTTTGCTATTTATGTAATAATCGGCACCTCCCCGAATACGGTTTGACAGGCCGGTCCGCAAGCTCTCTCTTTCCACGTTTGTAATATAGCTTGTATCGGGAAGAGTAAATTCCTGGTATGATTTTCCAGTCCCCGGCCGTTCTCTATAGCGGACATTATAATTCAGGAAATAGTTGACTTTATCCTGGCGATAATTAACAATGGTTCCCAAAGCAAATTCTTTCGGAAAGCCTGCAACACCTTCAAAGGATCCATGTATACCTTTCTTTGCATCTTTGCGCAATACTATGTTTATTATACCTGCCATTCCTTCTGCTTCATAACGGGCACTGGGGTTGGTAATTATTTCCACCCGTTCAATTATCGATCCCTGTAATGTCTGAAGGGCGTTTGTATTGCTTGAATTTACCAGACCCGAAGGTTTTCCGTCAATCAGGATCTGAATGTTCTCACTGCCCCTCAGGGTTATATTACCATCCATATCAACTGCTACCGAAGGTATATTGTCAAGTATATCGAGAGCAGTTTTACCTGTATTGCTTAAGTCTTTTCCTACATTGAATACTTTTTTATCAAGATTGATTACCATTTCACTGCGTTCTCCGATTACAGTTACTTCTTCGAGATTTGTAGCTTCTAATGTAAGTTCAATAGTACCTAAATCAATATATTTGTTATGCGGTGTTATTGTAATGTCTTTAATAACCTGTTTTTCATAGGAAATAAACTGTACTTCTGCAAAATAATTTCCAGGTCCGACTTCAATAGAGAAAGAACCATCAGCTGATGTGATAGTTCCTGTTATGATTGCAGAATCTGAATTAAACAGACTGATGGTTGCATATTCAAGCGGAGAGTCACCGTTTTTATCAATTACCTTACCTGTGATTTTCCCTTCAATAAGTGGGGGGGCTGACTGAGACTGAACAGTATTGATTGCAATGAGAGTTAGATATGCCAGAGAAAAAATGGATCGTAAAAACTTCATATATAATTATTAGCTAAGTAATTAGTAAACGCGATTTTGTAACTATTGTTTATCAGTACAGGCAAATTTCCTTAAAAACTGTGAATATTCAATTTTTAAGCGAATATTGAGAGTTAAAAATACAATGTAAGGGAATAATTATTATAAGAAATCAACCAATTCGATATCTTTCCTCACAAAAACAGAAATATTTTCAATCAAAGGATTTTCAATTTTTGTGATAGGATCAGGTTTTTCAATTTCATTATCTTTACTCAAAAACGAATTTTCGTATATGATTCAGATTGGACAGACTCTGGTCAGTAACGACCTTACAGAACGATATTTTTTTTGTGACCTGGAAAAATGCAAAGGTATGTGCTGTGTTAAGGGTGATGCCGGGGCTCCGCTAACCAGTGAGGAAGTTATGCTACTGCCTGAGCTGATTGGTAATATAAAGCCTTACCTGAGAAAAGAAGGTATTAAGGCTATTGCACAGCAGGGAACTCATTGTATCGATTCTGAAAATGAGACAGTTACCCCCTTGGTCGACGGCAAAGAATGTGCATATGTTGTGTTTGAAGATAAAATAGCACGGTGCGGAATTGAAAAAGCATTTATTGCGGGGGCAATCAGTTTTCGAAAGCCCGTTTCATGTCATCTGTATCCAGTACGGATTAAGAAATATGAACAATTTACGGCAGTAAATTATGACAAGTGGGATATCTGTGAACCGGCAAGAATAAAAGGCGAAAACGAACATACAACCGTCTTTCAATATATACAGGAGGCTCTAATCAGGCGGTTTGGAATGGCATGGTTTCAAGACTTTGCTGAGGCTATTGAACATTCGGAGGTTAAAAATAATTCTCATTAAAACAGAAGCTGATGATCCGGTAATTTATCTCGATTATAGATCCGAATCATCAGCATCAAACAAAAACCCTAACCAGAAATTTATATTGTGTTTTTTACTACCAGCCTTTTAGTTGCTTTCGTTTTCTCCAGTATTCAATATATCGTGTTTGAGATACCAGACCAACCGGTCCCTCATAAATTCCTCCGTCTCCTCCGGAATCATATACGCGTACAGCGATTGTATTCTTCTGATTGCTCTTAAGAAGCTTTGTCGAAAAATAATATCCGCGTAAGGCTTGGTAATGCTCGCCTGTAGGCAGTTTCTGGTTTTCACGATCCACGAAATCACCTGTCATGCCTACTTTCACTCCATTTACATATACCTCATCGACATCGTCAATCTTACCAAGTACCAGTACTATGGTTTCATCGCTGAATGTTCCTTTGTAATAGAAACTTTTTCTATACCAGGCATAGCCATCATAGTCGCGGTAACCTTTGTCTTCCCATTTGGCAGGTACCAGTATCTTATCCCACTGGCTATCGTTATATGTAACCGATTTTCTTCCCAGTTCGTCACCCAGTTTGAATTTCCATTCACCTTCAAGACTCAGATCAACAGGTATTTCAAAAGGATTGACATAAATACCGATATCACCGCCTACAATACCACCTGCCTGGTAAGAATCGTATACCTTCACTGCCAGAATATTCAGGCCATTATAGTTTATAAGTTCTTTAGGTATCCTGTATACTCTTTTAGCATTATAGGCTGTTGCGTAAATAGGAGGAAAAGTTCCTGTCGAACCGATTTTTTGACCATTCAAATATGTCTCATCTACATCATCAATATATCCAAGGATCAGATAAAGACCGTTCTCTCTGTATTCGTTCGATATGGTAAAGGTTTTTCGATAGAAGCCGAAACCATTGTAACCGTAAAATCCCTGATTTTCCCAGGGTGAGGGAACCTGGATGCTTTCCCAGTCAGTATCATCATATTCAGCCGAAATCCATTCTTCACGTTCGCCTATGGAAAACTTCCAGGTACCCGATAAATTTTTCACTCTTACCAAATCACCCTCGAAGGCTGTTAACCTATTTGAGTTCAACGCACTTATCATCAGTATAAGATTGATAGTGATAAATTTCCAACTCATTTTATTCAACTTCATCGTACTTAAACTCATTCATTAATCAATCAGAAATTCCTCAATAATAAAGTCCCAAAAAGATTGATTTTCGTAATGTTTCCGACGATATTGCCGGCAATTAATCTCCGTCATCAAGCCTATAGGACATTCATAAATTCCTCCACGCAAACCACTGTCGAAGACCCTGATTGCTATAGTATTACTACCATTCTGATTCAGATATTCCTGTGGTATTTTGTAGATTCTTCTCGCATTGTACTCATAGCCCTTTCTTTTATACTCTCCATCTTTTTCAAGTTCAAATACAGAACCTATGAGTTCGCCATTCAGATATACATAATCATTATCATCGATTTTACCCAGTATCAAATACAAAGGCTTATTTTTCAGGTTAGCAGACAATTTGAATTTTCTTCGGTACCAGGCATAACCATTGTACTCATCAAAACCCTGGTGTTCCCAATCGGAAGGAACAGTAATCGCCGTCCATAGTTCATCGTTGAAAGCACCTGCTTTCCATTGTTTATTATCGCCCAGATGAAACTTCCATTGTCCTGACAGATCCAGATCAAGCAAATTGTTGTCCTCATCAACATAAATTCCCACCGGTCCGTCAATAATTCCACCATCGAGATAACAATCATAAACTCTGACAGCTAATGTATTAGTACCAGTATAATTAAGATACTCTTTGGGAATAGGATATTTCCTTCTTTCATTATAGGCAGTCCGAAAATTGGGAGGCATACTGCCGCTACCGCTAAGTTTTTTCCCATTCAGATATACCTCATCCGAATCGTCGATCCGGCCAAATACCAGGTAAAGCACAGTATTTTCATCTACATTCTGAATGGTGAAATTCTTCCTGTACCATGCATATCCGTTATAATCGGAATACCCATAATCTTCCCATTTTCCGGGGACTTCTATCACATCCCATTCGCTGTCATTAAATCCGGGATTGGCCCAGGCGTGATAATCACCTACCGAGAATTTCCAGTTCCCGGAAAGCAGGATAATTCGTTTCAGATCTTCTGCTTCTGCCCTGATAAAACCACAGAAAATAATCAGGAGTATTACTACCCTTACACCGATTCTATATCTATACTTGCATCGTCTGTTCATGAATTTATCCATTAATAATTCTTGATTTCTCATTTTTTGGATTGATAAGGGCGGAATGATTTTTTTTAAGATACTCTGCAAAATGGCATACTCTCGATAAATCATCAACAATTTTGTTAACATATTGGTAATCGGCCGATCTCCTGTGAGTTTCTGACATTGTAACAGAACATATGCAGTCATGAATCAAGGCAGATCGTTTACTTACAATATACAGGTAATGATTTGTACTGTCTGCTTTGGTTATCAAATCTTCTTTCAGTTGAGGAAAACGGTCTGCATGAGTATCCATACCTTGAAGGACCATGCTGTTATCTTTTTTATTATCAATTGCCTTTTGCATTGTGCCTATTGGGCTGTTCACCAAAATGCTCATGGCAATCATCAGAAGTAACCAGATCGTTTTCATACGGTTTTTTATTAATTAATAACCTGCAACAAATGTAGAGGGTGCATACTGCACACGTGTCATACTCAGGTAAAAGAATGTCACGAATTGTCACCGGAATGTAATTTCTATTCGATTTCTGCATGCATTATTAATTCAGCGAGGTTTATTATAGAACTGTTGCTGATATTATTACGCACCAAATAAGATAATTACCGCATTGAAATGCTGATTAGGTATGCTGAAAGATATAGAAATACTCATATTATTTTATTATATTAGAATAACAAAGCAAGACCGGATGCTAACACGCGTATATGCAATACTGTTTTTTATCTCTTCCTTAAACTGGTTCGTTGCAAATGGATCGGATTTAATCTTTAATCACCTTACAACAGAAAACGGTCTTTCGAATAATGCTATTCATTGTATATTTCAGGATCGTAAAGGATTTATATGGATTGGTACCGATGATGGACTGAATATGTTTGATGGTTATGAATTCACGGTTTATAAATTCAATTCATCCGATACTAGCAGTCTTTCAAGTAATTCGGTATTTAAAATCCTTGAAGATTCAAAAGGATAACTCTGGATTGCTGCCAGCAATGGTGTGGATATTTTCAGCCGGGAGTTGAAATCATTTCGGCATGTACCCTTCCTCGAAATCGATCTGTATGAAAAGTATGAAAGCTATACACGGGCTATAATTGAAGATCATAAAGGGAATATATTGATTGCCAATACAAACGGAATATTTATCTACGATACTTCCGGGCAGGGTTTCAGACGCTTTCTTAAAGATATTACCGATTATGGAACAACTCAGCAGGAGGGGATAAGAGATTTGCTGATCGATCGGAGCAACAGAATATGGATTGGCTCCCTGGGTTATGGTTTATATGGTTATGATCTGAATAAAAAAGAAGTAATTGCCAGTCCCAGTTTGAGAAAAGGCATCAGTATTCATGATAAAATTTATACGCTGGCTGAAGATCATGAAGGAGAAATCTGGGTTGGAACCGATAATGGTGTTTATATTATTGAATCCGATCTTTCTTCTGTGGAGCCATTACCTGTCAATTCTGCCAGTGAACTTATTGTAAAAAACATTCGTGAGATTTACTTTGAAAACGGGAACAGGATCTGGATTGGTACCGATGGCGAAGGACTTTGTCTCTATAATCGTGATGAAAAGACTCTCAAGAATTACGTTCAGGATGACTTCAACAGCTATTCAATTAATCATAATTCAGTTTATAGTATCATTAAGGATAAACAGGGAATTTTATGGGTAGGTACAACTCAGGGAGGAGTAAATTATGCACAAGTCGACCGGGAAAAGAAGTTTTATTATATAAAAAATGAAACGGGAAATCCGAACTCACTGGCTTTGAATATAGTTACCTCTGTTTTTAAAGATCGTGAGGGGAATTTATGGATAGGTACCGATGGGGGCGGTCTCGACATGTACGATCAGAAAAGGAAGATATTCAAGCATTTTGTTCATAAACCCGGTAGTAAAAATTCAATAAACGGGAATTCGATTTTATGTATTACCGAAGATGAAACGGGAAATATATGGGTTGGTGGATATCTGATGGGTATCAATATAATTCAGAAGCGAACAGGTTTGATTACAGGATACAGGTACGATCCTGAAAACGCTTCCAGTCTCAGTAACGACGATGTTAGAGACATATTAATTGAGAATCAGAATACCATATGGATAGCAACAAACGGGGGAGGATTAAATAAATTGAATCCGGAAACGGGTATTTTTTCACATTTTTCTGAAGGAGGAAATAACTCGATAGTGGGAAACTGGTGTCTGAAATTATACAAAGATAGGTATGGGAATATCTGGATTGGTACCTATTCAGGGATCAGTATTTATAACTCTAAAGATAACACTTTTAGGAACTTTGAAAAATCAAACGATCCCAGCGGCCTGAGTAATGCATGGATTTATACATTAGCCGAGGATAAATCGGGGGACATGTGGATTGGTACCGCCAACGGATTAAACTATTATAATCGCATTACCGGTAAATTCACGAAGTTCTTATCGTCCGACGGATTACCTAACGACGTGATCAATGGCATTCTTCTGGATGTCAACCATAATTTATGGCTAAATACAAATAAGGGAATATCGAAATTTAATCCGGGTGACACGACGTTTCAGAATTATGATCAATCCGATGGATTGCAGGGGAACCAGTTCATTCATGGCTCTTATTATAAAAATGCTGAAGGCAGAATGTATTTTGGAGGGATTAATGGATTGAATGTATTCGATCCCGATAGTATTTTAGACAATACGTATTTACCTCCTGTATATCTTACAGACTTTCTCATTGATTACCGGGAAGTTGCGATCGGTGAAAGGAATTCCCCGTTAAAGAGATCAATAACTGAAAGTGAAAAAATAACTCTGACACACAAACAATCCGTATTCACGATCAAGTACACTGCTCTCAACTGTATAAATTCCGAGAAGAACCAGTATGCCTATATGCTTGAAGGATTTGACAAGGACTGGAATTATATAGGTACACGGCGCGAAGCCACTTATACCAATCTGAATCCGGGTGTTTATACATTCCGGGTGATTGCCTCAAATAATGATGGTTATTGGAATAAAGAGGGAACCTCCGTTCTTATCGAAGTACTACCACCCTGGTGGAAAACATGGGTATTCAGGCTATTTCTTGTACTTGCCATACTGAGAATAGCTATTGGATTTTATATTTACCGTATTAATATCTTGCAGCAACAAAAGATTCAGCTTGAAAGAATTGTAAAAGAACGAACCCGTGAATTACAGGAAAAGAGCACTATGCTTGCTCAACAAGCCGATGAATTGAGTGAAATAAACACAATTCTGGAAGAGAATCAGCAACAAATCAAACAACAGGCCGAAGGGCTGGCTGAAGCAAATAAACTTCTCGAAGAAAGGCAGAGGCATATCGAAGAACAAACCGAAGAATTATTGGCACAGAAGGAAGAACTTGAGAAGGCCAATCAGCATCTTGCCGAACTCAATACAACAAAAGATAAATTTTTCTCGATCATAGCACACGATTTAAAAAATCCTTTCAATACCATCCTGGGTTTTTCGGAATTATTGTCTGAAAACTACCTGAAACTCTCCGAAGATAAGAAACAGAATTTTGCTCAAATCATTTTCAAGGCTTCTAAAAATGTATTCAACCTTCTTGAGAATCTATTGCTGTGGGTTCGTTCACAAACCGATCGCGTGAAATTTGAACCATCGGAGATCGAATTGAACAGTCTTATTGTTGAAAATATTTCGCTGCTGCAGGAAATGAGTCAACATAAGAATATTTCAATCCAATTTAGTATAACCGATACTTTTACTGCCTATGCCGACAGGAACATGATTAATACTGTAATAAGGAACCTGCTAACCAATGCCATTAAATTTACAGGTTCAGCCGGAACAATTCGTGTTGATATGTTGAATGAAAACGGGTTTGTTCATGTAAGAGTAGCCGATAGTGGAGTAGGTATTTCTCCGGAAGAGATTGGTAAACTTTTTAGGGTGGATGTGCACTATACAAAAGAAGGGACCGATGGAGAAACAGGTACGGGGCTGGGACTGATATTATGCTATGAATACATCATGAAAAACAAAGGTAAGATCTGGGTCGAAAGCAAACCAGGCAAAGGGAGTACCTTTCATTTTACTTTACCGCAACCTAATCCGGCCTTATAATACCAGTTTATAACCTATACCATGTACAGTAAGAATTAGTTTTGGATTGTTCGGGTCGGTTTCAATTTTTTGCCGGAGTTTTAGTATAAAATTGTCTACCGTGCGGGTTGTGATCTCATAATTTATACCCCATACTTCACTCATCAGGTCATCGCGATCGACAGTTTTGTTGGCATGCCTGCAAAAGAAGGACAGGATCTCAAATTCCTTATGAGTCAGTTTAACAGGCGTACCATCCTCGGTGGCCTCATAGTTTTTAAAATTTATCGTAAGCCGTCCCAGTCTTATATATTTCTCATCGCTTCCACCATCCTTATCGGAAGGCGCCCTTCGCAATATGGCCTTAATGCGGGCAAGCAATTCACGCAGGCTAAATGGTTTGGTAATATAGTCATCGGCACCCAGTTCCAGTCCGAGCACTTTATCAATTTCTTCTCCCTTAGCGGTCAACAGGATAATAGGGGTGTTAATTCCGGCTTTCCTGACATTTTTACATACATCGAAACCCGAAATTTCCGGTAACATTACATCCAGAAGTACCAAGTCGTAGGTATTTGTCAGTATTTTTTCCTGGCCGGTTTTGCCTTCGGCAGCAGTATCGACCGAGTAACCTTCAAATTCAAGATTATCTTTTAATCCTTTCATCATGGGAGCTTCATCTTCTACGATCAGTATTTTTTTCATGATTGTAAGTTTTGTCTGATTGGAAAATACACGGTAAATTCCGTACCGTTCCCTGGTTCACTTTTCACTTCAATTTTACCATTGTGAGCATCCACAATATGTTTTACAATAGTCAGACCCAAACCGGATCCTTTAGCCTTTAGAGCAAGGTTTTTCTCTGTTACCCGGTAAAATTTATCAAAAATATTTTTCTGGTCTTTTTGGGAAATACCGACACCTTTATCAGTGATTCGTAATAAAACATATTTTTGATCGTAACCTGTTTGTATTTCGATATACTTCTCGGAATCGCTATATTTAATTGCATTATCGATCATATTCACCAGAACATCAGCAATCGATTCCCTGTCGGCTAATAGTACCGGTAAGTCGTCAGATAGGTTAAGTGCAGTTTTAAAGTTGTTTCTATCCAGCACAAGTTTGAATGAAGTGATAACCTTGTTGACGGCTTCATTCAGTTTTACTTCACCGAATGCATAACGTCTTTTGCCACTTTCGATCTGGGAGAAATTTAAAATTTTATTTACAATACCGGTGAGGCGTTGTGTTTCCTGTAGAATAACAGAATAATACTCCTGAATTTTTTCTTTCGAAGTCACTCTGCCCATTTCCAGACTTTCTATATACATTTGTATCAGGGCCAGTGGAGTCCGTATTTCGTGCGATACATTGGAAACAAAATCGGACTTCAACCTCGCCAATTCCATTTGTTTGTTTACATTACGATAAATTAACCAGATTCCTAACAGCAGTACCAGATCGACAATGCCTATCAAAATAATATTTTTCCGTGTACGAGACTTTGCCAGGTCAGTAATCGTACGATCCTTCAATTCGATAGCTATATCATAATTTTTTATAATCCACAAGGGTTTCTTATGCATTACCGTCTGGGGAATATTCTGCCGGTCTGAATTGTAAATTACAGAATCAGTACCCGATTTCAGAATTGCTATGTCGAATTTTTCTTTGGCAATTTCCTGTATTTTCGGATCAAGGACTTCGTTTATGAATCGACCGGGATCATGTACTATTAAAACAATGATTGTTGACTGTTTAAGAATATGTGCGAAAGCTGAAATCTGGTAATCCGAACCGGGGAAAATAAATGTTTCAATTTTCCGGTAACCTTCGCGTACATAGGTTTGCATTTTATTGAATACAGAATCCTCTTTTTGAAGCAAGGATTTGATCTTGGATTTCTGCTTTAACAATTCACAT
>Ga0299912_10001134_pt1 | contig 21616 bp, 22 predicted proteins | sample RVTome_2_FD_207667 | JGI IMG/M metagenome (GOLD analysis project Ga0299912, IMG submission 207667) | Soil microbial communities from uranium-contaminated site in the Upper Colorado River Basin, Wyoming, United States - RVT95D214 (version 2) ... | reverse complement strand
CGTTAAAGTTCTGCAAAATCTGCTGCTCAGCCAGAAGGCCGAACTACGTATGCCCGGAGGTATTGCCGGGCGTGTAATGAATGAATTGTGATTTGCGTTCTCGCTCTTGTTTAGCCGTCGCCGGCACGGCGACGGTCAATCGTATCAAGGAAGGGCAATTATGGACACACGCAAAGAAATTACCCGTCGTCAGTTCCTTGGCCAGGTTGTTGCCGGCACGAGTGTGGCCTTTGTGCTGCCGCAGCTCACCCGCCGGGCGGCTGGCGGGCAGGCAGCGGAACCCAAGGAGCAAGCCGGTACGTCAATTCCATCGAAGTCGGTCGGCGCATTGCCTACGAGGGTGCTTGGGCGGACCAAAGAGAAGGTCACAATTCTTGGACTGGGCACCGCACCTGTGGGTGAAGGTCCCCTCCCGGTTGAGGAAGGCATCCGGATTTTCAGTGAAGTCATCGACCGGGGCGTCACTTATATCGACACCGCAAGGATATACGGCGAAGCCGAAGAAATGCTGGGGCACATAATCCCAAAACAGCGGGACAAGCTCTTTGTTGTGACGAAGGTCTCAACCGATAGCGCAGCCCAGGCCGAGCGCTCTCTGACTGAATCGCTGCGCGTCCTGAAGACCGATCACCTTGATCTGGTGCACATCCACAGTATCGGCAGCAAAAATATAGACAAAGTCCTAAGTAAGGACGGTGTCCTGGAGTACCTGCTGAAGCAAAAGGAGACCGGCAAGCTCCGTTTTATCGGGATTTCGGGACATAATAGGCCGGCGAATTTTGTCCGCATGATCCAGACGGACCAGATTGATGTACTCATGTGCGTGATGAATCACGCGGATAGAAACATATATGCCTTTGAAGACAAGGTTTTGCCCGAAGCACGAAAACGCAACGTCGGCTGCGTAGCGATGAAGGTTTATGCCGGCATCAAGGGTGGCTTTCCCAATCATCCGCGAGGCTACGTTGGCTGTGCCACCGAGCCTGCCTATCTGCCGCAAGCTCTTGCATACGCACTGGATCTGCCGGGCGTCAGCGTGGCTGTCGTCGGCCCATATACGGTCGAACAAGCCATCCAGAACGTGGACTTTGCTCAAAAGTACGCCCCGCTCTCGCAGGAGCAGCGCACCGCGCTCTTAGAATATGGCAAAAAATTAGCGTCAAATCTCGGGCCACGCTATGGGTCAGTGACATAAAGCATGCTAATCCGTTGGCAAGAAAACCGGCGGCGCGAGGTTATCGGCCGGACGTATGGCAGGCTGGCCGCCAAGCACATGGCAGGTTTGCCGCCGGCCTTGTCCATCCGAAGGTTGCCTCCAAGAAAACCCGACGATATTCCGTTTGATGTTCTCCCTTGAGCATGGTAACATATCAATGTGATTAGAGTTGTTGGTGTTCTTGAAATCATGAGCAGGACGTAGAAGGGATGAAACAAGAACCTTTTCTTTTAACATGCTTGTTAGTGATAACCTGTCTTGTGAGTGGGTGTGAATTTTTATATGAACAACCTATTAAAAGTTGGCAGACTAAATTTGGAAATAAGACAAAAATAGTCGTTTACTATGCCGAACAGCGTGATGAGGAATTTGCCTTCTTAGCGGAGTTTGAAGTCACAAGAGCCTTTTACAAGGTCTTATCGGAGAAAGGGTACGATCCTTGCCCGGGCAGCAGGGATCTAGATTTTGAGCCGATGATGGGTTTTTTCACTTATACACCTTTTATACTTGAAGGAGAGTTCAAGAAAATTTTGAATGAGCAGCCACCCCAGCCGGATGTCGCGTGTATACTGATATTTACTTATAGATTAGATTGTGCAACGCCTTTTTCTTCCTATGATTCTAAACAAAGAAGTTCATCTGGAATAGAGCTGGAGTTCGGTCTTTTTGATGTAACTGGTAGAAAATGCGTTTTAGGATACTATTCTCATGGTTATTCGCAAAGGCGTACCAGGTCAACAGGTGGGTTTCAGTCCGGGGCGAGTTATGCTTATTTTTACGTTTTTACCGAATCAGAAGAAGAATTTATCGAACGCGTAGTATCTGAAGCTCTGAAGAATTTACCCTTTATAAAAAAGGCTGAGGAGTAGGCAGATCGAGATATTGAAAAGCGGGGTTGTAGGGGGGCAGGCCTGGCATATTGATTTCCCAATAAAAACGATTGACAGTAAAGATACTGCCTAACCCATCCCTGCACCTGTCAGCCAGGACGGGGTATGTATAAGATAATTTTGTAATTTATGAAGTTTTCATTTTGCCTACAAAGTTCTGCGGTAATTCGGCTCGCTGCGGGTGAGGGATGAGAGATGAAGAGCATGATGGGCAATATATCTGTTGTATTTCTCTTTGGGCTTTCTCTTGTGCAGATGTCCTGTCTGCCGCCAAAGCCTGCTCGTTCTGGCGCTCACGCAGCGCAAACATGGGGAGCAGAAGCCAATGGTCTGCGATGTAGCCTCCAATGCACCAAGCAGCATGTATCCGAGGAGCAGGTGGCTGAGCTGATCTTGAGAGTGCGCAATGTCGGCAAAGCGGCCAGAAAGTATCATGTCAGCAGTTGCTGCGGGCCAAGCTTCAAAGTCGTAGCCACGTTCCAGGATGGCTTCGTTCTGGACTTCGCCGATTTGGCACAGCAGGAACATCATCCCTGTGGGGTGATTAACTGGATCGATTTGAGACCCGGAGAAACCAGGCAGCACAAGCTTGCATTGCGAGTCGCTCGATTCCTCGGACAAAGGTATATGTTTGTCGGACCTGAATTGGGAGCGCGCCTCGATCACTACGGAAGATTGACTGTCGGAATTATCCTGGACAACGTCCAGTCAAACACCGTTAGCATGGAAATCAAAGAAGAAAAACCCTAACAAAGCTATGCAGGCGACGTCGCAATAGCGCTGCGCGCGATAGCTCTGGTTGGGACCTTTCCATCTTGCAGCCGGATTCGGTCCCGGAAAAAATATAACACATCGACCGTCAAACAGTCTCTGTAGAAAAGACTTCATAATGTCATTTCGAGTGGAGGCTGCGGAGCAGCCAAAGTCGAGAAATCTGCCACTGTAAAGGCTAATCAAGATTTCTCCGCTCCGTTCGCTTCGCTCACTACGGTCGAAATGACAACTTTTCTAAAGATGCCATTGCATGTCCAAAATGACCGAAGGGTGTGTGGCACACCGTACAGATCGGGCGCCTATTTTCCCAGATGACGGTAAGTGTCTTTGCGGTGAGCGACCCTGACAACAAAAACAAGCAGCATTTTTTCCCTAATTGTATAGACAATCCTGTAATTGCCCGAACGGATACGGTATAATTCTTTATAGGCCTGCAATTTTTTGCAGCCCTGCGGACGTGGATTTTTGGCAAGAGCCCTGATATTATTAACAATCTGACGTTGTATGCGTTTATCCTGTCTGCGGATAAACTTGGCGGCTTCCTCTGCCACTTTGACCTGATACATTCCTGACTATACCCCCAATTGCTTTGCCAGAGCTTCGAGGTCAATAAATCTGCCTTTTTTAATGGCTGCTTTGGCTGCCTGAACGTCAATTTGATCCTCCAATGCCTCCAGTATCTCTACGTCCTCAACAGGAACAAGAGCAAAGGCGGCTTTATTGTTCTTTTGTATACATATCCGCTCATCGCCATACATTACTCGGTTGGCTATATCCGTAAAATCCCGTCTTGCCTTTGTCATACTCACTGTGGTCATAGCAGCCTTCCTTTCCTGTCTATACTATCGCACACAATCGGCTTAAGCTCAAGAGAAAAGTTAAAATGTTTGCAAGATTTATAAAGTTTGTAAGAATCAAGCATGCAGGCCGGTTATTACCAGTCAAACTCTGCGATGATGGGCGTGTGGTCACTCGGCTTTTCTGAGGCGCGGGGTTCTTTGTCTATGTAACAGGCTGAGCATTTTTCAGCCAGAGGTTTTGTAGCCATAATGTGGTCTAATCGCCAGCCGAGGTTACGCTTCAGTGAGTTCGGCAATCGGTAGTCCCAGAACGTGTACTGCCCGGCCTCGCGGCAGTGCATTCTAAACACATCTATAAATCCCCACCCCATCACCTTGTTGAGAGCCTTGTGAACTTCAGGGCGGAAGCAGACGTGGCCTAATAAAGCCTCAGGGTCATATACGTCTATCGGCTCTGGCGCTACATTGAAGTCGCCGACCCAAAGAACCGGGTCCTTCAGCTCAAAATTCTTTTTGAAAAAAGTCAGCAGCCGGTCAAACCACACCAATTTGTACTGGAACTTCTCAGAGTCGGGCGAAACACCCTGCGGGACGTAAGTGTTGACAATGGCAATGCCGTTGATTTCCACTTTAATCAGGCGGGGCTGGTCTTGCGGCTCATCGTCAAACCCGAACTTTGCGCCTGTGATTGGGCTTTTACTAAAGGTCGCGACGCCATTATAGCTTTTTTGGCCCTTGAATGTGTAGTTGTAACCGATGCCAGCGAACTGATCCGCTGGGAAATCGCCATCCTGGACTTTAGTCTCCTGGACGCACAAGATGTCCGGCTGGTGCCTGCTGAGCCACGCAAGCACTATATCTAATCGAGCACGCAAGGAATTAACATTAAAGCTGGCAACTTTCATATTGTATAATACTGTAAGCATGAACGAGATTTTTGCAAACATCTTCGAATCTTGCCGGATGGGCCTATCAAGAAAGGAGAGTCTTGGCAAATGATAATGAAAATGCTTCTGGTGCTGGCTTTGGTTGTTGTCTTTTCTTGTATAGTCGGCTGCAACACTGTCCAGGGAATAGGCCGGGATATCGAGTGGGTCGGCGAAAAGGGCGCCGAGATCGTGCGATAACATTGCAATTCACCTATTCGATGCAAGTTGCGGTCACCGACAATAGGGCCAATAAGAAGCTAAGCGTGCTCTCGGCGCCCTGGTTCATATTAACGCCATCAGCCCCAAGGGCGTCACAGCAGCCCTTGGAGGTGAAGTCATAAAGCGGCGAATGCAGGTCATTGTCGCCGACGAACCAATCGAACGCCTTTCTTTGTAGTGCCAGAAATCGGCTGTCTTGCGTAGCCTCATAAGCAGCACGCAGCATCATAACCGTGCTGGCGGCTTCTATGGGCTGCTGATCAAACGCGGCTTTTTTGCCGCCCCGTTCATACCATCCGTTATTGCCGACGAAGCTAAAGTGCTCGCCGCTAAAAGTATTCTGCAAAATAAATTCGCAGGTGCGTTCGGCGACTTCGAGGTATTTTCTATCCTGCAAAGTCAAGCCGGCCACAAATAGCGCGTGCGGCAGAACTGCATTGTCGTAGGTCAGCTTCCCTTCAAACCAGTGCCAGTCCGGCTGGGCGATTTGCCTATACTGATCGAGCAGTCGGTCTGCCGCCATTGCCAGTTGCTGCTTAATATCGCCGGCTTGCGGGAATTGTCTGAGATAATCAGCCATGCCGAGTATTGAGTACGCCAGGCCCCTGGGAGATTGCCTGGCAACCTCGCCTACGCAAAAGTCGAAGCGGTCTCTGGCCAGCGATAGATATGAGGCCGAAGGCGGATTTGCGATCAGCGTTCCGAACGCCCATAATACTCTGCCCAAGGCATCGCTTGCAGGCTCGTCTTTCAGCCAGGCCCGGTCAAAACTCAGAAAGTTTCTGATTGAGCCATCGTCATTTTGCGCATGCAGGACAAAAGCCAAATAAACATTCAAAAGCTCAAGGGCCTGCGGCTCGCGGTATTGAGCATAATATTTGGCTGTGACGATGACCGCCCGGGCGTTGTCATCGGTGCAGTAGCCGGGTTCGCGATCCGGCACGATGAATTTAGCATGTTGAAATACGCCCGTGTCGTCCGTCAGCCTTTTTAAGTGCTCCAGCGATGGCTGTGGTATCTTAGCGTCTAACATAGTTTGCCCTACTACATCAGATAGCTACAAAACTAACTTTAGAATTATAGGGCCAAGCATCAGAAATCTTTAAATCTTTTTGAAGTTTTCATTTTTTTCTTGCACCGGAAAGCCAAGATTTCGTATAATACTCTACTTGTACGGTAGGAATAGTAGGAGATTCGTAATGAAGCTGTCGACTCGAACCAGATATGGAGTAAGGGCCGCACTGGAGCTTGCTGAAAGTGCCGGCAGGAGGCCTTTGCAGCTCAAAACCATTGCCCAGCATCAGGAAATATCCCTCAAGTATCTGGAGCAACTGATGGCCATGCTTAGGTCCGCAGGATTTGTCAGGAGCGTTAGAGGCTCTAAGGGGGGCTACGTCCTTGCCAAACCCCCAAGCCAGATTAAACTTAGTGACGTCTTCAATTGCCTGGAAGGGCCTGTGATCACAGCAGAGTGCGTCCAGAGCGACAACTACTGTGCCAGGTCTGCTGACTGCGTCGTCAAACAGGTTTGGGCACAAGTACAACAGGCAGTTACGAACGTGCTGGAATCCATAACGCTGCAGGACTTAGTTGATAAAGCAAAAGACAAGAAGACTTCGAATTACCAGATATAGATAGATAAGAGGCTACTTATGAGTGCGATTTTCCAAAACATCACAGAAACGGTTGGCTATACGCCGTTAGTCCGAATCAATAAGCTCGGCTCGGATAAGGCAACCACCCTGGCTAAACTTGAATCACGTAACCCTTGCGGCAGCGTTAAAGACCGAATTGCGCTGGCAATGATAGAGGCGGCGGAAAAGCAAGGCTGCATAAAACCTGACACCATCATAATCGAGCCGACCAGCGGCAATACCGGCATAGGTCTTGCCTTTATTTGCGCCGCAAAAGGCTACAGACTGATTCTGACTATGCCCGAATCCATGAGCGTTGAGAGGAGAAAGCTGCTTCGATTGTTCGGTGCGGAACTGGTGCTGACGCCGGCTGAGCGCGGGATGACCGGGGCCGTGCAAAAGGCTGAGCAAATCGTTGCGGAAAATCCCAATGCCTTTATGCCCCAGCAATTCAATAATCCCGCCAACCCGCAGATTCACAGGGAAACTACTGCCACAGAAATCTGGGAGGATAGCGGCCACAATGTGGACATCCTTGTAGTCGGTGTTGGAACGGGCGGGACGTTGACCGGCTGCGGCGAAGTGTTAAAAGAGCACAATAAGAGCTTGAAGGTTGTCGCGGTGGAGCCTAAGGATTCGCCGGTGCTTTCGGGCGGAAAGCCGGGCCCTCACAAAATACAGGGCATCGGCGCCGGATTTGTGCCCAAGGTGCTGAATGTCGCAGTGATAGATGAGATTATCCAGGTCGCCAACGAAGACGCTATGGCGACGGCGCGTGCGTTGGCGGCTAAAGAAGGAATATTAGCAGGCATAAGCTCGGGGGCTGCGATGTGGGCGGCCATGCAGGTCTCGAATCGCCCCGAAAGTGGCGGCAAGATTATAGTGGTTATTCTGCCTGATACGGGCGAAAGGTACATCTCGACCGATATGTTTGAGAAATAGTTGAAACCTTTTATGCGGCGAAAGGGTGCACTTGTGCGAAAGAACAGATTAACGGGCAAAAAAATCGAAAATCTGGTTTGCGAGCTTACCCGCACGTACCAGGGCGATTCCGGAATAAATTTTATTGATGCCTCTAATCTGCCGGTGCGGGATAAAATCCTGCAGATTCTCGATCTGCTTATCGAGGTTCTTTTTCCAGGCTACACCGGCAAAAGGAAAATCACCAAACCGAATATCAAATTCATCGTCGGCGATATTCTGTGGCAGATATGCACGGAACTTTCTGAACAGACCGAGCGGGCTTATCAATATCAGTGCCGAATAAGAAAGTGCCAAGGCTGTGACTGCCGGACGATGGCTGAGAACGTCACGCAGCATCTGTTAATTCAACTGCCCAGAATCAGGGAGCTGCTCAAAGGTGATGTCGCGGCGGCTTTTGACGGAGACCCAGCCGCAAAGTCTTATGAGGAAATCGTGATAAGTTATCCCTGCATCACAGCAATTGCCACCTATCGCGTGGCCCACGAATTGTATCTCAAACAGGTGCCGTTGATTCCCCGGATAATGACCGAATGGGCACATTCAAGAACCGGCATCGACATACATCCCGGGGCAACAATCGGCAAAAAATTCTTCATTGACCACGGCACGGGCGTGGTCATAGGTGAAACCAGCATCATAGGCGACAATGTAAAAATCTATCAGGGCACCACGCTGGGCGCCCTTAGTTTTCCAAAGGATGAGCGCGGCAGGATAATAAAGGGCGGCAAACGACACCCGACAATAGAAGACAACGTGACGATCTACGCCGAGGCGACGATATTGGGCGATGTAGTCATTGGAAAAGGTGCGATAGTCGGCGGCAATGTCTGGATAAAGGAGTCGGTGCCGCCCGGGGTCACCGTCACGACAGCCCATCCTGACTTAGTTTATACAAAGCACACAAAGGATAAACCCAAAAAGTAGCGCAGGTGCCATCTTGAACGAGCGGTTATTTCAAAGAATAAATAAGCTAAAAGAACAGCGCAAAGCTGTGATACTTGCGCACAATTATCAGCCCGGCGAGATTCAGGACCTTGCCGATTTCACAGGCGATTCGCTGGGGCTGAGTATAAAGGCCTCGCAGACCGACGCCCAGGTGATTGTATTTTGCGGCGTGCGGTTTATGGCGGAGACAGCAGCGATTTTGTGCCCGGGGAAAACCGTGCTTCTGCCCGATAAGTCCGCTGGCTGTCCACTGGCCGACATGATAACAGCCGAGCAGTTACGTCACCTCAAGCAGAAGCATCCGGGTGCTCTGGTGGTCTGCTACGTAAATAGCTCCGCCGAAGTTAAAGCCGAGAGCGACTATTGCTGCACCAGCGCCAACGCGGTGGAATTGGTCAATTCTCTGCCTGCGGATCGCGCTATTATCTTTGTGCCGGACCAGCATCTTGGCCGATTCGTCGCTGAAAGAACCGGCAGAGACCTAATTCTCTGGCCCGGTTATTGCCCTACGCACGTGCTAATAACCGAGGACGATATAAAAAGTGCAAAAGCAAAATACCCGGACGCGGTCGTTATGGCTCATCCGGAGTGTACCGAGCCGGTCAAGGCTCTTGCCGACCAGTTACTCAGCACCGGGCGGATGCTCAAGTTTGTGGCAAAAAGCCCCGCCAAGAAGTTCATAGTCGCAACTGAAATTGGGATAATCCATACCCTGAAGAAGCAGAATCCGCAAGCTGAATTTATCGCCGCCAGCGACAGGGCTGTCTGTCCCAATATGAAAAAGATAACTCTGGATAAAATCATAGCTTCGCTGCAGGACTTGCAGCACAAAGTAACTGTGCCGCAGGAGATACGAGTAAAGGCAAAAAGGTCGCTCGATAAAATGATAGAAGTGTTACCCCGTTAGAAATTTTGCAACGGCGTAATAATACGATATATGAAGGTTGGGTTAATATGGTTTTTGTTTTAATGAGTGTGATTAAAGAAGTATGGCACACGTTTGATGATGCTTCATTGTATATACTTTTTGGTATTTTTATTGCCGGATTAATCCAGATGTTTGTGGATAAAGATAAGATTGCCAAGCATTTAGGCAGACCTGGCTTTAAGTCTGTATTCTTGGCAGGAGTATTTGGTGTTCCGCTACCTCTGTGTTCTTGTGGAGTTATTCCTACAGCCGTATCTTTAAGGAAAAATGGGGCCTCAAAAGGAGCAGTGCTTTCTTTTTTAATTTCTACTCCCGAATCGGGAATAGATTCCATAGCTATATCTTACGCATTGCTTGATCCATTGATGACAGTATTTAGGCCGATTGCCGCATTTGTGACAGCCATTGTAGCTGGTATCAGTGAGAATATTTTAGGGAGGAAAGAGCAAGGATCAGTAATTCAGCAGGCAAGGATGTGTGAATGTTGTGGAGAAGGAGAGCAGGGACATCACAATCATAGTTTTGCCCAAAAATTCAGATATGGCATGCACTATGCTTTTGTAGATTTATTGGGGGATGTCGCAAAATGGCTGATCCTCGGAATTATCATTGGTGGAATAATATCCTATTTTGTTCCCCAAAGTTTTATCGAAAATTTTCTCGGCTCAGGGTGGCAGGCGATGCTTGTGATGCTGCTTGTGGGCTTACCTCTTTATGTCTGTGCAAGCGCATCAACTCCAATAGCAGCAGCTTTGATTGCTAAGGGTATGAGCCCGGGCGTAGCTTTGGTTTTTCTTCTTGCTGGTCCTGGAACGAATGTTGCCGGAATTTTAGCAGTTGGCAAATTCCTGGGCAAAAGATCGCTTGTAATATATTTGGCTTCACTTTCAATCTGTGCCGTAGTAATGGGTTTGTTGCTTAATCAGATATATTTAATTTCAGGTATTGATGTTAAAACCACGCTTGGAAAAGCGGGGGATATATTACCTCATTATATTAAACTGATTTCAGCCATTGTTTTAATTATTTTGATGATCATCAGTATTTTTCAATTAAAGAAGCATCATGACTGAAAGTGTTTACATTATCTATTGCTTTTGAAAGGAGTTGACAGAAATGATTTTTTCAAAAATATCTGAAAAGCAGGTTACCAGAGCCATTGTATCCGAATTTGCCAGGGAATTTCAGGAGCACCTGGAAAATGATGTGATTGTTGTCGGCGCGGGTCCCAGCGGACTTGTGGCAGCCAGAGAATTTGCCCTCAGGGGTGAAAAGACACTATTGGTAGAGAGCAACAATTACCTTGGCGGAGGATTCTGGATCGGCGGCTACCTGATGAATAAGGTTACATTCAGGGCGCCGGCTCAGGAAATCCTCGATGAAATTGGAGCACCATATAAAGAGGTGGAAGACGGCTTATTCGTGGCTGATGGGCCGCACGTCTGCTCCAGGCTGATCGCGGCGGCTTGCGATGCGGGCGTAAAGGTGCTGAATATGACCAAGTTCGATGATGTGATAGTAAAAAATAACAGGGTATGCGGGGTCGTCATCAACTGGACGCCCGTGTCGGCACTGCCACGAGCAATTACGTGCGTAGACCCGGTGGGCATCGAGGCGAAATTAGTCGTTGATGCCACCGGGCACGATGCTGTGGTTGTGCAGTCGCTTGCCAACAGGGGCCTGGTCAAGATAAAAGGGTTCGGGCCTATGTGTATAGAGGAATCCGAAGATGCGGTTGTCCGGTGCACAAAGGAGGTTTATCCCGGCTTGATTGTGGCGGGAATGGCAGTAGCAACCGCCTTTGGTCTTCCGCGAATGGGACCGACTTTCGGCGGTATGCTGCTATCGGGCAAAAAAGCAGCCGCAATTGCGATTGAAGCAGCCAATGAAAATGTGCCGTCGTGCCTCAGTGTTGGTCAGGAGGTGAAAAAGTGATAGGAGACAGAAAATATCGTCTGGAGACTTTGGCTTTACACGCGGGCCACAAGGTTGATTCCGATACGCTGAGCCGGGCCGTGCCCATCTACCAGACGACCAGCTATTGTTTCAAGGACACCGACCATGCGGCGAGGTTATTTGCGCTTGAGGAGTTTGGCAATATCTATACCCGCCTGATGAATCCGACCACGGATGTCTTCGAGAAACGTCTGGCTGCTTTGGAAGGCGGCGTCGGTGGGCTGGCATTAAGTTCAGGACAATCAGCGATCTACGTAAGCATCTTTAATATCTGTGGTGCCGGCGGTCATATAGTATCCTCCAACTCCCTGTATGGCGGCACAGTCACTTTGTTTAGCCAGACCTTTCGCAAGCTCGGGATTGAAGTGACTTTTGTAGATCCTAAAAGGGTTGAAAATTTCGCCAAAGCGATTAAATCCAACACCAGGCTCATTTACATAGAAAGCATCGGCAATCCCAAAAATGATGTTTTGGAGTATGAAAAGATAGCGGATATTGCGCACAAAAACGGCATGCCCGTAATTTGCGACAGCACCGTCACGACGCCCATATTGTTTAGGCCCATCGAATACGGCATCGACATCGTCGTTCATAGCTGCACAAAATTTATCGGCGGACACGGCACAAGCATCGGCGGAGCGATCGTCGATTCGGGCAAGTTTGACTGGACAAACGGGCGGTATCCTGAGATGACCGAGCCAGACCCCAGCTATCATGGCGTCAGGTATGTGGAGCGGTTTGGCGAATTGGCATATATTATCAAAGCCAGAGTTCAGCTCTTGCGCGACATGGGTAGCTGCATGTCGCCGTTCAATGCTTTTCTTTTCCTGCAAGGGCTGGAGACACTACATCTGCGGATGCCCAGACACAGTGAAAATGCGCTTAAACTTGCACAGTGGCTCGAAAAACAGAAACAGGTCAAGTGGGTCAATTATCCCGGCCTAAAGTCTCACCCGGATTACGCTCTGGCGAAAAAATACCTGCCCGATGGGCAGGGGGCAATCCTGGGCTTTGGAATAAAGGGCGGCAAAGAAGCCGGCATAAAGTTCATAAATAGCGTTAAGCTGGCCAGTCACCTTGCCAACATCGGTGACAGCAAGACTTTGGTGATACATCCCGCCAGCACAACGCACCAGCAGCTTAGCAGGCAAGAACAGCTTGCAGCCGGCGTAACAGAGGATTATATTCGTGTCTCGGTAGGCACAGAACATATTGACGACATAATAGCCGATTTTGAACAGGCGCTGGAAGCCAGCCAAAGGTAAGAGCTATGTGGGAATATACTGATAAGCTCAAAGACCACTTTTTCAATCCGCGTAACGTAGGCGAGATCGAAGACCCTGATGGCGTCGGTGAGGTCGGGTCTCTTGCCTGCGGCGATGCCCTGAAGCTGACGTTCAAGCTGGACAAGAACGGCAGGATCAAGGACGCAAAGTTCAAAACGTTCGGCTGCGCAAGTGCCATCGCGACATCTTCCGTGTTGACCGAGATGATAAAAGGCAAGATGCTGGATGAAGCCGCCAAGGTGACTAACAGGGACATCGCGGATTATCTCGGCGGCCTGCCGGAGCAGAAGATGCACTGCTCGGTTATGGGCAGAGAAGCTCTTGAAGCCGCGATCGAGAATTACCGAACCGGTGGCAAGAAAAAGCACGAGCTGGAAGGCAACGTCGTCTGTACCTGTTTTGGCGTCACCGACAAAGAGATCGAAAGAGTGATACGGGAGAACGACCTGACAACCGTTGACCAGGTGACGAACTACTGCAAAGCTGGCGGCGGGTGCGGCGGATGCAAAGGCGAGATCGAAAAGATAATTGAGAAGGTGCAGGGCGAAAAAGTAAAAGAAGTTCCCGCCCCCCTCCTTCGACGGGCAGGCAAACTCACCAATATCCAGAAAATACAGATGATTCAGCAGACGATAAACGAGCAAATTCGCCCTGCATTGCGGGCACACGGCGGAAATATCGAGCTGATCGACGTTGATGGCAACAAAGTCATCGTCGCATTCAGAGGAATGTGCGCCCAGTGTAGGCTCACAGAGTTCACGATGAAAGATGTCGTTGAATCCAAATTGAGAGAGTTCGTCTCGGACGACCTTTTTGTCGAGGAGGACAAAGATTCTGCCGGGCAGCCGCACAATCACATAGGATAAATGATGAAAACCATATATTTCGACAATAACGCCACCACAAAGATGGCCGACGAAGTGCTGCAGGAGATGAAGCCATTCTTCTGCCAGCTTTACGGTAATCCTTCGAGTATGCATACGTTTGGAGGCCAGGTTGGCCGAAGAATCCGCCACGCCCGCGAGCAAGTTGCGGCATTGCTTGGCTGCGACCCCAGCGAGATCATATTTACCGGCGGCGGCACAGAAAGTGACAACGCCGCCGTCAAAGGCACGTTGGCCGCAACTCCAAATAAGCGAAAGGTGATAACAACCAGGGTCGAGCATCCGGCGGTTTTGGCTGTCTGCCGAGACCTGGAAAACCACGGCTACACAGTCGTAGAGATTGGTGTGGATAAAGAAGGCCGGCTGGACCTGGCGGAGCTGGAGAATCAAATCGACGACAACACCGCCCTGGTTTCGATAATGTATGCCAACAACGAGACAGGCGTCGTATTTCCGATAGATAAAATCGCCAAATTTGTCGCCGATAAAGAAGTAGTATTTCACACCGACGCCGTGCAGGCGGTTGGCAAAATACCGCTGAACCTGGCAAAAAGCAATATCGACTTGCTGAGCCTTTCCGGCCATAAGCTGCATGGGCCAAAGGGCGTGGGCGCCCTTTACGTAAGAAAGGGCACCCGAATATCGCCATTTATGCTTGGCGGCCATCAGGAAGGCGGTCGAAGAGCCGGCACAGAAAATGTGCCGGGGATCGTCGGCCTGGGAAAGGCGTGCGAATTGGCAGCAGAAAACATCGAGCAGGAGAATAAGAAAGTAAGGCGTCTGCGTGACAAGCTGGAAAATGCGATGTTGGAAAACTGCCCCGACTCGCGTCTCAATGGCGATAAGAAAAACCGCCTGCCCAATACGACTAATATCAGCTTTGAGTATATCGAGGGCGAAGCAATTCTGCTTATGCTGGATAAGTACGGCATCTGCGCAAGTAGCGGCTCGGCTTGTACATCCGGCTCGCTGGAGCCTTCTCACGTCTTGCGTGCGATGGGCGTGCCGTTCACCGCCGCCCACGGCTCAATTCGATTCAGCCTCAGCAGATACAACACTGAGCAAGAGGTCGATTATACAATTGAAATAATGCCCCAAATCGTCAATCAACTCCGCGAATTGTCGCCATTTGTGGCAAAGCAGTCCCGTTTTTAGTATAATAAGTGATTCCGCTATTCCCAGGCAGCACCCAAACATTATTCTGGGCAGGGTCGTGACAACAGGGACGCCACTTGTTCGGTCAGCAACACGCGGCGTGGATACCATGTTTTCGGACTTCCAATTTTCTTTTGTTTTTTGGACCGGTTAAGTCACAGTCCTGAATTTCCGATAATCCTATTGAATGGGGTGTATTAAATTAGGTCTCGTCGACGATATTTTGAAAGGTCATCGTATGCGTTGTTGCAAAAAAAACAGCTTTACCAGCCGATACCATCTAAAGGCTCCTTTGGCGGTAGGTCTAATTGCAGCCTAAGCAATCTTCGCCAATTGCTCAATGATAAGTATACAGAGGCGATAGTGTACTCGTATGTTATGAGCACCGTATGCAGGGATGGTAACTCTCTGCGGCATTATGGCTCTGGTCCCAATTGGCAAGGGGGAATTATCACACTGTGCACGTGTAAACACGAGATGCGGACTTACCCTGACTGTAAACAAGGGACATGGGTTGCAGGATTTTGTGGTGTCGGTGTCGGTGATGGAAGAAACTTTCTTATCTATCTAATGCGTGTTGGGGATGCCTTTGAATCTCATTGGAAGCTGTGGCACAGGTTGCCCGGAGAGGTTAGATCGGCCAAAGCGGCGGACACTAACCCAGTTGGAGATGTTTACAAGCCGTTAGGAAGGGACACACAAAAAGACCCATTTAACATTTGTAGGTATCACCAACCACACAAATCACATGGTCGTAAGTACAACTGGCCCGCGGACATCAATTATCAGAGGAATAATAATTGTAGAAGGGCTGCTCTGCTTGTAGGTGATAGGGACCATAGCTTTGTATGGGATCAACGCAGGATCGTTTTCGACCGCAACATTGGACGTGGACAAAGAACGCACAGTCTCAAAGATTTTCTTAAATGTCTTCAGTAGGTTAACTAAAGAAAGCAATAGATAAGACAGATTCTACCCGCCGCGGCGGGATGCTTTTTGAGTCCCGCGCATTTGCCAGTTCGGCTAAGCCGATAGACTCTGTATCTCCGTTGGCAGTTTGCTCAGGGTCAACTCTTTCAGATTCAGTTTCTTGCTTGCATGGTCGATATCTATGCCGACAAGATTGCCATTTGCATCGTAGTCGAGAACAATACCTTCCGAAACTTCCTTGCTCTCGCTGCTTGGCCGGTCAGCAAGATCAATGTATAGAGAGTCCGTTTCCGGATAATAGTTCAGTTTCATGTTTTAAATCCTCTATCAGGAAAAGCGTTATGTATTGTTCTTTTGTCTTGGAGTGTTACCAGTCGCAATATCTTGTTCTCCAATTCCTCGACAACTCCCCAAAACCTGAAGCGATTCTTTTCCTGACGTTCGACCTTAAGCGGTTTTTCTAACACCCGAATACACCATTCTTTTTTAATATATGGACGTTTTCGTAAACTTCCTTTTCAAAATACTTGGTGAACTTATACTCCATAAGTGTATTTTACCGCTGGCTTGGCTGAAAAACCAGAAAAATGGCGAGCCGGGTGCTTGCGCGGGAATGACAAGAATAACGCAATACGCTTCACGAAACCTGTCCTGAGCGTAGTCGAAGGATACGCACGACAAAAAGTGCCGGAGGTGGGAGTCGGACCCACACCCTGTTGCCAGGACGGGATTTTGAGACCCGCGCGTCTGCCAGTTCCGCCACTCCGGCTGTCTGAATTGATTATTGACTATTGACTATTTGGTGTCAATTGCCAACTTTGTAACCGAGTAATACAGTATCATCTAACGACCAACCACAAAACACATATTGCCCCAAAAATCGCCCAAATGTGCTGCACCCTGCGGAGAAAAATCGGAATTTGGCAAAATTTTTTAATCCTCGCGCCCACAAGCACTTAGCAGAAAAACAGCCGGGCGAAAATCCACTTTTTTCGACTCAAACGCGCAGACTCATCCAATTATGGGAGGAGGCCGCGCTTGGCAGCCAGGCCGACGCAGAAAAGGACGCCTATGCAACAAGGCCCGGCAGAAAGAAGATGTGGCCAATGCTACTTTTCGCGGCTTATCGCCGATGTCCCGCACTGCGTAAAGAATCCGCCCGATGTTGATGTCAGCACCGGCCTGGCACGCTGGCCCATCGTCAAACCAGACGATATATGCGGAGCGTTTCGCTTTGTGGGCGAGAGCAACATCGAGACAGACCACTGGCCCAAAGACGACCTGCCCATATACAGGGACCGCTTCGGCGACTATTGCAAGATTCCGCTCACCCAGGGCAAGTACGCCAAAGTCGATCCGGAAGACTACATCTGGCTGTCGCAATTCCGATGGCACAGCAAGGTAAATAAAAGCTCAACCTACGCTGTGCGGAGTATCCGCGCCGCAGGCAGGCCAAAAAGAATCTACATGCATCGGCTGATTATCGATACTCCGTCGCACCTGGTCTGCGACCACATCAATCACAACGGCCTGGACAACCGTAAACAAAATCTTCGCAACTGCACCATCCAGCAGAATAATGCCAACGTCCTCGCCAGAGGCACTTCGTCAAGGTACAAAGGCGTATCCTGGAACAAACGCCGCAGAAGATGGTTTGCCTACATCAAGAAGGATGGGAGACAATTTAACCTCGGCTGCTTCGACAAGGAAATTAAAGCAGCAAAGGCTTACGATGAAGCTGCCAGGAAGCATCATGGCCAATTCGCTGCCTTGAACTTTCCGGATTAAGCCCGCCGCGCCCGGTGGCTTTTGGCATGAACGCTGTTACGTTTTCTTCCAGTACCGCTGCACAATGCCGTCTTTTATCTCGAACGAGACGGCGTGTTCTGTTTCCCAAATTAATAGTCAATAAAAACAATATCTTCCGGGATGGCGACGACGTCACGATGGCCGGGGCCGAGCAGCTTTTTTATCTCAGAACTGTGCTTGCCAGCGAGCGTCTTTAGCTGTGAACTACTAAGACTGGTGACGGCTTTGGCATTATTATTGAGCATAACAACCTCGCCGGCTTCGAATGTCCCCTCGACCGAGACTACGCCGCTCGGCAGAAGGCTTTTGTGATCTCTAACGGCCCGCATCGCCCCTTCATCGATATTTATCACGCCGGCTGGAGCACTATTGAGAATCCACCTGGCACGGTTGCTCAGTTTCCGCATGGGCATAAAAATCGTGCCGAGTTCTTCGCCGGCGATGATCCGGCTAATAACGTTTTTCGCCCTGCCATCGGCAAGCACCATTCGGCAGCCGGCGTTGGCGGCGATCTTTGCAGCCTCGATTTTGGTTTTCATTCCGCCGGTTGCGTGTTCGCTGCCTGCACCGCCTGCACTTTTGATAATGTCCTGCGTTATCTCAAACACGGTCGGTATCGGCTTGGCGTCGGCAAATTCGCGCGGGTTCTTGTCGTAGAGAGCGTCAATGTCACTGAGAATAATCAGCAGGTCCGCATCAATTTTGCTTGCAACAAGAGCGCTGAGTCTATCGTTATCGCCGAAGGCTGTGCCGATTTCTTCGGTGCTCACACTGTCGTTCTCGTTCAGGATTGGAACAGTGCCCAATCTAAGTAGTGTTTCGATGGAGTTGCGGAGGTTCAGGTAGGTTTTGCGGTTATTGAGCACTTCAGCGGTAAGTAGAACCTGGGCGACGGTGACGCTGTAGCGCAGAAACGATTTTCGATATTCCTGCATAAGGAGCGGCTGGCCGATCGCTGCGCAAGCCTGCCGCATCTTTATGTTTGTCACCTTGCCGGCTATATTTAACTGCCCCGCCCCCATTCCGATAGCGCCGGAGGTGACGATCACGACCTGCCTGCCGGTCTGCAGGAGGCCGTTTATTTGGGCAGCAATTTGGCGGACATAGGCGCCATCCAGACCGCCATCTTTGGTCAAAATGCTTGTGCCGATTTTTACAACTATTCGTTTGGTGTTCTCGAAATTTCGCATTCTTTGCCCGTTAATATTTACTATTCACCAGCGAGTATTCACTTATTGTCATTCTTCTTGGACTCGTCATCCAGACCCAGCTTCTGCTTATAGGCCTTGAGCATCTCTTGCTTTTGCTGTTCGGGCAAGTCTTTTTCTGCGTCCAGAAGAAGCTGATACAGAACAGCCTGCCAGCTTTTTTTCACGTGCTCGGCAGCCTTGTGCTCTATCAACGGCATCAAGGCGCCGATCGTTAGCCTTTCCGCCAAACCGACCTTTTCCTTCTTCATCCCAAAGTCGATGATCTTCTTTATGCCGGCCTTGACACATCCGTCCGTCGGAACAATGATGCACCAGCCGATCTGCTGATTGACATCTCCTGGAAATTCTTTGAGGATTTCAGGCAGTCCGCCAGGCCCGATCGGGATGGGCACAAGAGACAGCACTACGTCCACCTCCAGCCCCTCCTTCTCCATCTTTTCTTTCGCCTCCGTCAGGGCTTTCAATGTATCTTTGGATTTCTCGCCCGCCTTCTGGGCCTCGGCCTTACTTACGGCTTCGATAATTTTTGTGGTCTCAATAGGAAGGTTTTCTCTGTTATCCCTCACCAGAATAAGCCCGTCTGTCGGGTTTGTCACGCCGGCTTGCCTCAGGTCTTTCACCACGGTCGCAAGCACTTTCTTAGCCTGATCGGCGCCGGATTTCTTGCCGGCATAAATAGAGGCATACTCACACTGATACAACTTTCGCTTGCCGAACAGCTCCGGCCAACGGTTCGTAAGCTGTCCCTGTGATTGCGAGCCTTCTGCCCGAACCGTAAACCCGAACGAGTAAAGCAATAGCGCCGCCAAGCCGCCTGTAAGCAGAGATTTACTTTTCATAATGCTGTTCTCCTTATTATGCAAATAGATTAGCACGGACGGCTTATTTCGCACAAGTGTAATTTGCGCTCGGCCTGTTACCGCTTTATCCTTTTTTGATGATTTTTTGTGGCCGGTGAGTTAAATGACAACGGGCGAGGGTGCGTACGGGGGACTTCGGCTGGAATGACAATCGCCCACAATCGCAAGCCGGGCTTTGCACAAGCTAATAACTATCAACTGGCGCTAAAACCGGGCGCACCGAACAATTTACAGACACAACTGTCAACTTCTTTTTCCAATCCCGCAATCTTATCGTCTTTGCCGTCAATTTTTAGCTTGTGGAGTGATCTTGACAGTGCACTCAGATTTTTATGAATCTCATTTTTCCGGTCAAATTTCCCAATGCCGACATGCTCCATCACCGATGGGGCTCCAAAGCCGCGACCTGGTGATGAGTACGACTTGATGAACCTTCGGACGGCAGTTGAATTAATAATTGCACATAAATAATGTGCTTCATTTTCGTCTTCCGTAGCAAACAGAGAGGTTGTATCTGTCGGTATTATTTTCTTCCATCCGAAATCTGTTTTTGCCTGACTTATGACAGCCGCAACTATGTCACCGGCCATTCGTTTCCATACCACCTTATATCTGGCAAATGTATAATCTGCGATGTTGTATTGACTGTAGAACGGCCTATCGCTTTCAGCATGGTATTTTTTATATGCTGCCCTATCTAATAATTCTTTTGTGAAACGTGTCAGATAGTTGAAGGTTCGTTGCCACTTTCTTTTCATTAAAGTTTCTGCATAACCTACACGAGTTTGGGGGTCTTGTACTATTAAAACATAAATCTCTGGCTTCGCCCCCCAGCGTCCGATATCTGAACCCCGAACAGCGGGATATACCAAATCCGACTCGATTCTCTCCTGGACCTTTCTGATTTTTCTTTTGCCCATCTCCTCAAGATTGCGAACTATCAAATCCCCGCTCGATAGTACCTGCTGCACTTCAAGCCAGAATACCCCGTATGGTTCCACACGAGCGCCAAGACGTGCCTGATATGCATTTTTCCCTTCAATATGTTTCAGCCCACCATCTGTCTTTTTCAGCGTCTGCCAGGAACCATTGCTTTTACCAATCGGCCGCGCCATCAAATTTTGCTTTTCTAAGAGTTTCTTTGCCTCTTTTAACTTCAAATCGGTCGCTATTTTCCCAACTCCCTTTCTTCTTTTCCAAACTGTATACGGAACCGGATAAGTTGTTTCTCCACGCTTTTTCAAAAAGATGGCCGCCGTCTTATTTGCTGCTGCTTCGAATGGCTGCACCGTTACTAAATCATGTGCTTTTGTCACTTTGAGTGTATCCCTGTCTCCGAGCCGAAATTTGCGGAATCCCTCTCCTGCCCCCTTTGACTTGAAGACTTCCTGCGTAATGAGAAAACCGAGTGTGCCATTTCTCGCCAGATAATGGTCCGCTGCCGCGTAGGTGAACAACATGGAAAAATCTTTTTCGCCCCCTCCCAATCTCGCTGCGTGGCCTTTTAGTGAAAAAAGCCCGTAATTTTGCCACATCTCTAATGTCGCCTTGCGGTATTCATCTGATAGGTATCCCCAGCGAATCCACGGTGGATTACCAACCACAAAGTCAAACTTGTTCGCCGTCATCGGCGCAAATACATTCTTCAAAAACCTTGACCATATCCCGTTCCTCTCCTCTTTTTCAAGCTCCAAAACGTGTTTATAAAAATTTACCACCACTTTCTCGTGTGGCGGGAAAACAAGCCCTTCTTTCTTCAAACGCTCCAGTACTTCGCTTTCGCTACAGCCTATTTTTACCAGTTCTTCTATTACCGGTGCCGCCCTTCTCATTAAAGACCGGTCAGCTACCCATATCTTTGGTACGAAAAAACTCCCGACGGATGTCCTGACCTCAACCGCACCATCTTCGTTTAATAACATCTGCCCTTTTTGTTTCGGCCACAGAACCGAATCAGCTAAATACACGGGAATCTCAAATGATTCTAACTTGTCGACTAAGTCACCCAGAGCGAATACGTAATTCGTCCTTGCCGCTATTACCGCAAGTGGGTTCAAATCAAACCCCCATATATTTGCTAAAATTCTCTTTGCAGTCTCAGTTGAAGGTTCTTTGTTTTTTGCGCCAAATAATCTGGCTCTCTGTATTGCCAGAACTAAAAATGTCCCCGACCCGCACGCCGGGTCAAGTAACCTTTTTCTTGTAT
>Ga0299912_10001133_pt1 | contig 21624 bp, 21 predicted proteins | sample RVTome_2_FD_207667 | JGI IMG/M metagenome (GOLD analysis project Ga0299912, IMG submission 207667) | Soil microbial communities from uranium-contaminated site in the Upper Colorado River Basin, Wyoming, United States - RVT95D214 (version 2) ... | reverse complement strand
CGTCGATCCCGAGACTATCTTCGGCGCCATGCCGGGCGAGCTGTTCGTCGTCCGCAATGTCGCCAACCTGGTGCCTCCCTACGAGACGGGCGGCAAGTTCCACGGCGTCAGCTCGGCGATCGAGTTCGCCGTGCTCAACCTGCGCATCAAGCACCTGATCGTCATGGGCCACTCGGGCTGCGGCGGCGTGAAGGCCGCGCTCGATCAGAGCGCCGCCATCCAGACGGAGTCGCGATTCATCACGCGCTGGATGTCGATGCTCGACGAGGCGCGCCTCAGCGTGCTCGCTTCGCATCAGATGTCGCCGCAGTCCGAGAAGCTGTGCGCACTGGAAAAAGAGTGCGTGAAGACCGCCATCAAGAACCTGCGCACATTCCCCTTCGTCAGCGAGCGCGAGGAGAAGGGGCGGCTGGCGCTGCACGGCGCCTACTTCGAGATCGGCACCGGCACCCTGTCGGTGCTCAACCACTCGCGCAACGAGTTCTTTCCGCTGTGAAGCTCAGCGGGTGGGCACCGGCTTGGCCGCGGCGGCTTGCGCCTGCGCAATGGCCGGCATCAGGCGAGTCTGCAGACTCTCCGGCGTCACCGCCCCGACGTGCTTGAACACGATCTCGCCGCGGCCGTTGACGACGAACGTCTCCGGCATGCCGTAGACGCCCCACTCGATGGCCGCGCGGCCATTTTCGTCGCTGCCGACCGCGCGAAACGGATTGCCGTAGCGGCCGAGGAAGCGCCGCGCCGAAACCGCGTCGTCCTTGTAGTTGACCCCATAGAGCGCAACACCCGTTCGCTGCTTGAGCTCGACGAGCAGGCTCTGCTCCTCGGCGCATGTCGCGCACCACGACGCCCAGAAATTTACGACGCTGACGTTGCCGCCAGCGAGTTCCCCGCTCGCGAAGCCCGGCACAGCCCGCCCAGCATCGACGAGGCCTGGAAGCGCCGGGAATTCCGTCGCCGGCGCCGGCTTGCCTATGAGCGCAGACGGCAGCCGAGACGGATCGCCGCTCTGCAGGGCGAAGGCGAACACGCCGACGAGCGCGCCGAACACGAGCACGGGCGCGACGACCCAGCCGAAGCGGCTGGCGGTCCCTGGCGGGGCGCGCTTGGGACCCTGCTGCGCGCTCGGATCGGCGGCTGACATGTTCGGTTTGGCCCTTGGCTCAGGATCGCGGCGTCGCGGAGCGGCGCGTCACGCCGCGCGCGGCGAGTTCGTTGAGGCGCCGCTGCTGCTCGCGGCCGTCGAGAAAGAGCCAGGCGACGAGCGCGGCGAGCGCCACGGCGACCGCGCCGTAGGATGCCCAGATGAAAGCCGCGTGCGGGCCGAGGTCCATGCGGCTACTCCGCCGCCGCCAGCTGACCGGCCTGCGCCCGCTCCACTTCGGCGAGCTGCATGGCCTTCACCCGCCGGCGCAGTATCTCGTTGCGCATGGCCTTCATATGCAGCGCGACGAACAGCACCGTGAAGCCGACGGCCATCACCAAGAGCGGCTGCAGCAGCGATGGATCCATGGTCGGGGCGCCGATGCGCATCACGCTCGCCCGCTGGTGCAGCGTGTTTCCATACTCGACCGAGAACTTGATGATCGGCAGCATGACGATGCCGACCAGCGCCAGGATGGCCGTGAGCTTGCTGGCCAGCGTCTCGTCCTCGATCGAGGAGCGCAGCGCGATCAGCCCCAGATAGAGAAAGAACAGGATCAACACGGAGGTGAGCCGCGCGTCCCAAACCCAATAGGTGCCCCACGTCGGCCGCCCCCACAGCGATCCCGTCACCAGCGCCAGGAAGGTGAACGCCGCCCCGATCGGAGCCGCCGCCTTGGCCGAGACGTCGGCCAGCGGGTGACGGAACACGAGCAGCCCGAAGGCGGAAATGGCGATCAGCGCGTAGCCCGCCATCGCCAGCCAGGCCGAGGGCACGTGGATGAACATGATGCGCACCGTCTCGCCCTGCTGATAGTCAGGCGGTGCGACGAAAAAGCTCAAGTACAGCCCGTAGGCGATGATCACGCCGGCCACGCCCGCGACCCACGGCAGAAGCCGGGCCGAAAGCTCCATGAATCGGGTCGGATTGGCCAGCCGCTGGGTGATCGTCTGCATTGGAAGTGATCTAAGCCACCGCGGACCTAAGCGCAATTGAGGCTTACTGATTCTGTTATTGTATTACTGCATCTGCACGCGCAGCGCGGCCGCGGCCGCCAAGGGCCCCAGGATCACCGACGCCAGCGAGATCGCCGTCAGGATGAGGAGCGGGCTCGATACGCCGCCCGGCCCCAGCAGCGCCGCAATGGAGGCCATGCCGAAAATCAGCGTCGGCACGTAGAGCGGCAGCACCAGAAGCGCGATCAGCAGCCCCCCGCGGTAGGCCCTGAGCGTCAGCGCGGCGCCCACCGCCCCGATGAAGCTGACCGCCGGCGTCCCCACCAGCATGGTGGCGACGAGGACCGGATAGGCGCCGATCTCCAAATTGAGCAGCAGCCCGAGCACGGGCGCCATCAGTGCCAGCGGGATGCCGGTCGAGATCCAATGCGCCAGCGCCTTGGCCGTGACGACCAGCTCCATGGGCAGCGTCCCTGTCGCCAGGATATCGAGCGAGCCGTCCTCGTAGTCGCTGGCGAACACGCGCCCGAGCGACAAGAGCGCCGCCAGCAGCAGCGCGATCCAAAGCACGCCGGGCGCGATGCGCGACAGCAAGTTGAGGTCGGCGCCGAGCCCTAAAGGCAGCAGCGTGACCACCAGCATGTAGAAGCCGAGCGCGGTGCCGAGTGCGCCGCCCTGGCGCACGGCGAGGCGCAAGTCGCGGCCGAGCAGCGCAAGGAAGGCGCTCATGCGCTCACCTCTGCGCGTCCGAGCCGGATCGACAGCGCACGCTCCAGGGCCAGCGGCACGTGCGTGGCGATGACCGCCAGGCCGCCGCCCGCCAGATGCGCGTTGATCGCCGCGACGAGCAAGCCGACCGATGCCGTGTCGAGCGAGACGGTCGGCTCGTCCAAAAGCCACAGCGGCCGCACGGCGACCGCGAGCCTTGCCAGCGCCAGCCGTCGCTTCTGCCCGGCGGAGAGATAACCGGCGGGGATGTCGGCCAGCGCGTCGAGCGCAAAGCGCTTCAGCGCCGCGCCGACTCGCGCCGGCGCATCGCTGCCCTCCGGGCCCCCGAGGTAGGCGGCCCAGAAAACGAGGTTCTCCGCCGCGGTCAGGTGCGTCTTGATTCCGTCGAGGTGCCCGACAAAGTGGCACAGCTCAGCGGGCTCGCACCCCACTCCGGCATCGGCGACCAGCACGCGCCCGGCCGCAGGGCGCAGATATCCCGCGAGAGCGCGCAAAAGCGTCGATTTACCAGAGCCGTTCGGCCCGGTGAGCACGAGTGCTTGCCCGGCCTCGATACGGAACGACAGCCCATCGATGACGCTGCGCCCGCCGCGCTCCAAGGTCAGATTTTCAGCAACGAGCTGCACGGCTCTTGATCATCCGTGTGGCAGAATGCGCTAGCGAAAGAGTGGGAAAATCCCGCAAGATAGGTGGAGGAAGCGCGCTGGGCTGGCGGGCCGCACGGCCTCTACACTAAGAGGATTAAGAGGCAAGCTTCCATCGTCGCCAGCTTACCAGCTTAAATAAGCGGCGTCCTCGGCCGCCGTCGGTGAAGGTACAGGGTTGACGCTTGGGGCGGATGGCACGCGTATGGCCGTCGACGGCGAAACGAAGGAGACGATATTGTTAGACGCCAAGCCGCTCTCGCTCGACAGCTTCAAATGTCGCAGGACGCTTACCGCGGCCGGCAAGACCTATGACTACTATTCCTTGCCGGTCGCCGAGGAAAACGGGCTGCTGGGCATCGGGAAGCTGCCCTTCTCCATGAAGGTGCTGCTCGAGAACCTGCTGCGCCACGAGGACGGCCGCACGGTCTCGCGCGCCGACATCGAGGGCGTTGCCGCCTGGCTCGTCGACAAGGGCAAGGCCGGCAAGGAGATCGGCTTCCGGCCCGCGCGTGTGCTGATGCAGGATTTCACCGGCGTTCCCGCCGTCGTCGACCTTGCCGCCATGCGCGACGGCATGAAGCTGCTGGGCGGCGACCCGCAGATGATCAATCCGCTGGTCCCCGTCGATCTGGTCATCGACCATTCGGTGATCGTCGACGAGTTCGGCACCCCGCAGGCCTTCGCCCACAATGTCGAGCACGAGTACCAGCGCAACGCCGAGCGCTACAACTTCCTCAAGTGGGGCCAGGGCGCCTTCAATAATTTCCGCGTCGTGCCGCCGGGTACCGGCATCTGCCACCAGGTCAACCTCGAGTTCCTGGCCCAGACCGTGTGGACGCGGACGTATGCCGACGGCACGGTAATGGCCTATCCCGACACCCTCGTCGGCACGGACAGCCACACCACCATGGTCAACGGCCTCGCCGTGCTCGGCTGGGGCGTCGGCGGCATCGAGGCTGAAGCCGCCATGCTCGGCCAGGCGCAATCCATGCTGCTGCCCGAGGTGATCGGCTTCAAGCTGACAGGCAAGCTCACGGAGGGCGTGACGGCGACCGACCTCGTGCTCACCGTCACGCAGATGCTGCGCAAGAAGGGCGTGGTCAACAAGTTCGTCGAGTTCTTCGGCCCCGGCCTCGACACGATGCCGCTCGCCGACCGCGCGACCATCGCCAACATGGCGCCCGAGTACGGCGCCACCTGCGGCTTCTTCCCCGTCGACGCCGAGACGCTCACCTACCTGACCATCTCGGGACGCGAGGCGCACCGCATCGCCCTCGTCGAGGAATACGCCAAGGCGCAAGGGCTGTTCCGCGCTTCCGGCTCGCCCGATCCCGTATTCACCAATACTCTCGAGCTCGATCTTTCAACCGTCGTTCCCTCGCTCGCCGGACCCAAGCGGCCTGAGGGACGCATCGCCCTGACCGACGTGAGTGCTGGCTTCGCCAAGGCGCTGGAGACCGAATACAAGAAGCCGGGCGAGCTCGAAGAGCGCGTCACCGTCGAAGGACACGACTTCACGCTTGGCCACGGCGACGTGGTCATTGCCGCGATCACCAGCTGCACCAACACGTCCAATCCGAGCGTGCTCATCGCCGCCGGGCTGCTGGCGCGCAATGCCGTCGAGAAGGGCCTGCAGACCAAGCCCTGGGTGAAGACCTCGCTGGCGCCCGGCTCGCAGGTCGTTTCCGCCTATCTCGACAAGGCCGGCCTGCAGCCCTACCTCGACAAGCTCGGCTTCAATCTCGTCGGCTTCGGCTGCACCACCTGCATCGGGAACTCGGGTCCGCTGGCGACGGAGATATCCGCGGCCATCAACGAGAACGGCATCATCGCCGCCGCCGTGCTGTCCGGCAACCGCAACTTCGAGGGCCGCGTCAGCCCCGACGTGCAGGCCAACTACCTCGCCTCGCCACCGCTCGTCGTTGCCTACGCTCTGGCCGGCAGCGTGCAGAAGGACCTCTCCAAGGAACCGATCGGCACCGCCAGCGACGGCACGCTCGTCTACCTGCGCGACATCTGGCCGACCTCGCAGGAGATCCAGAAGTTCATCATCCAGAACATCACCCGCGAGCTGTTTGTCGAGCGCTATGCCGACGTATTCAACGGCGATGCAAGCTGGCGTGCCATCGATACGGCCGGCGGCCTCACCTACACGTGGGATGACAACTCGACCTACGTGCGCAACCCGCCTTACTTCGACGCGATCGGTAAAGGTCCGCGGCCCATCACCGACATCGCCGGCGCGCGCATCCTCGGACTGTTCGGTGACAAGATCACCACCGACCACATCTCGCCCGCCGGCTCGATCAAGCCGTCATCGCCCGCCGGCGAGTATCTATTGCAGCACAACGTCGCCATTGCCGACTTCAATCAGTACGGCACGCGGCGCGGCAATCACGAGGTGATGATGCGCGGCACGTTCGCCAACATCCGCATCAAGAACTTCATGGCGAGAGACTCCGCCGGCAACGTCAAGGAAGGCGGCCTCACCGTCCACTATCCATCGGCCGAGCCGATGTCGATCTTCGAGGCGGCCATGCGCTACAAGGCGGAAGGCGTGCCGCTCGTCGTCTTCGCCGGCGTCGAGTACGGCAACGGCTCCTCGCGCGACTGGGCCGCCAAGGGCACGAGCCTGTTGGGCGTGCGCGCCGTCATCGCCCAGTCGTTCGAGCGCATTCACCGCTCCAACCTCGTCGGCATGGGCATCGTGCCGTTCGTGTTCGAGGACGGCACGAGCTGGCAGTCTCTCGGCCTCAAGGGCGACGAGCTGGTCGCCATCCCCGGGCTCGCCACCATCACGCCGCGGCAGATGATGACCGCCGAGATCACCTCCGCCGACGGCACCACGCGGCGCGTGCCCATCCAATGCCGCATCGACACCCTCGACGAGATCGAGTACTTCAAGAACGGCGGCATTCTGCACTACGTGCTGCGCAATCTGGCGGCTGCCTGAGGCGTTAACCGCGGGCGGTTTTGGCAATCCGCAGTCGGCGGACTCAATCTTTCGTGACCTGCCGTTGAAGCGCACCATCGCGCCCATTAGTCTAATGGCGGCGTTCCCTTTTGGTATTCGCGCGACATGCGGCTGGCCCCATTTCTCGTCTTAACGATCGCGCTTCTGGCGCCATCCCCGCGCATGCTTGCGCAGGAGACGGGCATCAATCCCTCGTTCGGGCCCCCCAAGGACGTGCTCGAGCTGTTCACCAGCCAGGGTTGCGACACCTGCCCGCCGGCCGACGCCGTGCTCGCCTCCTACGCGGAGCGCCCCAACGTCATCGCCATCTCGCTGCCCGTCGACATCTGGGATTATCTCGGCTGGAAGGACACGCTCGCTTCCGACAAGAACAGCGAGCGCCAGAAGGCCTACGCCAAAGCGCGCGGCGACGGCGCCATCTACACGCCGCAGGTCGTCGTCAACGGCATGATCGGCGTCAACGGCAGCGACCCGACGGCGATCAACGAGGCCATCAAGACGACGGACTCGGTGCTCAAGCCGGCACGCGTGCCGATCCGCTTCTGGCATGAGCGCAACTCGATCATCATCGAGGCCGGCGACGCGCCGCCCGGGTACACCTTCAAGGATGCGACCATCTGGTTCGCCGTGGTGCAGAAGTCGGCCCAGGTCCCCGTGCAACGCGGCGAGAACAAGGGCAAGACGCTCACCTACACGAACATCGTTCGCGAGATGATGCCCGTCGGCTCGTGGAACGGCAAAGCGATGCGGCTGGAGCTCGCGCGCACTGCCGTCATGCGTCCGGAGACGGAGGCGTGCATCGTGCTGCTGCAGGAAGGCAAGGCGGGGCCGATCATCGGCGCCGCCTGGACCGGCCTCTGGTAAGTCAGCCGAGCCCCCCGCTCGTTTGCAGCTTGTTAGATCGTCATCCCGACGAAGGTGGGGATGACTGCTTTCCCCTTAACCCGCCAGCCCGCGCTTCTTCAAGAGCCCGGCGATCTCCGGCGGACGACCGCGGAAGGCGACGTAGGCCTCGAGCGGATCGCGCCTGTTGCCACCCGAGTAGATGAACTTGTGCAACCGCTTCGCCGTCGCCGTATCGAACGCGCTGCCGGCCTCCTCGAAAGCCTGGAACGCGTCGGCGTCCATCACCTCCGACCACAGATAGCTGTAATAGCCGGCCGCATAGCCGCCCATGATGTGCAGGAAATGCGGGATGCGGTGGCGCATGACGATCTCGCGCGGCATGCCGAGCCGCGCCAAAGTCTCGCGCTCGAAGGTCCCCACATCGATCTCGCCCTCGTCCTCGCGCGCGTGCAGCTCCATGTCGACGAACGCCGAAGCCAGGTACTCGACCGTCGAGAACCCCTGATTGAAGTTGCGCGCCTTCTTGATGCGGCCGAGCAGCTTCGGCGGCATCGGCTTGCCCGTCTCGTGGTGGACGGCGAACTTCTGCAGCACCTCCGGCACCATCAGCCAGTGCTCGTAGAGCTGCGAGGGCAGCTCGACGAAGTCGCGCGTCACCGCCGTGCCGGAGATCGAGGGATACGTGACGTCCGACAACAGCCCGTGCAGGCCGTGACCGAACTCGTGGAACAGCGTGCGCGCGTCATCGAGCGACAATAGCGTCGGCTTGCCCTCCTCGCCTTGCGCGAAATTCATCACGTTGACGATGATCGGCCGCACCTCGCCCGCAACTTTCGACTGCGAGCGGAAGGCCGACATCCAGGCGCCCGAGCGCTTCGAGGGGCGCGCGAAATAATCGCCGAGGAACAGCCCGACGTGTGCTCCACGCTTGTCGGTGACCTCCCACACGCGCACGTCGGCGTGATAGCGCGGCGCATCGGCGAGCTCCTTGAAGCGCAGGCCGAACAGCCGCGAGGCGGTCTCGAAGGCCGCGGCGACGACGTTCTCCAGCATCAGGTAGGGGCGCGTCGCCGCCTCGTCGACGTCGTAGAGCGCCTTGCGCTCCTTCTCCGCGTAGTAGCGCCAGTCCCATGGCGCGATCTCGAAGTTGCCGCCTTCGGCGCCTGCCCGCTGCTGCAGCGCCGCGCGCTCGTCAGCTGCGCGCTTGACGGCCGGCGTCCACACCGCGGTCAGCAGGTCGCGCACGCCGGCTGGCGTCTTGGCCATGGTATCGTCGAGGCTGTACTCGGCGTAGGTCTTGAAGCCCAGCAGGGCGGCGAGCTCGCCGCGCAGCGCGACGATCTCCGCAACGATGGCGCGGTTGTCGGTCGCGCCGCTCATCTCGCCGCGCTTGACCCAGGCATTGAATGCTTCCTCGCGCAGGTCGCGGCGGGCTGAGAACTGCAGGAACGGCTCGATGCTCGAGCGGGCGAGCGTGATGACGTGCTTGCCCTCGAGGCCCATGTCGGCGGCGGCGCGCGCCGCCGAGGCGCGCAAGTTGTCAGAGAGGCCTGCAAGGTCGCGCTCGCCGTCGAGCACCATGCGCCACGACTGCTCGTCCTTCAGCACGTTCTGCGAGAACTGCGTAGCGAGCGTCGCCAGCCGCTGGTTGATCTCGGCGACGCGCACCTTGTCCTTGCGGCCGAGCCTGGCGCCGGCGCGCACAAGCCACTTATGACGCAGCTCCAGCACACGGCGCTGCTCGTCGGTCAGGGAGAGCGCGTCACGGCGCTCATAGAGATCTGCCACGCGAGCGAACAGCTTGCCGTTGAGCATCACGGCGGTCTCGTGCGCGGCGAGCTTGGGCGCCATCTCGCGCTCGATGGCCTGCAACGCCTCGTTGGTGTGCGAGCCGGCAAGGTTGTAGAAAACGCCGGCCACCCGATCGAGCAGGCGGCCGCTCTTCTCCAGCGCTACGATCGTATTGGCGAAGGTCGGCCGCGCCGTCTCGCCCGCGATGCGGGCGATCTCGGTCTTATGCTCTTTCAGCGCTGCGGCGAAGGCCGGCCGGAAGTGTTGAGGCTTGATCTTGCCGAACGGCGGCAGACCGAAGGCCGCCGACCAGCGCGCCAGCAGCGGATTGCCCGCCGCACCCGGGCGCAGCGCGGTCGCCGGTTTCTTTGCCGCGACTTTGCGCTTCGTCTTCGCTTTGGCGGTTTTGGTCACGGGGCCTCGCTCCTTAAGTAGCGTTTGGCAGCGTTCGCTCTCTCGCGGCGCGCACGATGCAAAGGTAAGCCTTCGCCGCCGCGCGTCCATGCGACATGACAAAAAAATTGGGCCGGTGGGGGACCGGCCCAACACTCTCGGGGAGAAGAGTAAAACGGGAAGGCTGCCTCTAATGACCCGGTCCGCGAAGCTGCCCTAGGGGGCTGGGGGGCTGAGATTCTAGAGCGGCTCCGATCGGACCGGGCTAGAGGCAACGGTGCTCAAGGTCTCACCCGTTTGGGGCGGATCGTTGGCCGGGGATCGTCCTCAATGCGACCATGTCGAGGAATTTCCGTGCCATGCACAGAATTTGCGCCCGCCAATGCTGCTTGGGCGGCAGCGCAGCCTAGCGCGGGTCTTGAAATCGGAGCCGACTGGGACGATCATGATAGTAGTGTGACAGGGAGGCGCCCTTGAGCGAATCCGAGCCGATAATTTTCAGCCCGCGCACAGCGGGCGGCTGGCGAGGCCCACAGACCTCCGCAAGCCACGGGGCTGAAGCTCAACAACGCCACACCACTTTCAATCGCCAAGAGCTGACCGCCATCCTCGCCGTCTACGGCCGCAAGGTCGCCGCCGGCGAATGGCGCGATTACGCCATCGACATCGGCCGCGACAAGGCGGTGTTCTCGATTTTCCGCCGCTCGAGCGAGGTGCCGTTGTTCCGCATCGAGAAGACGCCGAAGCTCGCCCGCAAGCAGGGCGCCTACAGCGTCGTGGCGCCCGCCGGCCTGATCCTCAAACGCGGCCACGACCTACTGCGCGTGTTGCACGTGCTCGAGGACCGCGTGCGCCTCGTCGGCGCCTAGCCCCCGATAATCCCCCGCAAACGCAAAGAGCCCCGGAAACCGGGGCTCTCGCGCGTTTCATCCGTGCAGGCCTCGCGGCCCGTCCCGCTTAGTTGCGGTTGCCGAACAGGTTCAGCAGCATCACGAACATGTTGATGAAGTCGAGGTACAAGCTGAGCGCGCCCATGATGGCGCTCTTGGCCATCGCCGCCGCATCGCCGCGGACGACCATGTAGCCGTCCTTGATGCGCTGCGTGTCGTAGGCGGTGAGGCCGGCGAACACCAGCACGCCGATCACCGAGATGGCGAACTGCATCGCGCTCGACTGCAGGAAGAGGTTGACCAGCGAGGCGATGATGATGCCGACGACGCCCATGAACAGGAACGATCCCCAGCCGGAGATGTCGCGCTTCGTCGTGTAACCCCACAGGCTCAGCGCGCCGAATGTCGCCGCGGTGACGAAGAACACCTGCGTGATCGACTGGCCGGTGAAGACGAGAAAGATCGAGGAGAGCGATACGCCCATCACGGCTGCGAACAGCCAGAATGCGAGCTGCGCCGCGCCGACGCTCATCTGCTGGACGCGGACCGACAGGTAGAGAACGAAAGCGAGGGGGGCGAGCATGACCACCCACTTCAGCGGCGAAGTGTAGATCGCCTCGCCGAACGGCGTCAGTGCGCCGTTGGAGACGGCCATCATGCTGGTCACGTAGGCCGTGATGCCCGTCAGAGCCACGCCGGCCGCCATGTAGTTGTAGACGCCGAGCATGTAGGCGCGCAGGCCTGCGTCTACCGCAACGCCCGAGCGGGCGGGGTATCCCGGTTGCGCGTACCTATTGTCGAGCTGAGCCATGTGTTTATCCCTGGTATCCCTGTTCGTTCGGCCAAAACTGCCAAATCATCGCTGGAATATGCTCTGCCCACGCGCCGCTTTCAAGGCGCGCGGCCTGCCAACTTTGGCGCCTGACGAACAATTTATCTGGCGGCAAAGCCTAGGATTTCATCAATCTTTCACTCCGAGCGCAGGTAGGGCACCGCTGGCGCCCGCAATACCGCCCAGGTACCCGCCCCGCCGAACAAAAAGACGAGTCCCATCGACAGCGCCAGCGCCAGGGCGACGGCCCCCACCGAGAAACTGAACGCGATGTGCATGAGCTGCGTCACGACGATCGCGGCGGAGATCGTCCCCAGCGCCACAGCAAACAGCGCGGTGACGGAAGCCAGCAGCGCATATTCGAGGAAGTGCGACAGAAGGATGCGCCGCCGCGTCGCCCCCAGCGTCTTGAGGATCACCGCTTCGAGGATGCGCCGCCGCTGCGCCGTGGCCAGCGCTCCGGCCAGCACCAGCGCGCCGGCGAGTAGCGTCACGCTGCCCGCCACCCTGACCGCCGTCATGACCTTGGAGAATACCGAATTGAACGTCGCCAGTACGTCCTTGACGCGAATGGCGGTGATGGAGGGATAGGCCTGCCCCAGGGCGCGCGCCAGACGCGCCTCCGTTGCCAGCGGCGTCGCGTGCGGCAGCGCGATGGTGACCAGCAGATTATGCGGCGCACCCTTCAGCGTGCTGGGCGAGAAGAGCATCACGAAGTTGATGGCGAGACTCTCCCACTTCACCTCGCGCATGTTGGCGATGCGCGCCGTGACGTTGCGCCCGAGCACGTTGACCGTCACCGTATCGCCGAGCTTCAGCCCGAGCTTGTCGGCGAGATCGGCTTCGAACGAGACGAGCGGATCGCCGTCGTAGCCCGGCTCCCACCACGTGCCGGCGATGACCTTCGAGCCGTTCGGCACCTCGTCCGAATAGGACAGCCCGCGGTCGCCGTTGAGCACCCATTGCGCCTCGGGCGGCGCATTGATCTCCTCCACCGGTTTGTTGTTGAGGCGCACCAGCCGACCGCGCAGCATCGGCGCCGCCTCCAGAACCGAGCCCGGCACCTCGCGCGCGACCATGTCGCTGATCGCCGTGTAATCTTCCTTCGGCACGTCGAGTACGAAATAGTCGGGCGAGCTCGTGGGCAGCCGCTCCTGCAGCTCACGCACCAGCGAGGCGTCCGCCAGGGCGACGGCGACGAGCAGCGACAAGCCGGCACCGAGCGACAGCACCACCGAGCGCGCCAGACCGCCAGGCGCACCGAGGTTGCGGATGGCCAATGCCAGCTCGGGCATGCGCGGGCGCGGGACGCGGCGCGCAATCCACGTCACTGCCGTGCCCAGCGCGAAGAACACCGCGAACACCACGACGAGACCCAGGCAGAAATAGAACGCGATGCGTTTTGAATCCGACGTCAGCAGCGCGAAGGCCACCAGCGCCGCCGCCACGCCGAGCGTCGCCACGATCACCCAGGCGCGCGGCATCGTCCGCTCCGGCGCCACCTCGTCGCGGAACAGCACGCTAGCGCTCACGCGCTCGACGCGCCCCAGCGGCCACAGCGTGAACAGGAGCGCGACGCCGAACCCGTAGACGAGCGCCGAGCCGACGCTCAGCGCCGACACCGTCATCTCGGCGTGGATGGGCACCATCTCGCCGTAGAGCCCGTTCAACACGATCGGCGCCAGCGTGCCCAGCGCCAGGCCGATCGCCACGCCCATGGCCGCCACGGCGAGCACCTGCACGAGAAAGATGCCGACGACCATGCGGCTCGTGGCGCCGATGCTCTTCATGGTGGCGATGACCTTGCGGCGCTTGTCGATGAACGTCGCCACGGCGTTCGCGATGCCGACGCCGCCGACGAGCAGCGCGGTGAGGCCGATGAGCGTCAGGAATTGCCGCAGCCGCTCCAAGGTCTTGCTCACCTGCGGCGAGGGATCGCGCCGGTCGATGACGGTGAAGCCCGCCTCGGGCAGCTCCGTCGCAATGCGCTCGCGCAAGGCCTTGAGCTCATCCTCGCTCGCCGACGCGCCTTCGTTGAGCCTCAGCGCGTAACGCCAGCGCACCAGCGTACCCGGCTTGACGAGGCCCGACTTGTCGAGCGTGGCCTGCGAGACGAGGATACGCGGCCCGTAGGTGAGCCGGTCGGCGATGCCGTCCGGCTCCGATTTGATCGTCCCGGCGACTTCCACCTGCTCGGAGCCGAGGGCAATTTGGTCGCCAACCTTGAGGTTCAGCCGCGCGAGCAGCGTCGGATCGACCACTGCCCCGCGCCGCAGCGCATCCTGCAGCGGTGCCCCGCCGGCGAGTTCGACCTTGCCGACGAGCGGATAGGCCGCGTCGACGACTTTCAGTTCTGCCAGCGCCTGATCCGACCCGTCGGTCCGCCGCGCCATGGTGCGCATGGTAGCGGACTCGCTCACCTGGCCGAGGCCATCGATGGCCTTGCGCTCCTCGCCCACCGCGCGCACGTGCATGCGCGCCAGCGTGGCGTCGCCGCCGAGGATCGCCTCGCCCTGCCGCTCGAACCCGGCGCGCAGGGCATCCGACACCGCGCCGACGCCGGTGATGACCATGACGCCCAGCGCCACGCAGGCGATGAAAATGCGAAAGCCGGACAGCCCGCTGCGCAACTCGCGCGCGGCGATCGACAACATGATCGGCAGCCGCCGGTCGCCGCTCGTCTGCGCAGGATCGAGCGCTTCGGTCGCTGTCACGAGACGAGCGCCTCCCTCGCGCCCTCGACGCGGCCGTCCGCCATGCGGATCGTGCGGTCGCAGGATCCCGCCAGCCGCTCATCATGCGTGACGAGCACGAGCGTCGCCTCGCGCCGGCGCTGCAGGCCGAACAGCAGATCGACCACTTGCCCACCCGTCTTACGGTCGAGGTTGCCGGTCGGCTCGTCGGCGAGAATGAGCTTCGGGCGCCGGCTCAACGCGCGCGCGATGGCGACCCGCTGCTGCTCGCCACCCGAAAGCTGCGCCGGAAAATGATCGACGCGATGGTCGAGGCCGACCTCGTGCAGCAGCTCGCGCGCCGTCGCGAAGGCGTTGGCCGCGCCGGCGAACTCCAAGGGCAGCGCCACGTTCTCCAGCGCGGTCATGGTGGGCACCAGATGGAAAGATTGAAACACGATGCCGATCTCGGCGCCGCGCATCAGCGCCAGCTCGTCCTCGCTGAGCGAGGAAAGATCGTGCCCTGCGACGCGCACCTTACCGCTTGTCGCCCGCTCCAGACCGGCGATGACCATGAGCAGCGAGGTCTTGCCGGAGCCGGACGGGCCGACGATAGCGAGCGAGCGGCCTTCCTCGGCGACGAGGTCCACGTCACGCAGAACACCGACCGGACCGGCGCGGCTGGTCAGGATGAGGCGCACGTCCTCAAGTTCGACAATCGGCCGCGTCACGGTCTCTGGTGCTTGGCTGCTGTGGGGATCCAGGGCTTGCCTCACGTTGTCGGCGCCTTTACGTCATAAGGGCCTTGAATGATTGTTGAGGCGGAAACATGAAGCCGATGAACGCTAGACGCAACGTATATGGCCTTGCACAGGTGGTGCGCGTCGCGACCCTCGTCAACGTGCTGACAAGCATCCTGCTTTTCTCCCCCGCCGTAGCCGAGACCGCAAAACCGATCCGCATTGTCGCTTTCGGAGACAGCCTGTCGGCCGGCTACGGGCTGCGATCGAGCCAATCCTTCCCCTCGCAGCTGCAGAAGGAGCTCAAGGCGCGCGGCCACAACGTCGTCGTCTCCAATGCGGGTGTTTCCGGCGACACGAGCGCCGCCGGGCTCGAGCGCTTTGCCTGGGCCATAGGCGAGGACACGGACGCCGTCATCCTCGAGTTGGGCGCCAACGACGCGCTGCGCGGCATCGACCCGAAGGAGACGCGCGCCAACCTGGATAAGATCCTCGCCAAGCTGGCAGAGCGGCGTATTCCCGTGCTGTTGGCCGGCATGCGCTCGCCGGCCAACTGGGGCGAAACCTACGCCGACGACTTCGACGCCATCTTCCCCGATCTCGCCCGCGCGCACGGGGCTATTTTCTACCCGTTCTTTCTGGATGGTGTGATCCTCGATTCCAAGCTCAACCAGGACGACGGCATGCACCCCAACGGCAAAGGCGTCGCTCAGATCGTGCGCTCAATCATTCCGTCGGTCGAGGAGCTGATCGAGCGCGCCGAGGCGCAGCGCGCGGCCGCCTCCAAGAGCTGAGAGGCGGCACCCCATGTCCCGCCTGTTCACGGGCATCGAAATCCCTGCAGAGCAGCGCGAGGAGCTTGCGCGCATTCGCGTGCCGCTGCCGGGCGGCAAGTGGATCGAGCCGGAGAACGTGCACCTGACGCTGCGCTTCGCCGGCGACATCGACAACGTACAGGCCGCCGAGTTCGTCGATCGTCTGTCCAGCATCTCCATAAACGCCTTCGAGCTGCGGCTTGCCGGCCTCGGCGCCTTCGGCGGCAACGAGCCGCGCTCCATCTGGGCGGGCGTCGAAAGCTCGCCCGAGCTCGAGGCGCTCGCCCGCGCCAACGAGCGCGCGGCACGCGCGGCCGGCTTGCCTCCGGACGCGCGCGGGTTCAAGCCGCACGTCACGCTGGCGCGCATCAAGTACGCGACCGCCGATGAGATCGCGCGCGTGCTCCAGCGCATTGGCGCGTTCCGCTCGCGGCCGTTTCTCGTCGGCCGCTTCGTGCTGTTCTCCTCGCGCCCCAAGAGCGGCGGCGGGCCCTACGTGGTCGAGGAGGCGTTTCCGCTGCGCGGCGGCGAGTTCGCCGATTTCCAGGACACCGAGGGCGGCTGGTAGCTGAAGCGTCAATACCGGCGGATGCGGCCGTTCCACGGCGTCTGCGGCCAGGCGCTGTAGCCGCCCCGCCGTCCGGCGCCGACCTGATCTTGCTCCTCTTCGCTGGGCGCGGCCGCGCCCTCGCTTGTCTCGGCATAGACGCGGCTTGCGCTTTCGCGCTCCGCGGTCGGCTCGCTCGCCTCGGCGGCATACTGCTGGTGGCGCGCTGCAGCCTCGGCCGACCACGGTGCGGGCTTGCACGTGCAGCCCTCGACGAGGGCCTTGCGATAGAGGAACGCGGTTGGCAGCGACGCATACGGCTTGCCCGCCATGTCGACCATCGTCTCCACGCTGCCGCCATTGGTCGGGTAGTAGTACAGGCGCGCCTCGCCGTCGCAGCGCTGCGTACAGGCGCGCGCGTCGGCATAAAGCCGCTCGCGGCGCACGCCGTCGCCGATGGGGAAATAGAACCCGTCGCACGTACGCACGCACAGCGTCCGGTAGCTGCCGTAATCCTCCTGCCATCCGCCGTAGCCGTATGGCTGATCGTCGTAGGGCTGGCCGCCGTAGCCGAAGCCGTAGGTAGGAGGCGGAAGGGGTCGCGATTCAGGCTCGCGCGCGCGGCCGAATCCGAACAGCCGCTGCAGAAAGTTTTCCGCGGCGGCCGGCTCGAACGCCATCGTCAGGGCGGCAAAAGCCGCCGCCGCCAACACGACGCTTCGAGTGATACGCATCCGCACGTCTGATGCCCGCGCCCGCTTTTGCAAGGCACACCATCGCCGCAAGCTCGCAAACAATTCCTCAACGCGGCGCACATTTTTGGACACAAGCTACATCGTCAGCACGACCTTGCCGACGGCTTGGCGCCGATCGAGCACGGCGAGCGCGGCGCGAATTTCGCTCAGCGGATAGGTCGCGTGGACGTGCGGGTGCAGCTTGCCTTGCGCCACCCAATCCAGCACCTGGCGCATGTTGGCGCGATGGCCTTCGGGATCGCGCTTCACCGCCTCGCCCCAGAACACGCCGATGGCGTCGGCACCCTTGAGCAGCAAAAGATTGAGCGCGATCTGCGGGATGGCGCCCGAGGCGAAGCCGACCACGAGAAAGCGGCCCTGCCAGGCCGTGGCGCGCAGCGCCGCCTCCGATGCCTCGCCCCCGACGCAATCGTAGACGACGTCGACGCCCTCACCATCGGTCAGCGCGCGCAGTCCCGCTTTGAGGTCGGTCGTCTCATAGTTGAGGAGCTCGTCGGCGCCATGTGCCCGGCACACCTCGAGCTTCTCCGGCGAGGAGGCGACGGCGATGACGCGCGCCCCCATCAGCTTGGCGATTTCCACCGCCGCCAGTCCCGCGCCACCCGCGGCGCCGAGCACCGCCACCGTCTCGCCGGCCTTGAGCCGGCCGCGGTCCTTGAGGCCGTGGATCGCCGTGCCGTAGGTGACGCTCACCCCGGCGGCGATCGCATCGCCTACTCCTGAGGGAATTGCCACCAGCGCCGCCGCGGGTACGACGACCCTTTCGCGCGCCCCGCCCCAGCCGAGATAGGCCATGACCCGGTCGCCGGGCCCCACCCCCTGCACGCCCGCCCCCACGGCCTCGACGATGCCCGCCACCTCGGCCGATGGCGAAAACGGCAGCTCCGGCCGCGTCTGGTACTTGCCGCGCGTGATCAGCGTGTCGAAGAAGTTGAGCGCTGCGGCCTTGACCGCGATCAGCGCCTCGCCCGACCCCGGCTGCGGCACCGCAATGTCCTCGATGACCAGGCCATCGGGCCCGTCGAGGCTCTTGCAAAGCGCGGCTTTCATGTGAAACCTCAGATCGGAAGTTTTGGGCGGTCGGCGACCCAGTCGTGCCGCCGCCCTTGCACCACGCGCTGACGCTGCCGGCAAGGCGCAATGAACGAGTTTGACCCCGAGCCCAGATGTCGGATCTGCCCGCCGCAAATTGGCCGCCCAGCGCCCGAGGCTATTTCGCCATCGGGGCCGAGCGCATGTCGAAAGCGCTGAACCTCGGCAACCTGATGCGTTCCGCGCACGGCTTCGGGGCAAGCTTCACCTTCACCGTCGGGGCCACCTACCGGGCGCTCGAGGCGCACGCCGACACCTCCAAGAGCCAATTGCACCTGCCGCACTACAACTGGGCCTCGCTGGAGGACATGGCGCTGCCCCAGGGCTGCAAGCTCGTCGGCATCGAACTCATTGACACAGCTATCGATCTTCCCAGCTTCCGGCATCCATTGAGAGCCGCCTACGTGCTCGGCCCCGAGCAGGGATCGCTGTCGGATAAACTGTTGGCCTGCTGTGACTACGTGGTGCGTATCCCAACGAGCTTTTGCGTCAATGTGGCCATGGCCGGCGCCATCGTCATGTACGACCGCACCCGGAGTTTGGCACGCTTTGCCGAGCGCCCCTCCCGCGAAGGCGGTCCGAAATCGCCCCTCCCGGCCCCGGCAAGAAGCGGGGGTAAGATCGCCGGGGATGGATGACAGCCGCAGGCGATGATGCCTTCTCGTTCAGGTTTGATTGACGGGAAGCATCGGCTCGGCGGACGCGGCCCCACCTATCCGCCGTCTGCTGTTGCGGTGGAGAGACTCCGGTTGATTCGTTCGGTGCCCGACGGCTTTTGCAAGCAACTCCGATCTTGAACACACAACTAGAATCGTGCGGCGCTTCGGCAGTCCGAGCGTGAGCGCCGCGCGATGACGCTGGCCTTCATCCTCAGTAGCGCGCTGCTCACCGCCGTCGTGCTCGCCAACATTCCGGACGAGCAGCCGCCGACATGGGCGGAGGCGTTCGCGCAGGCGGCCATCTACCCGTAAGTATCGGTCGGGGCTCGAATATTGGGGGCGCGGTCTCGCAAGGGGCCGCGCCCTTCGCCTGTGGAAAACTCGACACGGAACATGAGTAGCCGATTCGAACTCAAGCAGAATCAACGCCGTCCACGCTGGGGATAACTCACGGCCACGAAAACCCGACGCTAGGAATCGTGTATCTGCAGGTCTTCGGATTAGGAGACCGCACGTGAACACATCCATGGTGCGCAGCGAGGAAGACCTGCTGCGGGCGCTGCTGGGCCTCAACAGCAACCACTTCCTCGACCTCAAGTTCGTCGACTACCCGCGCATGGTCATCGATGCAGACGACGGCTTCGACGTCATGCGCAACGGGCGAAGGCTTGCTCGTATCCAGGAGGCAGTGCAACGACAGTACAGCCTCGTCAAGCACGGAACGAGGGACCTGCGCCGACTTCGCGCGGCGGAGAAGGATGCAGTCCGCGTCACCGCAGAATACCTGCGCGGCGGCAAGCAGCTGGTGCTCGACTTCACGAACGCCGCAAACGCCATGCTCGCGGCGATCAAGGAGAACGTGCAGAAGGCGGCGACCTGGAAGCCGGGGCTCGATCTGCTCGCGGCGCTAGGGTCCGGAGGCGGGCTTGCGGCGACCGGCGTAGCGGCGGTGATTGTGTTGGGGCCAGAGAGGCTGGAACGGATCGCCACAACAGGAGTGCTCGCCTTCGCCATGATGTGGGGTTCGGTGCAACACCACGAGGTGCGGCTCGCCGATGCGCGGGTTCCCGAGCGCTTGGCCCATCAAATCCACATGAAAGAGTTGGACCGCACCACCATCGTGCGCCTCGATGGGAGCCGGGTGAAAGAGACTGCCGCGCTGGAGAGGGCGCTAAACGCCGAGAAGGCTGCCGAGCAGCGCAAGCTGAAGCTGCTAAGCCAAATGGAACTGGAACACCCGCTGGTGAGGTTCGTCACGGCTGAGGCCGAGGAGGCGCTCCCGCTCGTGCTGGGGCTGGCACCGAAGACAGGCAAGACGGCATTCAACGGGCGCGAGATGCCTGCTCAGACGATAAGGGCTTGGGCCAAGCAGTTGCAGCAGGCCTCGCGCACGAAACGGCACGGCGACGGCGGCTGGGTCACCGAGGTGCGGAAAGGCCCAATCGAGCTATAGCGCGAGGCGTAGCTCCCGCCGTGCCCCAAGTCCTCGTGGCTGCTGAGTAAACGCCCGTCCTCGCGGCCAGTCGCCATGGCCGGCGCTATCGTCATGTACGACCGCACCCGGAGTTTGGCACGCTTTGCCGAGCGCCCCTCCCGCGAAGGCGGTCCGAAATCACCCCTCCCGGCCCCGGCAAGAAGCGGGGGTAAGATCGCCGGGGATGGATGACAGGCGCAGGCGATGATGCCTATGCTGGCGGGAAAACACGTGCTCTTTCTTGGGGAGGGGAGCCTTATGTTCACACACCGCATCACCGCGTCGGCCGCCGCGGCAATTCTCGCTGCACTCGTCACGCAGGCCTTCGCGCAGGACACTCCGGCACCAACTGAGCCGGCGGCACCCGCTGCACCAGCGAAGCCGGCAACACCGGCTGCACCGGCTGCACCGGCGGCCCCCTCGGGGCCGGCCGTCGATCTCGTCGACAAGCAGGGCGAATGGAGCCTCTACGCTGACAACGCCACGCCGAAAACGGTGTGCTTCATCGCCGCGCAGCCGCAGGCCGTCGAGCCGCTGGGCGCCAACCGCGGGCCGATCTTCTTCTACATCTCCGCGTGGCCGAAGGACGGCGTGAAAGCCGAGCCGAGCATCAAGGTGGGCTACCCGCTGCACGCCGAGAAGGAGATGACGGTCGCCGTCGGCACCGACACCTTCAAGCTGTTCGCCAAGGGCGAGCGCGGCTTCGTCTCCGACGCCACCGAGGAACAGAAGCTCGTCGAGGCCCTGAAGAAGGGATCGACCGCCATCGTCAAGGCGACGTCGCTGCGTGGCACCGCGACGACCGATACCTACTCGCTGTCGGGCCTCAACAAAGCGCTGCAGAAGATGGCCGAGACCTGCCCCTGACGTCCTCGCCCTGAGTGGAGCTGCGGCTCAGCTCTCGGGCCGCCCGCGCCGGCGCAGCTGCACGTAGAGCGCGCCTTCGCCGCCGTGGCGGATCGCCGCCGTCGTGTAGCCGACGACGATGGCAGCCAGCTCCGGCTCGGCCAGCCAGCGCGGCACGTTGCGTCTCAGCACGCCGCGCTCCATCTCCGCGCTCGCGGGCCGCTCATCGAGCGCCGTCCGCGCCGCGGTGCCTTTCCCCGTGATCACCAGCACCCAGCGGCGGCCGCCCGCGTGCGCACCCATCAGGAAGCGGCGCAGCGCCGTGTGCGCTTCGCCCTGGCGCATGCCGTGCAGGTCGATGCGCGCCTCGATCTCGATCTTGCCGATGCCGATCTGGCGCGCCTTGCGCCGGTCGAGCGCCGTCGGCGGCGGGGCCGCGAGGCTGACAGTGACCAGCCTGGCCTGTGTCGCCGCAGGCCGCGCCGCGGCCAACGGCTTGCCCTCCGAGTCGGTCTTGGTTGGCTTATGCGGCTCGCGCTTTGGCGGAACAGGTTCGTTGTCCTCGGGCGCGGCGTGCACGCGCTGCTTCTTGCCCTTCAACGGTTTGAGGTCGCGTGCCGCGTGCTCCCACAGAGCGCGTTCTTCGTGCGACAGCCGGCCCGCGGGCCGCTTGCGTCCCGACTTGCTCAGCGCTCGGCTTTCTCGATCGTCAGCCATTGTAGGCGCTCGCCGGATTTCGCCGCGCTCTTGGTCGATGCCGATGTGGGGATGAGCACGAAGAAATTGCCCGGATGCTTGGTCGTGCCGGCAACCCTGCCGGCCTTC
>Ga0299912_10001132_pt1 | contig 21629 bp, 23 predicted proteins | sample RVTome_2_FD_207667 | JGI IMG/M metagenome (GOLD analysis project Ga0299912, IMG submission 207667) | Soil microbial communities from uranium-contaminated site in the Upper Colorado River Basin, Wyoming, United States - RVT95D214 (version 2) ... | reverse complement strand
TACCTCTCTGTCTTTAAGGGATAACTCTTGATCCACAATCAATGCTTGCATCCAAAGTAAATCCTGTGGAAACAAGGAAGGAATAGGCCTTGATCAGTAGGATCCTTTCCGACATTTCATCCCTTACCCCTGTCCCCGATTCAGTTCATTCCAAATTAAGGTGGAAAAGGGACGGGAGTACACTCTCAAAAGAATTCAGGCAATCAAGGAATAAATCAAGTTCCAATAACCAAATCCCTGCCTACCTCTGCCTGCGATAGGCAGGGTTGGCAGGGATGTTGGCATTTGGCAGGCAAGTGCCCCGTCCCGCCAAAGCGGGATAGGCGGGGTCAAGGGGCACAACTAAAACGAAATTTCCTTTGCTCGCTATCCGCTCGCCACTACGTGTCCGGGAAGCCCCGGCCTGTGGCCCGGGAGCTTCATTTCAATGTGAAAACAGATCGCTCCTTTTTTTTCTCAAGGCTTGATCAAGTCTCTCCTCAACCAAGTACAACCTCCCATCCTCATTCACAAGAATGATGTCTCTTTTTATAAGAATTTGAAGGCCAAACTGCTTATAATCACGTGGTTTCGTTATCCTTTGGAAAAAATTTGGGCTCTCAAGTCCAAGTTCATGCAGCGTCTTGGCGCCATTCAATCCGAGAGCATTGTGTTGATAAAAAATATCTATTACTTTGAAAATAGCTCTCCGGGTTAAAAAAGCGCGAATGTAAAAAACCGCGCCGAAAGCCACAATCATAAGAATTAGAAATAAGAGAGCCGTACTATTATTTCCTATCATGAGAGATGACTCCTTCCTTTCTGAATTAATCTTATAACTCATGGGTAGTTCTAATGGCAATAGAAAATCCCTGACTTCATAGGTGACTTACTGGGCCTCCTTCCAATATTGACCCGTTCGGCGGCACCAAACCCCGCCTTTGAAGGCAGGGTAAAGAAGCTCCACTCAGGGTCAACCCTGAGCAAACACCAACCTTTAGGTCGGGAGTCGATGGGTTGACTTTACCGCCTCTTTTCAATATTCTCTTTTTCATGGACCCTTCTCTTCTCAATGATCGAGAACGATTTCGGTTTCATGTGATCGAGGCCCTGTCACGGGAGCCCGTAAACTACCAAGGCCAGTTCGAATTCATCGATAAACATAAAAAAAGTCAGATGACCTGGGCAGGGGCAGGGATTCTCCTGCCGCTCTATTTTCGTGAAGACCGAAACCCCAAAGGGAATGCTTCTGGCCATTACGTCTTTCTCCTCAGTAAACGATCCAAGAATGTCCAGCAGCCCGGAGATCTCTGCGCCCCGGGCGGTGGCATTCATCCGTTCTTAGATTCTCTGTCAGGAAAGCTCCTTCGATTCGGACTCCTACCCGGGATCCGCGGGCCAGGTTTCGCGCTGGCCAAAAGTCGGGGAAAAGCGATCTATGAACAAATTCTTTTCTTATTAGGCAATGCGCTGCGGGAGAGCTGGGAGGAATTGCGTCTGAGTCCGTTCAACGTGGAATTCCTGGGTCCTTTGCCGACCTATCGTCTTCATCACCGCTCATGGGTTATTTTCCCTATGGTTGGCAGGGTGAAACATGGCTGGAAACCCAGGCTCAGTTGGGAAGTGGAAAAAGTCATTTCCATTCCCTTAGAGGAATTTTTCCGCCCGACGAGTTATGGGGTTTGTTCCATGGAAGTGCCTGGGAACCTTATCGCTCAGGGAATTCCCAACCCCTGGGAGTTTCCGTGTTTAATTCACAAGGAGGATGGAGAAGAAGAAATCCTCTGGGGAGCTACTTTTGAAGTGATTCAAACCTTTTTTGAGATCGTCTTCGATTTTTCTTTTCCTGCCCCAGACAAGCAGAGGGTCGTCCGAAGGCCTCTGGCTTCAAACTACCTCTCGGGAGGGGGGAATGGAAGAAGTGCCAGGCCTTGATCCTTGGAATAAGAATCGGCTTATAGTGAACGCCTAAATAAAGTGGTCATTGCGAGGAGTCCCGCTTTGAGGGGACGACGTGGCAATCCCGTGAGATTGCTTCACTTCGCCCTGAACACCATGCGGTGCAGGGCTTCGTTCGCAATGACACGACGCGGATGTCAACTTATTTATGGCGTTCACTATTAATTATGATGATGGGCGACCAAACTTGGCTGGTATCCTACTTTACGTTCCGCCTGTAATAGGACCTTGCTATATCTATCCGAACATTTTCTTTAATTCCTGCTTCAGAATTTTGCCGGTCGGGTTGCGAGGGAAACTTCTCATGAATTCCACGAACTCCGGGAGCTTGTATTTGGCGAGCTTGTCCTGCAGATATTCCTTGACTTCCTCTTCGCTCATGGTGCAGCCGTCTTTCAGGATGATACATGCCCGCACACGTTCACCCAGCGCCGGGTCCGGCGCTCCGATGACAGCAACTTCTGCAATCTTCGGATGATTCTCCAAGGGAATCTCGATTTCCCGGGGATAAATGTTTTCTCCGCCACGGTTGATCATCTCTTTCTTGCGACCGGAAAAAAAGACACATCCGTTTTCATTCATGTAACCCAAATCACCGGTGTGGAGCCAGCCATCCTTAACAGCCTCGGCGGTGGCCTCGGGTTTGTTCAGGTAGCCAATCATCACGGCACCACCTTTGATGCAGATCTCGCCCCGCTCGCCATAAGGCATGATATGATTGTCATCGTCCATGATCTCGACCTGCAAACTTGGGTAAGCGATGCCGATCGATGCCCGGTTCTTCGGCATGCCCAAGCTCGATGTCGTGACCCCGCAGGCCTCGGTAAGGCCATACCCGTCAATCACCTGGACATTGAATTTTTCTTTGAAGGCGTCGATTAACTCTGGTGGCATGGGGGCGGCGCCGGCAAAGGCAAACCTCAGCTTCAGCTTGTCATACTCGATGGTCTTGGGGTCGGCCGCATTATAGACGTAGGCATACATGGCGGGAACGGCCCCGACGATGGTGACCCCATACCGAGTGATGGATGGCCAGAAGTCGGCCGGGGAGAAGGTTTTTCGGATACAAAGCGTCAGACCCTGGTAGCTGAGCGGGTATGTGTGCACGCACAGGGGATTCGTGTGGAACATGGGGAGGATGATCATCATGACGTCTCCGGGTTTATTCACGCCCATGGAAGTCCTGTCCTTGCATATGGTTAATTGATTCTTGTTGGAAAGAAGAATGCCTTTGGGCATACCTGTCGTACCCGAGGAATACAGGAGAAGGAAAGGATCCTCCGGCGCCTGCGGTACCAGACATTCGGCGGTCGGATATTTGTCCAGAATCTCCTTCAGTGTCCCTGTGGCGATGTCAGCCCCGTGATCGATTCCCGTTACAACCTCCACGACGATTGGCTTGTGGGACGATCGCTTCCAGCCCTTGGCAAACTCCTCCATGTATTCGCTGCCCACGAATGCCAGCTTCGGTTTGGAGTCTTCCAGGACATAGGCAATTTCGGGGCCCTTCAACATGTAGTTGATGGCGCCGGCGATGGCTCCCAGCTTATGTGTTCCAAACATGGTATAGTAGACTTCGGGAGAGTTCAGGACCATCACCGATACGATGTCTCCCTTAACCACGCCTTTCTCCTTGAGGTAATGGGCAACCTTGTTAGCACGTTCGTTGATCTGGGCGTAGGTAATGACCTCGTCGTAGAAAAGGACGTGGACAGCGTCCTGCATCTCCCGGGCACGAACCGTCAGCATCTCGGCGACGCTGTCGAATGCCAGCCGTTTGCCCTTCAGGGTGGCAATATTTTCCAATGCCAATTGCGGTCTGACATACCGCTTGCTTCTGTCGATCATCTCTATTCTCCTGTGCTGGGTAGATCTCGTTTGATTACCAGCTCAAAGCGTGCATACTTTGCCATAGTGATGGGTTGTTGGCTCCAGGAAGAACTTAATATCATATTTGACATTGTTTGTCAGGTGAAGCATCACCCCCAAATTCCGATTTAGAAAAGGGAAGCCCTTTCTCAATCCGTCATTGCGAGCACCTGAAAGGGGCGTGGCAATCTCATCGCGAAAAGCGAGATTGCTTCGCTTCGCCCTGAACACCATGTGGTGCAGGGCTTCGCTCGCAAAGACCGTATCCTAAATCGGGATTTGGGTCACCTCTTACAACTGCTCCATCGATCAATGTCAAAACTTAACGTTGCAATGAATTGAGTGTTAGCAGATCCTTGGGTGCTGCCCTCCCGTTAACATATCCAGGATTCGGTGACCGCCGATCAATGTGTGGAGAGTCACTCTCTTTCGATTTTCCTCAGTCACCCTTCCCATGATCTCCGCATTTCTACCCAGAGGATGACTTTTCATTACCTCCAATAACCGCTCCGCTTCGTTGGGTGGGCAGATGGCGATCAATTTCCCTTCATTGGCGAGATACAGCGGATCCAAACCCAACAGTTCAGAGATCCCCTTGACCGATTCTGGGACAGGGACTTTTTCTTCTTCGATCACCATTCCCAGATCAATTAATTTTAACCAAAGATATTTGAAATTTCACCAACTATCTCCCTCCCCCTGATCGTGGTGTGGCCTGTGAAGCTTCTCTGTGGGGCTTGGCCAGGCGGCATAGTCGTAAAGAAACTCAGTGCCTCTAAAAAAAGGGGGTGAGAAAGGAAAATGTGTTGCAAAAATGAATTGATATTCTAAGGAGTCTATGATATTCAAAAACTATATCCATAAGGGGGTGAAGAAGGAGATGGACAAAGAGACAAAGGAATATTTGGATAAAATATTACTGGGCCTAACCGCTAAAGAAGATCTGGAGAAGCTGAGGCAGGAGACGAAGTCAAACTTCCGTCAATTGAAAGAGGAGAACAGTAAGCAGATTCTCGAGTGGAGGCAGGAGGTCAAGGCCGATATTGAGAAGTTGGCAAAAGAAGGGAAAGTGGAATTCGATCCGATAAGGAAAGAATTGAGAGATGGAATTCAGGAGCTTAAAGTCGAGAACCAGTCTACCTTTGCTCAATCGATCCAGAAAGTGGAGCACCTTTTTCAAAAAATCAAAGAGGAGATAGAGACGCATTGGGTTCATGCCAAGGAGGGGGCCAGCACGGATACGGGTGGGCTGAAGGACGGAATAGAGAGCCTGAGGGACGGGATCAAACAGGTGACAGAAGAGGTTGCCTCCATCAAAGAGAAGATGAAAGAAGGTTTTGGCGAAGTCAAAGAGGAATTGGGTTCGATGATCAAATTTTCTTATGCAGACCTGGAGAAAAAAATTAACGCCTTAGAGGCGAGAATCAAGGCGCTCGAAAAAATGGTTTTTCCGTAGTATTCTTGCCTAGCCTATTATTCCTTCCACCCCATCCGTTATTTTTCCAGTAGGTGGAAACGGTAGATGACTATTGAAAAATTTTGTTATATTTTGGGTGTACGTTCGGCATCCTTGGAGTGAAGAATGAAAAGCAGTGTCAGAGAGCGGAAATCCCCACCCACGTCCGATCTTCCCGATTTTCTTGGTCCTCTCTTTTGGGATTATGAGTTTGACGCCTTAACATGGGGGAAGGATCATGACCTCGTCATGAAACGAGTATTGGCCTCCGGGGGTTGGGAGGCGATTCGCTGGCTACAATCAATGGTGGGTGATCTTAATTTAAGAACTTGGATTTTGGATCATAAAGGTGCGGGACTCAGCCCGCAGCGGCTCCGTTTTTGGGAACTCATTTTGAACTTGCCACACCGTCAGGTGAATAGTTGGCTTGCATCTGTGAGGCGAAAAATTTGGGAAAGAAGAGTGAATCCCTGAGCTTCCATCCAAAGGTTTTAACGCCCCTTCAAAAGAAAGTCCTTGGTCAGGTTGGAGCTATTTTGGCAGAGTGGCGGTTTTACTTAGGAGGGGGGACCGCCCTTGCCATCCATTTTGGCCATCGCCATTCGGTTGATTTTGACTGGTTTACAGGGAAGGGTATTGCTGATCCTTTACGATTAGCGCAGGATATCAGAGATAAAGGGCTTCCATTTATTACAGGCGAGATCGAACGGGGCACGCTTCATGGAACCCTATCTGGAATCCGGGTCAGCTTTCTTGAATACCGGTATCCCTTGCTAAAATCACCTGTTTTCTGGCAGCGGTTTTCATCTCAAATCGCTTCCCTGGAAGACCTCGCCTGTATGAAGCTTTCCGCTATTGCTCAACGGGGATCAAGGAAAGACTTTGTGGATATCTATGCTTTGGGTATAAAACGTTTCCCTTTGAAGAAAATGATCCGTTTATATCAACAGAAATACGATGTTAAAGATATTGCCCACCTTCTTTACGGTCTTGCTTATTTCGACGAGGCAGATAAAGAGAGGATGCCCAAGATTTATTGGAATATTGACTGGCCAAAGATCAAGAAGACAATCCAAGGCTGGGTAAGAGAAATGGTATCGTAAAACACAGGCCTTAAGAAAGCTAACTTCTTTTTCTGGGTCCGTGCCTTTTGAGACAAGACGTTTTAGTCAATTACCCCGCAGCCGGGCTGAGGCGTAATTTATTTCCCGCTTTTCTCTATATACCCTCCCGCAAAGGTAATCACACAAACAGTCCTGTAAGTAGGGTGGGGGCCACAGGCAACTCCGATCACACGGAAATCTGAATTGAAGTTATTTTTTCTGTGTCCGCGACTGGGAACGCCATCGTCTATGATAAGACCCATCACGATATCTCGGGCTTGATTACTGCCGTAGGATATATTCTCGCCAATGCTTTTCTCCCAAGTCCCATAGCGATTTACTCTATCCGAGGGTTGACTTCCATCACTGCCCTTGTGTTGGCTGGAACCTGCTGATCCTTGATCCTTAACATGATCCTTTGCTCCTGAGGACATTCCCTTCGATGGGATAAGGGGAGGGAGAGGTTGTATAGAGCGAAGAAAACGAATCGCCTCATCCACTGCTCTCACTCCTTCTTTTGTTAGGATGGGAGTCTCTCCAGGAAGTCTAAGAATTTTCCGATCATAATACTTCCTGCGTTGTTCAAGGAGAGAAGCGTAGTCTTTTGGAGCCGTTCGAGCCATGTTTATCTCATAAACCACTGCATTTTCCAAAGGCGAGAGAAATTTGGCGTCTCCAATTTTGCCGGGTTGGGAAAATCCAACGGCAGAGGTGAATAAGAGGATCAGAGAGATAACACATAAGATATTGGATGGCCTGATCATGCTCATTCTGTTTTCTGCTTCAAACTTTTTGTGAGGACGGCACAGATGATACAGGAAAGACATTATTCGAAATTAAAACAATGCCTGGACAAATTCCGTGGCGTTAAATTCCTTCAGGTCATCGATCCCTTCGCCCACGCCAATATACCGGATTGGAATTCTTAGCTCTTCTGTGATTCCGACAATGATTCCTCCCTTGGCTGTTCCATCCAATTTGGTCAGAGCGATGCCTGTCACCCCCACGGCTTCGTTGAAGAGTTTCGCCTGAGAGATTGCGTTCTGGCCTGTCGTGGCATCAAGGACGAGGAGGATCTCATGAGGCGCCCCTAAGCATTCTCGCCCGACAATCCGTTTCACCTTTTTCAACTCTTCCATGAGATTGACTTTGGTGTGAAGCCTGCCTGCTGTATCGATGAAGACAAGATCGATCCCTCTGGCCTTGGCGGCGTGGATGGAGTCGAAGGCCACAGCAGAAGGATCTGATCCTTTAGATTGTTTGATCAAATCAGCTCCAACTCGATTGGCCCAGATCTCAAGCTGCTCGACCGCAGCAGCCCTGAAGGTATCCGCAGCGCCGACCAGGACCTTTTTCCCTTGTAAAGTATACTGATGGGCAATTTTTCCGATGGTGGTTGTTTTCCCGCCGCCATTGACTCCAACCACCATGAAGACAAATGGTTTTGTCTGGAGGTCGATGAAAAGGGGCTTCTCCCCTGATTTTAGGATCCGAAGGATCTCTTGCTTGATAAACTCTTTTACCTTTTCAGGCTCCTGAAGCTCTCCCCTTCTCAGTCCCTGGCGAACGCCCTCTATCAATTGACCGGATGTCTTCACTCCCAAATCAGCTTCGAAAAGAAGCTCTTCCAATTCATCCAAGACATCCTGATCGATCTCTTTCTTTCCCAGAAAGAGCTGATCGATCTTTTCGACAAACCCCTGATGGGTTTTAGAAAGACCCGTTTTTAATTTTTCAATAAAATTCCACATCGCATTTTCTCAGAACAGGCTTATGTTTTTTAATATCTACCACCATCGAGGAATAAAATCAAATCCGTCCCATTCCCCATGTTGGTAGGCATTAAAAGGGAATACTATTTCAAAATAGCTTCTGTCAAATAAAAAAGGGCGAGGGTTTTCGCCTCGCCCTTTTTAAGAAACATATCAAAGTATGTTACTTCTTCCCTACATCTTCGAAATCTGCATCGACCACATCTTCCTGTGGCTTTTGTCGAGGTCCTTCCTGGGGGCCGCCTTCGGCTCCCGGTCCGGCCGCTCCTTTTTGAGAAGCCTTTGCATACATCGCCTCTGCCAATTTATGGGAGGAACGGGTAAGTTCTTCCTGGGCAGATTTGATGGCGCTCACATCGTTCAATTCCATCGCCTTTTTCGCTTTGGCAACCGCCTCTTCGATATTCTGTTTCTCTCCGGAATCGACCTTATCGCCGTATTCCTTCAAGGATTTTTCGGTCGAATAGATAAGCGTATCAAGTTGATTTCTCGCTTCAGCAAGCTCACGTCTCTTCTTATCTTCTGATGCATGGGCCTCGGCATCTTTGACCATCTTTTTGATATCGTCTTCGTGAAGACCACTGGAAGCAGTAATTTTTATGGATTGTTCTTTACCCGTTCCAAGGTCCTTTGCCGAGACATGAACGATTCCATTGGCATCAATATCGAAAGCGACCTCGATCTGAGGAATGCCTCTGGGAGCGGGCGGAATCCCTACCAGTTCAAATTGGCCGAGAGTTTTATTATCCGCGGCCATCTCTCGTTCTCCCTGGAGGACATGAATCGTCACCGCAGGTTGGCTATCCGATGCGGTTGAAAAGATCTGACTCTTCTTCGATGGAATGGTAGTGTTCCTTTCAATCAATTTGGTAAAGACTCCACCGAGTGTCTCGATCCCAAGGGAGAGCGGGGTGACATCCAGGAGGAGCACATCCTTCACCTCACCCTTCAGGACTCCAGCTTGAATCGCCGCACCAATCCCTACCGCCTCGTCAGGGTTCACGCTCTTGTTGGGTTCTTTTCCAAAGATTTGCTTCACCTTCTCCTGAACTTTAGGCATCCGGGTCATCCCGCCAACGAGAATGACCTCATCGATGTCCCTGGCTGCAATTCCAGAATCGGCAACGGCCTGTCGGCATGGCCCTTCAACCATTTCAATCAACTCCTCCGTCAGTTTTTCCAATTTGGCCCGGGTCAATTTCATGTTCAGATGCTTCGGTCCTGAGGCGTCGGCAGTGATAAAGGGTAGATTGATGTCTGTCTCCATCATGTTGGAGAGTTCAATCTTCGCTTTTTCAGCAGCCTCTTTTAACCTTTGAAGGGCCATCCGATCTTTTCTCAGATCAATCCCCTGATCTTTTCTAAACTCGTCCGCTAAATAGTCGATGACACGTTGGTCAAAGTCGTCTCCACCCAAATGGGTATTTCCATTGGTCGATTTGACCTCGAAAACACCTTCGCCCAACTCAAGGATGGAGATATCAAATGTTCCGCCCCCCAAGTCGAAGACCGCAATCTTCTCATCCTTCTTTTTTTCGAGACCATAGGCGAGGGAAGCGGCCGTGGGTTCATTGATGATCCGAATGACATTCAAACCTGCTATTCGTCCAGCATCCTTGGTCGCCTGACGCTGACTATCGTTGAAATAAGCCGGGACGGTAATCACGGCGTCGGTCACCTTCTCACCGAGATAGGCCTCGGCTGTCTCCTTCATCTTCTGAAGGACGAAAGCAGAGATTTCAGGGGGACTATACTCTTTATCCCTCACCCTGACCCATGCATCTCCATTCTTATTGTCCACGATTTTATAGGGGAGGATCTTCAGATCTTTCTGGACCTCCGGGTCAGTAAATTTTCTTCCCATCAGTCGTTTGATCGAGAAGATGGTATTTTCTGAGTTGGTAATCGCCTGACGTTTAGCAATTTGTCCTACCACCCTTTCCCCTTTATCAGTAAACGCAACCACAGAAGGAGTCGTTCGGCTCCCTTCCTGATTGGCGATCACGACGGGATCCCCTCCCTCCATGATGGCGACCACGGAGTTGGTGGTTCCTAAATCAATTCCTATTGTCTTTGCCATTTTAATATCCCCTCCTTAAAAAAATTTACTAAAGATCATTCCGATGTCTGAGCCTCTTTCTCCAGAGGTTTTGACACGGAGACCGTTGCCGGCCTTAAGAGTCGATGATTCAAGAGATAGCCCTTCTGAAACTCTTCCACGACTTGATTCGGTTCATGCTGATCTGTTTCAACAACCAACATCGCTTCGTGCACGGTTGGGTCGAACGGTTTTCCAACAGATTGGAAAGAAGAAAGTCCAAATTTGTTTAGGGTCTGAAGAAGTTGTTGAACGGTCAATCGAACCCCTTCGATTAAGACCCCAGTGTCAGTCACTTTTTGTGCGTGATTGAGTGCCCTCTCCAGATTATCAATAAAAGGGAGGATTGCCCTGATCAATTCTTCATTGGCAAATTTGGCCCAATCCTCTTTTTCTCTGGCCGCCCTCTTTTTATAGTTCTCAAAATCGGCTGCGAGCCTGAGCAAACGGTCATGATGTTCCTTGAACTCTTTTTCCTTTTCCTCCAGCATCTTTTTGAGTTCTTCAATCTCCTTTTCTTTCTCTTGACTTTCTTCCAAAAGGAGCTCTTCACCAATGGTCTCGATGATATCTTCCTGGTTTTTCTTCACCGACCCCTTTGGGTTTTGATCCTTTTTTTTAGTCTCTTTTTTCTCCACCTTTTCTACTCCCACCCTTACCCGATTCTGGATCCCTTTTCCTTTGCAAACAATTCTTTCACAAAAAGACAGAGCTTAATGGCGAAGGAGATCTATTGTGTCTCCAGGATCTCCGTGAGAAGTTTAGCCGTATATCCTACAAGAGGGATCACTCTCGAATAGTTCATTCTCCGAGGCCCAATAACCCCTAAAACACCCAATACCTCCCCGCTACAGCTATAAGTAGAGGTGACCACACTGCAGGTCTCCATCTCCTGAACCTGACTCTCAGAGCCGATCGCAATTTGAACCCCTTTCGGATCCAAAAATTTATCCAAGAGCTTTACCATGGTGGCTTTTTCCTCAAACGTTCGAAAGAGGTCGGTCATTCTCGAAACATTACTGAACTCAGGCTCATTCAGGATATTTGTTTTTCCCTCGATAAAAACATCGGTGTCGTCGAGGGAGGAAAAGGCTTTTTCCCCCAATTTGAGCGCCTGTTCAAGCAGAAGATCATAAGCATTCTTGGCACCCTTCATCTGCTCCAGGACTTTTTCTCTCACCTGATAAAGGGTGAGGCCCTCCAAGAGACTATTCAAATAATCTGAGAGGTGGTCTAATTCGGATTGCGAGAAATCTTCCTCTACTTCGATAATCCGGTTGTGAACTAAACCCGTTGTGCTCACTAAAATAGCCAGAACCAAATGTCTTCTCAATTTCACAAACTCAATATGTCGAAGCACGACCGAACTCATCCGGGGTGTCCAGACAATTCCTAAATAATGAGAAGACAAAGAAAGGATTCGGGACGTCTCCCTGAAAAGATCTGGCCCCTCAATGAGAGGACTCAAGTATTTGGATCGTATCTCCTGTTGTTCCCGGTCACTTAGTTCATGGACATTGATAATCGAATCGACGTAAAAGCGAAGTCCCCTCTCTGTGGGCATCCTTCCCGCCGAGGTGTAAGGTTGAGAAAGCAAGCCCAACTCTTCCAAATCCGACATAATATTCCGTATGGTCGCAGGGCTCAGGTTGAGGTCCGATTTTTTAGAAATCGTCCTTGAACCCACAGGTTCTGCCGTCAGAATGTAATCTTCAATAACACTTTCCAAAATCCGCCTCATTCTTTCGGAAAGGGAAAAACCCATCTGATCTTTCTCCTTTTCTTAAGCTAAATAACCCACAACGAAATGCCTAAAATACAATTCTTTTCGTGCTCTTAAGATAATAACGGAGGGGCGGTTTGTCAAGAAAATGAGAGATTTAATCATTCCTCTTCTAATTCGTTTTTCTCAATCTTATCGGGTGTTTCCATCTGATCCAAAAAACCGGGCACATAAAAATATTGCTCAAATGTACGGTGGTAAGCGCTCCACCTGGATCCCTCTGGGACCTGTCTTTTGATAAATTGTTGAATCCCATTGATTTTTGCATCCATATCATCCAGGAAATGGAGCATCACCGCTTCCAAGGTCATCGGCCTTTTTGGTGAACCCCACATATATTGACCATGGTGGCTGAGGAGAAAGTGCTTGAGCAGCGTGGAAAGGTCCTTTGGAAAATCATGGAGTTGGCGGATTTTATCCTCCACTCTTTCTATTCCGAGGACAATATGGCCGAGGAGTCTGCCTTCATCTGAATAGTCAAAGGATCGGTGGTAAGAAAGTTCATCCACTTTACCCAGGTCGTGCAGGATGGAGGCTGTGAGCAATAGGTCCAAGTTCAACCCGTTGTAATGGCTGGCGTTTATTAATGCCAGTTGTGCCAGGGAAAGGGTGTGTTCTAAAAGGCCACCCAAATAATTGTGGTGGAGCCATTTGGACGCAGGGGCCATTTTAAAAAGTTTGGTAAAGGATTCATCTTCCCAGAAGAGCTGGAGAAGTCGGCTGAGATGAGGGTTTCTAATCTGTCGGCTGACTTCCAAAAGGGTTTGGAACATCTCGTCAATATCTTTTTCTGTCATGGGGAAAAAGTCTGAAAAAAGAATTTCTTCTTCCTTTACTCTTTCAATATGGGTGATGTTCAATTGAAGATGCTCCTGAAAGGAGACGGCCTTTCCCATCACATGGACAAAGTCATCCTTCTCAAAGGATTCGGCAAGGTTTTCCACAAGTGTCCAAATCCTACCTTCCATTTCTCCAGAGCGGTCCACCAATTTCAATTTCAAGTAGGTGTTTCCGGTTTTGGTGATCCCGGAAAATTTCTCTTTGACCAGAAAGTGGGATTCGACTTGATCATTCTCTTTGATATCGTTGATATAGGTTTTCATAGGCTTGCCCTGCTTAAAACATTGGTTAGAATTAAGGGATTGAGGAATTTAGGAATTGAGATTCCCGTCTCCAAATTTCTGAGTTCATAAATTCCGCAATTTCAGAATTTCCTGAAGCTTATTTGAAATGTTCAAACCCCAAACGAGACGGAGAATAATCTTTTCCGTCTTCTTTGATAATGCGAAGTCCCTCTTTGATAGGAAGGATTTCTCCAATACGGGTGATCGGAATCCTGAGTGAACGGGCGAGAGAAGAAATCCTCTCCCTCAGTTCAGGTGGGGCGGTGAAAAGGAGTTCATAATCCTCTCCTCCCGAAAGGGCGAGTTGAAAAGGATCCTTTGAAAAAAAACGGATCCATTTCTGATAGAGTCTGGAAAGAGGAATTCGATCCTCCCAGACCCGAACGCCTACTCCGCTTTCTTGTAAGAGATGAGAGGTATCGATCAACAAACCATCACTGACATCGATCATGGCGGTAGCCCAATGACGTTTGGCAATGGCTTGACCCAATTCGACTCTTGGGCAAGGAGAGAGATGTTTTTTGATCAAACCCTCAGCTCCCTTTATTTTTCCTTTTTTTTGGAGGATTCTTAGTCCCAGAGCGGCATCCCCCGGCGTTCCGGAGATAAAGAGGTCATCACCCACCCTTGCCCCTCTCCTGAAAAGGAGATCCTTTTTTTCCCCTTCGCCTAAGAGACAGATATTGATGACGATTTTTTTAGAAAGGGAGGTATCCCCTCCGATCAACTCCACCCGAAATCGTTTGGCCTCCTTTTTTAGGCCACGATAAAACGAGGAGATAAAGGAAAGAGAAAGATTCTTAGGAAGGCCGAGAGAGATGAGGAAATATTTTGGAATCCCTCCCATGGAAGCAATATCACTGAGGTTGACAGCGAGGGCTTTCCTTCCAAGCTGGGAAGGATCGGTCCAGGACAGATCGAAATGGATGTCTTCGATAAGGATATCGGTCGTGACGAGCAAGGCCTTTGTCGCCGTCTCCCCCACCTCAATGACAGCGACATCATCACCGATCCCTTGGACCAATGCAGGATCGGAGGAGGTGATCCCTCTTCGGATTCGATGGATAAGCCCGAACTCACCGATCTCTTGAAGATCGTGTTTCGTGTCCGTGATCCGTGACCGTATTCTGTCTTTTGAATATTTTTTTGAAATCATTGCCACTCTTCAGTCTAAAAAACCACATTTCATAATTTCGTTATTGTTTAGCCATGTTAAAATCCCTCCCAACCTCCCTTTGCCAAAGGGAGGAGAATGAGAAGCTAAATTTGGCTAAACAGTTACATAATTTCTAAGATTACGGACACGCTACTTTTTAGTTAGGGCGACCTTCAACACCTCGTCCATATGTTTGACCGGGATGAAGTTGATTTTCTTCCGAGCGTATAGAGGAAGATCGATGAGGTCCTTCTTGTTCAGATAGGGAATGAGGACGTCTTTGATTTTGTTCCGGAGGGCGGCAAGGGCTTTTTCCTTCAAGCCTCCGACGGGCAGAACTCTTCCTCTCAGCGTGATCTCGCCAGTCATGGCGACATCCTTTTTCACAGGGATACCCGTGAGGGCAGAGAAGATGGCAACCGCCATGGTAATGCCCGCAGAAGGTCCGTCTTTTGGGATGGCGCCTGCAGGGACATGGATATGGATCTCTTTATTGTTAAGAGCATTGGGATGGATCCGATAAGACTTTCCTTTTGATCGGGCATAGGTGAGCGCGGCCTGTGCTGACTCCTTCATCACGTCTCCAAGATGACCGGTGAGGATGAGCGAGCCTTTGCCCGGAGTGGTAGACGCCTCCACATGGAGGATTTCCCCACCGGTCTCTGTCCAAGCCAGGCCTGTGGCCACGCCGACTTCATTACGTTTCTGTTCTTCATCTGGCAAGTAAGAGGGCGGCCCTAAGAATTGGTGGAGGTTCTTTTTATTGATTTTTGTCTTCTCCTTCTTTCCTTCTGCCACTTTCCGGGCTACTTTTCTGCAAATAGAAGCCAATTCCCTCTCGAGGTTGCGAAGGCCTGCCTCCTGAGTGTACTGCGAGATGATCTGGAGGATGGCCTTGTCAGAAATCTCAAGCCTCTTTGGATTGATTCCATTTTCTTCCATCTGTCGAGGGAGGAGGAAAGTCTGGGCAATCTTCAGTTTTTCCAGATCGGTATATCCGGAGAGGTTAATCACTTCCATTCGATCTTTGAGGGCAGAGGGGATGGGATCGGTCAAATTCCCTGTGGTAATGAACATTACCCGGGAAAGGTCGAAAGGGAGATTGAGATAATGGTCGCTGAAGGCACTGTTCTGTTCTGGATCGAGGACCTCCAACAGAGCAGAGGCTGGGTCTCCCCGGAAGTCGATCCCGATTTTATCCACCTCATCCATCATGAAGACCGGGTTGCTCGTTCCGGCCTGTTTTATCGACTGGATGATCCGGCCGGGCAAAGCGCCGACATAGGTGCGGCGGTGGCCGCGAATCTCAGCTTCATCTCTGATTCCTCCCAGAGAGATTCTGACGAATTTTCTTCCCAGGGCTCGGGCGATTGATTTGCCCAGAGAGGTTTTCCCCACCCCAGGAGGTCCAATGAAGCAGAGAATAGGCCCTTTCATCTTTTTTTTCAATTTGTGGACACTTAGGTATTCTAAAATTCGTTCTTTCACCTTTTCTAAATCGTAATGATCCTCATCCAAGACCTTTTTGGCCTTTTGAAGATCGAGATTATCCTTGGTCACGACTGACCAGGGCATCTCAATTAACCAGTCGAGATAAGTCCGCACCATGGAGGCCTCGGCGGCATCGGGATGCATCTGCTCCAATCGCTCCAGCTCGCGTCGGGCCTCCTTCTCAACCTCTTTGGGCATCTTCGACTTTTTGATCTTCTGCCGGAGGGTCTTGATCTCGTCGGTGCGCTCATCCACCTCACCCAGTTCGCTTCGAATCGCCCTCATCTGTTCTCGAAGAAAATATTCCCTCTGCGTTTTGGTCATTTCTTCTTTGGCCTGAGACTGAATCTTGGCTTGCATGGCGAGGACCTGGACTTCTTTTCCAAGAAGCTCGTTCAATGTCTTCAGCCTTTCCACGGGGTCAAGGATTTCTAAAATCTCCTGAGCTTTTTCAACCGTGAGCTCCAGGTTGGAGGCCACTAAGTCAGCCAACCTCCCTGGGTCGTCAACACTTTCAAGGACGAACATCAGATCCGGGGAGAGAAGTTTGCCATAGGAGACGATCCTTTCCAATTGTTCTCTGACATTTCTCATCAGGGCTTCCGTCTCAAGGGTGATCTCGGTGATGAAAGGATCTTTGATATTCTCTACTTTGACAAGGAGATAGGGCGTCGTCCGGAGGGTTTCTTTGATGGTAGCCTTGGAGAGCCCCTGGACAAGGATCTTGACCTTTCCATCAGGCAGTTTGAGCATCTTCATGACGGCGGCCACCGTTCCCACTCGGTAGAGATCCTTGGGAGAAGGGTCTTCTTCAGAGAGGTTTTTCTGAGCGACCAGGAAGATCAGGTGGTCTTTAGAAAGGGCTTCCTCTAAAGATTTGATCGATTTTTCCCGACTGACAAAAAGAGGAAGAACCATGTAGGGAAAGACGACGATATCTCTGACAGGAAGCAGGGGAAGGGATTCCGGAAGTGATAAGAGGTCTTTTTCAGGTCCTTTTTTCATATTTTTTCAAGATGGTTTCGATAAGGTTTGAGGTGGAAGCCCCTTTGACAAAAGGAATGATGACCACTTCCCCTCCTGACCTTTCTACCACTTCCTTTCCCACAATTTGTTCTTTTGTCCAATCCCCTCCCTTGACCAGTACATCGGGCCGGAGGGAAGCGATGAGTTTCAATGGGTCCATTTCATTAAAGAGAGTAATATAATCTACACATCCGAGGCCGGAAAGAATCTCTGTCCTCCCTTCTTCGGGGAGAATAGGTCTTTTTGGCCCTTTCAGTTTTCGGACTGAAGCGTCGCTGTTAACCCCTACGACCAAGACATCTCCGAGGGCTTTGGCTTCTTCAAGATAGCGGACATGACCGATGTGGAGGAGATCAAAACAACCATTGGTGAAGACAATCCGTTTTCCTTCTGCCTTGAGGTCGTTAATAATTCTGAGAAGCTCTTTTCGTGCCTTGATTTTTTGTTTCATTCTATAGCCTTCCTATTTAAGTATCAGATTTGAACCTTAGAGTCAACCTCAGGCGGTGTCAATGACCCAAATCACGATTTAGAGAATAAACCCCTTTTGCCAGCCTGTCTTTGTGAGCACCCGAAAGGTGCGTGGCAATCTCTTTGAACAAGGTGGGATTGCTTCACTTCGCCCTGAACACCATGCGGTGCAGGGCTTCGTTCGCAATGACTATTTCCTAAATCGGGATTTGGGAAGGATCTTGTCCTTCCCCTTTGCAGAGAAGCCTGTTATAATCCCGACGGACAAAGTATCCGCCCCCTTTGGAGAGACTGGGAATCCGAGACGTGTTGACAGAGGGTGATCAGAAGTTGGCATAGAACGGTTCTGGAAGGGATGGCGGGCTTCCAGTTCTCCATCCTTTTTCGCAGAAGAATAAGGAGAGGTTTATGACCATAAAAATCAAGAGAGTCGCCGTCATTGGCACAGGCCTGTTGGGTACGCAGATCTCCATGCTATCAGCATACGCTGGTTATCAGGTTACCGTTTATGACACCAGAGACGATGCCTTTGATGATACCTATAAGAAACTTTATGCGGATTTCAGGGCAAAAGGGATCCATCCCTTTATCCCCTGGAACCAGTGGAAGAAATGTAAGACCGCCATCAAATTTACAACTCATCTCGGCCATGCGCTTAAAGATGTTGATTTGGTGGTGGAGGCGATCACGGAGGACTTAAAAGTAAAGCGCAATGTCTTCAAGCAAATGGGGGAGAATGCACCGGCCAAGGCGATATTCGCCTCGAATAGCTCCTCTCTCCCTATATCAAGGATGGAACAGAGCAGCGGCAGGCCGGAGCGTTGCATCAACACCCACTTTTATTTTCCCTTGCAAGGGACGATCATGGTGGACCTTATGCCCGGCACGAAGACCCTGCCCGAAGTGATGGAAGCGGGTGAAGAATGGATTCGGTCGCTGGGCTGTATTCCGTTGACGGTAAAAAAGGAAATCCTTGGCTTCTGCTTCAACAGCGTCTGGCGGGCGATTAAGAAACAATGTCTCTATATGTGGGCTAATGATTTTGTCGATTTCCGGGATATTGATCGCGCTTGGCGGGTCTTCACAGGAACGAAGATGGGGCCTTTTGCCATGATGGATTCGGTTGGGTTGGATACCGTCTATAACATCGAAATGGTCTACTACAACGATTCAAAGGATCCCAAAGATAAGCCCCCTGAGGCATTGATGAAAAAGATAAATAAGGGTGAACTGGGCGTGAAGAGCGGGAAGGGATTTTATGCCTATCCAAACCCCGAGTTTCTCAAGCCTGACTTCTTGAACCCGAAAAAATAAAAGGTTTGTCTGCTCACTTTAGATCTCCAGTGCATCCGGGCTCGGAGACTGAAAATCAATGAATAGATTGAAAGGGGTTGAACCATATGAAGGATAAAGTCATTATTACTGCAGCCATTACGGGAAGCATTCACACGCCGACCATGTCATCTTATCTTCCCATCACGCCAAAAGAGATTGCCGATGAAGCGGTCCGGGCATACGAAGCCGGAGCGGCGGTTTGTCACGTCCATGCCCGCAATCCTAAAACAGGGGAGCCCTCTGCTGACCCTCAGCTTTTCAAAGAGATTATCACGAGCATCAAAAGCCGCTGCAATGTAGTCGTTTGCATTAGCACCGGCGGCGGAGGAACCATAGAGCAGCGCGTCGCCCCGGTGAAGCTTTTTCAGCCGGAAATCGCTTCATTGAATGCCGGCTCCATCAATTTCGCCTTATTCCCGTTGCTTTCACGCTACAAGGAGTGGAAGTTCGAATGGGAAAAAGAACGCCTGGCAAAGAGTGAAGATTCCATTTTCCCCAATACGTTTAAATCGATGAGAGAGTACTGCGCGATATTCAACGAGTCCGGGACAAAGCCGGAGCTTGAAATGTACGATGCCGGGATGGTGAACAACGTTGCCTTCATGATTCAGGCCGGCCATATTAAAAGGCCTGTTTACATCCAATTCGTCATGGGAGTTCTGGGAGGCATCACCCCCAGCCCGGAAAATCTTCTATTCCTTGTTGACTATGCCCGCAGACAAATCGGCGATTTCGTATTCTCGGTTTGTGTTGCGGGCCGCGCCCAGTTCCCAATAGGCACTCAATCATTGCTCATCGGTGGAAACTGCCGCGTCGGACTGGAAGACAATCTCTATTTGGAGAAAGGTGTGATGGCAAAAAGTAATGCTGAACAAGTGACCAAAATGATCCGAATTGCCAAAGAATTTGGCATTGAGGCGGCGACCCCGGATGAGGCAAGAGAAATTCTGGGTCTGAAGGGGATAGAAAAAGTAAACTACTAAAATATTTTAATCACCCAATCTGTTTTTTCCAAAAGAGCGGAAGATGAGGTCCATTTTGCTCAATGACTCCCATCCCCAAATCAATCCGATTTTCCGAATCCTCTATACCAAAGCCCACAAATATTGGTATGAAGGAATTTACCACCCAAATTCCGATTTATAGAACGAAACTCATTTTCCATTCCGTCATTGCGAGCACCTGAAAGGTGCGTGGCAATCTAATCGAAAAAATCGAAAAAGCGAGATTGCTTCGGTGCCCTCGCAATAACAATTTTCTAAATTGGGGTTTGGGTCCCATTTCAAACTTGACAAACCTATTGGATTCATTTAGTTTTTAGAAAATGAATAGCCGGCTCATTCTGGCCTCTAAGTCTCCTCGCCGATATGAATTGCTAAAACAAGTGGGCTTTGATTTCGAGGTGATCCCGAGCAGGGTGACAGAGGATTTTGTTCAAACAGAATCCCCAAAAGAGCATGTCATTCGATTAGCTGAGGCCAAAGTGAGAGATGTAGCGGGTGAATATCCCGATTGCTGGGTGATCGCGGCAGATACCATTGTTTATATCAATGGGTCCATTTTGGGAAAGCCGAAAGATCGAGAAGAGGCTGTCGACATGCTGCGTCGCCTCAGTGGTCAAGAGCATTGGGTATTGACCGGGTTTTCTGTATGCCATTTGGAAAAAAAGAAGGGCGATCAAGAGACAGTTCAAACGGCGGTAAAAGTGAAGAGTCTGACTCCTGGCGAGATAGAATGGTATGTGCAGACAGGGGAGCCCTTCGATAAAGCAGGGGGATACGCCATTCAGGGGATCGGTTCTTTTATGATCGAATCCATCCGGGGGTCCTATACCAATGTCGTAGGCCTTCCCCTGTGTGAGTTGATCCAGATGCTCAATCGTTTAGGGGCCGTCAGAATCGCAGACGGCAAATGGCAGATGGCGCCCTGAACCATGCCCCGAACCACGTAGGGTTCGGGATTGGTCCTGAACTCTGCGCAGTTCAGGATAAGGTTCAGGGCAGCCCTGCACCCGATGTGGTGCAGGGCGGATTGCGGAATAATCAAGAAAGGTCAAACAGTCATTAGCCATTGGGTTATTCAATGACGTAATTACTCAATGACCCAATGACCTGATTACTCATTAAGATGTCCGCTATCAGAGAGAGCCTATTAAGAGTGATGGAGAGAATGGAGAAGGCTGCTCGAAAAGCAGGGAGAGATCCGACCACGATCACATTGGTTGCCGTCTCCAAGACGGTGGAGGTGGCCCGAATCAAGGAGGCCATTGAAGCGGGAGTTTCTGTCCTCGGTGAAAATTATGTCCAGGAGGCGCAAAAAAAGATTGAAGAGATTGGGCGACCTGCCTGCAGGGAGCGTTTCGGCGAAAGCAAGCCCATATCCTGGCACTTCATCGGCCACCTTCAGTCGAACAAGGCGAAATATGCAATTCGTCTCTTTGATATGATACACTCTTTAGACAGCCTTCCCCTGGCTGAGGAATTGAATCGGAGGGCTGAGCAGGCGGATCGGGTGATCAAGGTAATGATTGAAGTAAATCTCGCTAAGGAGGCCACTAAGTTCGGAACAGATGAAGAGAAGGTGTTGAATCTCGGCAAGAGGATTCATCGCCTTAATCATCTCTCCTTAGAGGGACTAATGACCATGCCGCCCTATTTCGATTCGCCGGAGATGAGTCGGCCTTATTATATCGCCCTTCGTGAATTAAGAGAAAGAATGGTCAAGGAAGGGATTCCAATGAAAGAACTCTCTATGGGAATGTCGAATGACTTTGAGATCGCGATTGAGGAAGGAGCCACCTTTGTTCGAGTGGGGTCAGCGATCTTTGGACCGAGAAAATGAATAAGAAAGTTCAAAGTTCAAAGTTCAAAGTTAAAAGTTATACATTCCAAGCAAAGGCGACTATCTTTTTATGGATACTTTTGATGGTGGCAGGCGGGTGTGCGAAGAAGGGCTCTCCTGTGCCTTTGGAATCGATCGTCCCTAAGAGAATTGTTGATCTTCAGGC
>Ga0299912_10001131_pt1 | contig 21645 bp, 34 predicted proteins | sample RVTome_2_FD_207667 | JGI IMG/M metagenome (GOLD analysis project Ga0299912, IMG submission 207667) | Soil microbial communities from uranium-contaminated site in the Upper Colorado River Basin, Wyoming, United States - RVT95D214 (version 2) ... | reverse complement strand
GCTCAGCGCATCCGCCTCGCCAGCCAGATAGGCGCAGGTCTGGTGGGCGTTATGTACATCCTCGACGAGCCTTCCATCGGTCTGCACCAGCGCGACAACGAACGCCTGCTGGAAACGTTGACGCGGCTGCGGGATCTCGGCAACACCGTCATCGTCGTCGAACACGATGAAGATGCCATCCTGCGGGCCGATCACGTGGTAGACATAGGCCCAGGCGCCGGCGTACACGGCGGCCGCATCGTGGCCCAGGGCACCCCGAAGCAGGTCATGGCCAATGCAGGCTCGCTTACCGGCCAATACCTCTCCGGCGTCAAACGTATCGCCGTGCCGGGTGGCCGCACGCCGCCCGATCCCGACCGTCGGCTCGCCATCCGTGGCGCGAGCGGCAACAACCTGCGCGGCGTGAATGTAGACATTCCCCTCGGCCTGCTCACCTGCGTCACCGGAGTCTCCGGTTCAGGCAAATCAACCCTGATCATCGACACGCTGTACCGCCACGCCGCACTGGCCTTGAACGGCAGCGGTGACGATCCCGCACCCTGCGCCGAAATCATCGGACTGGAGCAGTTCGATAAGGTGGTGGATATCGATCAAAGCCCCATTGGCCGTACGCCGCGTTCCAACCCGGCCACCTATACCGGCCTGTTCACCCCCATCCGCGACCTGTTTGCCGGCACACCGGAAGCGCGCACCCGCGGTTACAACCCGGGGCGTTTCTCATTCAACGTCAAGGGCGGCCGTTGTGAAGCCTGTCAGGGTGACGGCCTGATCAAGGTGGAAATGCACTTCCTGCCGGACATCTACGTCCCCTGCGATGTATGCAAGGGCAAGCGCTACAACCGTGAGACGCTGGAAGTGCGTTACAAGGGCAAGAACATTTACGAAGTGCTGGAAATGACTGTGGAGGACGCGCGCCCGTTCTTCGACGCCGTGCCGCCCATCGCCCGCAAACTGCAGACATTGATGGACGTCGGCCTCACCTACATCAAGCTCGGCCAGAGTGCCACCACGCTCTCCGGCGGCGAGGCGCAGCGCGTCAAGCTCGCGCGCGAGCTGTCCAAGCGCGATACCGGCAATACGCTCTACATCCTCGACGAGCCCACCACCGGCCTGCACTTCCATGACATCCAGCAGTTACTGGACGTCCTGCACCGGCTGCGCGATCACGGCAACACCATCGTGGTGATCGAACACAATCTGGATGTGATAAAGACCGCCGACTGGATTATCGATATGGGGCCGGAAGGCGGCGACAAAGGCGGTACCCTGTTGACCACCGGGACACCGGAACAGGTCGCCGACTGCGCCACATCGTACACTGGGCACTTTCTCAAACCACTGCTGGCACGGGAACAGGCGGCCAAACGGCCCAAGCCGCGCAAGAAATCAGGATAGAGCCTGAACGTGTACGGGCGTGCCGATGGTCACCCCCAGACGTTCCGCAGCACTCGCCTGGTTGATAGCCAGCTCGACCAGGCCGTTGCCATTCTCATACCAGAAGGCGTCGCCGACGCCCACCACACCGAAGGTGGTGGCGTAACGCAGCTCATGCCCGGCGACGACAAGAACAGCGTCATGCGCGATCAGGTCCGCGCGTAGACCGGTCATGGCATTGCCGAAACTGTCGACGTAAACAACCTCGGCCAAATCGTCCGGCCATGCGAAATTGCTGCACGCACGCAGTTGCCCGGGAGGCTCTTCGCCGCGCGCCAGCATGGCCGCGACCGGCGCAAACAGATCGCGGCCATGAAAACTGGCCGACAGGCGCGACGGCCTCCAGTTTATATCCCAACAACGGCAAGCCACGGCACGCCGGGCGACGATGGCAAACAGCCCATTGTCGGGCCCGACAAACCATCGCCCATCCGCCTCCATGACCAGCGGCCGCCGCGCATCGGTGCCGACACCGGGATCGACCACCGCCAGAAAAACTGTCCCGGGAACAAAATCCTCGGCATAGGCCGCCAGCAGGTAGGCCGAGGCGCGCGGGTTGCAGCGCGGCGCATCACTGAACAGCTCAACCACCGGAATGCCCGGTGCCTCGCGAAACAACACGGCTTTCATCTGGCCGACATAGGGGCCGGCAACACCAAAATCCGTCATCAACACCAGCATCGATGATCCCCTGAATCGGCCCGGCGTTGGTTTCCCCCGCCAAAACAAAAAAGGCCGGGCAATGCCCGGCCTTTTTTAAGTGTACTCAAGGCACACTCAGTCCTCAGATGATTCGACCACTTCACCCGCCACTTCCGGGCGATCGACCAGCTCGACGATGGCCATCGGAGCAGCATCACCGGCGCGGTAGCCGCACTTGAGAATGCGCAGGTAGCCGCCCGGACGGGCCTGATAGCGCGGGCCCAGCTCGTTGAAGAGCTTGGTCACGACATCACGGTCACGCAGACGGGCAAAAGCCAGGCGGCGCTTGGCCACGGAGTCTTCCTTGGCCATGGTGATCAGCGGCTCGGCCACGCGACGCAGCTCTTTCGCCTTCGGCAGCGTGGTCTTGATGATCTCGTGCTGCAGCAACGAGGCCGCCATATTCTTCAGCATCGCCTTGCGGTGGCTGCTGTTGCGGCTCAGTTGCCGTCCAATATTACGGTGACGCATGGGCGTATCCTTAAAATCAAAAACCTACGTTGCTGGAGGGCGGCGGGTCGAACTTATGCACCGACCTTGTCTTCGTCCTTGCTCTTCAGGCTAGCCGGGGGCCAGTTTTCCAGGCGCATGCCCAGCGACAGACCACGGGATGCCAGCACGTCCTTAATCTCGGTCAGCGACTTCTTGCCGAGGTTAGGCGTCTTGAGCAGTTCCACTTCGGTGCGCTGAATCAGGTCACCGATGTAATAAATATTCTCTGCCTTGAGGCAGTTGGCCGAGCGGACGGTGAGTTCCAGGTCGTCCACCGGACGCAGCAGGATCGGGTCGATGGCGGGCTCCGCCACGTCCTGACGCGATTCCTTCTTGCCCTGCAGATCGACGAACGCCGACAGCTGTTCCTGCAGAATGGTCGCGGCGCGGCGGATGGCTTCATCCGGCTCGATCGTGCCGTTGGTTTCCAGCTCGATAATCAGCTTGTCCAGGTTGGTGCGCTGTTCAACACGGGCGCTATCGACCGTATAGGACACGCGACGCACGGGGCTGAACGAGGCATCAATCTGCAGGCGACCGATGGGACGGCTTTCATCTTCGCTGTTAAAGCGCTGACCCGCCGGCTGATAACCACGACCGGTGTTGACCTTGAGGCTCATGTTCAGCTCACCGGACTTGGTCAGATGGGCGATGACATGTTCCGGATTCAGCACTTCCACGCTGTGATCCAGCACGATATCACCGGCCGTCACCGGCCCCGGGCCCTTCTTGCTCAGCTTGAGCACCGCTTCTTCGCGGCCCGCCATGCGCAGCGCAACACCCTTCAGGTTGAGCAGAATTTCGATGACGTCTTCCTGCACACCCTCGATGGTGGTGTACTCGTGCAGCACGCCGTCGATTTCAACCTCGACGATGGCACTACCCACCATGGACGACAACAAAATGCGACGTAACGCGTTGCCCAAAGTGTGTCCGAAACCGCGTTCCAGCGGCTCCAGGGTCACCTTGGCGCAGGTGTCGCTGATCTTTTCCACGCCAACCAGGCGCGGCTTTAGCAATTCTCCAACTGAGCCCTGCATGTACAGTCCTCTCTCGTATCTGCTGGACCGAAAACCGACGGCTGCCGCACCGCACTAAGGTGCGGGCGTTCCACTCCTTACTTGGAGTAGAGTTCGACCACCAGCTGTTCCTGAATCTCCGCGGGCAGCTCGCTGCGTTCCGGCTTGGCCTTGTAGGTGCCCTGCAGCTTGCTTACATCAACGTCGATCCACTCCGGGAATCCACGCTGCTGAGCCAGCTCAACGGACGCCTTGACACGCAGCTGCTCCTTGGCGCGCGCGGCGATACCGACGACATCACCCGGCTTGACTACGTAACCAGGGATATTCACCTTGTTGCCGTTGACGGTCACGCCATTGTGGCGAACCAGCTGACGCGCCTCGGTGCGGGACACGCCAAAGCCCATGCGATAGACCACATTGTCCAGACGCGACTCGAGCAGCTGCAACAGGTTTTCACCGGTGTTGCCCTTGATGCGGTCAGCCTCGGCGTAATAGCTGCGGAACTGACGCTCCAGCACGCCGTAAATGCGGCGCATCTTCTGCTTCTCGCGCAGCTGGCGCGCGTAGTCGGACAGACGGGAGCGGCGCTGGCCGTGCTGACCGGGCGGAAAGGGGCGATTTTCGATCGCACACTTGCTGCCGAAGCACTTTTCACCCTTGAGGAACAGTTTCTCGCCTTCGCGGCGGCACTGGCGACACTTGGAACCAATATACCTAGCCAATTTGGGTCTCCTGCTTACACGCGACGCTTTTTGGGCGGACGGCAGCCGTTATGCGGAATGGGCGTCACGTCAGAAATGCTCATGATCTTGAAGCCCTTGGCATTCAGCGCACGAACAGCCGATTCGCGGCCCGGGCCGGGGCCCTGCACACGCACTTCAAGGTTCTTCATACCGAACTCGAGCGCCTTAGCGCCACAATTCTCGGCGGCAACCTGCGCCGCGAACGGGGTGCTCTTGCGCGAGCCACGGAAGCCGGAGCCGCCGGAAGTCGCCCAGCACAGGGCGTTGCCCTGGCGATCGGTAATGGTAACGATGGTGTTATTGAAGGAAGCGTGAACGTGGGCGATACCGTCCACCACATTCTTCTTTACCTTCTTACGTGTACGTGATGCCGCTGCTGCTTTTGCCATGTGTAAGTCCTAGTTAACAGCCATGCCCGACGCCTGTGGCGCGAACGGTTGCCGATTACTTCTTGATAGCGCGACGCGGGCCCTTGCGGGTACGCGCATTGGTGCGGGTACGCTGGCCGCGCACCGGCAAACCACGACGATGACGCAGGCCGCGGTAGCTGCCCAGGTCCATCAGTCGCTTGATATTCATGGAAATTTCGCGACGCAGATCACCCTCTACGGAGAACTTCGCCACTTCGGCCCGGAGACCCTCGACTTCTGCTTCGCTCAAGTCCTTGACCTTGGTCGAAGGCAGAACGCCAGCAGCGGCGCAAATCTTCTGGGCGCGGGTGCGGCCGATACCATAGATTGCGGTCAACGCAATTACGGCATGCTTCTGCACCGGAATGTTAATGCCTGCAATACGGGCCATCGAGCCTATCCTCAGCTATCAAACGAACGCCACCACCCCAAGGCGGTGAAACGCGCAATCTTACTGTTGAAACACCGCTTGGTCAAGCGCCTGCAGGAATCCTGAGGCGCCTTTTGCCTTAGCCCTGACGCTGCTTGTGGCGGGCGTCGGAGGAGCAAATCACCCGAACCACGCCCTTGCGGCGGACAATCTTGCAATTACGGCAAACTTTCTTGACCGATGCCTGAACTTTCATCGTCGTTCTCCCAAATAAAATATCGGACCGGCCTAGCGGGGGAAGCCCGCGCCGCCATGCCCCTTAAGATTCGCCTTCTTCATCAAACCTTCATACTGGTGCGACATCAGATGGGCCTGAACCTGAGCCATAAAGTCCATGGTGACCACCACGATGATCAGCAATGAGGTGCCGCCGAAGTAAAACGGCACGTTCCAGTACAGAATGAGGAACTCCGGCAACAGGCAGACCAGGGTGATGTATACCGCACCGGCCAAGGTGAGCCTGCTCAAAATGCCATCAATGTAACGGGCAGTCTGCTCGCCGGGACGGATTCCCGGAACGAAAGCCCCCGACTTCTTCAGGTTGTCCGCCGTGTCTCTGGGGTCGAACATCAGCGCCGTATAGAAGAAGCAGAAAAACACTATCGCTGCCGCATACATACCTACGTAGAGCGGCTGCCCCGGAGACAGCGTCGCGGCGATATCCGACATCCAGCCCATGCCCTCCGCACTGCCGAACATGCCGCCCAGGGTGGCTGGGAACAGGATGATGCTGGAGGCAAAAATGGGTGGAATCACACCAGCCATGTTCACTTTCAAGGGCAGGTGACTTGTCTGTCCCGCGTACATCTTGCGCCCCATCTGGCGCTTGGCGTAGTTCACCGTAATGCGTCGCTGCCCACGCTCAACGAACACCACGAACGCGGTCACTGCCAGGGCGCCGGCAAACAACACCAGAATCAACAGCGCGTTAAGCTCACCGGTGCGTGCCAGTTCCAGTGTTCCACCAATGGCAGCCGGCAGACCGGCGACGATACCGCCGAAAATAATCATCGAGATACCGTTGCCGATACCCCTTTCGGTAACCTGCTCACCCAGCCACATAAGGAACATGGTGCCGGTGACCAGCGTGACTACCGTAACAAAGCGAAACGCCAGACCCGGCTCAATGACCAGGGGCAGATTTCCGGCCCGCTGACTCTCCAGCATGATGGCCACGCCAACCCCCTGAAAGGTTGCCAGCGCCAGCGCACCGATGCGGGTGTACTGCGTAATCTTGCGTCGACCCGCCGCGCCTTCCTTGCTCAACTGTTCCAGATGCGGAGACACCTTGGTCAGCAGCTGGATGATAATCGATGCCGAGATATAAGGCATGATACCCAGCGCAAACACGCTCAATCGTTCCAGCGCACCACCGGAGAACATGTTGAACATGTCCAGGATGGAGCCCCGCTGCTGCTCGAACAGCTGCGCCAGGGCAATCTGGTCGATACCCGGCACCGGGATGTGCGCACCGATGCGAAAAACCAACAACGCCCCCAGCAGAAACAGGAGGCGTTGTTTGAGTTCGGTCAGTTTTCCTCCGGAGAGGGAACCGGCCAGTGCGGCACGACTGGCGCCCACTATTCTTCGACCTTACCGCCAGCGGCTTCGATCGCGGCGCGGGCACCCTTGGTGACAGCAACGCCCTTGACGGTCATGGCTTTCTCGACCTTGCCGGAGGCGATAACCTTGACGCGCAGAATTTCCTGGGCGATGACGTTTGCCGCCTTGAGCGACAGCATGTCGACCACGTCGCCTTCGACTTTGGTCAGCTCGTGCAGACGCACTTCAGCCGTAGCGGCCGCCTTGAGAGAGCGGAAGCCAATCTTGGGCAGGCGACGCTGCAGGGGCATCTGGCCGCCTTCGAAACCGACCTTGTGGAAGCCGCCGGCACGGGCCTTCTGACCCTTGTGACCGCGACCGGAGGTCTTGCCGAGGCCGGAGCCAATGCCGCGACCGAGGCGCTTGCCGACCTTCTTGGACCCTTCTCCGGGCTTAAGCGTATTCAGGCGCATGTTCAAGCTCCTTCAACCTTCAACAGGTAAGACACCTTGTTGATCATGCCGCGGGTGCACGGAGTGTCTTCAACTTCCACCGTCTGGTTCATGCGACGCAGACCCAGACCGGTAGCGCAGGCCTTGTGAGCAGCGAGACGGCCGTTCAGGCTGCGAACCAGGGTAACTTTCAGCGTATTCTTCTGTGCCATGGCTTATTCCAGAATTTCCTTCACCGTCTTACCACGCTTGGCGGCAGCCTGCTCAGGGGAGGTCATCGCAGCCAGGCCATTGATGGTCGCGCGCACCACGTTGTTCGGGTTGCTCGATCCGATGCACTTGGCCAGCACGTTGTGTACACCGGCCATTTCCAGCACCGCACGCATGGCGCCACCGGCGATAATACCGGTACCTTCGGAGGCGGGCTGCATGAACACCTTGGCCGCACCGTGCCGCGCAGTTACCGGGTGCTGCAGGGTGCCATTGGCAACCGCCACCTGGGTCATATTCTTGCGCGCTTTTTCCATCGCCTTGGCAATGGCCGCAGGCACTTCACGCGCCTTGCCGGTACCAATGCCGACCTTGCCCTGACCGTCGCCGACCACGGTCAGCGCGCTGAACGCGAACTGGCGACCGCCCTTGACCGTCTTGGACACGCGATTGACCACGATAAGCTTCTCGTTCAGGCCATCGCTGCTCGGAGTTACGTCAAATCCCGCCATAATCTAACCCTTAGAATTCCAGACCGTTTTCACGAGCGGCATCAGCCAACGCCTTGACTCGACCATGATATTTGAAACCAGCGCGGTCAAAGGCTACCTGAGTAATACCAGCGGCCTTGGCCTTCTCGGCAACCGCCTTGCCTACGGCGACGGCGGCTTCGATGTTGCCAGTGGACTTCAGCCCACTCTTGATTTCCGCCTGCAACGTGGAGGCGGCGGCGACGACCTCGGAACCATTGGGCGCGATAACCTGCGCGTAGATATGGCTCGGGGTACGGTGAATACAGAGGCGATATGCGCCCAGTTCCCGAATCTTGGAACGGGCACGCAAGGCGCGGCGCAAACGGGCAGTTTTTTTGTCGTTCATAGCTTAAGACCCTACTTCTTTTTGGCCTCTTTGCGGATGATTTTCTCACCCGCGTACTTGATACCCTTGCCCTTGTAGGGCTCGGGGGGACGATAGGCGCGAATGTCCGCGGCCACCTGCCCAACCTTTTGCTTGTCGGTACCCTTCACCAGGATTTCAGTCTGGCTCGGCGTCTCGATGGTGATACCTTCCGGTGCGTCGTACTTCACCGGATGCGAGAAACCAAGGGTAAGATTCAGCGTCTTGCCTTGGGCCTGGGCGCGATAGCCCACGCCGACCAGTTCGAGCTTGCGCTCAAAACCCTGGGTCAGGCCACGGAAGATATTGCTGATCAGCGCGCGGGTCGTACCGACCATCGCAACGTTGCCCGGGGTCTGGGTCTGCGGGCTGAAAAACAGCTCGTTGGCTTCCAGCTTGATGGCGACATCGCCGCGCACAACGTGCGTCACCGCACCCTTTGCGCCTTTGATGTTCAGCGCCTGACCATCCACCGCGACCTGCACACCGGCAGGGATCGAAACGGGATTGAGAATTCTTGCCATGTCACGCCACCTTTAAGAGACAAAGCACAGGACTTCGCCGCCGTGTCCGGCCTTGCGGGCGGCACGGTCGGTCATCAGGCCGGCGGAAGTGGAAACAATAGCGATACCCAGGCCGCCGCGAACCTTGGGCAGCTCGCCCTTAGTCTTGTACTGGCGCAGACCGGGACGGCTGACACGACGCAGGTTCTCGATAACCGGCTTGCCCTGATAGTACTTGAGGACAACCTTCAATACCGGCTTGCCGGCACCGGCATCAACCGAGAAATCGGTGATATAGCCTTCATCCTTGAGGAGCTGGGCGATGTTCACCTTCAGCTTGGAAGAAGGAATCGAAACCTCCTGCTTCTGCGCACCCAGAGCATTGCGGATGCGAGTCAGCATGTCGGCTATCGGATCAGTCATACTCATTGTATCGATATCCCTAGTTTAAGAAATTGATTACCAGCTGGCCTTGCGCAGGCCAGGCACATCACCACGCATGGTGGCTTCGCGCAGCTTGTTGCGGCCAAGGCCAAATTTGCGGTAGTAGCCGTGCGGACGACCGGTCAGGCTGCAGCGATTGTGCTGGCGCACCGGGCTGGCGTCACGCGGCATCTTCTGCAGCTGCAACTGGAGGACGTCACGCTCTTCCAGGCTGACTTCAGGGTTCTGCAGCCTGGCCTTGATGTCGGCACGCTTCGCTGCATACTTTTCCACCAGCTTGGCGCGCTTCAGCTCGCGCATCTTCATGGAGGTCTTGGCCATGACTTAAGTCCTCAAGACTTGAACGGGAAATTGAAGGCACGCAACAGTGCGCGACCATCGTCGTCATTCGTTGCAGTAGTGGTAATGGTGATGTCCATACCACGCAGCGTGTCGATCTTGTCGTAATCGATTTCCGGAAAGATGATCTGTTCCTTCACGCCCATGCTGTAATTGCCCTGGCCATCGAAAGACTTGGCGCTCACGCCGCGGAAGTCACGTACGCGGGGGATCGCGATGCTGATCAGGCGGTCCAGGAACTCGTACATACGCTCGCCTCGCAGGGTCACCTTGCAGCCGATGGGCCAGCCTTCACGAATCTTGAAACCGGCGACGGACTTGCGGGCCTTGGTCGCAACGGGCTTCTGGCCGGCGATCTTGGTCATGTCCGCCAGCGCATGCTCGAGAACCTTCTTGTCGGCAGCAGCCTCACCCACACCCATGTTAAGGGTGATCTTGGTGATGCGTGGCACTTGCATGACATTGGCGTAACCGCGCTCCTGCATCAGCTGCGGTACAACCGTCTCACTATAAAACTGCTTCAGTCTAGCCATCATTGCCTACCCGACTCACGCGTCCACGACTTCGCCGTTGGACTTGAAGTAACGTACCTTACGACCGTCCTCAAGAGCCTTGATCCCAACCCGGTCGGCCTTGCCCGTCGCGCTGTTGAACAGCGCCACGTTCGACACGTGGATGGAGGTCTCCTGCTCAACGATGCCACCAGGAGCGCCCTTGAGAGGGTTGGGCTTCTGATGCTTCTTGACCATGTTCACGCCTTCGACCACAACGCGATCGGTCGGCAGAACGCGCAGGACATTGCCGCGACGCCCCTTGTCCCTACCGGTCAGGACGACTACTTCGTCACCTTTCTTAATCTTGCGCATCTTTTTTTACTCTCTGCCTTACAGCACCTCAGGTGCCAGAGACACGATCTTCATAAAACGCTCGCCACGCAGCTCGCGGGTCACGGGCCCAAAAATACGGGTACCGATCGGCTCAAGCTTGTTGTTCAGTAGCACGGCAGCGTTGCCGTCGAATCGAATCAGGGAACCGTCGGCACGACGCACGCCCTTGGCGGTACGTACCACGACGGCGTTGTAAACCTCCCCCTTCTTGACCTTGCCACGGGGGATGGCTTCCTTGATGCTTACCTTAATTACGTCGCCAATATTGGCGTACCGGCGGTGCGAACCGCCCAGCACCTTGATGCACTGGACGACACGGGCGCCGCTGTTATCGGCCACATCCAGTTTTGTCTGCATCTGTATCATGGTTGTGTCTCCACACAATCATACTGGCCGGAGTGTAAAGGGGCGGCATCTTAACACCAAACGGCGCCAATCCCAAACAGTTTTTCACCTGGGACTGGCGCCGGCCCGTTTCCGGCAGAATGACGGGTTATCAGTCGATCAGCTAGCCTTCTCTACCACCTTGACCAGGCGCCAGGCCTTGCTCTTGGAGAGCGGACGGCACTCCTCGATGGTCACAACATCCCCTTCCTTGCACTCGTTCTGCTCGTCATGGGCATGCAGCTTGGTGGAACGCTTTACATACTTACCGTAGATCGGGTGCTTGACGCGCCGCTCGATCAGGACGGTAATGGTCTTGTCCATCTTGTCGCTGGTGACACGACCGGTCACGGTGCGCGTCAGCTTGGTTTCGTCGCTCATTCTGCCTTACCTGCCTTCTGTTCCAGAATGGTCTTGATCCGGGCGATGTCACGGCGCACTGCCTTGACGCGGTGCGGCTGGGACAGCTGCCCGGTTCCCTTCTGCATACGCAGGTTAAACTGCTCGCGCAGCAGGCCGAGCAACTCCTGGTTCAGCTCCTCGACGCCCTTCTGCCTGATTTCATTAGCTTTCATCACAGCACCGTACGGGTTACAAATGCAGTCTTCAGGGGCAGCTTGGCAGCAGCCAGACGGAACGCCTCACGGGCGATATCCTCACCTACCCCTTCCATTTCATACAGCATCTTGCCGGGCTGAATCTGGGCTACCCAGTATTCCACGTTGCCCTTACCGTTACCCATACGTACTTCCAGGGGCTTCTGGGTAATCGGCTTGTCCGGGAACACACGGATCCAGATCTTGCCGCCGCGCTTGACGTGGCGGGTCATGGCGCGACGGGCAGCCTCGATCTGGCGCGCCGTGAGACGGCCTCGCTCGACGCTCTTGAGGCCGAACTCGCCGAAGCTCACCTTATTGCCGCTGTTCGCCAGACCGCGGTTGCGGCCCTTATGCTGCTTACGGAACTTTGTGCGTTTGGGCTGAAGCATCTTCCCTACTCCTCAAATCAGTTGGCCGCGGCCTTTTCGGCCGTCGCGCCAGCGGCTTCGCCGCGGTCAAACACTTCACCCTTGAAGATCCATACCTTGACGCCGATTACACCGTAGGTGGTGTTGGCTTCGGCGACGCCGTAATCGATATCGGCACGCAGGGTGTGCAGGGGTACACGACCCTCACGCACCCATTCGCTACGGGCGATTTCGGCACCGTTCAGACGGCCACCGACGTTGATCTTCACACCCAGAGCACCCAGTCGCATGGCGTTCTGCACGGCGCGCTTCATCGCGCGGCGGAACATGATGCGGCGCTCCAGCTGCTGGGCAATGCTCTGTGCCACCAGGGTCGCGTCGAGTTCGGGCTTGCGCACTTCCTCGATGTTGATGTGCACGGGCACCTTCATCATCTCAGAGACTTCCTGGCGCAGACGCTCGATGTCCTCGCCCTTCTTGCCAATCACCAGACCCGGACGGGCGGTGTGAATGGTAATACGGGCGTTGCGCGCCGGACGCTCGATCTGCACGCGGCTGATCGATGCCTGAGCCAGCTTCTTCTGCAGGAACTCGCGTACCTTGAGGTCCATATGCAGAAACTCAGGGAAGTTCTTGCTATCGGCGTACCACTTGGAGGTCCAGTCCTTGGTGATACCAAGGCGGATTCCGGTCGGGTGAACTTTGTGTCCCATTGCTGCCTCTCTATTTCTTTTCCGCGACCATCACAGTGATGTGACTGGTACGCTTGCTGATCCGGTTGCCACGGCCCTTGGCGCGCGCATGCATCCGCTTGAGAGTCGGCCCTTCATCAACGTAGATCTTGGACACCTTGAGTTCATCAATGTCCGCACCCTCGTTGTGCTCGGCATTGGCAATCGCCGATTCGAGAACCTTCTTCACCATTTCCGCGGCCTTCTTCTGGCTGAAGGTCAGCGTCTGCAGGGCTCGTTCCACCGGCATGCCACGGATCAGGTCGGCGACCAGGCGGCACTTCTGCGGCGAAATCCGCGCGTAGCGCAATTTTGCTGCCACTTCCATCGTCATCACCTCTTATCTCTTCGCCTTCTTGTCGGCCGCATGGCCGCGGAAGGTGCGCGTCGGCGCAAACTCGCCCAGCTTGTGGCCGACCATGTTGTCGGTAACCATCACCGGCACGTGCTGACGGCCGTTATGGATCGCTATGGTCAGCCCGACCATGTCCGGCAGGACCATGGAACGGCGGGACCAGGTCTTGATCGGCTTTTTGACATTGCTGGCGACGGCCTGCTCGACCTTCTTTGCCAGATGGTGGTCGATGAAAGGGCCCTTTTTTACAGAACGCGGCATTACAGTTGCCCTCTTCCGTTATTTCTGGTTACGGCGGCGCACAATCATGCCGTCCGTACGTTTGTTGTTGCGGGTCTTGTAACCCTTGGTCGGAACACCCCAAGGCGTACAGGGGTGACGGCCACCGGAAGTGCGGCCTTCGCCACCACCGTGCGGATGGTCGACCGGGTTCATGACCACACCGCGCACCGTCGGGCGTACGCCCAGCCAGCGCTTGGCGCCGGCCTTGCCCAGTTTGCGCAGGTTGTGCTCGCTGTTGCCGACTTCGCCGATAGTGGCGCGGCATTCGGCGTGCACCTTGCGCATCTCGCCGGAGCGCAGACGCAGCGTAGCGTAGCCGCCTTCACGGGCCACAAGCTGCACGGCGGCGCCGGCGGAGCGGGCAATCTGCGCACCCTTGCCGGGCTTGAGCTCGATGCAGTGCACCGTGCTACCGACAGGAATGTTGCGCAGCGGCAGGCAGTTGCCAGCCTTGATCGGTGCGGCCGTACCGGACATCACCTCGTCACCGGCAACCAGACCGCGCGGCGCGATAATGTAGCGACGCTCGCCGTCGGTGTACTTGATCAGGGCGATATGCGAAGTACGATTCGGATCGTATTCCAGGCGCTCGACAGTACCTACGATACCGTCCTTGTTGCGCTTGAAATCAATCACGCGATAGTGCTGCTTGTGACCACCACCCTGATGCCGGGTGGTGATACGGCCGGCGTTGTTACGGCCGCCCTGCTTGGATTTCTTCTCCAGCAAAGGCGCGTGCGGCGCACCCTTGTGCAGATCGGGGGTCACCACCTTGACGACAAAGCGGCGTCCGGGGGAGGTCGGTTTGAGTTTAACAATAGCCATTTTCGACGTCCTTCAACCGTTATTCCCCACCCATGAAGGAGATCTGCTGACCTTCCTTCAGGGTGACGTACGCCTTCTTCCAATCACCACGCTGACCGGACCGCTGGCCAAAGCGCTTGACCTTGCCCTTCACGGTGCTGACACGCACGGCGTCGACGTTGACACTGAACAGATGCTCAACGGCAGCCTTGATTTCAGGCTTGCTGGCATCGCTCACAACGCGGAACACATACTGGTTATTGGCATCGGCGATGATGCTGCTCTTCTCCGACAGATGCGGAGCCAGCAATACTTTCAACAGACGTTCCTGGTTCATGCCAGCATCTCCTCTACCTGCTTCAGTGCCGGTACGGTGATCAGCACCTTCTCGAAGCCCACCAGGCTGACCGGATCGACGTGACGTGCCATGCACACACCGACGTCGTGCAGATTCCGCGCCGACAGGTAAAGATTATCGGCCAGATCTTCCGTCACGATCAGCGCGCTGTTGAGCCCCATACCCTTCAGCTTCTCGACCAGTTGCTTGGTCTTCGGCGCCTCGACGTCGAACTTGTCGACGACCACCAGACGCTCCTGACGTACCAGCTCGGACATGATCGAGCGCAGCGCAGCGCGGTACATCTTCTTGTTCACCTTCTGGCTGAAGTCGCGGGGCTTGGCCGCGAACACCTTGCCGCCGCCACGCCACAGCGGGCTCGCGGAGGTACCGGCGCGGGCACGGCCGGTGCCCTTCTGGCGCCAGGGCTTGGTGGTGGTGTGGCGCACTTCCGCACGGGTCTTCTGTGCCTTGGTGCCGGAACGGCCACCCGCCATATAGGCGGTTACGACCTGATGCACCAGCGCTTCGTTAAAATCCTGACCGAACATCAGGTCCGAAACTTCGACGGACTTGGTGGACGCGCGGCCAGTCGGAGTTGTCAATTTGATTTCCATTGTCTAACCCCCTTAGCCCTTCACACTGGCGTTGACGATGACGTCGCAGCCCTTGGGCCCCGGCACGGCACCCTTGACCAGCAGCAGATTGCGCTCGGCATCCACCCGAACCACTTCCAGGCTCTGGACGGTGCGGCGCACATTACCCAGGTGGCCGGTCATCTTCTTGCCCTTGAACACGCGACCGGGGGTCTGGTTCTGGCCGATGGAACCGGGAACACGATGGGAGCGGGAGTTGCCGTGGGTCGCGTCCTGGGTGCGGAAGTGGTGACGCTTCACGGAACCGGCGTAACCCTTACCGATGGAGGTACCGGTCACGTCCACGTTCTGGCCGACGGTAAAAATATCGACCTTGATCTCAGCACCGGCAGCCAGTTCAGCACCTTCGCCTTCATTCAGACGGAACTCGGAGAGCGTGCGGCCAGCCTCGACACCGGCGGCGGCAAAATGGCCGGCCATCGGCTTGGTGACACGCACGGCACGACGGGAACCCACGGTCACCTGAACTGCGCGGTAACCATCGGTTTCGAGAGTCTTGATTTGGGTAACGCGATTGGGCTCGATCTCAATCACGGTGACCGGGACACTGACACCGTCTTCCATGAAGACGCGGGTCATCCCGGCTTTGCGTCCAATAACACCTATTGCCATTGTTATAACCTCTATCTGTACCGATTACGATTGACCGGTACCGTTTCCAGGTAACGGGGGCCAGCAAAGTGCCGGCCCACCGCGTCAGCTCAGCTTGATCTGTACGTCTACACCGGCAGCCAGGTCGAGCTTCATCAGCGCGTCAACCGTCTTGTCCGTGGGGTCGACGATTTCCATCATCCGCTTGTGGGTGCGCAGTTCGTACTGATCACGCGCATCCTTGTTGACGTGCGGCGAAACCAGAACGGTAAAGCGCTCGTTCTTGGTCGGCAGCGGGATCGGGCCCTTGACCTGCGCGCCGGTACGCTTGGCGGTATCGACGATTTCCTTGGCCGACTGGTCGATCAGGCGATGGTCGAAAGCCTTGAGGCGGATACGAATTTTCTGGTTTGCCATGGCTCTATTACTCGATGATCTTGGCAACCACGCCGGCGCCGACAGTACGGCCACCTTCGCGGATTGCAAAGCGCAGACCTTCTTCCATTGCGATGGGAGAAATCAGCGATACCTTCATGTTGACGTTGTCGCCCGGCATCACCATCTCCACGCCTTCCGGCAGGTCGCATGCACCGGTCACGTCCGTGGTACGGAAGTAGAACTGCGGCCGGTAACCGTTGAAGAACGGGGTGTGACGGCCGCCTTCGTCCTTGCCCAGCACGTACACTTCGGCGTCGAACTTGGTGTGCGGCTTGATGCTGCCCGGCTTGCACAGTACCTGGCCACGCTCCACGTCGTCACGCTTGGTGCCGCGCAGCAGCACGCCGACGTTGTCGCCCGCCTGGCCCTGGTCCAGCAGCTTGCGGAACATTTCCACGCCGGTAACGGTGGTCTTGGTGGTATCGCGGATACCCACGATTTCCACTTCCTCACCCACCTTGACGATGCCGCGCTCGATACGACCGGTCACCACGGTGCCGCGGCCGGAGATCGAGAACACGTCTTCGATCGGCATCAGGAAGGCACCGTCGATGGCGCGCTCCGGTTCCGGAATGTAGGTGTCCAGCGCATTGATCAGCTTCTCGATCGCCGGTACGCCGATGTCGGAGGTGTCGCCTTCCAGCGCCTTCAGCGCAGAACCCACCACGATCGGGGTGTCGTCGCCGGGGAAGTCGTAGGAGGACAGCAGGTCGCGAACTTCCATCTCCACCAGTTCCAGCAGCTCGGCGTCGTCAACCATGTCGGCCTTGTTCATGAACACGACGATGTACGGGACGCCTACCTGACGCGCCAGCAGGATGTGCTCGCGGGTCTGCGGCATCGGGCCGTCAGCGGCCGATACCACCAGGATCGCGCCGTCCATCTGCGCCGCGCCGGTGATCATGTTCTTCACGTAGTCGGCATGACCCGGGCAGTCCACGTGGGCGTAGTGACGGTTGTCGGACTCGTACTCGACGTGGGCGGTGGAAATGGTGATACCACGCGCCTTTTCTTCCGGCGCCGCGTCGATCTGGTCGTAGGCCTTCGCCTCACCACCGAACTTCTTCGCCTGCACTACCGTCAGGGCCGCGGTCAGCGTCGTCTTGCCATGGTCCACGTGACCAATCGTACCGACGTTTACGTGCGGCTTTTTACGCTCGAATTTTTCCTTGGACATCGGACAAACTCCCCACGTTGGAACGCTAAATTAACACCAAAATTGGAGCCCATACCCAGACTTGAACTGGGGACCTCTCCCTTACCAAGGGAGTGCTCTACCACTGAGCTATATGGGCCGAAACCTGCTCAGCCAGCTAATGGAGCGGGTGATGGGAATCGAACCCACGCCATCAGCTTGGAAGGCTGAGGTTCTACCATTGAACTACACCCGCAGTGTCCGACCAGGCCACCCGCCCGGCCTAACGGCCACTACACTAAAACTATTTGGTGGAGGGGGAAGGATTCGAACCTTCGAAGGCTGAGCCGGCAGATTTACAGTCTGCTCCCTTTGGCCGCTCGGGAACCCCTCCTGAAAACGAGCCCGCTATTTTCATCGAGACGCGGGATTCTGTCAACAACAACTCCTGCTGTTCAAGCAGTCGTTCTCTATATAAACAGCAGGGGGACCGGCCTCAGCGGCCCGTCCCCCTGCAATTTGGAGCTGGCGAGAGGATTTGAACCCCCGACCGGCTGATTACAAATCAGCTGCTCTACCAACTGAGCTACGCCAGCCGCGTCACCAGGCGCGACAAGCGGCGTATTCTAGGTAAACCCCGACAGGAAGGCAATTCAATGACAGGCCTGTGACCGGGTATCCCGCACATCTTTGGCCAGCAACCCGCGCCATGCCGTTGCTTTCCGGTCATCCGGCCAACCGAATTCCAGCCACCAGCGCTTGGCCGGCAGCGTGATCTCCTCGACCCTGGCGTTGAGATTCAAATCCCGGATCTGCCGTAAACGCCGTTTCGCGGAGTCCTCACTGGAATAGACCCCGAGGGAAATGGCGTTCTTGTTGTCGCCGCTGCGGATCAGATAAAAATCCCTGATCCCTGCCCGTTTCAGCCGCTCCAGCGTGGGTTCGGCCTTGGCCGCTGTCGCCGTCGGCGACAGCATGACCCAATAGCGTTTTGTTTCACCGGCGACCTCCCCCTGGCCCCGGATGTCCGCACCGCCCTGCGCCAAAGCCCGCACCGCGCCGGCTACCGCCTCTGGGGACTCGAAGCCAGCAAGACGGTAACAGGTTGCAATCACCTCCGGCGCCGCCCCTCTTTCAGACGATGGCATTTCCACCGCAGCCTCGGGCGTTGCGTTACCTGCCTGCAGCGGCCTCACAGGCACGTCGACAGCCGCCGCTTCCTGTGGCGATGCCGATGGGGGAGCCGATTCAGCCCGCGTGGCCGGCCGGGAATCCAACTCCCGCAACAGAGTCAACCCGCCTTCCCCCCCGCGGCGAGGCGCCGCTGTCTCGGGGAAGGGGGAGGCAGCGACATCCCCCCGCGACCAGTTCCAACCCAGCAGAGCCAGGTTGGTCAATACCAGTCCCGCAAAAAACCATTTCATCGCGTCACCCTAGTCCCGCTGTAGTACGAACGTCGCCAGACCGCGCAGTACCAAATCAGGGACAGTAACAGTCTCAGAAGACAGAAACGGCACGAGGTCATCGGCGGCGCCACCGGTAACCACGCCCACTGGAGGTTGTTCCAGCAAGGTGCGTGCGGTGAGCACGGCGCGATCGATCATGCCGGCCGCGGCCTGTCGAATCCCTGTCATCACCGCCTCTTCGGTTGAGTGTCCCAGACCTTTTCCGCTACTTTTGCGCGTGAAATCTCCACTGAGTGCGGCGGTCCCGCAGGACAACTGCTGGCGCATCATCTCAATCCCGGGAGCGATCCAGCCGCCCAGGTGCTGGCCCGCGGTGGAAAGAATATCAACGGTCAATGCCGTCCCACAGCCGATGACGCACACATGCTGTCCCGCGACGGCTTTCAGATGTCTTGCGCCTATCAGGGCCAACCAGCGGTCCACACCAAGCTGGCCGGGTTCGCTATAGCCGTTAGTGACCCCACAAGCCGCCGGCATCGCAGCTACGAACTGCGGTTGCAGCGCCCAATGGGCGCTCGCCCAGGCCGCCAGGCTCGCGGCGACCGCACTACCGGCGACATTGGCGACAACCACACCCCCGGGACGCGGCATATGACCCCACATTGCAGACCAAGTAGCCTGCAGAGATTGCGCACCGTGCGGGACTGGGGTGCCGCAGCTAAGTGCACCATCATGCAAGATGGCCCACTTCACGCGGGTATTGCCGATATCCACCAAAAGCGTCACACCGGGCGCTCCAGCAAGCGGGGCGAAACCTCGCCGTAGGTGTAACGCTGGATCTGACCGGCGATCTCCAGCAACAATGCCCCATCATGCGCGATGCCCCGGCCTATACCCCGAACGTCCGCGCCCGGCTGCGACAAAATAACCTCTCGGCCGAGCAACAGATCCGCCGCACACCATTCCTGCTCAAATGAAGACATCCCCGACTGTGTGAATGTCAGGAGAGCCCCGACCAGGTGATGCAGCAGCCTGCCTGCCAGTTTGTTGCGCGAGATCCCCGCCCGAATGGACGCCAGATCGACCCACGGCTGATCGATATCCTTGCCGGATGCAGCCGGCATAGTGACGTTGATTCCGATCCCGATCACAACCAGGCACGGTCCGGCGGATTCACCGGTGATTTCCAGCAGTATCCCCCCCAGTTTGCGCCCGTGCCAATAGACGTCATTCGGCCATTTGAGCGCGGCATCTTGTATTCCAAACTCCTGCAGGGTGCGGATTACGGCAACAGCTACCGCCAGACTCAAGCCCGCCAGGCGCCCCATCCCCTCGTCGAAACGCCAGCGCAGGGAGAGGTAAAGATTTCCGCCCAGCGGCGATATCCAGCTACGGCCCCGCCGACCACGGCCGGCACTCTGATGCTCGGCAACGCAGGCAGATACAGTGTGCCCATTGGCCTGCCGTAGCAAACATGCATTGGTGGAATCGACGGAACGGTGTACATCAAACTGCTCCAGCACGGAGCGCGTGGAATCCGGAAGGTGTTCCAGAATGGCGGACTGGTCCAGCAATTCCAGCGAATGTGCCAAGGCATAACCACGGCCACTAACCGCATGGACGGCAACACCCAAGGTACGCAATTCCTGCAACGCCTTCCATACCGCGGCGCGGCTCACCCCTGTCTCCCGGGCCATACGTTCACCGGAATGAAACAGGCCGTCGGCGAGCAATTGGATAATGGTGTATTGCAAGGGGGTCATAGCCATCCCGAAGAAAACGCATGACGGTAGCGCATCGAATTCCGCAGTTTGCCTAGAACCGCGTCAGTTCGCCCACCAGTAACATGTCACTTGATGCGCACGGCCAAGACATCACATGGAGCACCGTGCAAAACGGCATTTGCGGTAGAGCCCAGCAGCAGGGCCACGCCATGCCGGCCGTGGCTGCCGACGATAATCAGATCCGCCATACAGTCCTTGGCACAGCGCAGGATTTCACTCTTGGTCGAACCGAGCATCACATGACAGTGGTCCGCCGACACCGCTAAACGATCTCCCAGACGAATCAGTTCGCGCTGCGCCTTGCCTGCTGCCTCCTGTTCCAAACCCAACGGCATCGCGGGAAATACATCATAGGAAGGGTCTACGACCATGGGCTCAATGACATGAACCAAAGACAGGTCCGCCCCACAGAACTGGCGCAGCGCCACAGTTCTCTGTAGCAGCGTTTCCGTGGCGCCGGAAAAATCCACGGCCAGCAGAATGTGATTGTAAGTGTCCATGCCCCACCTCCGCGCCTGTCGCGTACAAGAATACACGATACCCTGCGGTACTATTCAGCTCAAATGAAAAACCCCCCGCAGGTAAACCTGCGGGGGGTTTGGATTAAAGCCTGGCAGTGACCTACTTTCGCATGGGGAAGCCCCACACTATCATCGGCGCTGAGTGGTTTCACTTCCGAGTTCGAAAAGGGATCGGGTGGTTCCCACTCGCTATTGCCGCCAGGCAAACTGGTTGTCGAAGCAGCCTCAGCCACTCCAACGAATTCGATAGTTGTATCAGGCACATTCGGTGCGAATGCCACCCAAAATACTTGGGTGTTATATGGTCAAGCCTCACGGTCAATTAGTACTGGTTAGCTACATGCATTACTGCACTTCCACACCCAGCCTATCAACGTCGTAGTCTTCGACGAACCTTTAGGGACCTCGAAGGTCCAGAGAGATCTAATCTTGAGGGAGGCTTCCCGCTTAGATGCTTTCAGCGGTTATCCCGTCCGTATTTAGCTACCCGGCTGTGCCATTGGCATGACAACCGGAACACCAGAGATACGTCCACTCCGGTCCTCTCGTACTAGGAGCAGCTCCTCTCAAATCTCTAACGCCCACGGCAGATAGGGACCGAACTGTCTCACGACGTTCTAAACCCAGCTCGCGTACCACTTTAAATGGCGAACAGCCATACCCTTGGGACCGGCTACAGCCCCAGGATGTGATGAGCCGACATCGAGGTGCCAAACACCGCCGTCGATATGAACTCTTGGGCGGTAT
>Ga0299912_10001130_pt1 | contig 21649 bp, 15 predicted proteins | sample RVTome_2_FD_207667 | JGI IMG/M metagenome (GOLD analysis project Ga0299912, IMG submission 207667) | Soil microbial communities from uranium-contaminated site in the Upper Colorado River Basin, Wyoming, United States - RVT95D214 (version 2) ... | reverse complement strand
ACAAAAACCTGCTTGACCCGGGCCAGAAGATCATCGACCGCTTCATAAGTGACGGTAGATTCAAAGTCCTGCCGGTTCAGCAGAAAAAACGGGGGTATATACTCGAATATATACTCAAGCAGTTCGAACTCAACCGTATCTATACGGAAAAAGAAGTCAACGCTATAATCACCGGGTTTCATGATGACTATTGCCGGGTGCGCCGGGAGTTCGTCGATTCGAAAATGATGAGCCGCAAAAACGGCAAATATCGGCGGAATGTCAGCTATTTATTTTCAAAATAAGAGAGTTTTCGATCCTGCGTGTCATGATTTATCATGACCGCAGGCTGTTCTTTCGGTCGCAATGAATTGCGACACGCAAGGTAATGCCGGCAGGGGGAAGTTTGGAGTGGCTCGATGAATATGCGGTCAGTAGTCGATTTCCCAATGCCCTGTGTAAATCGCCAGGCGAATTAGACCATTTTTCATTTTGGGTCCACCGCCGATTTCGGTTAAATCAAGCCGATATTCGACCCGTGCCCTCTGGCCCTGATTCTCGACAGCCATAATCTCAAATCGCTCAATTATATACTTATCCCTGAATTCCTGATGCCAGGCGATGAATTCGGTTCGGGAGACGTAGTTTTTGGACTGCTCTGAAAGCATGTCATACATGGCGGAGTAATCGCCGGATTGCCAGAGCGAGAGATAAGCCAAAGCCGTCTGCTCGGGATGATTATTTTGTGCAAAGGCTAAGCCGAATTGGACAGAAACCAGATAGATTAAAATTATCACGGTGATTTTTTTCATCCCATTATCTTCTTTCCTACCTCAGCAACGTCACTTTCACCATCGCCGATTTCCGCTGGCCGGCGGCCCTGACAAAATAAATGCCGCTGGGGACCTGGTCACCGGCCTGGTTGGCGCCATCCCAGGTGATTTCCGGCGCCGGCGCTAAAGCTGTCACCAATCTGCCGCCGAGATCGTAAATGGCGATTAGTTCTACCTGCGAAAGTTCGCCGGCCAGCCGGATTTTGGTTGCAGAGTTGAAGGGGTTGGGGTAGCTATTAATCAAGAGATTATCAGGCAGATATTCGAGCCCTTCCTGCGGGATCGATGTCGGTATCCAATGGGATACCATTAATTCCATATCAACATATTCTTGCCTATCCCTTCTGGTGACAAAATACAAAGTCTGACCATCCGGAGTGACACATGCGGATTCATCCTCCACTGGAGAATTAATAGGGACTCCGATATTGGAAAAATTGGTCCAGCTTTGGCCATCCCAATCGGCAAACAAAATGTCAACTAATCCCTGCCAGCCTGGCAAGTGATGCCAGTGATCACTGGAAAAATAAAGCCGATAGCCCGCCGAATCTTGGCGCGGAGCGATAAACGGCGTCCAGTCACACCCAACCCAATTAATCGGTTCCCCCAAGTTGTATGGCAAGCCCCAGTCTGAAACAGATGAATCCCAGTCGCAATACCAGATATCAAAATCTCCATACCCTTGCTGGCCATTTTTATTGGGGATATCAGTCACGAAAAACAGGCGCGAGCCATCAGGCGAAAAGCAAACCCCAAATTCATCATACCAGCTATTGATATTTTCACTCAAACATTCAGCTTCGCCAAACGTATTAGTGCTTTCCTCCCAGGTGCAACGCCAGATATCCCAGCCGCCATAACCCCCCTCTCGCCAGGAAACCCAATAGAAATGACTATGATCGGGAGTGATGGCCGGTGCCAGCTCCAAGAAATTACTATTTACCGGCTCGGGCAGTAGCTCCCGTGGAGACCACGATTCCCCATCCCATCTGCTCATGCATATAGTACCTTGGGCATTCCAAAGAAGAATATTCCCATCGGCCGAAAGAAAAGCATACCCCTCTCCATCAATAGTATTTAGCTCAATAAGAGGCTCAGGTTCATTCCAATACCCATCTTGAGCCTGAATAGAAAATGTAAATACAAGAAATAATACGGCTATAAAATATCGCTTAACAATTTCCAACTCTCACCCTCTTTAACCTACCTCAGCAACGTCACTTTCACCACCGCCGATTTCCGCTGTCCGGCGGCCTTGACGAAATATATGCCGCTGGGGACCTGGTCACCGGCCTGGTTGGTGCCAGCCCAGGTGATTTCCGGCGCCGGCGCTAAAGTTGTCACCAATCTGCCGCCAAGATCGTAGATGGCGATTTGATTAACCTGCGGAAGTTCGCCGGCCAGCCGGATTTTGGTTTGCGCATTGAAGGGGTTGGGGTAAGCGGTGATCGAAAAATCGGCCGGGATATTCTGATTCTCATCATCAATTAAGACCCCCAACTCAGAACAGAAAATCGTCATTTCCGGTTCGCCTATGATATTAGCCTCCCCATGGCCGAAATACATTTTGGCCCCGCCGAGACAGAAAGTGGGTTTGTAGCTATAGCCATAGTAAGGATCATTAGAAAAATAGAAGTTTATGTTGCCGTTTAGCAGCTGCGGTTCCAGCCACTGATCGCCGGTTCTGCTGCTAACATAAATCAGGTTCGGATTATAACCAAAAGGGTCATAACTTCTATTAAAGTAAAGGCGGGAGCCGTCGGGCGAGATGACCGGAAATGATTCATATTGATTGCTGTTAATCAAGGCTGGCAGCATAACCGCCTCACCGAAGCCATCGCCCAGGCTATCGCAATACATAATGTTGCCGCGCATGAAATAAATGCGGCGAGCGTCATCGGGCATTGAAGGAAATAATTCATAGGCGGAAGTGTTAACGTTTGGCCCGAGATTCCAGGGTTCGGACCACTCGCCGCCGGAAAACCTGGCCGCCCAGATGTCGAAGCCTCCATAGCCACCTTCGGCCCCTGATGAAAAAAGGAGCAATGTATCATCAGCCTCAAGGAAAAACGGCTCCTGACCGTAGCCGTAAAAAGGACCGGTCAAGGGCACCTGCCAATCGGAATCAGCGAAATATGAATAAATAATATCGCTGCCGGGCATGGCCCCTAATTGAACGAAAAATAGCAGCGAATCATTATCGGAAATCGCGGGCGATGCCAGGCCATAAAGGCCGGCATATTCTTCCCAGTTGTCACTGTAAACCATAGTGGCTGGCCCCCAATTATCCTGGGCCTGAGCAAGGCAGGATATCATTATCACCATAACGAATATCAGGCGTTTCATGATTGACCTCCTTTAATAATAGTTGGCTTTTTAAAAAGATATAAAAAGCGATTTTATCTGTCAAATGGTTTTTTCGCTTGAGAGCCAGGCATATTTACCTATCCTTGAGATTGGTATTGACTTAGCATTAATGAGCCTGCGCGCTACCGAAAAGCAGCAACGCCTGCAATTTAGCCAAAAAAACTGAAATAAGGACAATGGAGATTATGATAATGTTGTTGACATCAACTTCGGGTATTTATTAAATTGACGCTCTGAAGAAAGTGAAACAAGTCACAAGCGGCAGACTGAAGAATTTGACGACACGGTAAAATAAATCAGACAATCGCAAAGACCCGATGTTAAAAATAAACCGGCTTACCAGCCAGAAGTAAAGGAGTGAAAATGGCGCTACTAAAAAAGAAATTGGCCGAGCAAATTCCGGCCTTGCGGGAAGAGATTAGCAATTTTATCAAAGAACACGGCGATAAACAAATTTCCACCGTGACTATCGGTCAAGCTTACGGCGGTACTCGCGGCGTGCGGGCGATGGTCTGCGATACGTCGGAAGTGCCGGCCGACAAAGGGCTGCTGATTCGCGGCACCCCGATCGCGCAGCTGACCGATAAATTACCGGAAGAAATCTTTTTCCTGCTTTGCACCGGCGTACTGCCGGATAAGAAAGAATTGAAAGATCTGCAAAAGGAATTCTCCGAACGCGGCAAGGTGCCGGCTTATGTCTGGAAAGTGCTGGAAGCGATGCCGAAGGATTCGCACCCGATGTGCATGCTGGATACGGCGATCCTGGCCATGGAAAAAGAATCGAAATTCCGCAAAGCTTACGATGCGGGGATGAAAAAGACCGAGTACTGGGAGCCGATGTTAGAAGACTGCCTCGACCTTCTGGCCAAGCTGCCGGGAATCGCGGCGGGCGTTTACCGTATGCGCTTTAAAAAAGGCAACCGCATTCCTCCCAAGAAGGACCTCGACTGGGGCGCCAACTACGCCAGAATGCTCGGCCTGAAAGACCCCAGCGGAACCCTGCCGGATTTAATGCGGCTTTACCTGGTGCTTCATTCGGATCACGAAGGTGGCAACGTTTCGGCTCATGCCTGCCATTGCGTAGCCAGCGCTCTGTCCGATGCCTATTATGCCGTCAGCGCCGGTCTGAACGGTCTGGCCGGCCCGCTTCATGGCCTGGCCAACCAGGAATGCCTCGGCTGGGTGCTTGAAGTGCACAAGAAATTTAACGGCGTTCCCAGCGATGATGATTTAAGAAAATTTGCGTGGGAAACCTTAAATTCGGGCAAGGTTATCCCGGGTTATGGGCATGCCGTGCTGCGGATCACCGACCCGCGTTTCGACGCTTTCCTGGCGTTCGGCAGGAAGCATATGGGTGACGATCCGATATTCCAGATCGTCGATAAGGTCTTCCGCATCGTGCCGGCCGTTTTGCAGGAGCAAGGCAAGGCCAAAGATCCGTGGCCGAATGTCGATGCCGGCTCCGGAGCACTGTTGTATCATTACGGAATGAAAGAATTCTCGTACTATACCGTGCTGTTCTCGGTTTCCAGGGCGATGGGGATGTGCTCGCAAATGGTTGTCAGCCGGGCTATGGGGTACCCGATCGAACGGCCGAAATCCTCGACCACGAAATGGCTGCAAGCTCAGGCAACCAAGACGGTCTGATTCGTAGTAGGAGGCAATTTAGGTCTTTCAGCTCAGGGGCGCATGACCTGCGCCCCTTTACTTTTTTGTCGGGGGCTGATTAGCTATCACCGCCTGAGTCGAATGCGCTATGGGGTCAGGGGCGATCGCGGGCAGAGTTTGCCAGCCGCCAGAAATCCGGTCAAAAAATAAAAAAAGACTTGACACACCTTTATTGGAATGATTATTTGTTTGCAGGTCAGACATCTTTCGACCCGCAACTTTTTTTTCAGCATTTGTAGTATAGCTTCGCAAAAGTTCATTAAAAAAACATCCTTCCCTGTGAGGGGATGATGCCCGGTAGCTTTACCGAAAGGCGTTTGAATCGCATTCGCGCCGCTCACCGACGGGCAGCCTTGACGGAGCGAATTGGCCAAAAAATCACCGTCTAAAATTTAAGTGGAGGAGCAGATGAGAAGATTGGTAACGGTTGCGTTGCTTGGCGCTGCATTAGGGGCAGGATCGGCCTATGGCCAGCTTTTGAACACGGGGGTAATCCAGGGGAAAATAACTGATACATTGAGCAATCCATTGGAATCTGCGACAGTCTGGGCCACACCCCCAAGCGATTACCTGGACAGTATCGATACTGATATAACGGATGCGCGAGGGCGATATACCCTGGTCATCCCCTTGCAAAGCGACCAGGATTCGTCCATTGTTGACGTCCATGCATCTAAAATCAATTATGTTCCGAAGGATACTCAAGACGTCGTGGTGAAGTTTGGCCAGATAGCGCAAGTTAATCTTATACTCAAGAGCATGGCCGGACCGATCCGCGGTGTCGTTTGGGATTCCACGTACAGCAGTGAGCGGATCGAGGGCGTTTTGGTATCTGCTGTAAGAGAAGAAGGCGGTGAAACCTTTCTTGATTATACTGACTCGTATGGAAGGTACGTTCTTGATGTGCTTGAGGAGGGAGCATACCAGGTCAATTTCAGCCATGCTGAATATACGGATGAATCTTACACCGTAAATGTCGTTTTTTCATCTTATACGCTGAATGTGTTGCTCGATCGGTCGATCTGGTATGTCAGTGTCGATGGTAACAATATTACCGGCAGGGGCAGTTCGACCAGACCATTCGGCACCATACAGTGGGCTGTCAACAAGACTTCCCGCGATGATACTGTGCTTGTGACCGCTGGGACCTATCGCGGGCAGGGAAACAGAGACATATCTGTCTACGGCGACACGATTACGATAATGTCAGAAGCCGGGGCGGAGGCCGACACGATTGACTGCGAGGCGGATCAGAGCGACCAGGCTCGGGGATTTGATTTTAAAGATGTCGGCCCTTTTACAACTCTCGATGGTTTTACCATCGTCAATGGCTACAATACCTCAGGAGGCGCGGTCTATTGTTATGATGACGGCTCGCCCACCATCGCCAACTGCATCTTCAGAGAAAATGAAGCAAGAGAAGGGGGCGGCGCGGTTTGTGTCAAGCTGAGGAGCCATGCGGTAATTCGCAACTGTAGAATCGTCAAGAATGAGTCCTCCCAGGGTGCAGGCATCATCGTCGATGGTGGTTCTAATCCGACTATCGAGGATTGTGTAATTGATTCAAATATTGCCAGCTATCATGGCGGGGCCATCATTATGGATTCCGAGAGCAATCCGATCATCCAGAATTGCCTGCTGAATGCCAATCTTTCAGATGAAATCGGTGGAGCCGTGCACATACTCGGAGATTGTTCGCCATTGCTTTCGAATTGCACTATTATCAACAACGAGGCCGCTTTGGGTCCGGGGGGAGGGATTTTTTGTGAGGATGAGCTGGAAGGCAATATTGTGATCAAGAATTGCATCGTGCGAGGGAATACCGCCGCCGGGCTGCCAAGCGAAATCGACACAAGCGAGGCCACGCCCACCGTGAGTTATAGTGACGTGTGCGGCGACTGGATTGGGACCGGCAATATCGATTGCGATCCGTGGTTTTGTTATGCGGACACCGGCGATTATCACCTCGCGGCAAACTCCCATTGCCTTGGGGCAGGCGAAAACGGAGCATATATCGGAGCTTACGATCAGGATTGCCCCAGTGTCGGGATCGTTTATGGCTTGGTTACTTTAGAAGCTACAGGCGAGCCCTTGGCAGGGGCGATTATTCAGGCCACGGTAGTCGAAAGCTGCCTGGTAGTAAGATTCAGTGCGCCGACACAAAGCGACGGCCATTACCGCTTGGTGATCCCCGGCGCTCCCGGCCATGTTAACCTTATCTGCAGCCATCCCGATCCGGCCCTGGAAGAATGCGGGCAGGATGATGTGAACTTGATCGATGCCAATTCTGACTCTACGAATATCAATTTCATCATGCTTGCAGGAGGCGGATTTGCCTATCTCGCCGGAGATGCCAACATGTTCAATGAAATTGTCGACCTCGGCGATTCGCTGACCGGACCCTGGCGTATGCCTGGCGACGTTACCTTTCTGGTCAACTATTTCGACATCTCCTCGGGCAATCAGCCCTGCCTGATGTACAATCCGAATACGCCCGACCTGCCGGGCGGGCCCCAAAACGGCTACTTCTTCGCTTCGGCCGATGCGACAGGTGATTGCCTGGTATCGGCGGGCGACATCTCGCGCCTGGTGCAGTATTTTGCGTTCGATCCGGATGCCCCGATTAGGTGGTGCGGCTGGGACGAATCTGACCCCCAGAATTACTATCCGCCCCTGTGGCTGAGTAATCGTGGCAGCGGTGGCGAACAGCCGGTGCCGCCGCTCGAAGGTTTGCCCGAGGGCTGGCCAAACTGTCAGACCGCTCCGCCAACCGTAAAAATAATCGCGACAGGCCGAGCAGAATAGCTTCGGCGAAAATATTTAGAAGATAAGATGGTCGGCCAAAAGTAGCCTTAAAAGCCCCGTATGGTAGGGGCTTTTTTATTGACAAATAGACCGATTATAATATATTTAAGCTGCAGACGGCGCTGCATTTTTTGAATTCAAAAAGCATGTGTAATATCAGGTGAACTTAATTTTTTATTGGGAGGAATCATGCGAATGAAAGTCAACGTGATGGTAGCGATGCTGGTCCTCGTCATTTTTTCCACCAGCGGCCTGGCTCAGGTGACAGGCGGTGTAAAATCTGAAGGAAATGATTCGCCTGTGCCAGCCTCTGTCCCTCGCTCGATGACCTATCAGGGGGTGCTGAAAGACGGCGAGGGAGAGCCGATACCGGACAGCTTTTTTGACATTACCTTCCGGGTATTCAACGTTCCAAACGGGGGAACGCAGTTGTGGAGCCAGGTGATCGGGATTAATACCGATGCCGAGGGGATTTTCAGCGCCCAGCTTACCAATGTCAATATTCCCTTTAATGAGGACTACTGGCTGGAGCTTGTGATCGGCGGCGAGATACTCGATCCCCGCCAGAAACTGAACATGGTGGGCTATGCAGCGGTGGCTGATACCGCCAACTACGCCGAAAACGTTCTGGGCGGGAGCTCCAGATGGTCGGTGAGCGACTCTGTTTTATATACCAAATCTCTCTGGGGAATCGCCCGAGGCGGTGCCGGCAATCATGTCTACGGCACATCTCCCCAGACAATGGTGAACCTGGGCTGCAATAGCACTACCGGCACCAACGGCCAGAGTTGGGGCTATGCCACGGTGGGTGGCGGCAGCTATAACATGGCGACCAAATCCTGGTCCACAGTGGCCGGGGGATATGCCAATCAGGCATCGGAAGGGGCTGCGACGGCTTCAGGGGGAGAGGGGAATATCGCCAGCGGGATTTATTCGACGATAGGCGGAGGTTATTACAACGAAGCAAGCGGCGCCTATACATCCATTCCCGGAGGGAACCATAATCAGGCTTTGGGCTCGGGTTCGTTGACAGCGGGATTTAAGGCAAAGGCGAATTACATAGGCACTTTTGTCTGGGCAGATTGGAATAATGAATATTTTGAATCGACGGCCCCCAATCAATTTCTGATCCGGGCAGCCGGGGGAGTTGGGATCGGCACAAACGATCCGACAACACAACTTGACGTTGAGGGCACGATCAAGTCGCGCTCCGGCGGTTTTGAGTTCCCGGATGGCACCACGCAGACTACAGCCTCAATCGCCTTGCCGATAGGCGCCGTTATAGCCTGGCATAGTTCGATGCCAAACACGCCGCCATTGCCGCCCCAATATGTTGAATGCAACGGGCAAGTACTCAGCGATCCTGAAAGCCCTTATAATGGTCAGACGATTCCCAACCTGAATGGTGGAAACAGGTTTTTGAGAGGCTCGACCACGTCTGGATCGACCGGAGGAGCATCGACTCATTCGCATTCCGTCGATGTCGATGATTGGGCAATAGTAAATGTGGTCGCTCCCACTCAATTTGTTGCAGTCAACGGCACTTATCCGACAAATAGTGTGTCGAACATTCCGCCATATTACACGGTGGTGTGGGTAATGAGGATAAAATAGGAGGCATCATGAAATTGTCCTTTTTCATATTGATGACGGCTATTTTTATTCCGTTACTTGCCCGTGGTCAAACCTATCAGACTGACTGGCACGTTATCGCTTCAGGCGGCGGGCATTCTGAATCCGCCGATTACGGGATTGACGGCACTATCGGGCAGGCGATAGTCGGCATATCGACTTCGGCGAATTACCGGGTCGAAGCGGGTTTCTGGGTTGGCGCAATGCCTGGCGGGCCTCGCCAGTTTGCCTACCTTGCCGGCGATGCCAACATGTTCAATGAAATTGTCAATCCTGGCAATCCGCTTTCTGGGCCGTGGCGGGTTGGCGGTGATGTCACTTTTCTGGTTAACTATTTCGTGATAGGTTCGGGCAACCAACCCTGCCTGATGTACAATTCGGACGCTCCTGAGGTAGGTGGAATAAACGAAGGGTATTTTTACGCGTCGGGGGATGCGACTGGTGATTGCCAGGCGCTGGGAGGAGATGTATCGCGGCTGGTGCAATTTTTTGGTGGCAACCCGGCAGCCATAATAAGATGGTGTGGTTTCGATAAGCCTGAGCCGCAGGATTACTTTCCCCCCTTATGGCTAAATAACCGGGGCAGTGGCCTTGAGCAGCCGGTGGCCCCGCTTGAGGAATTGCCGGAGGGGTGGCCGAATTGTCAGATACCGCCCGCCACTGCGCGAGTCATCCCCACAGGTTCGCCAAATCCGTAAATCTTACCCGAATCCATCTGAGAATTCAAAAAGGCGGTTTAGGACCGCCTTTTTTTATGACGCAAATCGCGGACAAGTTGCATGGGCAACTACATAATATTTTGATTTGCAACAACTTATCTATTTTTTAGATAGTTAAAAAAATCCGCATCGGGCTTTGCTTTTTTATTGACATCATTGGTCTATATAGTCTATATTCATATTGCTCTAACTTGATCCGTACCCAGGCAATCCACGAAGGATTCGCCACAAGTTTTATTTTCTAAATAGACTGATAGGTTATTTGCAGTTTGATGCATTTAGACCGGGAATTGCTATAGCTTTTTTTAGCTCACTTAATGCGGGAATTAATTCAGGCAGGAGGATGATTAATTAAAACAAAGCAAGTCGAAAAACGATCCAGAAAACCCAATTTAACTTAAGCCAGGGAAAGAATTTCAGGGAGAGAATTTATGAAGTTAAATAAGCTACTATCTACTTTGGTTGTCCTGACAATGGCAATATTGCTCGATGCTGTTGCCAGCTTAGCGGTTCCTGCGACGGTGAGTTTTCAGGGCCGATTGCTCGATTCTTCGGGCCAGCCAGTTACCGATGACGATTACTCAATTACGTTCAGCATTTGGGACGATCCTGACCTCGGCAATCAACTCTGGACCGAAACCCAGACTGTAGCAGTGATCGAGGGCCGCTTTTCGGTGCAACTCGGGAGTGTGAATCCTCTCGATCTGTCAGTGTTCGGCGTTTCGCCGGAGTTGCTTTATGCCGAGGTTCAAGTATCTGGCGAGCCCCCCATGAGCCCGCGACTCAGTCTGAATAGTGTTCCCTACTCGTCCGCCAGCCAGGGAGTCAGAGGGGAAGTGGTGACCGCTCCGGGTTCTTTGCACATTCTGGATCCGGACGATGACGGTGACGGCGTCAGTGCGGTTTCAAGCGGCGATGTGAGCTCGATAGCGATCGAGGAAGAAGGTGTACAGCTCGCCCTGAGCGCCGACGGTGGTTCGAGCACCGGGCATATGTACATGGTAGATTCGTTTTTCGATATTACCTATAGGATCGATCTGGTAACTGACGTCGATGGCTCTCATCTCGACTTGACGGGCAGCATTGAAGGTAGCGAGGAAGGGGGGAGAGTAAGTATGGATGCCAGCAGCAGCAGCGCGACATTAGCAATTGGCGATCCGGATTTCGACCTTCTTCGCCTGCACGCACAGCCGCTTGGCGGGGAAATCGTCGTTCACGGCGATCCGGATTTCGATCTGCTCAGAATAAGATCCGATGCGACCGGCGGCTCGCTCTCCATCGGTGATCCGGATTTTGATCTGCTCCGTTTAAGCGGTAGCCAGGCTCAAGGTTCCAGCCTCATGATGCTGGATTCATTTTTTGATATAACTTATCGAATTGACCTGACGGCCTCTCCAGATAGCTCACATTTGAGTGTTTCCAATATCGGTTCCAGCGGCGAGGACGGAGTGTCCATCGATGTCGATGACACCTCCTCCAGACTGAGAGTCGGGAATATCGGTTCCAGCGGTCAGGATGGCGTTTCGATATCATCCGCAAGCAGCGGCTCGGGATTGCATGCGATAGATTCGTTTTTCGATATTACTTACAGAATCGATATGGCTAATGACGACAGCACCGTTTATGATGAGCTGAGCGCGGACGACGGGACGGCAGAGGCCCGCTCTATCGATAAGGCCACCCCCAAATTGGCAGAGAAGCTCTGCTCTTTCGACGACGGCTCGAATGAAACGTCGGTGATCCTGAGGGCGGACAGTACCGGCAGCGGAACATACGCTATCGATTCCTTTTTCGATATTACGTACGATTGCTGGTCGCACGCCAGCTCCAGCTCCGCAACGAGGGCCTCCCGGTGTGACGATGGGCTGAGCATCTCCAGAGTAATGGATAAAGCCACCCCCAAGCTGGCGGAGGCCATCTGCCGCGCCGACGCTTCCGATCATTACACTGAGCTTCGCTGCTGGGCCGATAGCAGCCGGAGTGGTATGTATGCTGTCGATTCTTTCTTCGATATTACTTATCGACTCGATATGTCTCCGCAAAGCGGCTTATGTCTGCATGATGCCCAGGGTGATACGGCGGTAAAACTGGATAGATCCAGTTTGGCGATCGGCGACCTTGACGACGACGGGCGGCTTGATCTGGTTACCGCGGGCGGTGGGGCTATGAGTCTACGCAACATCGGTTCCAGCGGCCAGGATGGTGTCAGCATCAGCACCGGCGGTGGTGGAGGCGGCGGACGAATCTCGCTCTGGAGACAACCATTAGGCGAAGTGGTGCCAATCGAAATAGTCCAGTTGAGCCTGCAATCTGCGGAACCAATAATCGCCGTCCGGGCACCGGACGGTGCGGCCAGCGACCCGTTTCTTTTGAGATATGAATATGATTCTTTAAGCAGAATGGTGCGGCAGGTGATGCGCGATGAATATTCCCCCACTACGGTTAGTGAGTGCGTGACGTCCCCCAGTGGCTTGAGCATTACGAGCGGCCCTCTGCAATTGCATTACGATAATAGCGGCCTGCATTTCGCCGATGGCCCGTTGACGACCTGCAGTCTTACCCCATCCGGCAGCCTGACCCTGGCGGGGAGTGCTCAACTCGCCCAATCTCCGACCACCAGCGTAACGCTCGGCAATCTTCCGCCATCGGAGAAATTGTCGGTCGAAGGAAACATTTGTGTAACCGGCGGATATCTAATCTGCTCTGATGAGCGGCTTAAAGAAAATGTTCAGAAACTCGATAAAGCACTGGCAATCGTCGAGCAAATGCGGCCAGTTGGTTTCGATTGGAAAACAGAAGAATTTCCGGAAAGAGGCTTTAGCGACGAACATCAAATCGGCTTTATCGCACAGGAACTTAATAAACTGGTTCCGGAAGTCGTATCGCAGGGCGCCGATGGCTACTATTCGGTCGATTATGGGCGCCTGACGGCGGTTCTTACCCAGGCTATCAAAGAGCAGCAGCAGGAAATCGATGGGCTTAAAGCCCAGCTGGCGCAAACCACCCAAGCAATAGGCCAGATGCAAGTTGCCATTCAACACCTGGTCAATGAACGTGGCAAACAGGCGGAGGCTGATGCGCGGTTAGCTTCGGCCAAATGAGCCCAGCCTACCGGGGCTCAAATATGCAGCTACGAAAACGCCTGATAAGCAGCAATGCGGAGGAGTCATGAACCGAACGTTTTTTAAGTTTTTGGCGGTTCTTTTCGTCCTGTGGGCCGCCATGAGTTTCGCGGCGCCTGAAAAAGGTATGATAAAGCCCGGGGAGAGCTCTCTGGGATCTGATATTCCGCCTATCGGCGCTGATGTCGAGGATACCTGTTGCGATTTCACATTCGCTTTCACCTACCAGGGTCTGCTGAAAGATTCGATGACTGGCGATCCAGCCAGCGGCACATTCAGTTTTCTTTTCGAAATAATTGATTCGGCGGACGCCGTGCTTTATTCAGAAGCATCAATGATCGCGGTAGCTGATGGCTTTTTCAGCCATAGCGTGGGCAGCCTCGGGATGTTGGATCCGATGATATTTTCCTGCCCGACTTGGCTTCGGGTCACGGTGGACGGTTCAGCTATGTTGCCGGCTACGGAGATATTGCCCGTACCGACGGCCCTGGTTGCCTATTATGCTTGCAACTTTGATACAGCGGGATTTTCGGGCCCGCCTGGTCCGGAGGGTCCTCAAGGTCCCCAGGGTCCGGCCGGTCCCGCAGGTCCTCAAGGCCCGCAAGGTCCGCAGGGTCCGGCAGGTCCGGCGGGTCCGGCAGGACCAGCTGGGCCGCAAGGTCCTCCGGGTCCGCCAGGTGAAGGCTGGTATATCGATGACGACGGCAACGTGGTAACCGATAGCAACGTGGTCATTAAGGGCAGTCTGCTTGTCGAGGGCGCCTCCGTTCACAAGGGGCTGGAGATTTTTGAAGGCGGGATAATCATACCCCTGGAAAACGGCGGGTGGATTGAAATCATGCCTGATGGCGGCATCGTGGTTCGCGATCCCATGGGTCAGCCTGTCGGCGGAATAGACGGAGATGGAGATATAACCGGCCGTGATATTCATACCACCGGGACCTCAACCCATGACGGCGATGAGACATTTAACGGGACGATCATCATTCCACTTCCCGGCGGGGGCCAGATAGAGATCGATGGTTCCGGCATAGTGATCAAAGATTCGGGCGGCAATTCGGTCGCCGGTATCGACAGCACGGGCAATATCAGCGGCAAAGATATCCATACCACCGGCACATCGACGCATGATGGCGATGAGACTTTCAAGGGGAAAGTGACGTTCCCTACCGCCGGGGGCGGCTCTATAGAAATCGACAGCACCGGCGGAGTCGTTGTCAAAGACCCGGACGGCAACCCGGTTGGGGGAATAGACCCTGACGGTGATATTTCTGGCAGGGATATTCACACGACCGGCACTTCGACACACGACGGAGATGAGACCTATAACGGGAATATCATAGTCCCCCTTCCAGGCGGCGGATATATCAGGATCGGGCCTAACGGGATCGAGATTTTCGACGAAAACGGCATCTTGCTTGGTAACATTACACCCGACGGTGATGCGGTTTTTGTCGGCGATATTTCCACCGGTGGCACTTCCACGCATCTGGGTGATGAATACTACTACGGCGAATCATTTCATTATGAAAATGAGAATTTCTACGGCGGTATCACCATCCCGACGGCAGATGGGGGATCTATCACCATCACGCCTTCCGGAGGAATTATCATCACCGACTCCGGCGGCGTGGTTCGAGCCGTTCTTGATGCTAATGGGAATCTTCGGGTAAACAACCTGGAAACGGACGGGATCTCAATCCATCATGGCGATGAAACATATGATGGCACGATTACCGTGCGATCGCCCTCGGGTGGTTCCGTCGAAATCGGTCCGGGCTATATCCATATTTACGACGCCAATGGCAACCTCATGGGAGGAATGAACAGCGCCGGCGACCTTTTTACCTTTGGGACCTCCACCCACTTTGGGCATGAGACTTTTTATGGCGGAATCACCGTCTCCGGTCCTTCGGGCGATATCGAAATAAACAATAGCACGATATCAATTCCCTCTTCAATTGGGCCCGTCGTCATAGGCGCGGAAGGGGTTTCGTTTGGGCCTGTGCAAATAACCGCGCTCGGAGATATTATCACTCCCGGCAAGATTAACGCTGCCGGCGGTGTGGACCCGATCATGCTGGAAAGCTTCCGGGTAAATCCCGCCGACAGCTACGAGGCCGGAGATGTTCTGGTGATCGATCCTTCGGGCAATGGCTATCGCAAATCGTACCGTGAATACGATACCGGTGTTGTCGGCGTCGTTTCCAGCCCGGAAATCGACGCGGCGGGCGAGCTGCTGGCGATAGTCATGGGCGCAGCCGGCCCCTCACCGGCTGTGATACAGGGCGATAGAATGGAGGCCTACGTAAAAGTCGACGCATCATATGGTCCGATCATGCCCGGCGATTTGCTGGCAACGTCACCCACTCCGGGTTATGCCATGAAGGCGGCGAATCCGCAGCTGGGGACGATCCTCGGCAAGGCATTGGAGCCGATCGATGCAGGCCAGGGATTAATCAAAGCCTTCGTTTTGCTTCAGTAAATTTTAAGAGCTGAAAGGAGTTCTTAATGAAACGAATAAAAATTTTGATGCTGATAACGGTTCTGGCGCCGGGAGTCGTAGCTCAAAATTATATCCTGGAGAAATATGTCATCGCCTCCGGCGGCGGGCACATGGCCTCTCCGGGATATCAAATAGATGCCACGATTGGCCAGGCGATTATCGGGCAGGCCTCGTCTGTGAGCTATATTATGGACGGGGGCTTCTGGCCAAGCGCTGCGGCCGCTGAGGCGCCGTCCGAATTCGCTTATCTGGCCGGCGATGCCAACATGCACAATGAGACTGTAGATCCTGGCAATCCGTTGACCGGGCCGTGGCGTGTCGGCGGCGATGTCACCTTCCTGGTGAACTACTTCAACGTTTCCTCGGGCAATCAGCCATGCTTGATGTTCAATCCCACTGCGCCGGATTATAACCAGATCGAGGAAGGCTACTTTTTTGCCTCCGGCGACGCGACCGGTGATTGCCAGGTCCTGGGTGGGGACGTGTCACGTTTGGTGCAGTACTTCGCAGGTAATCCGTTGGGAGTAATTCGTTGGTGCGGCTGGGATCAAGGCGACCCGCAGAACTTCTTCCCGCCTCAATGGCTGAGCAACCGTGGCAGCGGTGGTCCTCAACCAGTTCCGCCACTTGAGGATCTGCCAGAGGGGTGGCCCAATTGCCAGACCCCGCCTGTTACTGCGAAAATCGTGGGCAAGACTGGCGTGAATTAGCGCCGGCAGCGACCATATTAATTCATCAAGGCCGCCTTCGGGGCGGCCTTGATGTCAGATAGAGGCAATTTAGCACGCTTTCTGGCTGTATTTCTATCGCTAAGCCGGTCCAATTCACGCTTGACAGGCTGACCAAACAGGTTATATTAAATTCTGGATCTGTGGAGCTTCGAAAGAATAAAAATTAGCTAATATCGGTGAGATTCGATCAAATCCTTTAGATGAAAATTTCAAATCAAATTTCGCTTTTACTCGTTGTGGGGTGGCAAGTTTCGGCTTTCGCAGGCCAGGCAGATCAATATTATCCCACCGCGAACGTATACGTGGCCTCCGCAGGAATCACCAGAACACCGCTGGTGGTCTCGAATCCTGCTTGCCCGGGCATTTTCGGGCCGAACATATTCTATGAAGTCAATTCCAAGCCCAAATCGATATTTCTGGGCGACCTTGACGGTGATGATGATATCGACGTAGCGGTCGCCTGCTACTGGCGGGAGATGGTCTCGGTCATATTGAATACGGGCAATGGTCAGTTTGGGCAGTTCGAATGGTATTACATCCCGTACTATTCCGAATGGATCGACGGCGGCGATTTCGACAACGATGGCGATATCGACCTGGTCACCGCCAATTCAAATAACGGCAGCGTATCTGTTTTATTGAATAATGGCAATGGCACGTTTGGCATGCGACACGACTATTCGACCTATGGCAATCCCCGGTCGGTTTGCGCCGCGGAACTTAACGGTGACAATTTCATCGACCTGGTGGCGGCTAATTATTGGACCGGCAGGCTATCGATTCTGTTTAACGAGGGGGATGGCACATTCGGGCCATTTGTCTCATATGCGATTGGCGTAAATCCACGATCAATTGCTGCCGCCGACCTCGATGGCGATAATGATGAAGATCTAATAACTGCCAATATCGATGCCAATACCCTGATTATTTATCGAAATAATGGCGCGGGTGATTTTATTTATCAATCCACAAGGCCGGTGGGAGCCGGGCCTTTCATGGTCGTTGCGGCGGATTTTAATGGTGATGATCATCTTGACATAGCCTCTGCGAATTCCGGCGATGGTACTGTATCTGTTTTAATCAATAGCGGCTCCGGAATTACCTTTGCGCCACAGGTTTCATATCCCGTGGTTGGCCACCCGGTGTCGATCACAGCCTTTGATGCGGATCGCGATGGCGATTTAGACCTGGCCACCGCCAACAGCGATTCTTTCGTGGTATCAGTCCTGTTAAACGACGGGCAGGGAACCTTCGGTTATTATACTGAATACCCCGCTGGCATTAATCCGTATTCAATCGCGGCAGCCGACCTGGATGGGGACAGCGACAATGATCTGGCGGTCGCCCTGTTCAGCACGAACTTCATTTCCGTGTTATATAATCTCGACGTTCTGCCTTTTTCCGGAGCGATTGCCGGCGAGGTCACCAATTGGGTTGGCGAGCCGCTTCCGAATGTGGGGATCAATTTATCAGGAACGGCGGAATTCGATACTACCAATGTGCTTGGCGCTTACTTCATAGGTGGTATTTGCAGCGACTTTTATAATTTGCAGCTATCGCATCCGCAATTTTGTGATACGATTGTTGAAGACGTGTGTATCCCGATCGAAGATACGCTTCAGCTGAATGTCAAGATGCGGCCACGTGGTTTTATCAAGGGCACTGTCAGTGACGAGTTCGGAATGCCTCTCCAAAATACCCGGGTAGCCTTATCGAGCAACGAGAAGGCCGATACCTCAGATGCCGAAGGTGATTATTTGCTTGAATATCTAAACGCCGGCTCATATTCCGTTTTCTTTGAGAATCCCCTTTATTATGATTCGACCTTGACGTCGATTGAAGTGGCTCCCGGAGAAACTACCACGGTCAATATTTCGCTGCGGAAAAGGCCGGATATCGAAATCTGGTACGGTAAACCTGACGGAGCGCCGTTTATCGGCATGGTCGGCGAAAGGCTGGCAATAGACGTTTATCTGCGGACGGCCGGCGAAATTCAGCTTGATCAATTAAGTATTGTTCTGGGAGTGAACGACCAATACGTCGATAGCCTTGTGAGCGATGAGGCCGGGGAATATTATTATCCTTTTGAGGAAATGGAGGAAGCTCAGTTTCTGCCGGCGGTCGGTTCGCCACCGAATCAAACGGGTTGGTCGAGTCAGGAATTCATGGCTGCCTCGGTCTCAGGGCAGTCGGTCGATTTCGGGAATCCGACCGCCGGATTCAGGTTCGTGGTCAGGATGAAGGCGGAGCCGGATATGAGCGGCGATACCGTCCCGTGTTTCGGACCTGGAGTCAATGCCAGCGGTGATTCCTCCCGGGTTTGGTTCGAAGACGATCAACTTTCAGTAGTCGAACATTTTAGTTCACTTTATATCGTCCAGGCGTACGCATATCGATTGGGTGATGCCAATATGTACACCGGCGCCTGGCCTCCGCTGGTTTTGGGCGGGGATGTAACATACATGGTAAATTACTTCGGGGGCAATCCCTTAAGTCAGCCCTGCTTGCTGAATGGTTTCTGGGCCTCCGCCGACGTAACCGGCGATTGCCTGGTGGTGGGTGGCGACATCAGCCGGTTGGTGAAATATTTCGGCGGCACTTCGCAATTGGAGCCTTGCCCGGACTATCTGCCCATGTGGCCGGCGTTCTTGCCGGTCCCCGGTGAAGCTCCTGCCGATTGGCCTGGCTGCCAGAATTCCGGCTTTTCCACGACGCCGAAAATTTTGCCGTCGGCGATTAATCGATAACACCCACAATTTCATAATAGGCTGGGGAATTTGCATCATCGGGTTGACAATTGCGCCAAAAATCACTATCTCACGTCGGGATGAAATTCACCGACAACGACAGCGGGAGAAGCGAGCGTGGGCGCTAAGATACTGGTGACATATTTATTGTTGATGGGATTTTTTATTTGCGGCTACTGGATCACGCAACTGGCCGGTGGTTTTCTATTTCTCGGTCTGGCAACGGCCGTTGGCGAGACTTACATCGCCTGGCATATTTTGGCTGAGCTGCTGACCGGTCTGCTCTCCCTGATTTCGGCATTCCTGCTTTTAGGCCGTCATGGCTTAAGCTGGCGGGTGGCCCTATTTACCTGCGGCCTTCTGTCATATACGGGATTGAATTCAATCGGCTGGGGATTGTACAACGACCCGAGCCTGCTGGCAATTTTCATTATCTCCAGTCTCGGGGCGCTCTACGGATTTTTTTATCTTTTGTTGAAGGCGGAAATATAGTATCCAGCAATGAGACATTCATCGCACCTTCAGCCGCCGGTCAATAAATTTCTTGATAAACACCTATCGGGTTCATACATTTTTTGCCATGATTAAGCAGCAGAAGAAAGGGCAATTCGGGATTGAAATCGATTATAACCTTTGCTGCAATTGCGGCGCGTGCGTGGCCGTTTGCCCGGAAAGCGTTTTGCATCTCGGGCCGATAATGCTGACCTCGGACGATGACGAATGCACCGGTTGCAAGCGCTGTATCATAACCTGTCCCGCCGACGCGTTGCATTTGTCAAAAAGAGCCGACGAAGATGTCTGAGCAGTATGATGTGATTGTCGTCGGGGCCGGTCCGGCCGGTTCGACAGCCGCCAGGTTTGCGGCGTCCAAAAAAGCCCGAACGCTGCTTCTGGAAAAGCATCCGGTTATCGGCTATCCGTTATGCTGCGCCGAGGCTATCTCGGTATCGGGGCTTTCGCAGGTGGTAAAGCCCGACCCCAAATGGATCGCCTCGCGCATAGAAAAAGTAAGATTATTCGGTCCGGGCGGCAGTCGGGCCGTGATTAGCCACCCGAATGCGGGCTTCGTCCTGGAGCGCAAAATATTCGATCGCAGCTTAGCCGAAATGGCCGCTCGCGCTGGCGCCGATGTGCTGGTCGGTATTGACGTGACTGATTTGATAACGAAGCATGATGGCCGGGTGATCGGGGTGGCCGGAGCTGGTAACGGGCGGAAATTAGAATTTTACGCCAGAACGATTATCGCCGCCGATGGGGTTGAATCTCAAATAGCTCTGAAAGCCGGCCTCCCGACGCTGCTGAAACCGGGACAGTTACATTCGGCTTATCAATACCTGCTTTCTGATTTAGATATTGAGACGGAGACTATCGAGTTTCATATTGGCACCGATATAGCTCCCGGGGGATATATCTGGATATTTCCCAAAGAGCCGGGGCTGGCCAATGTTGGCCTGGGCATTTGCCCGAGCAAATCACCGCGGAAAAAGGCGATTGAATACCTTGATGAATTCGTGGCCAGGCGGTTCAGCCGCCCCAAAATCCTCGAAAGGATGACCGGCGCGGTGCCGTCCTATATGCCCCGATTGCCGCTTTATAAGGATAATATCTTACTGGCCGGCGACGCGGGGCGAGTCGTCGATTCCTTGACCGGGGCGGGGATAGCCAATGCCTTGCTCTCGGGTAAGCTCGCCGGTGAGACGGCCGCGGTTATGGCACAAAACGGCGCAGGCGGCCAGGCGTATGCCGAGGCATTTTATAAAATAAAGCAGAAAGAACTTAAATTTTATTATCATTGCCGGGAGGTTTTTTTAAAAATGACGAATGACGATTTTGCGTCGGTTCTGGAATTTACCCAAGATATCCTTGGCGATAGAAACGTAACGGCAATAAACCCTTTTGAAGTAATTAAAAAAATATTACTGGCGCATCCGCGGCTTTTGAAAATAGGCCGGCACCTGCTTTTTTAGCCGGTTTTTTTGCCGCCAGTCAATTTGGCCAGTCGGGATTTCAATCTGGCGGCCTTGTTTTTGTGAATCACCTTTCTGGAGGCGGCTTTATCGAGCACTCTGGCAATAGCCTTGAGCTTATCCGGCGATTTTTCCTTATCGGTCAGGTAAGTTTTCAGGGCAGCGCGGACCGAAGATTTGACCCGTCGATTTCTCTGACGAGCCATTTCGGACGTCTTGATTCTTTTGGCCGCCGATTTATGTTGTGGCAATTGAAGCTCCTTTCAAAAATCAAACTGCTTGCTGTTTCAGATTCTTTTCAAAACCCCAAATATAGCCGTAGTTAAGAGAATGTCAACAGAAATACAAAGCTCCCCGACCGGCAGCCGCGACAGCAATCTCAGAAAATCGCTGCGTTTTTCGTTGGCGACGGTCATATCGCGCCTGCTCGGACTGGTCAGAGAGCAGGTGTTTTCTCATTATTTCGGCGCCGGGGCGGCGGTCGATTCGTTTTATGCTGCATTCAGAATACCAAATATGCTGCGGGAATTTTTCGCCGAGGGGGCGCTTTCGGCGGCCTATGTGCCGGTCTTT
>Ga0299912_10001127_pt1 | contig 21682 bp, 17 predicted proteins | sample RVTome_2_FD_207667 | JGI IMG/M metagenome (GOLD analysis project Ga0299912, IMG submission 207667) | Soil microbial communities from uranium-contaminated site in the Upper Colorado River Basin, Wyoming, United States - RVT95D214 (version 2) ... | reverse complement strand
GGAACTCATAACTCGGGGACCGTGTTTCGCGTGACGACGAACGGAGTGCTTACCGCGATGGTGTCCTTCACGGCGACCAACGGCATATCGCCGTTCGGCGCCTTGGTGGAGGGCAACGATGGAGCGTTCTTTGGAACGGCGCGCTGTGGTCCGAACAGTTACGGGGAGGTGTTTCGGATCACGACCAGCGGCCAGTTGACCCTCGTGGCTGCGTTTAACAACACCAACGGTGCTGAACCCATGGCGGGTGTGGTGTTGGGCAGCGACGGGGCGTTTTACGGGACGACGGCCAACGGCGGCAGCAGCAGCAACGGGACGATATTCCGGGTGACAGCGGACGGCGTGCTGACGGTGCTGGCTCACTTCGACAGCTCAGCCGGCACACCCTGGCTCGCTGGACTTGTCGAAGGTGGCGACGGGGCGTTTTATGGCGTGACTTACAACGGCGGCAGCAGCGGTTTGGGAACGGTTTTCCGGGTCACTACCAATGGTGCGCTGACGACGCTTGTATCTTTCGACCAGGCCAGTGGTGGCAATCCGCGCGAGGGTTTGATGCGGGGGAGCGACGGACCGTTCTATGGACTTACCTCGGTCGGCGGTCCCGGAGACTGCGGGACGCTCTATCGAGTCACGACGAATGGTGAACTCTCAACGGTGGCAGCTTTCGCCGTCCCCGGCGGCTGGGGTCCGCGGTCGGGTCTGGTCTGGGGTAACGACGGCGCCTTCTACGGAACGACCGCGTATGGGGGCGGCAAGGGCTACGGAACCGTGTTCCGCCTGACGACGAACGGCTCGCTGACGACGTTGGTTTCGTTCCAGAAAACCAACGGATCAACGCCCCAAGGCGAGCTGATTCAGGGCAGCGATAGGGCGCTTTATGGGACAACACTCACAGGGGGAGCAGGCGACGCTGGAACGGTGTTTCGGGTGACGACAAATGGTGAGCTGACGACTCTGGTGTTCTTCGGCAGCAGCAAGGGCAGCAATCCATTGGCCGGAGTGGTGGAAGGGAAGGGACGGAGCATTTTACGGTACAACTTCTCTTGGTGGTGCCGGACATGGAACGGTATTTCGCGTCAGTACGGCCGGGCTTTTCACAAACCTGGTTGTTTTTGGTTACACGAATGGATCCAAGCCTTACGGCGGATTGGTTCAGGGTGACGATGGAGCATTGTTTGGCACGACCTCCGAGATCAAGGTGGGAACCAACTATTTCTTGGGATCAGTTTTTCGAGTGACCACCGACGGCGTGTTGACGACCTTGGCTTGGTTTCAAAGCACCAACGGAATGTTTCCTGTAGGCAGACTGGCGCAGGTTGGCTACGGCGCGTTTTACGGAACGGCCCACGATGGAGGAAGCAGGGGACGTGGAACAGTGTTTCGCGTTACCACCAATGGAGTTCTGACAGCATTGGTGTCGTTTGCCGAAACGAACGGAGCGTTTCCCCAAGCCGGCCTGGCGCAGGGCAGCGACGGGGCACTTTATGGAACAACTTCCAGCGGCGAAGGTAACCTTTCCGGCACTGTGTTTCGGATCACGACAAATGGGGTGCTGACGACGTTGAAGCGGCTTAGCTATTACGAAGGCGCAATCCCGTGGGGCGCGTTGGCGTTGGGATCAGACGGGACTCTGTACGGAACGACCTTCAGGGGCGGAAGTCGGGGTGGTGGCAACGTCTTCCGCGTGGATTTGTCCAGCCAAATGCAAACCCTGACGCGCGGCGTCAACGGATGGGAGGTCCGCTTTGTTGGCCTGCCCGAGGCCTCGTACCGGCTGCTTCGCGCCACCAACTTGTCCGGGCCTTGGGAAACACTGACGAATATCATTGTCGGACCTGACGGCATCGGCCTGTATCTCGAAGACGCTCCCCCGCCAGATAATGCCTTTTATCGAACAGCAGGTCGGTAAAGGCTGTGCCAGTTTCCCCGCCGTGCTGTTGCGGTCGCCCGGTCTCAGAATCCTCAACAAGAGTCTTGACAGGGCAGCCAAGGTGCGCCAACGTGCCCGCGAACTGACTGCAAGATTCCCTTGCCGTATTGACGGACGAAACAGTTGTCCTGAGGTTGGTTGTCATTCCAGTTTGAATCGGTCGGCTCCTTGGCCGTCGAACCAATAGTTGAGTGACGGCCAACCCGGTCAGTTTCGCCCGCCACGCGAATCTTAAGTGCCATAGCATTTTTTACCTATGCCCAGACCCACCAGAAAATCCGGAAGACAGAAGGCGTCGGCAAAACCGAAACCCGGCACCGCGGAGCAGCCGGTAGCGACTCCCGCTGAAGCAACCTCAGCCGTGGCTGTCGCTGAACCGTCCGACCTTGAAGCGCGGCCTGTTGCAGTTGCCGAGGAAGCGCCGGCTGCAACAGAAAGAGCGCAGCAAAAACCTGCCCGCAAGGCCCGGCCCGGGCCGGAACAGGCCACGTTGTCTATCAACATCGCCAAGCTGCAGGCGATGTCCATGAACGAGTTGAACCAGATGGCCAAGGAGCTGGGCGTCGAGAACTTCGGCACCATGCGCAAGCATGAGGTCATTTTCCACATCCTCCAGAAGAATGCCGAGCGCGCCGGGGTGATGTTTTCCGAAGGAGTGCTCGAAGTCTTGGCGGAAGGCTTCGGCTTCTTGCGTTCCCAGAGCTTCAATTACCTGCCATGCGCGGAAGACATCTACGTCTCGCCATCGCAAATCCGGCGGTTTGACCTGCAGACCGGCAACTTGGTTGCGGGCCAGATCCGCCCGCCCAAGGAAAAGGAACGCTTCTTTGCGCTGCTCAAAGTCGAGGCCGTGGACCAGGAAGACCCGGACAAGGCCAAGGAGAAAACGCATTTCGACAACCTCACGCCGCTGTTCCCGGACCGAAGGTTCATCCTCGAAACCGTGCCGGAAGAGCTGAGCACGCGTGTACTCGACTTGGTCTGTCCGATTGGCAAAGGCACGCGCGGCCTCATCGTCGCGCCACCGCGCACCGGCAAGACCGTGCTCCTGCAAAAGATCGCCAACGCGATCCTCAAGAACAATCCGGAGACTTACCTCTTCATCCTGCTCATTGACGAGCGGCCCGAGGAAGTCACCGACATGGAACGCACCTGCCGCGGCGCAGAGGTCATCAGCTCCACCTTCGACGAGCCGCCGGAACGCCATGTGCAGGTGGCTGAGATGGTCATTGAGAAGGCCCGCCGCATGATCGAGCACAAACGTGACGTGGTTATCTTGCTCGACTCGATCACGCGTCTGGCGCGCGCTTACAACACGATCCAGCCGCACTCGGGCAAGATCTTGTCCGGCGGTGTGGATGCCAACGCGCTGCACAAGCCCAAGCGTTTCTTCGGCGCGGCGCGCAACATTGAGGAGGGCGGCTCGCTCACCATCATGGCCACGGCGCTGGTTGATACCGGCAGCCGCATGGACGAAGTCATTTTTGAAGAATTCAAAGGCACCGGCAACATGGAGGTGTCCCTGGACCGCGCGTTGGTGGACCGCCGCATCTTCCCGTCTATCAACATCGAGCGTTCCGGCACGCGCAAGGAGGAATTGCTCTACCATCCGGACGAATGCAACCGCGTGGTGATCCTGCGCCGCGCGCTGACCGGCGTGCCGCCCGTCGAAGCGATGGAACTGATGCTCGGCAAGCTTAAGAAGACCAAGAGCAACGTCGAGTTCCTGCTCAGCATGGCGGTGAGTTGAAAGACTCGCGGCTGCTCCGGCAGAAAATTGTGCTCCAAACGGATTTTCCGGGTGTTACGGAAGGGGGCGGAAGTTCAGCAGCGGATATTCCGCTTGCCGCCCAATTCGGCATCAGGCTGACGGGTCATAAACTACTTCTCCGTCTCCACTGTCACTTTGGCATCCGGGGTGTGGGAAAAGTTGGTAAGAATCGAGCTGGCCGGCACCAACTGACTCTCCACCTGTCGGGCAATGGTCTGAGCCTCAGCAAAGCGCCGGGCGAAACCATTCGTGCCCGTCTCCACGCCGAACTGATGCTCGTAGGATCGTGTCTCCCCGAGGAGAACTATGCCCAAGGTACTCTGGATCTTCTGGAAATCTCCACGCTGTGCTGCCCGGTAAAGACCGTTGTGCAGAGAGATGAGGAAACGTAACTCACTCTTTTGTGTCTCTCGCTGCGCCCCGGTCCGATAGCCAAGGAAGTAGCACAATCCGGCAACTGCCAACAGTAAAGCAATGATGACGATGTCCTTTGCTTTCATCGCGTGCGTTAGTCTAACGGTGAGTAGGCGGATTATGCAGCCTATCTGGTTTCATGGTCTCGACTGTATTCTGGACGCGATGACCTGTCCAGCATAGGCTTTGCGGCACCTATGAATGGTGATTCGTCACCGATCCAACACGGCGAGACGCCTTCCATGCGGCGCCTTTTGGGAGTGCGCAGACAAGTTTGCGCTTTGAAAGCGGCGACACGTCGCCGCGCTCCAAAAGCTGCCGCGCGCCGCCAACATATCTCGCCATGCGCACGCTGATCAGACACGCCCTCGCTGCCACTGAGCCGAAAGACAACATCTTGGTCAAAGGGTGGGTTCGCACTCGGCGCGACTCGAAAGGTTTCTCGTTCCTCGAAATCAACGATGGCTCATGCTTGGCCAGCATCCAGGTCGTCGCCGATGGAACGACCGCAGGTTACGCTGACATCGCGCACTTCACGACCGGCGCGTCGGTGGTCGTCGAAGGCAACCTCGTGTCCTCACCGGGCGCCGGGCAGAAGTGGGAGATCAAAGCGAAGCGGATCGAGCTGGTTGGCGCTGCCGATGCCACGTATCCGCTCCAGAAAAAGGGTCATACACCGGAGTTCCTGCGCACCATCGCGCACTTGCGTCCGCGCTCGAACCTCTTCGGCGCGATGTTCCGCACGCGGAGCAAGCTCGCGTTCGCGGTGCACGAGTTTTTCCAGAGCCGCGACTTTGTTTATGTCCACACGCCGATCATCACCGCCAGCGATTGCGAAGGGGCAGGGGAGATGTTCCGGGTCACGGCGCTGAAAGGAAACATAGATGAGAAACCGCTGGCAGACTTCTTCGGCAAGCCGACTTACCTCACCGTCAGCGGCCAGCTTGAGGGCGAGACGTTCGCTTGCGCGCTGTCGAACATCTACACGTTCGGCCCGACATTCCGCGCCGAGAACTCGAACACGGCCCGGCACGCCGCTGAGTTTTGGATGATCGAGCCGGAGATGGCGTTCTGCGATTTGCAGGGCGACATGGACCTCGGCGAGGAATTCATCAAGGCCATGGCGCACCACACGCTGGAGCACTGCGCCGAAGACCTCGCGTTGTTCGGCAAGTTTGTGGACAAGGGCGTGCATGACCGGCTGAAGTTCGTGGTCGAGCGGCCATTCCAGCGCGTGACTTACACCGAAGCCGTTGAAATCCTGAAAAGATCGGGCAAACGATTCGAGTTCGCGGTGGACTACGGCGTGAACCTCCAGTCCGAGCACGAGCGCTTCCTGACCGAGGAACACTTCAAATCGCCAGTGACGGTCTTCAACTACCCGCGCGAGATCAAGCCGTTCTACATGCGCCTGAACGACGACAGCAAGACGGTGACGGCGATGGACGTGCTGGTGCCGGGCATCGGCGAGGTCATCGGCGGCGCGCAACGCGAGGAGCGGCTCGACCAACTCCTCGACAACCTGATGTTCCACCAGCTCAAGCCGGAGGATTACTGGTGGTATGTGGACTTGCGCCGCTACGGTACCGTGCCGCACGCGGGTTTCGGCGTTGGCTTCGAGCGGTTGCTGATGTTTTTGACTGGCGTGCCCAACATTCGCGACGTGATCCCTTTCGCCCGCACGCCGGGTAATGCGGAGTTTTGAGAGTTGCGACGTATGTGGAAAGTTTGGGACGATCCCTTCCGCGCATGCTTTTGCGTAATGCTATAAGACTCCAAGCAGCGCTGGCCTGCAGCTTTTTCTTGGTGCTCTGCTCGGGGGCCACCGCTTTTGCCAGTGAGACGCGTGCCCAGGCGGCTAATGACAGTCCCGCCATCCGTCTGAATCGGTTGTTGAGCGAGGACTTTATGGCACGCTGGAAGCTCTTTAGTGAGTTGCAGTACGCGACGAACGTTCCCCTGGAAGCGGCTGCGGCTATTTTCACCAACGTGTTATGCGACTCCGGAACTTATTTCCTACCGCACTCGTCCCTTGCCGCAGCGGCCCGTTGTGCCGATCTTTACCCAAAGGTGGCGTTGCGTCAAGGAAGGCCCGATGAACCTGAGCAAGCGATGAGATTGTGCCTGATCTTGGGGCGCGTCGTGGAGCGGAAGAGGGAGTTTGCGCCTGTCCTGCGCGAGTATGCACGCAGTCGTGCACCAGAGGTTCGCCTGAGTGCGTGTGTGGCTCTGGCGAGTTCGGGGCAGGCGTCAAGCCGGCAGATGCGGCGAATCCGAAACGCATTGCGGCAAATCCCAAGCACGCCTCGAAAGCCAGAGGAGAATTGGATGGATGCGCTTTGGTGCTTGGAGATGTGCGGTGCGACCGACTGGCTGTCGGCGGACATGGAAAAGGAAATTGCGCGTCTCACTGGTCGCGGAGGCGATGAATCGGACCGCGCAGCCATCATTTTGGGGGCCATGGGTGCACATGGGGCACCGTATGCGCAAACGTTGAAAGAAGCTTCGGATAAGGAAAAGGCCGAGTTTGGCCCCGCTCCGATCGGCCCACTGGAAGCTATCACGCAAGTAGCGCTGGCCCGAATGCGTGGGCAATGGAGTGCTGAGTCTGCCCGGCCAGCTCTTAAGGCAATCGGCGGAGCGGAGGATCTCGAAGTGGCGACCCTCTTCGCCTTGGACGCTATCTGCAACCGAATGCTTGAGGAAAAGGACCTCAAGGTAGTGTTCGCGCTGATTGAGGATACCGACCCCAAGACTGTTATTGGTGCAGCTAGGTTCTGCTTCGCTCTTGGAGCGAGGGCGCGGGTTGCAGCAGAGCCGAGCCTCATTAAAGTCCTGCAGACGCATAAGGACAAGGCCGTCCGCTTGGAAGTCATCCGCGCTCTCGGCATGGTTGGGAATCTAGAAACGGTTGCTCGGCTTCAGGAAGTAGCAAGCCGCGGCGTTCCAGAAGAGGAGAAGCAGGCGATTGCCGAGAGCATTGCCTTAATTCGCGCGGTCGTTGAAGCCTTCAGTGCTGACTGATAGGAGTCTTGGAATCGGGTGGGGCGACGCTGCTGACGAGTCGTATGGGCAGCCCCAAACCGAGCTTTCGCGGCTCGCGAGTACGCTCGCCCCACCGACTGGCCCCTGTGAAACGGCCGTGATAGTCTTGCTTTTGCCCTCGTAACAGGAGTCAACCACCCGCTGGAATGGTTGACCAAACCACCGCTTGCCCCGCTTCAGTATTGAGGTAAGAATATGCCGTGATTTTTTTGGCTTTTGGCAAGGCCGCACGACGCGGTTTTGGTGTGAGCGCGTTGGCGCTCGTTTTGGTTGTTGCTGGTTGCGGCAAGGAGGAGATCAAGGTCTATCGGGTCGCAAAGGAAAAGCCTGGCTCGCCGGTCGCCGCAAACCCGCACGCCGCGGCTGTTACCGGCGATGACCGGCGCAGCATGCCGCCGGGCGAGTCCGCGCCCGGCAAACCCGCTTGGACTGTGCCGGCGGGTTGGGCTGAGGAACCGCTCACGCCAATGTTGCTCGCGAAGTTCTCAGTGACGGACCAGGACGCTCGCGCTTCCATTACCGTGAGCGCGTTTCCGGGTGACGTTGGTGGCCTGTTGGCCAATGTGAACCGCTGGCGTGGTCAGGTGAGTCTCCCGCCAATCAACGAGGCGGACCTGGCCCAGGCGGTCAAGCAGCTTGAGACTCAAGCTGGTGACGCGAGCTTGGTTGACCTAGTTGGCACAGATGCGAGCAAAAAAAATCGAGTGCGTTTGATCTGTGTCGTGCTGCCGCACGCGGGGCAGACTTGGTTTTTCAAGATGATGGGCGACGAACTGGTCGTGGCTCGCGAGAAGGACGCATTCCTCGAATTCGTCCAAACCGCTAAGTTTCCCGATGCGCCTTGATCGTCTCATCGCCTTCTTCACGGCGCTGAAGCTGACTGTGGTTTGCCTGGCGCTGGCGATGGTGCTGGTGTTCATCGGCACGCTGGCGCAGGTGGACATGGGCCTTTACCGGGTGCAGTCTGAGTTCTTCCGCAGTTTCTTCGTCTTTTGGAGACCGCAAGGCGCGGGTTGGAAAATCCCGGTGTTCCCCGGCGGCTATCTCATCGGCGGCGTGTTGCTTGTCAATTTGGTGGCAACACGCGCCGATCCACGTCGTTGGGCGGGCAAACGCACGAGCATCGTTGTCGGCGTGCTCGGCCTGGTCGCGTTGGGAATTGCGCGGCTTTGGCTGCACAGTCACGAGCTGGCGATCTGTGGCGCCAGTTTCGTGTTGGTTGGCTTGTTGCGCGTCGAACCCATTCACGGCGGGTTGATTCTTCTGCTGCTGGGGCAACTTGGAACGGACATGCTGTCGGTGGAAAGCCACCTGCGCCTCGGCGAAGGCCAGACCAAAGACTATTCCGAAAGCGGTCGGCGGACCGAGTTGGCGGCGGTGGACACGACTGAGCCGAACACCGACAGAGTTGTGGCCATCCCCGATTCCCTGCTGGCACGGCGCAAGATTATCAGCCACGCGGACCTGCCCTTCACGATTCATGTGAAGCGATTCCTGCACAACGCCTCCCTGAGCAACCGCCCCGAAGCCAGTTTCGAGAAGTCGCCCGCCACACAAGACGTCGGCAGTCCCGTGTGGTTCAGAGAAGAACCCAAGGTGACGAAGATGGACGTTCGCGACGTGCCCACCGCGATCATTGAGTTGCAGACGCCCCAGGGTTCGTTGGGCACGTGGCTGGTTTCCGAATTGATCCGCCAGCCGCAGTCCGTCACGTTCAACGACCGCACCTGGCAACTGGGCCTGCGCTTGCGGCGGTACTACAAACCGTTCTCGCTCCAGCTTCTCAAGTTCAGTTTTGACAAGTACCCGGGCAGTGACATTCCCAAGAACTTCTCCAGCCGCGTGCGCGTGATGCGCGCGGACACCGGCGAAGACCGCGAGGTGTTGATCAAAATGAACAACCCGTTGCGCTACGGTGGGGAAACCTTCTACCAGTCTGGCTACGACGAAAACGATCCGCGGGTGACGATCCTTCAGGTGGTACGCAACCCGGGATGGCTGACACCTTACGTCGCATGCGCTCTGGTGAGTGTGGGGTTGGTCATTCGGTTCATGTCCCATCTGATTGAATTCTTGAGCAGACGGAGGACGGCATGAAGAAATGGATTCTCAGGCTCGTCCCGTGGGCGTTGCTCGCTCTCTTCGCCGCGGAGATCGTGGCCGTCCTCGTGCCGAAACCGGACAAGGGTTTTCATTTTCAGGACCTCGGACGTCTGCCTGTGCTGCTGAACGGTCGCGTGCAGCCGTTTGATACGGTGGGCCGCAACGCGCTACTGCAAATCCGCGGCACCGCCTCCGTGCCGCTGGTGGAAAAGAAATCCTACGAATTCTGGAAGCACCCGCCAAAGCTCAAAGCCACCGAGTGGCTCATGGAAGTGATGATGAAACCGGAGGTTGCCGACACGCGGCCCATCTTCCTCATCTATCACCCGGACTTGGTGGAGGAGCTCGACTTGCGCGGCAAGGGCAAAGAGAAATCCGGCCTGTTTTATTTTTCCTTCAACGAATTGACGAACGTCATGCCGCTGATTGACCAAGAAGGCCGGCAAGTCGCCGTCATCGAGACGCCGTCGCGCACGGCCTATCAGAAACAGGTCGCCAAGCTGCACAATGCGTTGATCCTTTACCAGCGCCTCAAGTGTAGCCTGCAACCCGAGGACACAAAAGACTTCGCCAGTGACCTGCGGGAGTTTGAGAATTGCATCCTCCCGGGCGTCGCCGCGGTGAAGGCCCGCCAAGCAGGCAAGGATTTCGACCAAGCCGCCTTCGACCAATTCGCCGGTTTCCTCAGCCAATACGAACAGATGGCCCAACTCGCCTATCCGCTGATCGTTCCGCCGTCGCGTCCTGAGACTTCGCCCGAGGACTGGCGCAACGTGGGTCAAGTGCTCTTTGAAGCCGGGGTGCATGGCGTTGAAGTGCCGCCCGCGGTCCGCTGGCTGGCGCAGGCCTCCAGCGCCTGTCGCCAGGGCAACCCGCCAGAATTCAACAGGTCCCTCGACGAATATCGCGGGTGGCTGGGCGCGAACATGATGCCGGAACTGAAGAAAGGCCGCGCTGAGTTTTTCTTCAACAACCTCCAGGCGTTTCTGCACGCGATGATCATTTACATGTGCGCCTTCCTGCTGGCTTTGGGTGCTCTCCTGGCACTTGTGTTCTGGCCTGCCGGCGCGGATTGTTTGCGCCGCTCTTCCCTTTACCTCATTGTGCTGGCTTGGCTGGTGCACACCGCCGGTCTTGTCTTCCGGATGGTGTTGGAGCACCGTCCCCCGGTTACCAATCTCTACTCCTCGGCGGTATTCATCGGCTGGATGGTCATCCTGCTTGGGATCATTCTGGAATACGTTTTCCGCGTCGGCATCGCGGCAGCGGTGTCGTCACTGATCGGTTTTGTCACTCTGATCATTGCCCACAATCTCGCGCTGGGCGGTGACACGATGGAGATGATGCGCGCCGTGCTCGACACGAACTTCTGGCTGACCACGCACGTCATAACCATTACGCTGGGCTATGCGGCCACTTTTGTGGCGGGTGTTCTGGGCATCTTGTATGTCATCCTTGGGCTGTTCACGCCGTTGCTGGCAATGAAACTGAGCGCACGAGGCACGCTGAGATTGAAGCCGGCAACCGGTCCGTCTTCTCGACCCTCGACCCTCGACTCTCGACCTTTCATGGACATCGGCCAGGCGATGGCCAAAATGGTCTATGGCATCATCTGTTTCGCCACGCTGTTCAGCTTTGTCGGCACTGTGACCGGCGGCTTCTGGGCAGACGTGTCTTGGGGCCGGTTCTGGGGCTGGGATCCGAAGGAAAACGGCGCGCTCATCATTGTGATCTGGAATGCGATCATCCTGCATGCGCGGTGGGATCGAATGGTCGGCGAGCGCGGTCTGATGAACTTGGCCATCTTTGGCAACGTGGTCACTAGCTTCTCGTGGTTCGGCGTGAACATGCTGGGCGTGGGGCTGCACTCCTACGGTTTCATGGACGCTGCGTTCAAATGGCTGATGCTCTTCATCGCCAGCCAAATCGGTTTGATTGTCCTTGGAATGCTGCCGCCGGGCATGTGGAGAAGTCTCCGCGGGCGAACGAGGTTCGAGCCGCAACCGTAGCGCAGGCACCCCGCCTGTAACCACAACGCTTCTCCCCGCAGAAGACTGGAGGGAAACGCTCCGTCGTGCCCCCGAATGCTTTCGGGGCTGACCACGTAAGACGGGGCAAGGTGGCGCGGCGCCCGCCGGCGATGCGTTGGCGGAGCTGCCCCGCCAGAATCCTGTTCACCCTGGCCCGCTTTGAGGCCGCAGAATCATGTACGCGGGCTGTGAAGGCGCAATCGAACAGGCATCGGTTCCGGAACGACTCTGGAACAGGGGAAGTGGAGCGGATTTCCCTATCTGCGACGCGGCAGGGCTTCTGGCCCTGGTCTTGCTGGAATGCGAGGGCGAGCGCGGGATGTTCCGAACCGGGACACAGTGGGCTGCGGGACTTTCTGGACGTACTCAGCTCGCATTGGTGTACGCTATGAATTTGCAGATCGTCGGTCCTCCTTGGGCACTTGGGAAAATGAGTGTATTGGTGCTGTTCGTCACGTCAATCGCCGCAGCCCAGCAACCCCCATCGCCACACCGTGAGTTTCGTCCCGGAGCTTTAACCCGGATTGAGGACATTCCCGCGGGACGGTTCCGAACGCGCATCGATCGTTTGCCCGTTGCGGCGCGCCAGAGGGCGCTCGAATGGTTGCGCGGCTTCCACTTCACCGAGTTGGACCTGCAATCGCTGGAAGCCGACGCGGAAGGCGGAATCTATTACGTGGACGCCTTTTCAGTGGATCAGGCGGCGGCTGCCACTGAACCGGAGCCGGTGGTAGCGGAAGCGGCGGTGCCGGTTGATCCGTTTCCCGCCAGCCTTGCTTTTCACAGCAAGCCGGGCGCGCCCAATGTGCTCTTCCTGAATTTCTGCGGAGAAGACGTCAGCGGCACCGCGTGGAACACTTCATTGGGCCGGACCGTGATTCCCGCGTTGGCGTTCAGCACGGACAGCGATCGCTCAACATTCAGTGATGCCGAACAGGTCGCCATCAAACGCATTTGGGAGCGCGTGGCGGAAGACTATGCTCCATTCAACATTGATGTAACCACCGAGCGGCCGCCGACGTTCGGCACGCGCGTCGCCCACGCGTTAATCACCCGCAATACGGATGCGAATGGCGACCCGAACCCCTCTTCATCGGCGGGCGGCGTCGCTTACGTGAACGTGTTCGGCAAGTCCAGCTACGCCAATTATCGGCCCGCGTGGATTTACCACAATAATCTGGGCAACAACGAGGCCAACATCGCGGAAGCCACCTCGCATGAGATCGGGCATAACCTTGGTCTCAGCCATGACGGCAAGACCGATGGCACCGAATACTACAGCGGCCATGGCAGCGGCGATATTTCTTGGGGACCGATCATGGGCACCGGCTACAACCGCAACGTGAGCCAGTGGTCGAAGGGCGAATACTATCTGGCCAATAACACGCAGGATGATCTCGCCACCATCGCCGCCAAGATTCCGTATCTGACTGATGACCATGGCGGCACACCCGCCAGCGCCACGCCGCTGGTGTTCACCGGAGGCACCAACATCGCATCCACCACGCCGGAGACCGACCCGGCCAACGCCAGTCCGGCGAACAAAGGTGTTCTGGAACGCAATACCGACATGGACGTGTTTTCGTTCCAGACCGGAAGCGGACCGGTCAACTTGACGGTGAATCCTTGGATCATGCCGTCCGGAACCCGTGGCGGCAATCTGGACGTGCTTCTCGAATTGCGCGATGAAACCGGCGCCACCGTTCTGACAAACAATCCGGCCAGCCAGACCACGGCCCAAATCCAAGCGACTCTGAGCGAGGGGACATACTATTTGTATGTCCGCAACACCGGCACCGGCAATCCGACGAATTCCACTCCCACAGGTTACACCTCCTACGGAAGCATCGGGCAGTATTTCATCAGCGGGTACGTCACGGCCTTCAGCCAGTCGCCGCCGACCGTGCAACTGATTGTCACGGCCAACAACCCTGCATGGGGAACAGTCAGTCCGACCAACGGCACTTACCCGGCGGGCTCGGTGGTGGAGGTCTTGGCCACGCCGACCGCCTACTGTCAGTTTGTGATTTGGACCAACGACGCGACCGGGACAACCAATCCCATCACCTTGGTCCTCGAGACAAATGCCTTGCTGGAAGCCATGTTCGCGGAAATCCTCACCACAAATCACCCGACGCCGTACTGGTGGCTGGCTTCGTATGGATACACGAACAACTTTGAAACCGCGGTAACCAACATCGGCGCCAATGGCTTTCGCCTGTGGCAATCCTACATTGCTGGATTGAACCCGAACGACCCGGACGACCAGTTCCGGCTGTCCGTGAATCCGGGCGCCAACGGCACTGGCGACGCTTTGCGCTGGAACACCGTAACTAACCGGGTTTACACGCTCTGGTGGAGCACAAACCTCAGCAGCGGTTTTACACCCGTCCCCGGCGCCTCGAATCTGCCCTGGACAGTCAACGGTTACACGAACAGGGCCGCGCCGTCGTCGCACGCAGTGCTTTATCGTGTGGAAGTCCGGAAGCCGTAAGCCTCCATCACTGGGCGTGCTCAAATAGCGTCAACACAGGCCAGTCCACCAATGCCGTTGCAGCAGGCGGGTGGACTGTGTGTCAAGCACCCACCACATCCGGGGCGGACTTTCTTCGGACCGCGTCGAAATCGCCGCGATTGAACGCGCCCGCGTCCTGCGCCACGACCTGCTCGCCCGCTGCCAGTTGATTCATGCCGAACGACTCGGCTTGACGTTTGGACCCGACCGGACTTGCGTGCGGACCGGCAAACTCAAATACTCCGGGAGACATAAAAACCATCGCGTTCACGCTGACATCGGCCTTGATCTGCACCACCGCGCTGGCGGCGGGCGGCAAGGAGAAATTCACTGAGACATTCGCAGTGGACAAAGCGGAACTCGCGTCGGTTGGCACGAACCGGTTCTTTGTCCTCGCGCCAGGCTTTCAACTGGTGTTGGAAGGCAAGGAAAGCGGCCAGCAAACCGTGCTCACCATCACCGTGCTGAATGAGACCAAACTGGTGGACGGCGTGGAGACGCGCATCGTTGAAGAGAAGGAGACGGTCAACGGGCAACCAGTAGAAATCAGCCGCAATTACTTCGCCATCTCCAAACGCACGGGCGACGTGTTCTATTTCGGAGAAGACGTGGACATCTGCAAGAACGGAAAGGTGACGGGGCACGAAGGGGCCTGGCTGTCCGGCGTGGAGGGCGCGCGTTTCGGGCTGGCGATGCCGGGCACGCCGTTGTTGGGAGCGCGCTATTACCAGGAGGTCCTCCCCAAGGTGGCGATGGACCGCGCCGAAGTCGTGAGCCTGAGCGAAAAGTTCGAAACGCCGGCCGGGACGTTTGAGAAGTGCCTGAAAACCGAGGAAACGTCCGCACTGGAAAGTAGCCGCGGACAAAAGCTCTACGCGCCGAGCATCGGCCTGATTTGTGATGGCGACCTCAAGCTGACGAGATACGGCTGGATTGGCCATCGCGGTTTCAATGATGAGTAAAGGGCAGTCGAGCCTCGACAATTTCGCGGACGGCGGCTTCGACCGTTCCGGGAAGCATGGGGCGTGGCGCGTTCCAGAGTGGGTGAGAAAGCTTGAAGCATCGCATGGTTTGCGCGGGATTTGAGCGGAGCGCAGATTCAGAGTTTGGTCACGATGTTTATGAAGATTGTCGTAAACGGGGTTGAATACGACAGCATTGAGCAAATGCCGCCGGCGGTCCGCCGGCAGTATTTGGAGGCAGTCGGCGCGTTGTGCGATGAAGATGGCGATGGCGTGCCTGACAGCATGCAAAAGCCCGGCTCGTCCAACGTCGTGACGCACGAATCCATTATCTACAACGGTCGTGAGTATAAGAGTCGCGACGAGTTGCCGTCGGAAGTGCGGGAGTTGCTCGAGCACATGCCGGAACCCAAGCCGGGCGAAACCGAGACATGCCTCGAGGTCAAGACCACCAGAGTCTTTCCGCCCCAAGTGAACCTCTCCGCGCGTTGGCCTGAGGCTCAGGAGCGACAGTCAGAAGGCATCACCCTGAGACTGTCATGGTTTCTTGTGCTTGTGCTGGCGACGGCTGTTCTCGCCCTTCTTTTCCTCTGGCTGTCGGGAATCAAACCCGGCGACTTGTGGGGGCGGTAAGGGACATACTCTGCACATTCTTGGATTTAGGCCGCGCAGCAACGCGGTCCTGCCACAGGGTGGCAGGGCGATCCTGCCGCGCCGCCCAATCGCTGGTGAGGCTGGGACAATTACGATGTGGCGATGTGAGCCAAGCTGTAGGAGCGGGCCGGGAGCTTGAACGTCATTTTCGATCCCGGCTTGGGTGCGTCGAGTGACTGCGGCGACACAAGTTTCGGCTGGTTGAACGTGTTGGCGGCCTTCAGGTCCGTTCCCGTCAATGTTTCGCAGGCCAGCACACGGGTGGGCGTCGGGTCGCGGAACTCAAGGACCAGTTCCCGGTCCGACTCCAGATCGCGATTCAGCATCAGGACGCAGACCTGTCCGTTTTGCGGATTGATTATCGCAACCACATCCAGGTACGGCACCTCATCGTTCCGGGCGAAATCGGCCCGCAGGCCGGCTGCTTTGATCGGATACGTCTCTGATTCGACGAGCAGATCAAGGACTCTCCCGTGAGCGTATTTGAGCGCCCAGGCGTAAGGGTAATAAATGCTTTGGCGCAACATGGAGGTCTCGTTGGTCATCAGGGGCGCGATGACATTGACGATTTGGGCCAGGCAGGCGACTCGCACGCGGTCAGATTGCCGCAGCAGCGTGTTGAGGAATCCGCCGACGAGCAGGGCGTCTTCAAGGTTGTAAACCTCCTCCAGCAGGTGGGGCGCAAAAGTCTTCTTGCCATCCCGGAAGGGGCCGCTGCGTGCGCGATACCAGATGTTCCATTCGTCGAACGAGAGCCAGAGCCGTTTGGGCGACTTGAGCACGCCTTGCACGTAGTCGCACACGGCGGCGATTTCCTGAATCTGCCGCTCCATGTCCAGGTTCATCGCGAGAAAGCGGGCGGTGCTGTTGCGCGTCAATTCTTCCGTGTTGCCGTAATAATTGTGCAGGGAAATTCCATCCACCTGGTCGTAACATTCCTCGAGGACTTCCCGGTCCCACACCAGGTAGGTGGGCAGAATCGTATTGCTTGAACCGCAGGCGATGAGCTTTGTGCCGGGGTCAACCACCCGGATCTGGCGTGCAGAATCGCGCGCCTTGCGGCCATATTCACGCGCGGTCATGTGGCCCATCTGCCACGGCCCGTCCATTTCGTTGCCCAGGCACCAATACCGCACGTTGTGAGGCTGTTCGTAGCCGTGCTGCCGGCGCAATTCGCTCCATTTGGTTCCCTTTTCGAGATTGCAGTACTCGACGTAGGCAACGGCCATTTCCGGCGTGCCGGTGCCGAGGTTGAAGCCCAACAACGGTTCGGTGCCGACCAGTTTGCACCACTCGGTGAATTCGTTCGTGCCGAATTGGTTTGTCTCGATGGAGTTCCATGCCCGTTCCAGAACGGTGGGCCGCTTGTCTTTTGGCCCGACGCCGTCGAGCCAATTGTAACCGGAGACGAAATTTCCGCCCGGGTAGCGCATGATCGGCACGCCGAGTCCCTTGACCTCCGCAATGACATCTTTTCGGAATCCGCGCTCGTCGGCGAGTTTGGAACCGGGCTCGTAAACACCCGTGTACACCGCGCGACCGAGGTGTTCCAGGAACGAGCCGAAGAGCCGTCGGTCCAAATCCGAACGATAACGCGCCTGGTTGATCACCGCTCGAGCGGGGCCTCTTGTCTGTGCGTAGCCGATGCTGCTCAGCCAGGATCCTGCAGCGAGCACGGCACTCGAGGAAATGAGATGCGCCAGGAATGTGCGGCGGTTCGAAGTGTGGATCATGCTGCGATCCTAGGTAAGGAGTTGGGACGGTTCAATCCAATTTGCAGTTCAGGGCAGGCTTCAGCGGCTCGCCCCTGCACTTCGGAAATTTCTGCCGGCGATCACTCCATCGCGGCGGGCCGAGGAGACCCCTTTTCACGGCGCGGTGGGCTTTGTCGGCAAGCATCCGTGCTTTGGCGTGGCGGCTGCGACGGCGTTCTTGGCGGCGGATTCTTTCGATGCTCGCGCCCGGCAACCGCGCGAGCCGCTGTCTCCCTCCTCCCGCTGTCTTGTCTCAATCGAGCTTCAACCCTCAACTCTCAATCCTTTTCCCCGCCTCTAGAGCCTTGACGCGGTTGGGTGGAGATACTAATGGAGGGGCGTGTCCGGGAATCAAATCCTTGGCCCTGTGAGAGTATTGGCCTTGTTTGTGGTGTTGCTCACTCTGCCCGGCTGCATTGTTTACGAGCACGAGCAGCGAAGCTCGCGCGGCATCCCGTTAAGCAAGGCCATGGAGTCGTCCGCGACGGGAGATCGTGAGCCATTGCACGGTGGCGGTTCCTCGGAAACGCGCACGACCATTGGCATCGAACCCGATGTCGCTGTGGCAGCGTCGGCCAGCTCTGGCGGTGGGGACCGGGATTACAGTTTGGAGAATGGAGTGGACGTCGGCTATTCGGTTCCGTTCAGCGGCGATATCGCGGGGATCACTTGGTTCACCATCGCTGTGTTGCCCATGGAGAATGAACACAATTCCTTCGGCTGTTTCTTGGGCGGCGGCATCGTGGACCTGAAAGCCGGCAGTTTGCCCGACCGTGCGGTCAAGAACCCGTGGTCATTGCAAGCCGGGTTTACGTACCGCCGGTACCTCAGCGGCGCGCACACGTTCATCAGTCCGTATGTCACGGCCAATGTCGCGTATCAGATGCTGCGCTGGGACTATCGCAACCCGATTATTGCCGACGGCGATACGATCCGGTCGGACGGCCTGGACGGTGTAGGCGGCTATGCCGGGTTCGGCGTAGCCACCCAGCGGAAGAGTCGCTTGAGTTTCTTTGGCGAGGCAGGCTTTGGCGGGACGGCGTTCCTAAGCGAATCCTTTGAAGGCTTTGACAATGATGTTTTCCACAATTTTGGCTATTTCTCAGTCAAGGCGGGACTGAGTCTGAAATTCTGAGCCGTCGTCTGGCTTTCTGCCTCTACACGCCGTTGTGACTCGTCAGTGGTCTCGCCCCTCGCTACTCCATGCCAACAGGGCGGCGCGGTGGGCATTGTCGGCGAGTACCCGTTCTTTGGCGCGGCGGCTGCGACGGCGTTTCGTGATGGAGATTTCTCTCGCTACGTTCGGCAACCTGAGCGATGTTGTGTCGAATATGGCATTCGCCCACCTCACCTTTGCTGGAAATGGCGGGCGGCAGTCTGCCAACGTTCCCCCCATTCACGCGCCTACAACCTCTTTTTCTTCGTTTCCCCGAAGCACTCGGGTTTGCGGGCATTCAAACTCCACATCCTGAAAGTCGCCCGTATGAAGAAATCTCCCACTGTAGAAAACATTGTCGTCGATGAAGCCCACCAACGGACTTACGTCGTGATGGCGTGCCGCACATTGACCGACGGAGAACTGTTCCGCGCCATCCGCGTGGCGCTCTTGAAGCGCGGAGACAAACTGGAGCAAGGCGAACGGCTCGTAATAGACGCATCGAACGTGGCGTAGCCGGCCGGCCCGGGCCGGGCCGCGAGGTCATTCGGGTTCAATCAAGTTCCCACAGCGTTCCGTCCTCGTCGCGGTCGTCCTCCTTGATTCCCAGGAAAGATCTGGCTTCGCGAATGGCTTGTTCGTAGGTGAGCGCGTCCAGTCGCATCGTGTTTCTAGCGCCGCGGGTGTCGTCGTATTCGAGGCCGAAACTGTCGTGGTCCTGATCCAGGATGCGGGCCGTTTTCATGGCTCGACTTGAGGGGGATCAGGCTGTCCGGTCGCGAACCCGGCCAGGCGCCGGTTGCCATCGGCTACTTCTTCGCGGGTCATGCCCAGCGTCACACAATCACCAGCCGCCTCTGAGCCTTCGAAGCCCTGTGCGGCCGCGAGATGAAGCCACTTGTACGCTTCGATTCTTGATTCAGGCACGTCCCTTGGGCGCGCCTTGATCATCACGCGATAGTGCCTCATTCCGAGATTGAATTGGGCTTCGGCGGCTCCTTGCTGCGCGGCCTTTTGAATCCACATCACGGCTTTCAGATCGTCTTGCGGCACGCCTTGGCCCCGGGCATACAACACGCCCAAGTTGAACTGGGCCACAGGATGGCGTTGCTCGGCGGCCTTGAGGTAACAGGCGGCGGCCTGTTGATAGTCCGGCGACTCACCCGCGCCGTTAGCATGCTTCAGCCCGAGGCTGAATTGTGCATCGGCATCTCCGTGATCGGCCTTGGCCGGTGTGGTTTCCGGATCAGGCCTTGGCCGGTGACGGAACAGTCTTCGATACCAAGGTTTATCCACCATCAATAGAGTAGGCCGTCGGAGGCTAAACACAAGCGGTATCTTTTTTGACCGCAAACGGACCGTCTTCCGCGACCCTGCCAGACATGATGGTGAAATTACGATATGGCAAGGAACCCTCAGAGCCAGGATAACCAAGCTGGCTGAACTTGAAATCTCAGTTCCGAGGACTGTGGGCTATCCAATCCCAGCTCGGTCGGACCCGTGGTGGAAACGGACGCCCACGCGGGTCGAAGACGGACCCACCCACCCAGTCAGCTTGGGAATCCCACGCCGCGCTAATCCTGCGCTACGCCGGCGCACCGCTACTCCACTGCAACAGGGCGGCGCGAGGCTTTCTTCGCCGCGTGATGGGACTTATCGGCGAGCATACGCGCCTTGGCGCGGCGGGAACGCTTGCGTTTCTGGCGGCGGATTTTCTCAATCCGGGCGCGCTCGGCGTCCACGTAGCCTTTCCGCAGCGCTTCGATTTTGTCGAGCAGCAAACGGCGGGCGAGGAATCGGTTAAGGCCCTGCTGGCGTGTGCTCTGGCATTTCACCCGCACGCCGGTCGGGCGGTGGACCAGCATCACGCAGGTGGCGGTTTTGTTGACATTCTGGCCACCACGCCCGCTCGATCGGACAAAGATTTCTTCGATGTCCGCCTCATGCACGCCCAGCTCGGCCATGCGTTGCTGGAGTTGAACCTCCTTCTCCGGGCGGACGGGAAACGCGTTCATGGCGTCAGCGTAGCGTCTGCCCCGCGTGACGGCCACAGGAAATCCTTGACAGCGGCGCGTCTCTAGTGCATTTACCGCGCACATATGCAGCATCGGGGTCTCAAGGTGGGCGTCCTTTTCTGGTGGGCGTTGGTTCCCAGCTTCACATCATACGCGTTGACAAATGGCCTGTGCCTCACGCCGCCCATGGGCTGGAACAGTTGGAACAAGTTCAACTACAACGTCAACGAAACGCTGGTCCGGCAAATGGCCGATGCCATGGCGACCAACGGCATGAAGGATGCGGGGTATGAGTATATCAACATTGATGACTGCTGGCAGTCGCACCGGGACACGAATGGAGTGATCGTGGCTGACACGAACACGTTTCCCAGCGGGATCAAGGCGCTGGCAGACTACGTCCATTCCAAGGGGCTCAAGCTGGGCATCTACTCCGATCGGGGAACGAACACCTGCGCGCACCGCCCGGGTTCTTACGGTTACGAGGTGTTGGATGCCAGCACGTACGCGGATTGGGGCGTGGATTACCTGAAATACGACAACTGCTACGCCATTGGCGACATGCAGACGGATTACGGCGTGATGCGGGACGCACTGTTGAATTGTGGCCGGCCGATTGTTTATAGCATTTGTGCCTGGCAGTTCAGCAGTTGGATGCCTGATTACGGCAACTTGTGGCGAACGACCACCGATATATCAGACAGTTTCTCCAGCATGGTCGCCGATCTGGATCAGAACAACATGTCGGCTGCGTCCGCCGGTCCCGGCCGTTGGAACGACCCGGACATGCTGGAGGTCGGCAACGGCGGAATGACGGATGTGGAATACCGGGCTCATTTCAGCCTTTGGTGCATCGTGGCCGCGCCCCTGATCGCCGGCAACGACCTGCGGAACATGTCGCCGGCGACCAAGGACATTTTGACCAACCCGGAAGCGATAGCCGTCAATCAAGACCCGGCTGGAATGCAGGGGACTCGCGTGACCCGCGTGCCGGGCGTTGGCGGAGACCTTGAAGTGTGGAGCAAGCCGTTGGGGACCAACGGCACAACCAAGGCGGTGGCCTTGTTCAATCGTAGTGCGACAAACGCGATCGTCACGGTCTATTGGACTGACATCTCGCTCCAGGCCGGCGATGGCACCGTGCGTGATTTGTGGACGAGAACTGATCTGGGAACGTTCGTGAATGGCTATTCTGCCGATGTCGCGTCGCATGGAGTGACAATGCTGCAAATCGTGGGGACTCCCGGCGACACCAACGGGACGGCCCTGCCCCGGTTGGGCACAAACTACGTCAGCAATCTTTACTGGGTCTCGGCCACGAACGGTTGGGGGC
>Ga0299912_10001126_pt1 | contig 21682 bp, 22 predicted proteins | sample RVTome_2_FD_207667 | JGI IMG/M metagenome (GOLD analysis project Ga0299912, IMG submission 207667) | Soil microbial communities from uranium-contaminated site in the Upper Colorado River Basin, Wyoming, United States - RVT95D214 (version 2) ... | reverse complement strand
GTCCCTCTGATCGTGATCGTGTTCAACCCACCAATGGTTGGCGTGGGCTAGAGGAGGAGGTCCTCTTTGTTTGGGCTAATGTACTCGATCATGCATGCGTTGAGGTCTACCGAGTTTTCGTTCAATCGTTTGACAAGTGTCTGCAAGTCTAGGTCACGGTCGATGATCTCGCCATCACAGAACGCGACATACATATCAGGATATTTCTCAACGAGTTCGACGACGTTGTCAATGTATGCTCTAAAGCTTCTCTTGAACGCCTTGTTCTTTTCTTTTGTTACGGGGGATTTCATCACCGTTACCATACTCTCCACCGCCCACGATCATTACTGTTACCTTGTTTTGAAGCAAGCGTATTTATTCTTTTGGGGCAGGTGTTTTTGCATTCCAGTGTACTACAGGTTGTATTCTTGAAAAGGCTTATGAAAAACCTTTCTCCTTCCTAAAAAGGGGAGTTATTGGCTCTCCCTGAAGGGGTGCCTGGAGCTCCTGGCGTTCTTCACCGCCTCCCCGGCCGTGGGCCTGCCCTCCATTGCCTTCCGTATGGCGTGCCTCATGGCCTTCAGGTTGTTGATGTAGACGCGTCGGCGGCTGGAGGCCGAGGGGTGGACGAAGACGTGGGCGATCATGACGAGCTCGTCGGTGGCGGGCAGTATCCCGTCCTCCACGCTCTGGGCCACGGCCTTGGCCACGGCCTCCTGGGCCGGCCCGTAGACGAAGCTGGCGTCCCTCATGCCCCTAACGGGCACGGTGGGCACGATGATGGTGGGCGGCTTCACCGCCATGTTGGGCTCCAGTATCACCTGCAGCGCCTCACGGTCCTTGCACGGGCGGGCCAGCGCTTCCGCGTAAGCCCTGCCCACGGGGCCGTCCACCTCGCCTATGAGGAGGTCTATGTGGGCCACCTCGTTGGTGTCGGGGTCCACCAGGGCCTCGCCTGTGCGGAGCTTGAACTGGTCGATGACCTCCGGGGTCACGTCCACGCCGTAGAAGCGCCCTGTCACGGGGCCCGAGGGCAGCTTGAACTCCACGGGCCTCTTGGGGATGAGGTCCAGCTTCTCCAGCTCTACCCTTAGCTCCTCGCGGAGCTCCCAGCTCACCGTGTCGCCGAGCACTATGGGTCGCCTTGTGGGGCCCACGTCGTGGCCCATGAACTTGAGGCACACCTTGGGGCCCTGGGCCCCGGTGGCCACCATGTGGCGGGTGAACTTCTGGAGCCTGTATTGGACCTTCCGGGCCTCGTCCAGCTTCCCTGCCTTGAACTTCTTGAAGAGGTCAAGCCAGTAAGGTGCGACGATGTTGGCGGAGGCCAGTATCATGCCCTTGCAACCCACGGCTAAGGCGGCCAGCACCACCTCGTCCCAGCCCACCACGACGTCGATCTTGTCGCCCACCTTCTCCAGCACCGACATGAGGTACTTGAGGTCGCCGCTGCTGTCCTTCATGGCTCGGATCGTGCTGCACTCGTCCACCAGGTCCTCCACCACCTGCCAGGGGATGTACTGGTTGGTGGCCACCGGTATGTTGTAGAGGACCAGCGGTATGTCCACGGCGCCGGCTATGCTCACGTAGTGGTCGAAGATGCCCTTCCCGCCCTTGGGCTTCATGTAGTAGGGGTTGACTATGATGGCGGCGTCGGCGCCCACGTCCAGCGCGTGCTTGGTGGCGTCTATGACCAGCTTGGTGGCCGTGTCCCCCGTGCCGGCTATCACCGGCACCCTGCCGTTCACCTGGTCCACGCAGACCTCTATGACGCGGGCCCTCTCCGCCTGGGTCATGAGGCTGAACTCGCCCGTGGTGCCGCAGGGCACTATGCCCGTGATGCCCTGCCCTATGAGCCAGTCCACGAGCTCCCGGAACGCGGGCTCGTTGAACTCCTCGTCCTTGTCGAAGGGCGTGACCACCGCGGGCAACACGCCCTCAAGCTTAAAACCTGTCATATGGTTTGAAGATGAGTATCCATTTCTATAAGACTACCGAAGGGCACCACCGGAATAACGGCACCGAGCATATGTTATATGGCTGCGCGCAGTTAGGGTTTTGATAAGATTGGTTAAGGTCGATATACCCCACCACTGCTGGTACGAGGACAAGCCCCTCACCCTCACCTTCCCCGACGAATGGAAGGTCCACAGGTGCAGGGTGGCCAGCGAGGACGCCAAGCCCATGACCGAGAAGCAGATAAGGGCAGCCGTGCTGAAGCCCCTAGGCCAGAAGCCGCTCCAGGAGCTGGCCGAGAAGGCCGAGGAGGCCGTCGTAATCTTCGACGACATGACGCGCCCCACCAGGACGTGGCAGTACACGCCAGCCATCCTGGAGACCCTGCACAAGGCCGGGATGCCCAAGGACAACGTGCGCTTCATAATAGCGGCGGGCACCCACGGCACCTTCGGGCGCAGGGACTTTGCGAAGAAGCTGGGCGAGGAAACCGTATCCGAGTACCAGGTCTACAACCACAACCCCTACGAGATGCTGGACTACCTGGGGGACACCGGGTACGGGTGCCCCGTCTGGGTGAACAGCGAGGTCATGAGCTGCGACCTGAAGATCGGGGTCGGCACCGTCCTCTTCCACAGGCTCACCGGGATGAGTGGCGGAGGCAAGCTCATCAGTCCCGGCGTTGCAGGCGTCGAGACCATCAGGTTCAACCACGGCGAGGTGGGGGGCTTCGGCCCCGGCAGGACGCCGGACCCCTCCACGGGCTACATGGCCAACGACAAGAACAGGATGAGGCTGGACGCCGAGGACGCGGCCAGGATGGCGGGCCTCGACTACAAGATCGACACAGTGCTGGGCCTCGACAGGAACCCCCTGAAGCTCTACGCCGGCGACTTCGTTGAGACCCAGCGCCGCGCCGCCAAGGACGCCGTGAAGCTCCACGCCACCGAGAGCCCCGAGTCGGACATCGTCGTCGTGGGCAGCTACATGAGGGAGAACGAGCCCTACCTGGGGCTCTGGCCGGGCCTCAGTACCGTCAAGGAGGGGGGCACCATGGTCCTGGTGAACGACTGCCCGGACGGCGACATCAACCACTGGCTGTTCAACAGGCACGGCAAGACCATCGGCGCCAGCCTGTGGAGCCCCAAGCCGCAGACCCTCAAGAAGGCGGCCAGGATGATCATCTACGGCGAGTACCCCCTCAGGAGCTTCATGATGAGGTACGAGCCCGAGCAGGTCACCTGGATCAGGCGGTGGGACGAGGTCATCGAGGAGCTGAGGAACCACCACAAGGCCGGCTCGAAGGTGGCCGTCATACCTGACGGCACCAGCTGCATACCCGAGAACGCCCTGGTGAAGTAATTGAAGGCAATCCAGATAGACGACAGGGACAACGTCGCCACCGTCACCGGCGACACCATGAAGGGCGAGGCCGTGGAGGTGCTGTCTCCGGACGGCAAGATGATCCTCAAGGCCAAGCCCCTGGACGACATAGCCTTCGGCCACAAGCTGAGCCTCAGGAGGATCAGGAAGGGCGAGGAGATCATCAAGTACGGCGAGGTGATAGGCGTAGCCTCTAGGGCCATACCCGCCGGCGAGTGGGTTCACATCCACAACGTGGACAGCGCCAGGCTCAAGACCTCCGGCGAGGAGGTCAGGGGGGTGACCGTTTGACCGAGTTCCTCGGCTACGAGAGGCCAGACGGCTCAGTGGGCGTCAGGAACCACCTCCTGGTCATCGCGCCCATAGACTGCAGCTACGAGCCAGCCAGGAAAATCGCGGACCAGGTACCCGGCGCCGTGGCCATCACCCAGACCCACGGGTGCGGCGCCGACTCCATTCTGGTCCACAACCTAGTGGGCACCGCGCTGAACCCCAACGTCGCCGGAGTCCTCATCGTGGGCCTGGGCTGCGAGACGCTCACCGGCGAGATGCTCATGGAGCAAATCGAGCCAAGCGGAAAACCCGTCCACAACATCACCATCCAGGAGCTGGGCGGCACCCTCAGGACCCACGAGGCCGGCGTCAGGCTCCTCCAGGAGATGGCGCAGGACGCTGCGAATCTGAGGCGTGAGCCCTTCCCCGTGAGCAAGCTGACCCTGGCCGTGGAATGCGGGGGCAGCGACGCCACCAGCGGTCTGGCCGCTAATCCAGCAGTCGGTGTCGCAGCCGACACGCTCATCGATGAGGGAGGCGCCGTTATCTTCGGGGAGACCCAGGAGATGAGCGGCACACAGCACCTCCTGGCGCGCCGAGCCGTCAACGACAGGGTAGCTAAGGACGTGTACACCATCATCGAGGCCCAGGAGGCCAGGCTCAAGGCCATGGGCGTGGACAGCCGCTGGATGAGCAAGGGCAACATAGACGGCGGCCTCACAACCATCGAGGAGAAGAGCCTGGGCGCCGTCCGCAAGGGAGGCACCAAGCCCGTCCAGGGCGTCCTCTTCAACGACTGGGACAGGTTCGGCAGGCCATCCGGGCCGGGCCTCTACATAATGGACGGCACCGGGTGGGATGTGCCCAGCGTCACCCACATGGTGGCCGCCGGGGCCCAGGTCGTCTGCTTCACCACCGGAGCCGGCAGCACCACCGGCCACGCCATCGCCCCCGTCATCAAGGTCACGGGCAACCCCCAGACATACGCCAGGATGACCGACAACATGGACGTCAACGCTGGAACCATACTGGATGGCTCGGAGAGCCTCAACAGCGTCGGCCGCAGGATATTCCAGATGATCGTGGACACGGCCAACGGGAGGCTCACAAAGGCTGAAGCCCTTGGTTATCACGACTACATAGTGTTCAGGAGAAGCAGGGAGGCCGAGCACCTCCTGGGACACTGCTGATCCATAAAATACCTTTTCTTACCTTTCTGAGCTCATGGTTAAGAAAATATCCATCTCCCTATCCGAGGAGCTGGACCAGACCCTGACCTCCCTATCCGAGGAGAACAACATATCGAAGAACAAGCTTATAGAGAACTATCTATGGAGAACTCCAGGTCATCCAGAAGCTGAGGCAGGATATGACTCACTGCAACCTATGCGGAAAGGAGCTTGGACGCGGCGACGTGAAGGTCAGTACCCCTAGGTATGGTGTCATCTGTATAGGCTGCTGGATAGAGAAACAGGGCGAATCGGTGGAAGAATCGCCTATTATGAGCATTAGGAGAAAGTAGTATCCTACATCTCTTTGAGTACTACGTCGTCGTACTCCTTCTCAAGCAGGTACTTGTGGCGCAGCTCCTCCTTCGCGAAGTTGTTCATGAACTCGCTCAGCTCTGTGCCCTTGAACCTGCGGGCTACCTGCACGTAGAAGTCGTGGGTCGCCTTTTCTCTCTGAGCCGAGAACACAAGGATGGCCGGGTAGTCGGCCATGGGGTCTAGGGGCACCTTAATCAGTTGGTCGGTGATCTTCAGGTCCGGTATGTGCTCCCTCAGGGTCCTCATCTTCAGGTTCTTGGGGTCCTTCAGGCCGTTGAGGAAGTACTCGCGGTGCCTCTTCTCGTCGGCGGCCAGCTCCGTGAGCATCTTCTTGGCCCCCGGGTACGTGGTCTTCTTCGCCGTCTCCGTGTAGAGGGTGTAGCTCTCCAGCTCCATCTCGGCTCCGATCTTCAAGACCTCCTCGATGGTCCAGTCCTTGATCTCCATAAGCATCAGGATCGTCACAGGTCCGCCGAATATAAGGGTTAACCGGTAAAACGTATAAGCCGCCGCGGGTGTGTGAAGCTGTATGAAGCCCACCGGCAGCGTCAACGTGGAGATCATAGCCACGGGCGACGAGCTCCTCTACGGCAGGATACTTGACACCAACAGCCACTGGATCGCCCAGCGCGTCGGCGAGCTGGGCGCCAGGCTCCGGCGCGTCACCATGATCGGGGACGAGCCCGAGATAATCGCCTCCGCCCTACACGACGCGCTGAAGCGGGACGCCCACTTCATCCTGTTCACGGGCGGCCTGGGGCCCAGCGAGGACGACCTCACGGTGGACAGCATAGGGGCGGCCCTGGGCCGGGGGACGGTCATAGACGCCATGGGCGCCCGGAAGATCAGGGAGGTCTACGAGAGGCGTGGCATCACGGACGAGGCCGCGTTCAAGCGCGGCGAGCGCATGGCCCGCGTCCTGGAGGGGAGCGAGCCCCTGCAGAACCCGGTGGGTTTCGCCGTGGGCATGTGCGTCGAGTGGGCGGGAAAGCGCATCTGCACGTTCCCCGGGGTCCCCGCCGAGATGAAGGGCATGTTCGACGCCCACGTGGCACCCATGATCAAGGGACGCTCCACAAGCGTGTTCACGGCCCGCACATACAACGTGAGCATGGTGTGGAAGGACTTCTTCCCCCTCTACACACAGATGCAGAAGGACTACCCCGACGTCTACATCAAGAACGCTGCGACGCCCCCCGTGGAGGGCGAGGACCGCAGCAAGGTCCACACCATAAAGGTGGACCTCGTCCTGGAGGGTAAGACCCACGAGGAGGCCGAGGCCAAGATGGACGCCCTGATCGGCGACTATGTCAGGCGCATCGAGGCGGCGGGCGGAGGCCGCATGGACCTCACCAGCCCAGGATAGCCCCAGTTTTTTAACCCTAGAAGATAGACATGAGGTTAGGTTTGAAGGACTTTGTGGAGACTACTTGACCTGGGCTCTGTGTCCGGGTACACGATGACCAACATGTACGAGGCCGTCGGCAGGGCGGTGAGCGAGGGGCGGTCCCCAAACACCGTGATCCTGGACCACCCCGAGGCACCCTTCGTGAACATAGGGTACCACCAGCTGATGGACAAGGAGATCAACGTCGGCTACGCCAGGGAGAAGGGGTTCAGCCTCGTCAGGCGGACCATAGGCGGCGGAGCCATACTGGACGGCCCCTGGGAGCAGGACTACTTCGCGGTAGTCAGGAGGGGCGACCCTGATTGCCCTGCGACAATCCCCGAGTTCTACGGCAAGTACCTCAGGCCGCCCATGTACGCCCTGAGGAGGCTCGGCCTGGAGCCTTCCATACGGCCCCCCAACGACATCCTGGTGGGAGGCAGAAAGATCAGCGGCAACGGCGCCATCACCATAGACAAGGCCAACGTGCTGGCCGGCGACCTCCTGCTGGAGAGCCCCACGTCCCTCATGTCCGAGATCATCCGGGCACCCAGCGAGAAGTTCAGGGACAAGCTGGCCAAGTCCATGTCCGAGTGGGTGACCTCGATAAGCGCCGAGGCCGGGGATGCAGACAGAGGCGAGGTGAAGAGGCTCATCGTCGAGGGCTACAGGGAGGAGCTGGGGATAACGCTTGAGCCGGGGAAGCTGACCGCCGGGGAGAAGGCGACGCTGAAGAGGCTCATCGAGGCCAGGAGCACAGAGGAGTGGATATTCAGCAAGGACAACGACCTGCTCATGAAGACGGGCGGGGGCGCCCGCGGAGCCAAGGTTAGGGGCGGCGTCACGGTCTCGGAGGCCGTCCACAAGGCCGGGAAGCTGGTGCGGGTGGTCCTCGTCTCAGAGGAGGACAGGGTCGCCAGCGTGAGCATCTCGGGCGACTTCTTCACCCAGCCCTACACTGGGGCTGTGGAGGAGCTGGAGAGGCACCTAGCTGGGGCCAGGTTAACTGAGGAGGACCTGGCCCAGCGCGTGAAGGAGGCCTTCGAGAGGACGGGGATGATGGTGTTCGGCGCCTCTCAGGAGGACTTCGTGAAGACCATACTGAAGGCCAGGTTCGAGTCCGGTTGAAGCTACTCCTTCACCACGGGGACCCCTAGGTCTTCGAACTCCTTGTCTCCCTTGAAGTAGGACTCCAGTACGCCGGGCAGCTCGGCCACCGTGAGACTCACCTGCCTCCAGGTGTCCCTGTCGCGTATGGTGAGCGTGTCCCTGTCCCTGGTGTCGTAGTCCACGGCCACGACCAGGGGGACTCCCACCTCATCTGCGCGGGCGTACCTTCGGCCTATGCTGCCGCCCTCGTCGTAGATCACCCAGAAGCCCCTCCTGAGGAGTAGGTCGCGCACCTGCTGGGCCTTCTCGGGGAGCCCATCCCTGGTCACCAGGGGGAACACCGCGACCTGATACGGGGCCAGCCTCCTGTCCAGGTGGAATATGTTTCGCTTCTCCTTATCCCTGCGCTCGTAGCTGGCCTCCAACGCGACGTATGTGAGCCTGTCCAGGCCGTAGCTGGGCTCCACCACGTGGGGCACGAACCTGGTGCCGTCCTCCCTGAGGACGGTCATGTCCAGGCCCGATGCCTTCATGTGGTTGCTGAGGTCGAAGTCGGTCCTGTAGGCGCAGCCGCTGATCTCCGTCCAGCCCCAGGTCTCCAGCTTCACCTCGTGGTCGAAGGTCTGTGCGCTGTAGTGGGCGCGCTCCTCTGGGAGGTGGGCCCTGAACCTCTGCTTCTCCGGGGGGACGCCGAGGACGTCCATGAAGGCCTGGCCGACGCCCATGAAGTAGCCCTGCCACTCGGTGAGTATGAGGCCCTGTTTCACGGCGTCGCCTATGGTTATGATTAAAGGTTCTTTGACTCCTTCAGCCTCCATCTTCTCCGTGTAGAGCCTTATGACCGAGTTCTCTACATGCCTAAGCCAGGGGCAGCCTGGGCTCTGGGGGTCGAAGAACAGCTCCAGCTCCATGATGGTGAACTCCCTGACCCGTAGCATGCCCTGCCGTGGGCTGATCTCGTTGCGGGCCACCTTGCCTGTCTGAGCCAGGGCGAAGGGCAGCTTCTCCCGGGCGTGGCTGAAGCCCCACCTGAAGTTCATGAACATGGCCTGGGCCGTCTCGGGCCTGAGGTAGCCCGTCTCGCCGCCCGTGGCGCCTATCTCGGTCTTGAACATGGTGAGTATGAGGGTCGGCTCCTTGAGTTCGCCTCCGCACTCGGGGCACCTGATCCTATGCTCGACCATTAGTCGCTTGATGGCGTCTCCGCCCATGGCCTCCACGTTCTCCAAGCCCGTCTTGTCCTGGATGAGGTGGTCGGCCCTGAAGCCTTTGCCGCACTTGGTGCACTGGGCCGTGTACTCCTTGAAGTTGTCTAGGTGTCCGCTGGCCCTGAATACGCGCTCGGGGTTGATGAGGGGGTCATCGATCTCCAGGAACCCCTGCTTCCTGACGAAGAAGTCCTTCCATGCGGCCTCGATGTTACGCTTTAGCTTGGTGCCCAGGTCGCCGTATGTGACGAACCCGCTCATGCCGCCGTATATGTCGAAGCTGGGCCAGTAGAAGCCGCGCCGCTTGGCGATCTCGGTTATGGTGTCGTAGAGTGTCTGCTGGGGCAACCTTATCAGAGCGATGAAGGGGGCTACGCCTTATAAAAAGGTGGGGCTACTCCACTACGGGCCTGAACTTGTAGCCGTACTGGATGATGCCCGAGGGCCCGTCCTCCCTCACCTTGCGGAACACGGCCTCGACGCGCATCCCAGCCCTCACCTCGGCGGGGTCCACGTCCACCACCTGGCTTAGGAGACGCATGCCGTCGTCCAGCTCGATGAGCGCCACAACGTAGGGCGCGTACCTCTCGTAGCCTAGGGGTGGGCTCCTGATGACCGTCCATGTGACCACCTCACCTGCCTCGCTGAGCTTGTAGTCCTCGAACCCGGCGTTCCCGCAGGTGCAGACGGGCTTCGCCGGGAAGTACCTTGCTCCGCACGCCTTACAAATCCTGCCCATGAGCCTGTACCGGGGAACCTCGTTCCTCCAGTAGCGCGGGACACTCATTTACCGAACCTCCTCAGTATGTTGACGGCTGAGACCGAGGCCACGCCCCCCATGCTCTGGGCCAGGCCCACCTCGGCTCCGGGCACCTGGTGGTCACCCGCGGCCCCCCTCAGCTGCAGCGTCACCTCGGCCACCTGGTAGAGGCCGGTTGCGCCCAGGGGGTGGCCCCTGGCCTTGAGGCCGCCGAAGGTGTTCACCGGAATCTTTCCGTCCTTGTCCGTGGCGTTGCCCGCCACCAGCTTGGCCGCCTCGCCCTGCTTGGCCAGCCCCAGGGCCTCCAGGCTGAGGACGCCGTCGATGGTGAAGTCGTCGTGGACCTCTGCCAGGTCCACGTCGCCCGGCTTCACCTTAGCCATCCTGTACGCCTTCTCGGCTGCCCTCTTCACGGCGTCGAAGACCAGCGGGTCGTTCCTCGTCGTTAAGCTGCAGCAGTCCGTCGCCACGGCTGAGCCGGCCACCTCGACGCCGGACTCGCCTGCGGGGACCAGCACCAAGGCCGCGGCGCCGTCTCCCACGCCGCTGCACTCCATCGTGTGTATGGGGTCCGCCTCCATGGGGCTGTCCATGGCGCGGTCGATGCTCATCCTGAAGGGGTACTGGGCGTGTTTGCAGCCCACAGAGTGGTCGTGGCCCTTCACGGCCATCATCCCCACCTCGGCCGGCTCAGCATAAAGGTCAAGGTAGAGCCTGTGGAGCATGGCGCTTAGCCCCGCCTGGGTGACCCCCGTGTAGGCCGTGTACTCCTGCTCCTCGGACATGACCATGGCCGTGGTCGCCACCTCGGGCAGCACGTCGCTCATCTTCTCCACGCCGCCCACCAGCACGCAGTCGCTGTAGCCCGACGCGACGGCCTTGACGGCCTCGTGGAAGGCGACGCCTCCGCTGGCCGTGCCCGCCTCGACCCTTACAGCCGGCAGGCCGGGCTTGCCCAGAGAGTCGGCCACCAGGGCCCCCAGGTTGATCTGGTCCTGCATGAGGGAGCCGCTCATGTTGGACACGTAGACGCTGTCTACCTCGGTGCCCCCAGCGTCCCGGACGGCCTTCAGCGCTGCCTCCGCGAAGAGGTCTTGCAGGCTCCTGTCCCAGTACTCCTTGATGGGTATGAATCCGACTCCCGCTACTGCAACTCGTCTCACTGTATTATCTGCCCCCTGTGCCGCAGGTACGTGGCGTAGTCCACGTTCTTCTTCCGGTCGATGTAGCTCCCCAGCTTGGGCCCGCCCCTCTTATCCTTCAGGGCTTCTTGGGTCGTGAATATGAAGGCGTCGCTGCCGCCCCCCGACCCGTAGCTCACCATGAATATACGCTCCTCGGGCTCGGCCACGTCCAGTGTGGCAGCGAGCCCCATGGGGCTGCTTCCCGCGTAGGTGTTACCCACCTTGCCGACGACGAGGCCCGGGTTGATCTGGTCTATGCTGAACCCCAGGCTCCTCGCCACGGTTATGGGGAACTTGGTGTTGGGTTGGTGGAACACCGCGTACTTGAAGTCCTCGGGTTTGTACCCCGTCTCCTGGAGGAGCCCCTTGGTGGCCCCCGTTATGTGCTTGAAGTAGGCGGGTTCGCCCGTGAACCTGTTCCCGTGCCTGGGGTACATCTCCTTTGGGCGCCTCCAGAAGTCGGGGGTGTCCGTCACGTAGCTGTAGCTGGCCTCCACGTAGGCAACCGTCTCGGCGCTCCTCTCCGCGAAGATGAAGGCGGCGCCGCCGCAGGCCGCCGTGTACTCTAGGGCGTCGGCGGGCCGCCCCTGGGCCGTGTCGGCCCCTATAGCCATGGCGTACCTCTGCATGCCGCTGCCCACCAGGCCGATGCAGGTCTGCATGGCCTCTGTGCCCGCCTTGCACGCGAACTCGTAGTCGGCCGTGGACACGCTGGGCGTGGCCCCTATGGCCTCGGCCACGATGGTGCCGCTTGGCTTCACGGCGTAGGGCTTGCTCTCGGTGCCCACGTAGACGGCTCCGATCTGGTAGGGGTCGATTCCTGCCCGCTTCACTGCCTGCTTGGCGCACTCCACGGAGATTGTGACCGTGTCCTCGTCCAGGGCCACCACGCTCTTCTCCTCCACGGGTGCCCCCGAGGTGCCCCACATCCTGTTGATCTCGGCCGCGTTCAAACGGTACATGGGCACGTAGGCGCCGTAGCCCACTATGCCGACCTGTCTCAGAGTCCTCAATGCTACCACTGCGAATATTAGTGAACATCATGCGGGCTGGATATTTAAAAACCTCGACATGGATCGTAGGGCGGTTCGACAGAAAACGTTAACCCAGGTACACGTCCCTGATGGCCTTCAGCGACTTGAACGTCGCCCTGAGGCTGTAGGGGGCCTCGAACCGGTGTGCGCACGCCGTCCAGTCGTCTCCTACAACTTCTATCTCCTCTAAGCCCATTGGTCCGGTGCCCTGCCTTGCGGCCTCGGCTATGTGGGGCACCTTGGAGGGGTCGTAGCCCATGAGTCGGCTGCACACCGAGTCCACGGCCACCACGTTCCTGCCAGCCGCCACTAGGTTCATGCAAACCGGGTTGCCCACGATGGGCCCGTTGCCCTCCATGCAGGTGAGGCCGTCCACGACGACGAGGTCACACCTAATGGTTTTAGCCAGGTACGGGAGGATGGCGTCCAGCTTCTTGTGGTATCTGCTCTTCTGGGCCTGCTGGATCACGCCGAACAGGTTCTTGACGCCCAGGGTGAGCAGGGTGTGGGCGCATGTTTTCATCTTTGGCAGGTTGACCAGGTACTCGGCGTCCAGCACAGCGCGGGGCATCCTCAGAGCGACGCCATCTACCTGATGCTCCTCGTAGTCTCCGTGGCTGAGGTTCATGAAGGGGACGCCCCAATCGTCCAGGAGGTCCATGAGGCCGGAGCCCTGGACCCTGCTCTCCGCTGTGCCCGCTATGTTGTCGGACTCGACGACGGTGACTTCGCAGCCCTGCTCCTTGACGATGTCGATGGCGGCCTTGATGACTCTGAAGTCGGTGAGCACCATGCCGTCGGGGTTCTTGGCGTTGCACACGTTAGGTTTTATAAGCACATGCTCGTCGCCTTCCAGCCCCGTGCCGCCCAGCAGCTCAACGCTTCTGCGCACCGCGGCCTCTATGTCCACACTGGACCTGACCACCGACACTCTTTCCATGTTCACCGGCTCCTCGGGGTTTCCTTGAGCAGCCCTGAGACCCTCTCCATTATCCCCAGCATGGCCGCCTCGTCCCCAACGGTTATCAGAGGCTCCTCTGTGCCCGCGATGAGTCCTGCGAAGTGCCTGTACTGGCTCTGGAAGCTGGGGTGCTTGAACCTGAACAGGTCCAGGTACCAGTCCAGGCCCCTCTCCTTGATGGTCTCCCTGCGGCCGCCCCTCTCCACAGTCACCGTGTAGGGGCCCACCATGAGGTCCGTCTTAAGGCTCCCCTCAGCGCCCTCCACCTCCACCCTGAACCTGGGCACCAGTCTTGTCCAGCTGAGGCTGCACTCGATCTCTGCGCCCCCCTCGACATCAAGGGTGGCCTTGATGTTGTCGCAGACCTTGTACTGTCTGCACCACCAGGAAAGGTCGCGGACGTCACTGACGCGGCCCGCTAACGGCGTGGAGACGCTGAGCACGTGTGGGAACACGTCCTCAACGAGCCCGTTCTCTTGGTGTGTCCTGAAGTCGGTCTGGCTCCTGTATATCCTGAGGTTGTTCTCGAAGTAGACGCGCACCCTCTGGACCTGGCCCACGGCTCCGCCCTTCACCAGCTCAGCCATCCTCAGGACGCTGGGCGTGAAAGCGTAGTTGTGGGCCGGGAGAACATGGAGGCCGGTCCCCCGCTGCGCCTCACCTATCCTGTTGCAGCCCTCCACCGTCTGGGCCAGAGGCTTCTCGCAGAGCACATGCTTTCCGTGGCTCAGGGCGTCCAGCACCATGCCCTCGTGGAACTTGGGTGGGGTGTTGATGGCGACGGCGTCCACGTCTGGGTCCTCTAGGAGCCCCATGTAGTCTGTGTAAGCTTTAGCAGAGGCGCAGCTGCCCTGAACGTCCCTTATCCGCTCCTCACTCACATCGGAGACCGCGGTCACCGTCACGCCCTCCACCTCCTCGATGGCGTTAAGGTGGAACATGGTGGTGACCCGGCCGCAGCCGATGATGCCGAGACGGAGCATACTACCTTTGACCCCGCGTCCACGTATTTAGGTTCCGATGAACGGCTACTCCAGGAACCTGGCGAACAGCATCCCGGCGAGGCCGGTGGGCTGCTGCATGTTCTTGGGCTTGGGCGGGTTGGGGATGTTGCAGAAGTGCTTCCAGTAGAGGTACTTGCCTATGGTGACCTCCAGTTTGAAGGTCTTGTGGAGGAACACGTCCACTGTGCCCATCCACCGGCGTCCCAGGAAGCTGCCCGCGAAGCCCATGCCCAGCAGGTATATGCATATGGATAATACGATGTTGAAACCTAGCTGAAGAGAGGGATCCATATTAAATCACTAGCGATACAGGTAGGCTGCGAAATAAAAGCTTATCGCTAGCGTAACGGCTGGGTGAGGAGATCACCCAGCGCCTCCCTGTAACCGTACTGGACGCTCACCGCACCGCAGATCACAAGCTCGATCCAGTAAGTAGCGAGACGCGTCAGCAGGCTTATCGCCGCGGCCACGCTCAGGGGGACCCCCACGACCGTGAGGGCCCCCGTGAGCCCCGCGTCCACGATGCCTAGGCCGCTGGGGATCACAACGTTCAGCTGCTGGATGAACTCGATGACCCCGTAGATGAGTATGACCACCCAGATGCTGATGTGCACCCCGAGGCTGAGCGCCACCAGGTAGGTCGTGACGGCCCCGGAGCTCCAGTGGAGCCCAACCATGAGGACGCTCACCAGGTTCTCCAGAGGCCTGCGCCTCAGAGCCCCCACGGCCCAGTCCATCTCGTCCACGAGGGCGCTGAAGCCGCCCAGCCCCAGGTCTGGGCTGTAGACTCTGTCCAGCAGCCTGCTCCTCACCCAGCCCGGGCTACCGCTGTAGAGCCTGGTCAGGAGCCTCGGCGTGAGGAGCGCCCCGAAGATGAGGGTGTTCACTACGGCGTAGGCGACCACGAACCAGACGAGCACAGGCTGGACGGGTATCTGGCCGCCCCCCAGCACCGTGACTATGAAGGCGGCCACGAGTATCAGGGCGCTGAAGCCGACGTAGTAGTAGACCTTGCTGACCATAACCGAGCTGACGGCTTTCCCCACGTTGCTCCCGTCCTCGTCCTTCACCAGGTAAGCCCTTATGATCTCGAACCCGGAGGGGATGGGCAGTATGAAGACGACGAAGAGGCCCACGAATGTCACCTGAACCGTCCTCCAGAGGCTCACCCTCACGTCCATGGCTCTGAGCAGCATGTGCCACGACCCGGCCAGGAACGCGAGGCCGACCCAGTCCACGAGGACCGCCCACATGTACAGCAACGGGTTGAACCTGCCCGCCTCCGCAAGCACGCTGAACGGGTTCGTGTAAGCCAGGTATGCGACGAAGATCAGTACACCTACCGCCGTGAGAAGCCTGCCCCAGCGCCGTCTACTCAAACCGGGCTCCAAACTACGATGCCGGCGCCAACCATAAATAGGTACTGAGGCCGGGCACGGGCTTTATCTGAGTGAAGACCGCCTCATCTGTGGCGAGGACGGTTGAAGGGGGTCATCATACGGGAGCTGAACTCGGCTGACCTGGAAGCCGTGTACATGATAGAGGTGGAGTCCTACCCGGCCCCCTGGACCCGCAACTTCTTCCGCCTGATGGCCCACACGGCCCCGGAGCTGTTCCTGGTCGCCCAGGCGGGCGACGAGGTCATAGGCTACACCGTGGGCGAGGTGGACACGAGGGCCAACGGCCGGCGGCTGGGCCACATAATGAACATCGCCGTCACCGAGAGCCACAGGAACCAAGGAGTGGGCTCGGCGCTTCTGGACGAACTGGAGGGCAGGTTCGTGGAGAGGGGGGCCGTGGCGGCGTACCTGGAGGTCCGTGAGAGCAACCTGACGGCTAAGAAGCTCTACGAGGACAGAGGCTACAAGTTCCTCAGGAAGGCGGCGGGCTACTACGGGGACGAGGACGGCTACGTGATGACCAAGGCCTTGAAGCAGATGAATATGTGAGTATTGGTCCTGATTTATAATCTACAATTCATAAAAAGACTCCATAGCAAGTATATGGGATTGAAACAAGATGCAGCGTACATTCTACAAGAAAACAGCGTTACTGCTCCTAGCGGTGGCAGCCTTATCGTTGATGCCCGTGTACGGCCTGGACTACACGCCGGCCACACTCACCATGGACGTCTTCCCCGACGGGAGCGTAGCCGTGGAGTACAGGGTCGAGCCTGACCCCACGCTGGTTAAGGTGAACGTGACGCTGCCGGGCTCAGACTACGTGGACCTGCTGGTCACGGACTCCACCGGCCTGATACTGGACTGGTCAATGGCCCCGGACGGGATAGAGGTGGACACGCTGGGCTCAGACGAGGTGACAATATCCTACTCGACCCAGTCCTTGACGAACAAGACGGGCTCCATGTGGTCCCTCACCGTGAACGCCACCGTCAACCCCATACTGACTCTACCGACCGGCGCCGTCCTGGTCGGGCTGACGCCCACCCCCAACGACATATTCATCGTGAATAACAGGGTAGCCATAACAATGCCTGCGGGCGCGTCCCGCGTATCGTACCTGCTCGGCACAACGGGGACCAGGGAGCACGCTCTAGTGCTGCTGATTGACGCCGAGAAGGCCGTGAACGAGGCAAAGCTCCAGGGATTCATTGTGGGCGACGCGGAGGCGGCGCTGACGCAGGCGAGGGACGCATACGACGCAGGCCAGTACAGCCAGTCGGAGCAGCTTTCAACCCAGGCGTCAAGGCTCGCCCGGGACGCGGCGGCCTTAGCGGGTCAGGCGATGACGGCCATCCATGACGCCGAGTCCCTGCTTCATAGTAAGACCGGGCTGATCAGCCAGGAAACGCTCAACACGGCCTCCGACCTCATAGACACGGCCTCCGAGGACTACGAGGCGGGCGACTACACATCGGCCATCAGCGGCGCCGGAGAAGCCTACACCATGCTGGACGAGGCTGAGCCCAAAGACAGCGGCACCACGGTGATGATCGCGGGGGCCGCCCTGGTCGTCCTCGCCGCGGCGGGGTACATCTTCCTCCGCAGAAGAGGGAGCCCCCAGCTTCCGCCGAGGCCGGATGAGCCTGCGGCGAACGTTGACCTCGACGCTGTCTTCAAGGCGAGGCCCAACCTAAGGACAGACGACAAAGCCATGCTGCGGTTCATACAGGAGAGGGGAGGAGTCTTCGCCACCGAGGCCAGAGACCATTTCAACATCCCCAAGTCCAGCGCCTGGAGGATGATCAAGAGGCTGGAGGAAGAGGGGCTCCTCAGGGTGACCACAGTGGGCCGCGAGACGTACCTGCAGCTCAGGGAGCCGGAGGGATCGCCATGAAACCAGGGTTCCAGCGGGTTCCTCCGGGTTCTTATTATTATATGAAGCTCAGTGGCTCCACAGTGATGAAGATGAACAGGAAGATAATCTCTCTAATCGTGATGACCCTTCTGGCCACGTCGGCCACGGGCCTGGATCTCATCCCAGTCCAGGCCAAGGGACCGCGGGACCAGTCGGCCGAGACCATGCTTGGTCTTCTTGAGCAGAGTAACGCCGAGGTAACCGCCCTCTTCGACTCGATTACGGCGGCGGGCGGGCAGGTGCCCGAGAACGCCCAGGAGCAGCTCCAGGAAGCTATACAGCTCCAGGCAGAGGCGCAGGCCCACTACGACGCAGGAGAGTACGAGGAGTGTATAGAGAAGGCAACGGACGCCCTCAACGTTTACGGTAAGGCCGCGTCTAAGGCCAACGAGGCTGAGGACGAGGAGGACGAGGGCACCGAGGATAATGAGACCGAGAAGAACTTGGGCCTCTTCACAGCCGTTGATAGGGCGCGTGCGTATCTGGAGAAGCTACGCAGCATAGCCACGGACTTGGAGAGCCAGGGCATCGACGTGACCGAGGCCAAGAGCCTCCTGGACCAGGCCGAGGCGGTCCTCAACAGCGCTGAGGACGCTCTCAACCAGGGAGACTTCGAGGCGGCCGAAGGGCTGCTTGAGGAAGCTAGGTCTCTCATGGGCCAGGCCACAGGCGACCTACGGAGCCTGAGTGAGCCCAAGAAGAAGGAGAAGATAGAGCACTTCGTAAACCAGACGATGATCAGGGTCCGGCAGCTGGAGGTTAAGATGCTGAGGATACTGAGCAAGTACGGCGTCTCGGAGGAGGACACCCAGGCGCTCACCGCGGAGTTCCAGGCCATGATAGCCGCCCTAGAGGGCGTAGACGTTGACAGGGACGACCTGGACGATGTCGTCGACCAGTTGAAGGGCCTTGTGAAGGAGTCCCACGAGTTCGGCAAAGGCCACGACGAGGTGGAAGACGAGACCATCAAGAGGCTCAAAGACGTCAGCAATCTGGAGGCGAAGCTCAACAGGTACCGGGAGAGGCTCCGCGAACTGGAGCAGCTGGGCTACGGCACTGGCAACATGACGGGAATCTACACTGAGGCCGAGGGGCTGCTCTCCGAGGCTATGGTCAAGCTCGAGGCGGGCGACCGCGAAGCAACCGAGGACCTCATCGACCAGATTGACGAGATGCTTGACGACATCGATGACATGATCGACGACGCAGAGGAAGAGGTCGAGGCGGACGACGATGACAAAAAGCCGGGTCACAGCTACGAGGAGCAGTTGGCTGATGCCCAGGAAAAGGTGGACAACTACGCCGAGAAGATAGAGAGGCTAAAGTCCAAGGGCGAGAACACTACCAGCCTGGAAGCGAAGCTGGAGGAGATCAGGCAGGCCCTAGAGGAAGCCACGAGTGTCGAGGACCTTGAAGAGGTCGAGTCCATGCTGGATGAGCTTAACGACCAAGTAGACGGCCTCGACGACGACCACGGCAAAGGCTCAGAGGACGACGAAGACGACGACGAAGAGCCAGAAGAGGAGCCCGAGGGCGAAGGCGAGGGAAGCAGCCCAGGTTAACCACCCAACCAGTTTTTTCATTCCCAACACTTTTCCGCGTTTTATCCCCCAAACGTTACCCTTGTATACTGGCTGCATTTGTTCATAGGTAACGGTGAGACGCGTTGGGCGAGATACGTGTGGCCCTCGCCGGGGTGGGCAACTGCTGCTCGGCCCTGGTCCAGGGCGTAGAATACTACAGAGGTAACGACAAGCTCGGTCTGCTCCACTCCACGCTGGGCGGGTACGGTGTAGGGGACATCAGGTTCGTGGCGGCCTTCGACGTAGACCAGAATAAGGTGGGCCTTGACCTGTCTGAGGCGATATTCGTGGAGCCCAACAAGGCGCCGAGGTTCATGGGCGTGGGGCGCGCAGGCGTTAAGGTCCAGATGGGGCACGCCCCTGACCACGTGGAGGATAACTCCATGAGCCGCATAGAGATGGCTAAGGGCAAACCCGTGGACATAGCCAAGGCGCTGAGGGACGCCGAGGCGGAGGTTCTCGTGAACATCATCTCGGGTGGCTCAGATAAAGGTAGTAGACTCTACGCCGAGGAGGCCCTGAAGGCCGGTTGCGGGTTCCTCAACGCGACCCCGTCGGGCATCGTCAACGACCTGAGCCTCTCAGCGTCCTACAGGAGGGCCGGGCTGCCCTTGGCGGGGGACGACCTGATGAGCCAGATGGGGGCCACGGCCGTCCATATGGGGCTCCTGGAGTTCCTGCACAGCCGGGGCGTCCACGTGGAGGAGAGCTACCAGCTGGACGTGGGCGGCGGCTCGGAGAGCATAAACACCTTGGAGAAGAGCCGCGACTCCAAGAGGCTCATCAAGACTGAGGCCGTGAAGAGCAGCGTCCCCTACGACTTCCCCTTGGTCTCCGGGTCCGCCGACTTTGTGGACTTCCTTGTGAACGGCAGGGACAGCTTCTTCTGGATCAAAGGAACTTACTTCGGGGGCGCGGGTTTCACCATGGACGTGAAGTTGAGTACTGAGGACGCCCCCAACGCTGGGGCTGTACTCGTCGACTCGATAAGGGGTCTGAAGATCGCGATGGATAAGGGCGTAGGCGGCCCCGTGGAGCCTGTGTGCGCCTACGGGTTCAAGAGGCCGCCGAAGCGGTACAAGATAGCTGAGGCGTACCGCCTGTTCAGGGAGTTCGCCGAGGGTTAGCATTGAACCTAGTCTTCGTGCTCGGCACCGCGGGCTGCGGCAAGTCCACATTCACCGCCAAGTTCACCAGGTTCCTGGAGTACAACAGGGAGGACGTTATGGCCGTCAACCTGGACCCTGGCAGCATCATTCTGCCCTACGCGGCCAACGTTGACGTACGCGAATACATCAAGGTGGAGGAGCTCATGGAGGAGTACGGGCTGGGCCCCAACGGGGGGCTGATGCTGGCCCACGACATGATGGCGGGCATAGTCCAGCAGCTGACCAACGACATTGAGGACTTCACCCCGGACATCTGCATCGTGGACACGCCGGGCCAGATGGAGCTTTTCGCTTTCCGCGACATAGGTGCACAGATAGCCAAGGAGCTCACGGACGCGGAGAAGGGCGTCATATACCTCTTCGACGGAGTCTTCTGCAGGGACCCCCTGAACTACGTTATGAACATGTTCCTGGCGTCCGCCATCAACACCAGGTTCCTGCTTCCCCAGTTCCAGGTCATCAGCAAGACCGACCTTCTGGAGCCGCATGAGCTGGAGGAGATCATGGGCTGGGCCGAGGACCCGTACCTCCTGGAGGAGTCCATAGACACAAGGCTCACGGGGCTGAACAGGATGATCAGCCAGGACATGATCGAGGTCATAGAGCGCCTGGGGGTCGAGTTCTCGCCCCTACCCGTCAGCAGCACCACCAACGAGGGCTTCAATGAGCTCTACGCTGACCTCATGAGGGTCTTCACCGACGGAGGCAAGTTCACGCCCTAGCCGGAGGCCAGGGTCTCACACAGGACGTTGAACGCGGCCTCCCTCCACTCGTCATCGTAGCTCTTCACGTACACTATCCCCCGGTCCCCCTGCACCTGCCCGCTCCTGAAGTCCACGCTGTTGTCGCTCATCGCCTTGTAGATTTCTGTTATGTCCTCGAACATGACGTCCGACACCACAAGGGGTACGTGATCGTAGCCGTTCTCGTCCAGGATGGCGCGCCTCGTCTTCCCGTACCTGTAGATGTCGTGGCCCAGCCTGAGGTTGATGGGGTGGTGCTCCCAGAAGACGCGCTTCAGCGGGAAGAAGTCGAAGTGGTTGCTCCCCACCCTGTACTCGTGGTGGACCTTGCTGGGAGGTATCCCCAGGTGCTTCAGGTACCTGTAGCACTGCACCTCCTGGTAGCTGTTAAAAAACCTGTCATCGTAGACGTACCCGTTTCCAATGGGCTCAGCCTTCAACAACTCGGGTTCCTCGACGAGAAAACGGGGGACACTGGGTTCGGTGGAGGGTTGTCGTTGGGAGAAGAAAGGAAGCCGTAACATGTCCCCGTGTTCTCTCGAAGTAACTGATGCCTGTACTAGTAGTTAATACTTGCCTGTATGGGTTCAACGGAGAAAAATATGATCGAAACCGTATCGCTGCTGGCACATACATTGGTCTCAACATTTAGAGACATTCTATCTGTGTCTCGACAAAGTGAACACCTCTGCTGTAGACGGGGTCCTGCGCCATGCATTAGGCGTCGCCCGTGCGCATGAGCCTCTTCTCGAAATCATTAAAAACGTGGCCCACCCACTCATGTTTGAATCAATTTGACTCTGTACCTTACACAGGAAGATGTCCAGAAGGTACTGGACATGAAGAGCACCCTGGAGGCCGTGGAGAGCGCCTTCAGGGAGATGGGCAACGACAAGATAGAGATGCCCCCAAGGGTGTACCTCCACTTCGAGAAGGGCGTACTCATCGCCATGCCCGCCTACATGCCGGGCCTGAACGCGGCGGGCACCAAGATCGTGACGGTCCACCCGGGCAACAAGAAGGACTACGGGCTGCCCGCCGTCATCGCCAGGATCATCCTCAACAGCCCGGAGACCGGGG
>Ga0299912_10001125_pt1 | contig 21683 bp, 16 predicted proteins | sample RVTome_2_FD_207667 | JGI IMG/M metagenome (GOLD analysis project Ga0299912, IMG submission 207667) | Soil microbial communities from uranium-contaminated site in the Upper Colorado River Basin, Wyoming, United States - RVT95D214 (version 2) ... | reverse complement strand
CAGCAGGTTGATGCCGATCAACGCGTCAAACTTGCCTTTCCTCAGGTCGCGCAGGATGTTGACCCTCTCCAATGTTTCGATGTCCGAGTGGAGATAGCGGACCCGGAGGCCGAGCTCGTGGTAGTGCCGGGTCAACTCTTCGGCCATCCTCTTGGTCAGGGTTGTCACCAGCGTCCGTTCGTTTCTTTCCGCCCGCCGCTTGATCTCAGCCATCAAGTCATCCACCTGGCCTTTGACCGGACGGATTTCGACCTCAGGATCGGTCAGGCCGGTCGGCCGGATGACCTGTTCGATGACCTTGCGTCTGGACTCGCGGATCTCGTATTCGCCGGGCGTCGCCGAGACATAGAGAGTCTGGCCCGTCCGGGCACCGAATTCCTTGAAATTGAGGGGCCGGTTGTCGAGCGCCGAGGGCAGCCGGAAGCCGTGTTCGACGAGCGTCAGCTTGCGGGAGCGGTCCCCGTTATACATGCCGCCGACCTGAGGAACGGTCACGTGCGACTCATCGATGATGGTCAGGAAATCGCGGGGGAAATAGTCAAGGAGCGTGTAAGGGGGCTCTCCCGGCCGGCGCTGACTCAAATACAGCGAATAGTTCTCGATTCCGGGGCAGTAGCCGAACTCGCGCAGCATCTCGAGGTCATAGAGGGTGCGCTCTTCGACCCGTTCGGCCTCGACGGCTTTTCCCTGTCTCCGGAAGAACTCGACTCTTTCGGCCAGCTCCTTCTCGATGCCGGCGATTGAGGCGTTGAGGACGTCGGAGGGCGTGGAGAAGAACGTCCGGGGATGGATGACGATCTCATCGAATGTCTCGACCGTCCGGCCGAGCAGCGGGTCGAAGGAGGAGATGCCCGCCACTCCCTCTTCCGCCAGCTCGATGCGATAGGCCAAGTCCTCATAGGAAGGGAAGACGTCGATGACGTCCCCCCGCAGCCGGAACGTCCCTCTCTTGAAATCGTCTTCCTGCCGCTCGTACTGCATCCCCACCAGGGACTCGACAATCTTTTTCCGGGATATGGCCTTTCCTTTGGCCAATCGAAAGCTCATCGAGTAGTATGTCTCCGGCGCGCCGATCCCGTAGATGCAGGAGACCGAGGCGACGATGATGACGTCGCGCCGCTGGAAAAGAGAATTCGTGGCGCAGAGACGCATTCGGTCGATCTCGTCGTTGATGGTCGCCTCCTTGGCGATGTAGGTGTTGGAGGCCGGGATGTAGGCTTCCGGCTGGTAGTAATCGTAATAGCTGACGAAATACTCGACGGCGTTTCGCGGAAAGAACCGCCGGAATTCCTGGTAGAGCTGGGCGGCCAGGGTTTTGTTGTGAGAAATGACCAGCACGGGTCTCTGCAGGCGGGCGATGACATTGGCCATGGTGAATGTCTTCCCCGAGCCCGTGACACCCATCAGGACCTGGTGGAGGTTTCCGGCTCCCAAGCTTTCGGAAAGAGCGTCAATGGCCTTGACCTGATCCCCCCTGGGCGTGAATTCCGAATGGAGCTCGAACTTTTTCATCAGCCTCATTATATCAATTTTTTGAAGGACACATAGAAAGGGGAGGGGGGAGAAGATCGTTCGACGGAGCTACGGCCTGGCCAGGATCTTGACGCTCCCCTTGAACTGGGCCCCGTCCTCGATGGAGATGACAGCGGCCGACAGGTCGCCTCGCATCCGGCCCGTTCTCTCGATGATGACTTTTCCCGAGGCTGTGATGTTCCCGACGACGTTCCCTTTGATTCGGACGTTCTTCGCCCGGACCTCGGCCTCGACCCGGCCCCCTTCGTCGACCAACAGATCATTCTCGGGGAGCTCGATTTTTCCGCGGACCTGGCCCCTGATGATGAGGTCTTCCCGGCATCTGATTTCTCCCTGGACGACGGTCGTCGGGCTGAGTTGGGATACCCCGTCCGGATGCTCCGACGAGGAAAGCTTTCTATCTGGAACTGTCATGGTCTCACCTTTAAGATATCGATGCGGCCCGATTATAGAATCGACCCGTTTCATTGTCAATCCAGCGAGAGTCATCTACAATAGAAAAGGTGGCTGTCGGGAAAGCATCCATCTGGTGAGGGATGATTGCCGCCGCGGCGAATTTCCAATAAAGGAGTCCGCAGATGAAGACGATAAAATTCACAGCGTGCCGAATCTTCCTTTCTCTTTTGTGTTTCGGTCCGCTGTCCCCGGCCGCCCAACAACAGGATGGACTCAAGGTTCTCCAGGCTGAAAGCCGGTTCACTATCGACGGAGACCTGGCGGATTGGGCATCGATAGCCGAGATTCCCATCCAATTCACGGTTGAAGGCAAGGTCCTGCCGGCGTCTGGAGACCTGACCGTCATAGCCCGGTTCAGCTTTGATTCCGAATATTTTTATACGGCGCTCCAAGTTGTCGACGACCGGATCGAGTTCCCGGATATGGGCCGCCGGGAGGGCGACGGGTTTTATCTGGCCTTCGTCAGCCCTGGAGCGTCTGCCGCGAGCGACGGCTCCGTGATCTTCGGGTTCTCCCGGTTCGGGGATGAATCCATCGCCATCATCGACAGGCCGGGAGAAGAGGGGTTGTCGCCGGCCAGAGACGTTCAGCTTCAGATCAGATTGAATGAACGCCAGTTTTCGGTTTTCTATGAACTGGCGATCCCGTGGAAATACATCCCCTATTTCCGTCCCTTCTTCCGGCAGAATATAGGGATCAACCTCTCTTATGATGACTTGGACGCCGGACTGAAAGAGGTCGTCCAGCTCGTCCCCGACCCTGAGTATAGGCCCGAGAGTCGCGCTCCGAAAAAAGGCCTGACCGCCGAGTTCGTGCCGGGCTTGCCGCGGGCCCTGGAATTTCAATCGTCCCTGAATGCTAACCATTTCTATCCAGAAGATGAGCGGAGGCTTAACCTGGCTGTCCATTCGCCGGAGCCTCAATCCGGCTGGAAGGCAAAGATGTTCCTGACGACTCCTCTGGGCAACGTCGAATCCCAAGAGCCTCTGTCGTTCAGCCAGGGGATGAACCTCCTGACTTTCCCTGTTGAACTGGAGAAAACTGCGACCGGAGTCTATGACCTCAGCCTGGGGGTGATCGATGACAAGGGTGCTCTCCGCTATACCGATGATAAGCGGTTCTTCCTTCTGGACAGACAGGAATTTGATGTCTATGGGGCCAAAATAGCCGAAATCAAGAAGGGTGAGCCGTTCGCCAAGGACATAGTCTTCCGTGAAAGCCTTGCCACTCTAGAGGTCCGCCTGCAGTGGGTACAGGATTTCATGGAAAAATCACCGCCCTTCGCTGACTTGGAGCGCGTGGAGCAGTGGATTCTGGATATCAAAGACCTGTTCAAGCTGGCCGAAGAGGCCAAACCGGCCCTTTTCCCAAGCGGCAGGATTGCACGACTTGGCTATCGCTCAGAAGCCGACGGATCCCTGCAATCTTACTCCGTCCTCGTCCCGGAGTGGTACGATCAGAAAACTCCGCTGCCTCTCCTGGTCACACTGCCCGGAGGAGCGGCCGACGAACGGCGGGCGATGTTCGCTCTGGCTTCGAGCTACTTTGGACCCAAAGTCCGGAAAAGAGCTGGGGATTTCTTCCTGCTGGCGCCCGAGGTCAATGACCCTTCCGGATGGTATACGGGAAGTTCCGCCCAGAGGGTGATCGAGACGATTGAACACCTGGCCAAGCTTTACAGCGTCAACACCAAGAGCATCATCCTGGACGGTTTCGGGAGAGGAGGCTATGGGGCTCTGCGGCTGGCGCTCCAGAATCCTGGAAGCTTCAGGGGCGTCGTCGTCCGCTCCGGGATTCTCGTCCCACCCGAACACTCCGGAGCGGAAAACATCATGGATATGCTCGACCGGGCGAAAAATCTGAATATCCTGATCGTCCATGGGGACCGGGACAAAGCCGCCCCGGTCGATGAGGTCCGGCGGGCGGTGGCGCGACTCCAGGAACTAAAGGCCGGTGTCCGCTATATCGAGGTGAAAGGCGCCGGCTCGGATAATTATGAGAAGTGGGACGATATTTTCAGCTGGCTGCGGGATACGCTGGGTGACTCGACCGTGGAATTGAGACCACCCAAGAAGGAGCGGGATAAGGAGCCGGAAAAGAAGAGAGACTGAAACCGATTTTGCGGTCCGACGCCGGTTTCTTGACAATCCCGTCTTGGGGAAATAGCATGGGAAACCGAGAGCGCCGAGATGTTCAAAGCGATCTTCAAGAAAAGGGCCGAGGCGGTCTCGGCGCCTAGCTGCACCGGCCAAGGGGTCTCGTTTGATCTCCAGTTTCTGGAGGAGGTCTATCATCAACTCCTGGGACGGGGAGTGGACGAAACGGGCAAGACCCATTACCTGAACTATCTCAAAGAAGGCCATTCGCGCCTGTCGGTCATCCTGGGTATCGTCCGGTCGGAAGAATTCGTCAACAAGGTCATCCGGGAGAACATGCCCATCCTGTCCGTAAGAGAGGAACGGCCGGACCGCTATCGCCTGACCCATGACATCCATGGACAGGAGGCCTGGATTTTTCAGGCGGAGAGACGCGAAGACTTCGACTGGCTGGAGCGGAAGGTCGTCGAGAACGGGTTCTATGAAATGCCCGGAGTCTGGAGCTATCTCATCTCGGAGGACAAGCGGCTCCATGCCGAGCTCATCTCGCTCTTTAAACCTCGGACGGTCCTGGACTTCGGCTGCGCCAACGGGCCGGTCATGAAATGCCTCAGCGACCTGGGAATCCCCAGCGAGGGTGTTGATATCAGCCGGCTGGCCTTGGCCAAGGCCTTCCCCGAAGTGCGGAACAACATTCATCTCGGCGACCTCCTGGCCCTAGATCTGCGAACGCGCTTCGATTTCGTCCTGGGGCTGGATGTATTCGAACACCTGAACCCCAACAAGCTCGGGCTCTATATCGCCAAGATCAACAGCCTGATGGCGGAGGGAGGGTTTCTATTCGGCAACATCCCGGCCTTCGGGGACGACAAGATTTTTGGGACGATATTCGAAGTCTATCTCAAAGAATGGGAGCCGGATATCCGGGAGGGGAGCCTTTTTTCGATCGTCCACACGGACGCTTCCGGCTATCCGGTCAACGGGCATATCATCGGCGCAGGATCAAACTGGTGGGTCGGGCAGTTCGAGCGGCACGGCCTGCGCCGGGAAGTCGAGGTGGAAAAAGCCCTTCACAAAAAATACGACGGGGCCATGACCAGGATCCACGTGGCCAGGAAGTCCTTCTTTGTCTTTTCGAAGGCCGTTAAAACCGATGCCAGGGAGGCCCTTCTGAAACGACTGGGGAGCTGACAAGTGGCATGGCCGCCAGGACAATCTGCCTGGGCCGAAAGAAAGGACGCAACATAGCGATGGACGATTCGACGATCTCTGAGGAAATCTTTGAGCAGTTATCTGACCCCCGGGCGCCTCTGATCGCGACACCGCCCCCTGGGCCGAAGTCCCAAGAATACCTCGAATATCAGCGGCGGCATGAGAGCTCGGCAGTATCTTATCCCCGGGGTCTCCCTATGGCCATGCGCCGTGGCCGGGGGGCCACCGTGGAGGACGTCGACGGCAACGTCTATATCGACTTTTTCGGCGGCGCTGGAGTGCTCAACGTCGGTCACGGCAACCCGGAGGTCCTGGAAGCCGCCCGCCTCCAGATGGCCGATTTAACGCATACTCTGGACATTCCTAGCCAGGCTCGGCGAGCCCTGGTTGAAATCCTGCGGAGCGTTCTCCCCGCCGAGCTGAGCCGCCTTTTCTTCGGCGGCCCGACGGGGTCCGACGCAGTTGAGATCGCAGTCAAGCTGGCCAAGTACAACACCCGGCGGATCCCGCTCATCGCCTTTGAGGGTTCCTACCATGGCATGACGACGGGAGCCCTGTCGCTGACGAGCGGCGAGGCGTACCGGGCCGATTTCCTGCCGCTTCTCCCGGAAGTCCATTTCCTGCCGTACGCCTACTGCTATCGGTGCGCGTTCAACAAATCGCCGGAAAGCTGCGACCTCTTCTGCGCCGCCTATCTCGACCACAAGCTCGGGGACCCCCATTCCGGGATCTCGAAACCGGCGGCCGTCATCGTCGAGGCGGTCCAGGGCGAGGGCGGGACCATTGTCCCTCCCGATGGCTACCTCTCCGCCCTTCGCCGGATCTGCGACAGGTACGGCGTCCTTCTCATTGTCGATGAAATCCAGGCCGGGTTCTGCCGGACCGGCAGAATGTTCGCTTTCGAGCACTCCGGGGCCCTCCCCGATATTATCACCATGAGCAAGGCCCTGGGCGGCCTGGGCTTCCCCATCTCCGGCATCGCTTACAGGGAAAATCTCAACACTCTACCTCCGGGCAAGCATATTGGGACGTTCCGGGGGAACATGGTGGCCTATGCGGCGGGCGCCGCCTCCATACGCTTCATGGTGGATTACGGTCTGGCCGGCCGTGCTGAACAACTCGGACGGACGATGCTGAAAATACTCAAGGGCGTGGAAAGGGATTCCCCGATCGTTGGCGAGGCCCGGGGCAAAGGACTGATGTTCGGAATAGAAATCGTCAAGGACAAGGGGAGTCGCGAGCCGGCTCCGGAGCTCGCAGCCAAGCTCCGGACGGCCTGTCACAGGCACGGCCTGCTGATGGAGGTCGGCGGCCACTACTCCAACGTCGCCCGCTTCCTGCCGCCGCTTGTTCTGACGGAAAGGCTGGCCCGCAAAGGGCTCGAGATATTTGCCGAGGCGGTGCGGGCCATCGAAAAATCGGTGTGACGGCGATTGGGGCACGGAGGGGATGAGGCCGAGGGCGCGAAGGATTCTGATCCAAGCAGGGACTGTCGTCACGCAATGCGGCGATCAGGGGCGCCAGGGTCTGTAGGGGATAACGGCGGGCGCGGTTTTCCCGGCGGTGCGGAAGATCGGGAAGATGCCGCCCGTCTCGGGCACGAGCTCGTACTTCCAGTAGCGGATGAGGCCGAACTCCGATTGCGGTTCGAGTAGACACGGAACGAGGTTCGCCGCCGGTTGCACGCATGTTACGAAGAAATCGCCCTTCCGGACGGGGACCCTCAGGGCTTTGACCTCGACGTTGAGCTCTTCCGGAGCCAGGTAATCGAGCTTGGCCGGGACGATCCCGGTCACCTCGTAGACCTCCGCATCGACTAGGCCGTCGTTGACCAACATCCCGACCTCGACGCCTAGGGCAAGCAACGTCTCGACGATATCCAGCCGGTCGCCGCACAGGATGTATCCCGAGGGACGCCGGACGGACAGTGTCGGTTCGACGTTGGGGAACCAGTGCTTGACCACCTCGTCGACGACCTTGACGTCGGAGGGCCGAGGATAGGGCGCGATGTCGTCTGCCGTAAGGATATCTCCCGCCTTCTTGTCCATCTTGAGGATGCCCCGGATGGGCGATGGCGCTCTCTCGAACTTCTTCAAGAGAAGCTGCGGCTGGCCGGGGTCGCGGGCGAACTTCATCCTCAAGTGCACGAGGTCTTTTTCCGCCGAGGCCTTGGCCCTTTCGAGCAGGCGGGCCCGGTCGTCGCGGACCATCTTCAGGACTTCCGGGCCATGCCCGGCCACCGATTCGAGGAAGGCCCGGAGGCCGCTGTACTGCCAGCGCGTCCTGTCGAGCAAGGTTTCCAGGTCGTGGCGGGAGGCGCCCTCCTGGATGAAGGACAGCGTCTCGAAGATGCCCAAGCTGTTCCGGCCGTCGTTGAGATCGGTCGTCGAGAAACGCTTCATCTCCTCGCGCGGGCCGGCCGGGCCGGTTTCGTAAGCCGCGCCCGACGAGGTGTCAACACCCAGGTCCTCGCTGACCAGGTATTCATGGAAGGTGAAGCTTTTTTCTTCCAGGCTCTTTTTGATTTCGGCCAGGATGACCCGCCGGGAAAAGTCCTGGAGGTCGGCCGAGATGTTGATGTTGGAAACGCAGCCGATCGAAACGCGGTAGTAATCATCGCCCTTCTCGTGGACGTCGATGGTCACCTCGGGCATCCAGGTCCGGAAGACCCGGTGGATGGCCCGCACGCCCGCGGACTCGAGCTTGATATGGTCGCGGTTCATGTCCAGGTCGAGCTCATCCCGCCGGATGTTCATGAAGTTGCCGTAGGGGTTCGTCTGGGGCATGACCAGGACGTTGACCTGCCCGAGGAGCGGCCGGAGGTCGCCCAGGGCCAGGTCCCGGAGGAGCCACAAGGCCGCTTCTTTGGCCGACTGCTCGCTGCCGTGCTGGGCGGCCGTAACGAGGACGGTGGGTTTGGTCCGGTCGAGGGTATCGGGCGTCGCGGCGGATCTGTCGCTGAGAACGGCCAGGAAGATGTCTTTGGCACCGTACTCGTCTGTGGGAAGCGACCGGCCGATGACCATGACGGCGAGCTCGGGCGACCGGGCGTCCAAGGCGCTGAGGAAAGCGGCGATGGTGTCGTTCTGAGTGTACCTGAGGTAAGCCGCTTCCTCGGCCGGCGGCGGAAGAAGAGACTGTTCTTCAAAAAGGGAGGGTCCCCCATTGAGGGATGGGACGCAGATCATAGCTAAGATGACGGAGATCCCTAATATGACGGACTTTGACTTCATGGTTCCTCCTTGCCTTTGTCGGGAATAAGTTGTGTTTGTTTTTTAATTTCCTTGATCAGAAATTCCGTGAGACGATCAAGATAAACCTCGCCTTTGTCCGCAGAGGCCTTCCGCGGATCACCAATGACACCGTTTTTTGTGAGGACATGTATACCCTGCTCGCGCATGGTTTTGAGCTCTTTTTCGCCTGTCAAGCCAACATAGCCGGGGGCAAGCCTATCCTTAATGACCAGATTTCCTTCCAGGGCCATCATCAGAGACGTCTCGCTTTCACCGGCATGTGATCCAGCTTCATTCACCGTGATCCCGAATTCGGCAGATGCCTCAGTCAAGCTACCAACAAGTCCAGTTATATCTGTCACTCCGATGATCTCGATCCCCTGATGTGCCTTTTGCGCTTCCTTAACGGTCGCTTGGACAGTTGGAAAATTCCCGCCGTGCAACGGGATGAAGATAATTCTATTGAAGCCACTGCTTATTAAGCTGTCTATATAATCAAGGATAATCATCTTTAAGGTCTCCTCTCTCAGCGAGATGGTGCCTGGAAAGGCGAGGTGGTGTTTTGAGCAGCCAACTGAGATTGTCCGCGCTTGGAGGGTGTGACCCAGTTTTATAGCAACGCGATGAGCCGCTTCATCCCCAATTCGCGTATCCGTCATGGTTGGAAGATGGGGGCCGTGCTGTTCCGTGGAACCAACAGAGACAACTACGCTCAAGTATCCTTGTTCTATCGCAGATTTGACGTCCGGCCATGTCATTTCAGCCATGCGTATGTTTTTTACGGCTTCGGCTGCTTTGGATTGAATTCCCCCGCTGTTGGAGATATTCGACTGTGACCTGAGCGCTCCGCTCGTGCCCAAATAAAGGGTGATAATGCTGGCCCAGCACAGAAACCGTCCAAGCGTATGAGATGATTCTGTTTTCATTCTATTTCCCTCTCTTCTTTTATTTGTTTTAGAAGAATTTCGTTTTTTGCTGGACTGTTGGAATGATCGTTCGTCCGCCAACTTTGCCTCATTCCATCATCGGGGATAATAAAAAACAAGGGGTGCGGATGTCAACTTGAGCAATAAATGGCGGAAGATCGGCTAGTGGTGCGTATCACAAATAACTTGATTTTAGAAGAATCCATAAAGACGCGCCACCGCGGGGGAGTTTGAGGGGGACGGCGTCGTTCCCCTCAGGGGGTCAGCTGAGAGGAACGAAGCGCCGAGGGGGGAGCTTGACTCCCCCCTGGAAGTGTCCCGTCTCTGCGGAGGACTTCGGAAAGAGATTTACGAGACGGGACGCTAGGAAGATCCGAGAGTCGTCGATCTTCGGGACCTTATGGATAAATGCAGGTTTTTTCTTTCCCTATTGAATCGACCCCTCATTTGTAGTATATGTGAAACAATCACCGCAGGGAGACAATATGTCTAAAGCGAGAGGGAAAGAATTTTGCTTTTATCGGAAAGGCACAATTCTATCCCCTTATCTATAAAACAAAAAAAGGAGGGGACTATGAAAAGCAAAGTTTCGATCTTTCTAATGGTGTGTCTTATCGTTTGCCTCTGTGTTATTGCATCCCTAGCAAGCAAGGAAGGTAAGCCTGCTTTTGCGCGTCTGACCATTACCCAGTCGAAGATCGAAAGTGTAGATGAAATGGTGAAGGTCTATAGGGATAGTGTTGTCCCTGCGGCAAAATCACAGAAGGGCTTTCTTGGGATCATGCTGTTAACTAATCGAGAAACTGGCAAAGGTATTTCCATCGCCCTTTGGGAAAGTGAAGAAGACGCCATTGCCAATGAGAAGACCGGTTATTATCAAGAGCAAGTCAACAAGTTCAAGGCCTATTTCACAGCACCGCCCGTTCGTGAAGGATACGAGGTCAGTATCAAAGAGTAGGTGAATCCATTTCGATTTCTTGAGTGAAGCATGTTGTGGGGGAGGAGTCTAAGGAAAAAACTGTACATCTGGAGTTTCCGATGTTGTTTTTAGATCGCTAGTGCTTTTATTTGTCGCTGTCAAGATTGGCTCGACCACCTTGACGTTGGAGGTCCTGGGATAGGGCGCGATGTCGTCTGCCGTCATGTTAAGCCTTTTATTTTCTGAAATTTGTCTTTTCCCGTTAGTGCTTGTCATTTTCTAGTATTTCCCGAAATGACTCATTAGGTTGCATCATTATTGAAAACAACTTGGCACTATTTTGGCACAGGTTTGAATTAATCGTTGTTCTATGATCTCCTTTAAAATGGGCCAGAAGAAGCCGTACTTTTTCTCGAACGCAACACGGTGGACCTTTGCGCTGTTCTGACAATTTCGATATAATGCCTCCCAAAATACAATGTGCTTCTCTGAGCACTGAATAAGCCGGGAAAAATTAAGATCGTCCTGATCAAAGCCGGAGCGGTGAAATCCGTCCATCCCCTTGTCGTACAGCCTTTAGGCATAATGTACCTGGCGGCGGTCGCCCGGGAAGCCGGTCACAATGTTCATTTGATCGACGCGAAGTCGGAGGGATTATCGAGTGAATCCGCCATCGCTCTGGCCGAAGGATTCAAGCCGGATCTTGTGGGAATCAGCGGATTTGCCAATGAATGGAAATCCTTTGAGCAGATGGGCCGCTTATCTAAACAAAAAATGCCGGAGGTGACTCTCGTCGGCGGAGGGCCCTACGCCACGTCATTTCCCGGGGAAATTTTGCAAAGGGCCCCCTTCGACTATCTGGTGCTCGGCGAAGGGGAGAGGACGTTCTTGGATCTCCTCGAATCCCTGTCAAAGGACGGCTCCCCCCACAAGGTCTGTGGCCTTGCTTATCGGGAAAATGGAGGCATTGCCTATTCTCCGGCCCAACAGTTGATCGAAGACCTGGATGTCCTCCCAATTCCAGCCTACGATCTGCTGGATATGGATCTCTACACGAAACATATCACGGGGAGTCCGATAGGCCGACGGCGCAATATGACGGTCATGACGGCACGAGGATGCCCCTACCGCTGCATTTACTGCCACAACATTTTCGGAAAAAGATTCCGGGCCAAGAGCGTCGATAAGGTCATCGAGGAATGGAGTCTCCTGGCCAGGACGTACAAGATCCGGCATTTCGAGATCTGTGATGATATATTCAACTTCGATAGAGACCGGTTGATGGCCATCTGCGACCGTGTCGTCAAGGAGAACCTGGACATCAGACTTTCCTTTCCCACGGGACTGCGAGGCGACCGGATGGACGGTGAAATGATAGCCGCTCTAAAAAGGGCCGGTACGGTCATGATTTCCTATGCCGTGGAAAGCGCCAGTCCCAGAATTCAAACCCTGATTAAAAAAAACATGGTTTTTGATAAAATCAGCCGGACGATCAAAGAGACCGTGAGACAGGGTATTTTCACGCATGCCTTTTTCATGTTGGGGTTTCCGGCTGAAACCGAGGAGGAAATGAAGCTGACTTTGGACTTCGCTTTGCGCTCGAATCTGCATACGGCCAGCTTCTTCGTCGTGACACCCTTCAAAGGGACCGGACTTTGGGATTATGTGCCTGAGAATTTGCGGAACAGCGTGACGGATGATTGGTTCAGTTTTCACGGCGGCTACGTCAATTTGAGCAGCCTCCCCGACCGGCGTTTGATGTCGTTCAGGCAGAAGGCCTATCTGAGGTTTTACATGAATCCTTGGCGCGCTTTCCGGATCCTTATCCGCCATCCGAACAGAAGATTTCTGCCCGAAGCCCTCCTTATACTGCTGCGACAAATCCGGAACAAACCCCTGTCCGGAAGGTCAGGAAGATGACGGCGATTTTTTGATCACTTCTATCTCAACAAAAACACCGAGCGGACGCTTGTCCCGGCTGGACGCCGTGTGTTCACTGGGTACGAAACTGGTATTTTCCCTGACGTTGACATAATACAAAAACCGGCCCTTCCAGCGTATGCCCTGAGGCGAGGACACATGGATGGTTCTCTTCAAATCCATCTCTCCACGCCTTGCCGCTGTGCATATGAACCGGCCGACCTGGAGTCGTGCTCTGCCTCTGAGGGGTGATGACAGGGTCACCATAATCTCCGAAAGAGGTTCGGGTGAACCCACAAACAGGGAGCACTTCCGATTCCCCTTGGTCCAGAATCCCCCCATTTCTTTCCCATATTGGTTCTCATCTTGAAAAATTAGCTCGTAGCCCTTGCCGTCAAAGGCCGAGATGTTATCAAGGCGAATGTTGAATGACAGGAACCCGAGAACGAGGATGGATACGGACACAACCACGGATGCGGAGAGCTCGAGGCGGTCATAGGGAGGCGCCCCACGACCTGTTCGCGCGAACTTAACCATGCCAAAGGCTAGAAGAGCGATCGCACAGACCCAGGCCGTCAGGGGAAACCATTGGATCCCCTCCCTGCCTACCAAAAGCGGGACAGATTTCCGCAAATCGATAACCGCCCCGCTCAATGAAGACACCAAAGGCCCATATGCGCCCTGGGTGGTCCGCGTATCGGCAAGATCTGCCTGATAAAGCAGCCAAGGATTCCTGATCCCGAAAAAAGTAATCATTGCGCTGAGACCGATCCCGGACGCCGTGAGAGCATGTCCAAATCCGTTCCTGTTTTCTGCAAAGACCGCTGCCAGAAGCAAAGCTGGTATCCACAACGCGCAGAGGAGCTGTCTGCCCGGAGGGCAGAATCCCACCCAATACGGGAACAGCGAACAGTATATCCAATAGGTAACAAAAAGAAAAAGCAGCGGTTTCATGCTCTTTCCGATATGTTTGGTCGCAAGAAAAGCGCCGGCGATACACAGGATATATACCGGGGCGAAGACAAAGACGCCAATCCTCTGGTCGAGCAGGTATCCTAGGGCCGATTGGACGATGCCGGAAAATCCCGGAGGAAAGAAGGAAGAAAGACCTGTCCGCGCATCAGGAAATGCGCCGCTATAAATCGACAGCGGCGAGAAATTCCCATAGAGGGACCATAGATAGAATAAAATAAATCCAGCGGAAACAGTACACGGGAAGACAAAAGTGAATATTTTTCCTGTATTTTCTCTCGGCGATTTCAGGCGAGGGAAGATAACGACCGCAACAATCAGGATGGAAAGGGCCGCATACTTTATGCCAAGCCACGGAAGGGCCCCGGCCCCGATTCCCGAAAGGAGACAGGTCGGGAGAGAAGCTTCCTTTCGATAAATCATAAGTCTGAAAATCAGGAGTGAGATCAGTGCCGCCAGCACCTCCGGGTAAAGCAGATGCGAGTAAAAAATCACGGGGGAGAGGAAGCTGAAAATTAACCAGGCAAGGAATGACGCTCTCCTTCGTTTGACGACATCATTGACCATTAGGAAAAAGATGCCGCTGAGAAAAGCCGTAAACAGGCATATGGTCAGTCGGACAGCGAAGATGAACAGCCGGCCGTCTCTAATTCCGGCTGCCTCCCCCAGAGCATAGGCAGGCATCAAAATTACGGCTAGACCGGGAAGATGTTTGGAAAAGAGATAGCCTGCTCCCTTCTTCCCTTCATAAGCATGAGGATCCAGGGCTCCTGAATAATAGCGGAAGTAGTCCCGGCTTTCATAATTGTTGAACAGGTTAATATCCCCATCGTGAAGAATGCTTTGCGTGATCAGCAAATAGTGGGGCTCGTCCCCAGTAAAGGGATGCGCTGGGAAGATCAGCCCAGACGCCAACAGGGTATAGATGCAAAAAGGAACCAGAAATACGGCGACGGGAACCAGCCATCGGCTGGAAAGGAACCGCCTCACACATTGCCATGACTCAAAGAAGAATTTTTTATCTCCGCAGGAGCGCTTCACGCGGCGCAGGAAGGATGCTTGAAGAGTGATGATCCCGGCAAGCGCGAAGGGAAGCATCAGGGGTCGGACATCCTTTAGAAAAACAAAAGGGGACACACAGACAAGCGCCAACGGGAGAAGAGGCGAGAAGCTCTCTATCACGGGTTTGGTCAGCCTAGAGGCCTGCAGGGAGGTCTTGGTTGCCAGGTGTCGGATATACATCCGGCCCGCCCCGAAAAGAAAAAGGCCGGTCAGCAGCACGGTTAAGATCAGCCAAAGCATGGCGGGCCAAAGGCCCTCTTCCCGGAGCTGCGGATTCAGGTACTGAAACGACAGGAAGATGGACAGGGTCAGGATTTCCGAAATAAACAGCAGGCCTGTCATCACGCGCAAGGCTTGAGCTGAAAATCTACGGGGCCATCAAACCTTTTTTTGATATAGGAGGGTGTATGGATGGGATCTATCATGAACCTCAGGCTGACAGTCGCGATATTGACTGCCGCCAAGGCAGCGGGATGGATTTCCAGCACACGGACGGGAACGGGTTTCTCCGGGGACTCAGTGCCCAGCATGGTGTAAGCCAGAACCCTGTGAGTACCGTCGGGCACCTGGCCACAGAGGTGTTCGGAGCGGGCTATCCGGGGGGCCTTCTCACCGCCCGTGATATTGAGGACAAAAACGGGAGGGGGGCTCCATTTATCCTTTTTGATCCTTTTCACAATGGTGGTGACCGCATCCAACCAGGGCACGAGCTCACGGGGAAGTCCCTCCTTAGGCCTGTACCTCAAATCGAAGGGCATGTTCTTTGTTCGAAAATCGGGAAAGACCGCATCCACTATCTTCCTGGAGGTGGTATGTCCGGTCAGGGCCAGAAGCCTTTGCAGGGGATGGAAGGGAAACCCCATATAAATCTGAATATCTTTGCAGGCGAAAAAGCCCATCGGGACCCACCCTTCTTTCGCACTGCGCCCCCATGGGGAAAGGGCGAGCTTGAGTGCCAGGGTCGGAGGTCTGGCCCAGCCGTCTTTTCCGGACTTGAAGTGTTCCAGTCGGCGGGACTGGTTCTTGACCCAGTCATTGGAGATCATCGGGAGATGGTCGAATGAAAACACTCTTTTTCATCCACGCCTAAAAAATTCAATGAGTGCAGCCGGCCTCAGATTGAACAAATCCTTCCTTTCATTCAGATAGGGAGACCAGCAGTCCCCGCAGTTATGTCGCCTAACATGCTTCAATGCCTCCACGAGCCCGTCCCTCAAGATATTTTTCGGAGTGAATTCCCCGCCATGAGGGATGCAGGGGATTACATCTCCATTGGGATCGATGTGAAAGTAGAAATTTCCGGCCATGCATTTCGAATACCCTTCGCTCCGTATCGTATTCCTGGTCAGGTCCGGCCAGTCCAGCGCTTTGCGGAAAGAAGCCGCTGAAAACATGAGCGCACGTCCCCGCTTTTTCCACTCTATCATGCGCCGGTGCAAATCCCTTATCTGATTCGGTGACAAGGCCAGCGCCCTGGCCTTCTCATCATAATACTTGACGCCGAATTTTATTGGCTGGGCATTCATTTTCATCCCCTTGCTTTCGGCAAAGGCCAGCACCGACTCCACTTCACCATAGTTTTTTTGACAGAGAGCCATGTTGATATAGGTTTTGTGCCCTCTTTCAAGAGAATGCTCGATCGTTCTTGTCGCCCCGTCATAGGCGCCTTCCCCCCTTAAAAAGTCATTGATCTCGGGGCGAAGTGAATCAAGGCTGATCACGACTTCCTGAAGATCCTTAAGTAGCTCAGGGTTCGTCGCGGTCACCATCCCGTTTGTGACCACGGACGTGATGATGCCCAACCGGCGCGCTTCCCGGCAGATTTTCGGGAAATCCGGTTTGATCGTCGGCTCTCCCCCCTGAAATTTGATGCGGAGCGTGCCCATTCGTCTCAGCTGGCCGAGGATAGAACACCATTGTTCCGTTGTCATCAGTTCGGTGGCGACCTCAGGGCATCGGCAGTAGATGCATCTTTGATCGCAGGTGTTCCAAAGCTGGGCAGCGACCTCATAGGGGCGAACCCGGCGGGTATAATATTTGAGAAACCGGGCGCCGATCTTAATCTGTCTGGCATTTACCAAAATGGGCTTCTTTTCCTCCAATAGGACCAAGGTGGGTCGGCTTCGTTTTGATCGAAAAAAGGGAGTACAGGATAAGAACGGCATAGCGCAAAGCCGCGGGGACTATGGTGATCAGACCCGGCTTGTCCTGTTCATGATTGGCCAACATTCGGAGCAGAACGATCAGAGAAAACAGGAAAACCGTCCCAACGACGAGCACCTTCGGCCAGGCGGTGCTGAAAAGAATAAAACAACCCGAAACAGCAGCGGCCAAACCGATCCATGATACCCAGGTGAACTGACACAGCCGAAGCGCGCGTGCTAGCTTCCAGCCCAACGGGGTGCGGGAATAAGAGGAAGAATGGCGGAGCTCCCTGACATAACTGGCTCCTCTCCTCCGACGGTATTGGATGAATTCCAGGGAGCCCCGGGGCACTCGCAACTCATAGGCAACGGCTCTGCGGCAAATGCGCACACGGCGGCCGCTGGCGCTGATATCGAGGCCTAAGTGGATGTCCTCTGCGACGGCATCTTTCGCTATCGTGAAGAAAATGCTCCGATTGACAGCGTAACAAACACCGGATATTCCTGAACTGGAAAACACCTCTCCTTCGAGCCACCAGAAGTAATTGAGCAGCAACCAGTGAATCCTCTCCTCAAGAAAGCGGGTCCTGGGTTTGACATTGGCCCCGATCAAGGCCGTCCGAGGATCGGAAGTCAGGGCACGCACCAGCTCCTTGATACAGGAAGGATCGAGACTGGAATCGGCATCCGTAAATACGATGATGTCCTCGCCCTGATTGGCAAGGATGTGATTGACCTGGTCGACCTTGTTGTGGTGACCGTTGAGACGGATTAGCTTGATTTTCATCCCGGAAGAGATCTTCTCTTTGACCAGATCAACAGTCCTGTCCTGAGAGCCGCCATCCACGATCACCAGGTTTATCAGTTCCTTAGGATAATTGCTCCGGCTTATATCTTCGATCTTATGCAAAATCCTGTCTTCTTCATTAAGAGTGGGAATGACGACCGCTATTTTAGGGAGATCCGTCTTCTCGTGATTGACATGACGCTTGAAAACGGCCAGCCCCCTGAGAATCAAAAGATAACCGAATGTGAGAAGCCAGAGCAGGGCCGAAAATCCGATGAAGAACCACAGCAACATCTTTGCAAACATCAGAGATACCGATTGAAAGCGCACGTATCATATATCTCCCGTTTTTTTCATGTCAAATGATTTCCATCCTACAGGAAGATAAGAATCTCCTTTTTGGCTGTGCCGGCCGAGCGGGCACAACTCAGCGCTCGAATTGGGTATATTTTCCTTTTCCCGTTAGTGCTCGTTATTGTCCAGTATTTTTCGTTATTGCTCATTGTTTTCCGTTGTTTTTGTTTACAACTTGGCACTATTTTGGCACCAAAATGCCTGAAGCATAACCTGACGTGCTTGATAATGGCCGCAGGAAACCGTACTCCTTCTCGAAGCGGCTCTCATATTCGGCTAGGGCGTACCGGGCGAAGACCTCGCCGAGCCGCGACTCGTCAGAGGAATCCACCCTGACTGAAGATCCCCGCCTCATCTATCTGGACGCCTTCTTTTGATTTATAATAGGTCACAAAAAGGAGATAAGCATGTCCTCTCAGATTACGGTTCGCCACATGAGCCTTTTGTGCGTCCTTAAACACACCTTGTTGGCCCTCGCTATCATAACGCCGGTTACGACACTAGCCGCTGCGTCAGATCAGTCCGCCCAGGCCATTGAAAAGCTGGTCGATGTCGGTGGTTACAATCTCAACTTCCGGATCATCCAGGGAAAGGGCCTGGCGATCCTCCTCGAGGCCGGCGGCGGGATGGATTCCACCGAGTGGAACGCGCTGGCCCCACGGCTGGCGCAGGAAACCGGCGCGACCGTCATCGCCTATGACCGCGCCGGGTTCGGAAAGAGCGACCTGCCGGAGACGAAATGTGAGCTCCCCGAGGACACGGCCGCGTTGTGGCGGGGGCTCCGGACTCTCGGCCTCGATCAGAACCTTATCCTTGTCGGGCATTCCTACGGGGGATTCCTGATTCGTTTTGAAGCCGCCGAGCACCCGGATGCGGTCCGGGGCCTAGTCTTCGTCGACCCCTTCACGGTCGAGTTTGTCGACATGTTCGGGATCGAGTACTGCAACAACCATCCCATGATGGGGAAGCTGCCGTTCGATACCTCCCGGCCGGAAACACTCAACAAGGTGCAGCGTGCCATGGTCCGTATGGTCGGCGCACCGGGCAGCAACCTGGCCGAAAAGATGGCCGTTATGCGCCAGGCCGTTATTCCGGAGGGCATCCCGGTGAGGGTGATCACGGCGGGAATCGCTTTTCTCCCCAAGCCGGAAGAACAGAAAGCCTGGCGGGAGTCCCACGAGCGGTTTACGGCATCGATAAAAGGCGCCATGCTGGTCGTCGCCGAGAAGAGCGGCCATATGATCCTGTTTAGCCAGCCGGACCTAATCGTCTCCGTCGTATCGGAGGTCACACGTTTGGCAAAGTGATATAACGGCTCCGCAGACTCCCTGAAAATTAGAAGATCCTAGTGCCGATACAGACCCTTTGTAGGGTGTAGGCAATGAGGATCTATAATGGAACAGAAGCTGAGGGCTGATGAGCGAGGCCGAATATTGAAGGACAAAATAAGAAAACGTCTCCTTAAATATACAAGAAAGGCATTCCGGATGCTTCCCCAATTGGACAAACCTCGAATTCTCGATATAGGTTGCGGTTCTGGCATCGCGACTCTGGAATTGGCAAGGTTAAGTCGGGGAGAAGTAATAGGAATAGATATAGACCGACCCGCATTGGATAAATTCAACAATAAAATAGAAGAGGCGGGACTTACCGACCGGGTTAAGGCAATCAACCGCTCTATGTTCAATATGGATTTTGCAGAAGAAAGCCTTGATATCATCTGGTCCGAAGGCTCCATATACGCAATCGGATTTGAAAGTGGGCTCCGGGAATGGAAACGATTCCTAAAATCCGGTGGTTTCATGGTCATTCATGATGAGCAAGGAAATATCAAGAAGAAACTCGACCAGATATCCAAATGCGGCTATGAGTTGATTGGCTACTTCACATTGAGTGAAGACGTATGGTGGAAGGAATATTTCGCTCCTCTCGAAAAGTGGATTGCTGAATCTCAAACAAGATATGCCGATAACCCCAGGGTTCTTGAAGAATTTCACCAGGCCCAAGAGGAGTTAGATATGTTCAAGAAGTATCCTGAGCGCAATAACTCAGTGTGCTTTGTTATTAAGAAAGAATAACCAAATTAAGAAAGAATAACCAAGCTGAAGAAATGCTCCAGTTGGCACTATTTTGGCACCAGTCCAGCTTGAAAAAAATATGGATTTTATCCGGATCATAGCGATATCATCACCAGATGTGTGGGATGAGTCGAAAACGGACTTTTCGCGCATAGTCGCCGTAACCGTCCAGTTCTTCATGCAGCATCTTGTCCTCCAAATATGTTCGGACGAACAGGGGTACCATAATGAGAACCGCCGGGATGAGACCCCAATATGAGCCGAGCAACAAAGGTGTTGCCACCGTGTATATAAGCCCGCCGAGATATCCCGGATGCCTGATGAATCGATAGGGCCCATCCCGGCAAACCGTTTGATTTCGGTCGGCTTGAATCCTGACAACGGATGAAAAAAACCTGTTGGCTCTCTTTGCCAAAAGGAGGATTATCTGTCCAATTGAATATACTACGCATCCAAAAATAGCTACGATGAATCGGACTTTCATTGGCCGAGAAAAGCGGCCTGCGTCCAAGACAGAAGTGATGAACATGACAAAATACATCGGTGTGGAAGCTAGGTAATAGCATTTATCCCATTTTTTCATCCCCTTTCCCGGTTTCAACCGCTCTTTGATCAGGTCTTTTCGATCTCTCAGCGCAATGTAGGTGATGAGCAAGGATAGGACATTCAAGCCGTTGAAGGCCCATCCTTGCCAATAATCCAGTCTTCCCGCGGCAACAAATGTAAGGACAATGAAGAAACCCAATAAGGATATGGATTTCAGGTATAATCTGATGCCGAGCTTTTCTCTTTGACCCATTTCACTCATTGACCGTCGTCTTCATAAAAAGGGATGGGCAATAACCGCCCTTTTTGGGGGGCCTGCTCAATGATCGTTCAAGCGTCAATTCTTCCCCACCTTTCGGGATGATAAAACGCGCCGAGGTTAAAAGAAACCCGCCTTCTTGAGCGCATCTTGTCCTCCTGCGTTGATGATGTCCGATCTTCAATATTTTTGCAAGGTAATGGCCAAAATGCTCACCTTCCTTAAAGGGTTTTTTAACGCTCCGCATCAGGGGCAGGTCGGAAACTCATTCTCTATGTATTGCAGCCTTTCGCCGGCGGGAGGGTGCGTGTAGTAAAGGATCTTCACCCACCGGGCCGGATAGGCATTGCTTAGGTTATGGTTGGCCAATCCCGCGAGCGCAGTGACAAAGGCGTGCCTGTCTCTGATCTGGGCCGCGGCATAGAGGTCCGCCTGTTTCTCAAAATGCCGCGACAGTGCGTTGCCGATGGGCCCGAACACCAAGCCCGACGCCGCCCCGCCGACAATCAGCATGACAGGCAGGACAGTCAGAACCTCGCGGGCAGACCCGGGAAACCCGGGGAAAGCCGCCCTCATCACCACGCTGAGGAGAAAGAAAACAGCCAACTGCTCTAGAGCTTCGATGACAATACCTTTCCAGATGTGCCTGTGCCTGTAATGCCCGACTTCGTGGCCGATGACGGAGACGATTTCCGGAACCGTCATCTGCTTGACCAAGTTGTCGCCGAGGACGACTCTTCGTGTTTTTCCCAGGCCGGCCAGGAAGGCGTTTTCTTTGCGAGTCCGCCGGCTCATATCTTCCTGGAAAAACCCGCTGCTCTCTAAGCCCTCTCGGGCGAGGATCTCCTTAAGGGCATTGGTCAACTCTTCATTCTTGATCGGCGTGTAGCGATGGAAGATGGGCAAGATGACCACGGGAAAGAGTGTCGCCATGATCACGCTCACGAGCGCCATGGCCAGACCCGCGATCAGCCACCAGGTCCGGGGAAAGCGGGCTATGATCCAGAGAAGGAGGGCGAGGACGAGCCAGGCCAGGACGAGCCCCACAGCGAAGGACTTGGCCTGATCTGAGAGCCAGCCTTTGATACGCTGTGTGGAAAAGTTCCACTTGTGCTCGTGGACGTAGCCGCGATAAAAACTCAAAGGGAGACTGAGAATCGTCAGCCAGGCCAGAAAACCCGCCGTG
>Ga0299912_10001124_pt1 | contig 21686 bp, 13 predicted proteins | sample RVTome_2_FD_207667 | JGI IMG/M metagenome (GOLD analysis project Ga0299912, IMG submission 207667) | Soil microbial communities from uranium-contaminated site in the Upper Colorado River Basin, Wyoming, United States - RVT95D214 (version 2) ... | reverse complement strand
CCATCCGGGAAATCCATCAGTTATCATTCGGGAGGGAAAACGAGTCGACTCTGGTCGAGAAAATCCGCGGCAGCCGCGATTTCAACCAGAGCCTATCTTTAGTCGCCGAATTTGAAGGCAGATTGGCTGGACATGTGCTTTTCAGCCGGATTAGGATCCAGCCTCCCGACCCGAACCTCCCGGAAGAAGTGGCCCTGGCCTTGGCGCCTCTGTCTGTTCACCCGGATTTCCGAAATAAGGGCATCGGGTCTGAACTCGTCACCCAGGGGCTCAAAACATGCCGGCACCATGGCTACCGCCTGGTGGTCGTTGTAGGAGAGCAGAGCTACTATGCCCGTTTTGGATTCGTCCCCGCCCGGCCGAAAGGACTGGAAGTGCCGTTCCCGGTCCCGGAGAGAGCCTTCCTGGTAGCCGAGATCGTTCCTCGACCCGGGCCTGGGATCAAGGGAACCATCCGCTATCCTCAGGCTTTTTTGGATGTGGTCTGAGAGACTGAAAAGGCTCTTCCTCTGCGGAATGGCCCTAGACATCTTGCTCCTCTCAATCTTGGCTTCGAGCGCCGAGCAGCAAGCTCCGCTCCAAAACCGGTTGGTCACCCTCCAGCGAAGCGCGCTGCTTGATAAGATCAAAGGCGGCTGGGCCGGTCAGGCCATTGGCTGCACCTACGGCGGGACCACTGAGTTTGTCTTCCAGAGCACCTTTATTCATGATTATCAGCCCATTCCCTGGAGCCGGGATTCACTCCGCTGGTACTTTGAAAATGGGCCCGGGCTCTACGACGATATCTACATGGATCTGACGTTTGTCGAGGTCCTGGAGAAAGAGGGTCTGGACGCGCCGGCGGGGAAGTTCGCCGAGAAGTTCGCCAGCGCCGGCTATATGCTCTGGCACGCCAACCAGATGGCCCGTTACAACATCCTCAACGGCATCGCCCCGCCGCAGTCCGGCCACTGGTTGAATAACCCGCATGCCGACGATATCGACTTCCAGATCGAGGCCGATTTCGCCGGGCTGATGAGTCCCGGGATGCCCAACGCGGCCGCCGCGATCTGTGACCGGGTCGGTCACATCATGAACTATGGAGACGGCTATTATGGGGGAGTCTATGTCGCGGCGATGTACTCCCTGGCCTTTGTCGAAAATGATGTGCCCCGGCTCATCGAGGAGGCCCTCCGGATCATCCCGCCGGAAAGCCTCTTTGCCCGGACTATCCAAGCCGTGATCCAAGGGTACCGGGAAAACCCGAAGGACTGGAGAGAGACCTGGTTCAAGGTCCTAAAAGAGTGGGGCGAGGACGTCGGCTGCCCGGAAGGAGTATTCAGCCCGTTCAACATTGACGCCAGGATCAATTCGGCCTGGGTGGTGCTGGGGCTTCTTTACGGCGGTGGAGATTTCGGCAAGACCATCGATATCAGCGCCCGGGCCGGCGATGACTCCGACTGCAACCCGGCCACGGCCGGCGGTATTTTGGGGACGATGATCGGCTACGGGAATATTCCCGACTCATGGAAGCAGGGGCTGGCTGAGGTCGAGCCTCTCGATTTCCAGTACACGACCATATCCCTCGCTGAAGCCTATGACTTGTCATTCAAGCATGCTCTGGAGATGGTCGGGAGGAACGGCGGGACCATAGACGGCGAATCCGTCCGCATCAAAGTCCAGAGGCCGAAGGCTGTCCCGCCCGAAGTGAGTTTCGAAGGGCACTTTCCAAAAGAGAGGAGGCCTTTGGACGTCCGGCTGAACGAGACCGCAGCAGAGGCTGAATTTTCATTCGAAGGGATCGGGTTTGCCGTCAACGGAGAAGCGGTCAAATCGAGCGAAGAGACAGCGGACGTCGACCTCGAAGTCGAAATGGCGATTGACGATGAACCGGCGGTGAAGTCGTTTCTTCCGACCGCCGAACGGACTCGAAAGCCGACCCCGTTCTGGCGATACAGGCTCCTGCCTGGTCAGCACAGCGTCCGGATTAAGCTCCTGAATCCTGTTCCCGGCGTTGAGCTTAACCTTTCCGATGTTGTCGTTTACGCCGCCCCCGCTCCCCGCGGCTGAAGAAGCATTTCTTAAGACCGATTGCGCCGTTGCTCTTTTCCCGGGGCCGTGATATAAACGCGGAAAATGTCTTCTTGCCGATCAGGCTTTCGAATCCATTCAAAAAGGAGGGCTCAAAGGATGACAACAAATAAGCGGTTGACCGTCTTCCTCTTTATTACTGTCTTCGCTTTTGCAGGCTGCCCATCCGGCAAGAAGACGACAGAAGGAAGGGACTACAACGGACCTTATCAGGGGCCCTTTTTGAACCGCGTGGCCTTTCCGATCGGAGGGATCGGAGCGGGCATGTTTTGCCTGGAGGGGACCGGGGCCATATCTCATGTTTCAGTCCGGGGCACTCTCAAGTTTTTCAACGAACCCTGCACCTTCGCCGCCTTGTGTGTGAAGGGAGAGATGAATGTGGGCCGGGTGCTCGAGGGCCCTGTTCCGGTCTGGAAAATATTCGGGGCGGCGGGGACGGGAAACGGTGCTTCAGGGATGAGCTACGGGCTGCCGAGGTTCAAAGAGGCCTCCTTCCTGGCCCGCTTCCCCTTCGGTTCGGTTACTCTCGAGGATCCGCAGATACCGTTGGGTGTGACCTTAACCGGCTGGAGTCCGTTCATTCCTGGCGACGCCGACAACTCCAGCCTTCCCGTCGGCGGTTTGGAATACTCCTTCAGCAATCCTACAGGCACGGCCGTCGAGGCGGTCTTTTCGTTCAACTCCAAGAACTTCATGGCCACGGGAGAAGAAAAGAATGGAGTCCGGGCCATCAAGAACGGCTTTGTCCTCTTCCAGGAGGGAACGACGGAAAAACCCGAAGATCAGGGCGCCATGGCTATCTTTGTCGATGAAGACAATGCGGCCGTCGATGGCGGCTGGTTCAGGGGCGGCTGGTGGGATGCCGTGACCTTGACTTGGAAGAACATTCAAGAAGCAAAGCTCATGTCCAATCCTCCCCAGGAAGGGCCGAGCCCCGGAGCGTCGCTTTTCGTTCCCCTCACCATTCCGCCCGGCGAAACGAGGACCGTCCGGGTAATGCTGGCCTGGTATGTTCCCGTTACTGACCTCCACTACGGGACAGATCCCGAAGGCGCTCCGAAAGTGGAAGAGGCGTCTTGCTGTTCATCTCCCAATTACGTGCCCTGGTACGCCGGCAAATTCAAGAGCGTTGAAGAAATTGCCGACTACTGGCGTCTCAAGTACGACTTGCTGCGCGAGAAATCCGCCATGTTCAGGGACACGTTTTATGACAGCACACTCCCGGGCGAGGTCGTCGAGGCGGTCGCAGCGAACCTGACCATCCTCAAGTCGCCGACGGTCCTCAGGCAGACGGACGGCCGCCTCTGGTGTTTCGAGGGATGCTCGGATGACAGGGGATGCTGCCACGGATCGTGCACCCACGTCTGGAACTACGCGCAGGCGATCCCGCACCTTTTCCCGGACCTGGAAAGAAGCCTGCGCCAAACCGAGTTTAACGAGAGCCAGGATGAGCGAGGACATCAGACCTTCCGGTCGGCCTTGCCGATCCGCCCTGTTGTCCATGATTTCCATGCCGCCTCGGACGGACAGCTCGGGGGGATCATGAAGGTCTACCGTGATTGGCGCATCTCCGGGGACACCGCCTCGCTGAAGGCGCTTTGGCCCAAGGTCAGGATCAGCCTGGGTTACTGCATCCGCACCTGGGATCCCCGGGGGAGGGGAGTTCTCGAGGAGCCCCATCACAATACCTATGATATCGAGTACTGGGGGCCGGACGGCCACTGCAGCAGCTTCTACCTGGGGGCTTTGCAGGCGGCCATTGAGATGGGTGGAGCCCTCGGCGAGGATGTGTCCTCATACCGCGGGCTGCTCGACAAAGGCATCCAGTTCCTGGAGAACGAGCTCTACAACGGCGAGTATTTTTTCCAGAAGATCCAGACGGATGGGCTGAACGCCAAGTTTGAACCCCTTGATTATTCCTCAAACGGCCCCGGATATAGCGAAATCATCGGCCTTCTCAACCGGGAGGGTCCCAAGTACCAGTACGGGAGCGGATGTCTTTCCGACGGCGTTCTCGGTTTCTGGGTGGCCAGGGTGTGCGGACTCGGAGAGATCGTCAGCGTGGATAAGGTCAGAAGCCATCTCCGGGCCGTCCACAAGTACAACCTCAAACATGACCTGAGCGAGTTCGCCAATCCCCAGCGTCCTGCTTTCGCCGCGGGAAAAGAGGGCGGTCTGCTCCTTTGCACCTGGCCGCGTGGCGGCGAACTCTCGCTCCCCTTCGTTTACAGCAACGAAGTCTGGACCGGCATCGAATACCAAGTCGCTTCCCATTTGATGCTGGAAGGGATGGTCGAGGAAGGGCTGGAGATCCTGCGGGTCTGTCGCGACCGCTATGACGGAGCGGTCCGCAACCCCTTCAACGAATACGAATGCGGCCACTGGTACGCCCGGGCGCTGAGCAGCTATGGCCTTCTCCAAGGCCTGACCGGAGTCCGGTACGATGCTGTCGCCAAGGCGCTCTATATCGATTCCCGTTTGGGCGAGGATTTCAGGTCCTTTTTGGCGACGGCTTCGGGGTTCGGAACGGTCGGGTTAAAGGCCGGAAAGCCCTTTGTGGATATGAAGACGGGAACGCTCGCCGTCGAACGCGTCTTTGTTTCCGGTGTCGAAAAAAGGCTCTAGGGGCAGAGTTTCCTTTCTTCCTCTCGCAGCTCAGACGGTTTAGAAGCCTTTAGAGCCTGTACAGAGTTCTGGCGTTCTGGTGCATGATCACATCGGTCAGGCTCATGGCTTCCTTCAAAGTCATCCAACTTTCATCCACCAATTCCGACAGCGCCTGGGCGATTCCCTGCCGGGCGATCGCCGCATGCCCCGGGACCAGTTCCACAGGGATGTAATCTCCTCCGAAGGTGAATATCTTGTTGGCCGGCGCCGTCACCAGGTACTTCTTCAGGAAATCCTTGGCCGCCAGGGGGTTGATGATCCATGACCAGCACATGTCCATATAGGCATTGGGATAGTGCTTGGCGATGGACAGCATCTCCTCATAGTAGGGATAGCAGATGTGGAAAAGCACGAATCGCGTCTCCGGGGACTGCCGGCACAGTTCACATATCGCGGCCGGATTTCCCTGGACTCTGCGCAGGGGCATCCGGCCGTGGCCGACATAATAGCCGGTGTGAAGCTTGACGGGCAGGCCCATCTGGGTCGCCCGGTCCACCGCGTGCCAGAAGAGATGATCCTCCAGAGCCTTCTGTTCAGCGGGGGCCAGGTATTCTTTGTTGATCTTTTTCAGGAATGCCTTTTCCACTTCTCGAGAGGCCCCAGAGCGGTCGAAAAGAAACGGTCATGGTCGGCCTGGGTCATCCCGGCCACCACCAGGTCCGAGTCAAAATAATGACTCAACAAGAATGTCCAGTCGTTGGCTTTGTCCCAGATGGTCTTTCCGGCCCGGATCCTCTCCGCTTCGTTCATCAGGTGTTCATGGGTGTCGATGAGGGGAGTTTTCAGAACTTTTTGGTAGAGGGGATCTTCTTGGCCCGGCTTTTTTAGATCAACTGCCGCCGTGCTGTGGGGAAGCACCATTCCGGTCAGAGCCGTGCCGGTAAGTCCGAAGGCCGAATACCTAAAAAATTCTCTTCGCTTCAGGTCTTTTGGTTTCATGAGACTTCTTTGCGAAAGGGCTACCGATTCCGAACAAACGGCGTCCTGAGCCGCTCTTCGACCAACTGACGGTTGATCTGCATCCCGTACTGGCTATGGGTCATGGTCTCCCCAGTATCATACTCGATGGCCTTCTTGTAGTATTCGATCGCCTTGTCTCTTTGCTTTTGGAGGTCCATGAGATGTCCCATCCAGACGAGCGCGGCGAACTTCTCCAGGCCTTCCCGATGGAGGCCGGAGACTCTCTCGAAGCAGTCGAAGGATTCGGGATGCCGGCCGAGTTCGAAGAGCTGCAACCCCAGCCAATACCAGATATTGCTGTTCCGAATGCTCTCATCCTTAATCGTCTTATAGACGGCCGGACTGTCTTTGCCTTCCCATCCCAGGGCAAGCGCCTCAGCCGCCTCTGGTGAAATCGGGGTGAGCGGATTATCGAGCATCGCCAGCTTTCTCTCCGGGTCGAGGACCGCCTCTTTGAGCTTCGCCTTACTTCTGAAGGTAAGGACGTTGGTATCCAAAAACCTGTCAGTGGACTGGACCGCTTCCGTCCCGTCCTCGAACACGGCCTTGACGGGAATGGGCATCCTCATCGTTCCGAGTTTGCTGACCTTGATTTCGGTCAGATACTCGTTGCCCACTTTATTGCTAGTTTGACTATCGATTTTAGTGCTCAGGTAGACATTGGAACGGACCCACTGGTCGAAGAACCAACTGAGATCCTGGCCTGTCTCCCTTGCACAGAACCTCTGGAAATCCTTCCAGCCCAGCCGCTTCCCTCCGTATTCACGCAGGCAATTCTTGAAGATTTTTTCGAACTCCGGCCGGCCGAGAACGGAATCGAGGGCGAATATGATGCTCGGCCCCTTGCTGTGGATGACCGTGTTGTTGTGATCGTAGTGGATTTTTTCGACCAGGGCCGGCGGGATGTCGACCGTGAGGTCATAGTACCTGCGCAGGCCGTCGAGGTAGTTCCCCATCCAGCTGACTCTCCTCTTGGGATCGAGGTTGCGGGCGATCATGTATTCGGTGTCGATGAAGATCCCCATCCCGATCCAGAGCCAGGCCGGGTCGTCCGGGTCAAGAACCCACTCGCCATAATACTCGTGTCCGATTTCGTGGGAGGTGATGTGCTGCCACCAGACGTGCGGCTCGCCCTCCTTGAATGTTTCCTGGCCGTGGATGGCCACAATCCCGGTGGCGAAGGGATAGCCGCCCCAGCGGCCCTTTCCGCCGGGGATGATATTCAGGAATGGAAAAGGATAGAAGCCGAGCCATTCCTTGCAGAAGTTGATCACGCCTACCGCGGCATCGAGGCATGCGGCGGCGGCCATGGCCCCTTTTTCGGTCGCCAATGTAGTGATGAGCACTCCTTCGGATTCCCGGGATTCCGTTTTCAGGCCCTTCCCGAGATAGATGCCGAAGGTCCGGGCCCCCTCGTTCTCATAGCGACCGGTCTTGGTGTTCAACCGCCCGCTTGCTGCCATTGCAAAGCCCGCCGGGATGTCGAGTTTGACCGAGAAGGAATCATGGAGTGGGAGCCCGTCCCACCAGAGGCGTGGATACCAGTGGGTATTTCCCAGTTCTGTGTCCTCGGCCGAGAACTCGACCGCCTTCCTGAACGCGACCTCGAGTTTGAGCCGCTTGCCGGGAGCCAGGGGGTCAGGCAAAGGATAGAACAGGGGCGAGGAGAGAACGGGCGTGCTCTCCGGATTCAAGGGCATCAAGGTCTTTCCGGATGCGGCCACTGAAATCGTGGACCCAGGTCCGATCGACCAGTCAACGGCTAAAACACCCATGGGCCGGGGCCCGGTGTTTTTAAGGATGATCGTTTCCGTCCCTTCGATGGCGCCTTTCGGGGAGAGGTCGACGCGGGCGTCGATCACATAGTGGCTCTTCGGAGGTTCTGCCGGCGTCCAGTAGGCATCCTGGCCGCAGAGAAAAGTCCGAAAAACGATGCACCAGAAGATCAGAAAGGCCGATGGCACGAATCGATGGAGGCGATAGGCCGATGTTGTCATCATTCCTTCCCTCCCGTAAGGAAATTCGTCAGTATTATACGCCCGCCATATCTAAAAGGTAATTGTGTGGCCAACATGTTTGGGGACGGAGTGAGCAGAGCCGCGCATTGGCTGCGCCGAGGAGAAGATAGTCATTGACCGCAGGGGAGATTCTGCACCCGACAATGAATGAGGAGAAAAAGGACCCTGTTTCTAACTCTTAAAGATATCCGCGTTAATCCATATGCGTGAGGTTTTAGGCGAGAAGATCCTTATTAAGGGAGATTGAATACAGAGAGCGCGAACCAGAAGACGGCTGAGATCAGGGCAGATCCGGGAATAGTCAGGATCCAGGCCCAGACGATCCGGTACGCCAAGGTCCAACGGATCGCCCGGAAACGGGTGGTGGCGCCGACTCCGATAATTGCACCCGTGATCGTATGGGTCGTGGATACGGGGGCTCCGACAACCGATGATAAGAGGATTGATGCTGCGGCTGCCGTTTCGGCGCAGAATCCGTGGACCGGTTTGAGTTTGGTCATCTTCATTCCCAGCGTCTCGATCACCCGCCAGCCTCCTACCAGGGTTCCCAGAGCAATGGCCAGATAGCAGGAGATGATGACCCACCAAGGGATGTGGAATGTGCCCCCCAAGCGGCCGGTGCTGAAGAGAAGCATGGCGATAATGCCCATCGTTTTCTGGGCGTCATTCGTCCCGTGTCCCAGGCTGTAAGCGGCGGCGGAGACGAGCTGGAGCCGGCGGAACCAGCGATCTACGGTCCTGAGCGGCTGGCGTCTGACAATCCAGTAGACGAGGATCATGATGAAATACCCCAACACCATTCCCATGAGGGGGGCAAGGAAGATGAAGAGAAAAACCTTGAGCAGTCCTGAGGCGATGAGTGCTCCTGGACCGCTCTTGAGGAGGGCCGTTCCCACCAGCCCTCCCACAAGGGAGTGGGAGACGCTGATGGGGAAACCCATATGGGTGCAGGCATAGGACCAAATGATGGCGCCTAGGAGTGTGGCCAGAATCATTGCCGGGGTGACGATCGCTGTATCGACGATCCCCTGGCCGATCGTCTTGGCGACATGGACCCCGAACAGGAAGGCCGCCGCGAAGTTAAAAAAGGCGGCCCAGGCGACCGCCCACCGCGGAGAGAGGACGCGCGTAGCGACGACTGTCGCCACAGAGTTGGCGGCGTCGTTCATCCCGTTGACGAAATCAAAGAGTAGGGCGAGGAAGATGATGGTGACGAGAAGGATGGTCATCCCTGACGGCCTCAGGTGTTCTCGAGGACGATGCCTTCAGTGATGTTGGCCACGTCCTCGCAGCAGTCGGTGGCCCGCTCCATGTATTCCAGGATATCCTTCCATTTGATCAGTTCGAAGGGGTCCTTTTCTTCGCGGAAAAGGCGAGCGACGGTGCTCCGCCGGATGTAATCGGCCTGGTCCTCGAGGCGGTTGATCTCGACGGCTAGCTCAAGTATGCGGCCCGGTTTCTTAAGCTTGCGGAGGAGGCCCACCATCTCCCGGACGAGCTTGGTGCTTTCGAGGAGCACAGATGCCAGTTCGAGGACCTCTGGAGGCGCGCACTCGGGACAGTAGATATCGATCCGGGATGAGGCCGCTTCGGTCTGGTCGAGGATGTCGTCCAGATGGACCGCAAGCTGGTGGATGTCTTCGCGGTCAATTGGAGTAACGAATGTTTTGTGCAGCTTGGACATCAGGGCATGGACGGTTTGGTCGGCCTGGTGTTCGACCGTCTTGATCTTCACCGGGAACTCGGCCGCGCTTTCCTTGGCGTCGAGCATCTTGACCAGCATTTCCGCACCTTCGACGATGCCGGCAGAGATCTTGTCGAAAAAATCATAAAACTCGGCGTCCTTGGGAGTCAGGGATTTGAACATAAGATTCTCTCCGTTTTTATCGCAAGTTATCTTTTTCCAGGAAACAGGGATTTCATAACTATCATGTTTGGGCGGGTCATGTCAAAAAATTCCTTAGGTTTTGTTTAGCTAGGGAACGATATCCGCTCTTCTTCGAATATCACCCCTGGATTCATCCCTGGAGGCGATTGCCTCCGTTTTGATAATAGGGCACTATCTCAAGCTCAAGCGGACGGAAGGCCATTCACTTCGAGATACCATGGGCATCGAGAGACGTTATAGACTGGACCAAAGACGTGCGCCCACCCGGCCATTGAGCCGGCACTCCTTGCGGGGGCGCCGAAAAAAAGCCCGCCGACAAGAAGAGGACACTAATTATTATGTCGATAGGTATGAGCCGCGCTATCTCATTTTGATCAGCCTGATCCTGACCCTATGCGTCCTGGATGCGTATCTTACCCTTAAGATTATCGATCTCGGCGGGAGGGAACTGAATCGATTCATGCTTATCTTTGTCAACAAGACGCCGGTCGCTGCGCTGGTTTTTAAGTACCTGGTCACAGCGGTCAGCATTGTTTTTATCCTGATTCATAAGAACTTCCTGGTTTTCGGCAAGGTCCGGGTTGCTTCATTAATCTATGTCTTTTTTTGGGTTTATTTGACCCTGATCGCGTATGAGGCCGTTGTCTTCTTCAAACACACCCGAGCCCCCAGTTTCTAGCCATACATTTCCGCTATAACTTTTCCCTCGGTTGAACCGGGGCGAAGCCCGGCTCAACCCTCTTCCGAGTAGAAATCGATCATCCGGGCGATGGCCCGCTGGCAGACGCGGCAGAATTCGCCCTTGGGGCTTGAAATCATGATACAGGAGATCATAGGCCGGTAAAGGCCCTTCGAAGCATAGCCGGCCCCTTCGAAGACACCGACCTTGTCCTCAAGATCAGCGTACTTCTTGCGGACTGTCTCGATTTTGGCCATCAGGCCGGCGTCGGCCTTCCGGTATTTCTCTTCGATCCGCGTGATGTCCTTCGCCGATGCGTTCCTGGTCTTGGCATCTTCGATGGCCTTGGCCTGGGCCTGGCCGTTTTTCCGGCGCTCGGCCTGAAGGGCTTCAATCGTCTCCTTGCCGTACTCGGTCGGGACGCTGATGCCCGGCGCCAGCAAGTCCTTCCACTTCACGTTTGCGGAGTCGAGGAGGGCCGTGATATTGGGCTCTATGGGCTCGACTCCCTTGGGGAAGAAATCGTTATAGGAGACTTCGGACTGATAATACTCGTCAGCCAGGTAAGCAAAGGAGTGGCCGAGCTCGTGGATAAAAACCTGTGGGCTTGTGGGATGGTCCACGGTTGAAACGCAGTAGTCGAGGCCGATGCTCCCCCCGCCGTAGCGCTTGCTGTTGACCAGGACGATGATGGCGTCATAGGGAACCTGGCCGGCGATCTCGTGCATCCTGTGGTCGTCCTCGATCAGCATGTAGCGGTCGAGGTCGAAGGCGTTGAACGAGGCGTTGAGGACGGTTTTCTTGTAGATGCGCTGGCGGGGCTCGTCCATGGCCTGTTCCGGCGACGGCCGGAAAACCCCCCTGATGTTGAACCGGTCCTTCCTGCCCTTGTAAGGTTCGACGCTGAAGAGATATTGCGTCATCCGGTCCAGGTCGGATTTGAACTTGTCCTTCTCTGCGGCCGTGTATCCCTCGGCTATGAAGACGAAGTCGACTTTGCTGTGGGCGTCTCCCGTCAGCTGCGCCTCAAAGACGGCGTCCCCCGAAGCGGGCGTCTCCCGGATGATGTGATAGTCCGCCGGGTCGATGACCTGGTCAAACAAGGGGTGGAGAAGATGGCGTTTATCCCGCCGCTCGACGACGAAGAGGACGGGACGTTTGGGAAACGGTATGCGAACGGAGCGCTGGAAGACCCGCCTGACGCCGGCCAGCGCCGGGGAGGTGGTCTTGTACTCGGCGAACATCGTGTCGAAGCCCCGGCTCAAGATCAGCCGGTTCGAGGCGATGTCGTAGAGCTTGTAAACATAGCGGCCATATTCAAAGGGAGAAATGAGTCCCAGCATGGACTCGGGCCAGGTCCCTTCCTGGTAGACCTGGTGGACTGTGAGCGTCTCCTCTTTGGCGTCACCGGCCTGGAAGAGGTCGATCCGGAGGGCTTGATCCAGGAAGTAATCGTCGAACGGCACCTGGGCTGAGGTCAAGACCGCCAACGCCAGAAGGGCCCCCGGCAAAAAAAGGAGAATCAGCTTGGACTTTTTCATGCGGGTCTCCTGGTTTCTCAGCCAGGATTATAGGACGTCCGGATTGCCCTGGCAATATCCGGGAATCTTGAGATAATTGGGAGGCTCAGCCGGCCTTGAGAGCGGCTAGGCGCTGCTTCACTTCCTGCGCTTCCCGGAAGTCGGCATCGGCATCCTTCCAGATCAGGGTGAGCTTTTCGTATTGTTCGAGGGCTTTACTTCGCAGGCCCTTCTGCTCGTAGAGCTTAGCCAGCCGGAAGCGGCTCAGGGGATGGATGAGCCTGAATTCCCTGGCCATGGGATCCGAGGATACGAGCTTTTCATATTCGGCGATGGCTTGGTCAACCTCTCCCTTTTTCAGGTAAGCCCGAGCCGGAATGTCAAAGGTGGAAGGAACGCCGTTCATGATCAGAGTGAAAATATTCCCGATCTCGACGGAGGGGCCGCCGATTTTGTTGAAGGCCTCGATCGTCTTCTCAGGTTCCCCTTGGGAGGCCAGGATCTCACTCAAAAGATGATAGTAGGCCATATCCAGGGTTTGTTTTTCCGGATCGGCGATTTTGACCCGTGCGGCCTCGATCTTGGCCAGCTGGGCCTTGGCGGCGTCCGGCCGGTTCTGCCGGACGTCGGCCAAGCCCTGATAAAAAATGAGTAGGACATCATTCAACGGTCCAGACCGGAGCTTTTTCTCAGCCCGGAAGTCGAAACGCTCCTTGGCATACTGGAGGAACTGATCGTACCTTCCCAAATCATACGACGTCCAGATCAGCGACCGGTAGAGATTGTCGGCGTTGACAAAGTCATTATCCGCCAAGGCATATTCTTTTGCTTTAGCCAGGTCGGCGAAGGCGGCTTCATTTTTACCCAGGAGGTGATCGTAGACGGCCTTGAGCTGACTGCCCCAAGCCTTCAAGCCGTTGGACGGCGCCGCGGCGATGAACTGGTCGATTGAAAGCAAGGCGGCTGGGTAGTCTTCCTTCATGGCCTGTATGTAGGAGATCCTGTTATCTGACCCGAAATCTGGTTTGAGCCGGATCGCATCATTGAACTTTTCCACCGCCGCATCCCACTTCCCCATGTAGAAATAGAGCTCGCCCATGGAGTCATAGGGGTTGGCATCGCCCGGCGAAACGGACGCGTATTCCTGGAAGTACTGGATAGCCAGATCATATTTCTTCTGGTTGCCATAGGCATAAGCGATCAGGTTCAAGGCCGGGCCGAATTTGGGGTCGAGCTTCAGTAAGTCGTTGAGTTCAGCGAGGGCCTCGTCATATTTCTTCATGCCGAAAATCCGGGAAGCCAGGTCCAGACGGGCCCTTTTTTCCTCCGGGTAATCGGCGATGATCCTCCTGAGGAGATCGATCTGTTCTTGCTCTTTTCCCTTCTCCTTGGAGCGGGAGGCGAGCTGGGCTTTGATGTAGAGCCCTTCTTTTCCGGACACTCGCCCTCCGTACTTTTCGAGTTTTTGCATGGCCTCTTCGGCAGCGGGAGAATTTCCTAGGACAGTGTACACCCTGACCAGATAGGAATAGGCCATGGCGAATTCCGGGTCGAGCTCAACGGCCCGCTTGAGATATCGCCGAGAGTCGCCGTAGTAGAATCTTTCATACTCCTCCCGTCCGCGGAGAAAGTTGTTGTAGGCCTCCAGGGAATTGGTCGTGGCTTCCGCGATGGGCGTTGCCTTCATCTTCGGGGCGGCCTCTTCCTGGCCGAACCCGCGGCCGATCTCCCGGCTCAGGTCATCGATCTGTTCCTTAAGGATACTGTCCACACCCTGGCCGCGAGAGCTGACAGTCTTGAGCAGGCCCCTGGTCTTGACATCCAGGATCTTGGCGTCCGTGACGAACGTGTCCCCCGCCTTGACGAAACTCCCCCGGATGATGGCCTGCACTCCGTCCATCTGGCAGAGCTCGATCCCGAGATCGCTGTCGATGACCCGCTGGTCCTCGCGTCCTGATTGTCTGAGCAGGTCGCGCAGCCTCTCCCAACTGGTGATGCGGAAGAGCTTGGACTGCTCAAGGCTGGTGATCAGGAGGTTGGGTATGGCATCCTGGAGATAGTCGAAGGCAGCGTCGCCGGTCTGGTTCTCAAAACTGATGATCGCCATCTTGGGCCGGTCCTCTAGCGGCGCCGCCGGCGTCGGTCTAAAAACAAATTTTCCCAAGACAACCGCCAGAATGAGGAGGGCAGCTGCGGCCGTGATCGTCAGGACGGCAAATTTCTTTTTGGGGGTTTTGACGAAGAGACGGCGGGCCGGCTTGACGTGCTTCGCCTTGAGCCGGGTCTCTACCCGGGTGTGTTCCTCGCCGATGCTCGCGAGGTCCGCCAGCAGCTCTTCGGCGCTTTGATATCTTCGCTCCTTCTGCTTCTCCAGGCACTTGAGGATGACACGGCTCATCGACTCCGGGATTCCGGGATTGAGCTCCCGGGGGTCGTGGGGCAGGTCGTTTTTATGTTTGAAGGCGACGCTCCAGGGCGTTTCTCCGGAAAAAGGGGTCTTCCCGGTGAGCATCTCGTAGATGATGATGCCGAGGGAGTAGATATCAGAGCGGGCGTCAATTTGACTCCCGTCGATCTGCTCCGGGCTCATGTACTCCGGCGTCCCCATGATCATCCCCGGGAGGGTGGCGCCCTTGGTCTCCATCGAACTGGCGATCCCGAAATCCATGATCCGGACATCCCCTTCCTCATCGATCATGATGTTCTGGGGTTTGAGGTCCCTGTGGATAATACCGAGGCGGTGGGCCTCGATCAGCCCGTGGCAGACTTGTTGGGCGATGTTGAGCGTGGCCTCCAGACTCATCTCTTTGGTCATCCGGACCATCTTCTTGAGGTTTTCGCCCCGGATGAACTCCATGGTGATGTAGTAAGTGTCTTCCTCCCGGCCCAGATGGTACATCCGGCAGACGTTTTTGTGGGTAATACGGCGGGTGATCTTGATCTCGTTCTGGAATCGGTCGATCGTCTGCCGGTCGGCCGCGATCTCGGGCTTGATGAGCTTGAGCGCGACCTTCTCTTTGATCTCCTGGTCGAGGACCTTGTAGACCTTGCCCATCCCGCCCTTGCCCAGTTCTTCGATGACCAGGTACCTGTCCGCGAAGGTCGTGCCGGGAGTGAGCTCGAGCGAAGGAGCGGAGTAGACAAGGGTCGCCGCCTTGGCCAGGTCTTCCGGAATAGGCAAGGGGAGAGGCGTCGCACACCTCTTGCAGAAGCGGCTGTCGTCGCTGTTATCGGCCTGACACTCAGGGCAGCGGAGGCTCATCGTCCTTCACTCTGACACATCATAATGTAAGAAATCTTTGCTTTCAAACAGCGATTTTGGCAGCTTTCTTTACTCCGGCGGCAGCTCTTCTCCGTCATATTCCTAGACCGCATCTTCCACTATATTATACGTCCCGAGACCGGCAAGAGTTTCCTCGGCGACACGGATAAGTGGGCCGAACTGAACAAGATAGAGACCCCCGCTTCTTCTCCGGTCGCTGGGCGAAACCATCGGCCTTTCCCTATGGTTCGATCGATACCTCAGGATGGGTATTATCTACCCGCCCTAAAGGCTGCAATATTCATACCAAGGCTCTCGACCTCAGAGCTCCCTTTTCTTTTCGAAGAACGAGTAAACGATAGGAACCACGACCAGGGTAATCAGGGTTGAGCTTGTCAGCCCTCCGATGACAGCCCGCGCCAGCGGCGCTTGGATCTCGCTTCCTTCTTTAAGGCCGAGCGCCAGCGGAATCATTGCTATGATGGTGGTCAAGGCCGTCATCAAGATCGGCCGCAGCCTCCTCCTTCCCGCTTCCTCGATGGCCTCCCTCATCTCCATCTTGTCCCGGCGCCGGAGCAGGTTGGTGTAGTCAACCAGGAGGATGGCGTTGTTGACCACGATTCCGGCGAGCATGATACAGCCTATGTAAGTCTCCACGTTGAAGGTCGTCCCCGTTAGGAAAAGGATAAAGACGACGCCGATAATGGCCAAGGGCACGGAGAACATGACGATGAGCGGGTCGCGCAGCGATTCGTACTGCATGGCCATGACCATGTAAACAAGGAAAATCGCCAGCAGGATGCTGATCAGGAGCTCCCGGAAAGCCTTCTGCTGTTCTTCATAGTCACCTGTAAAGCCGATGGTGAAGTCCCGGGGAACGGGCACCGACTTCAGGCCCCGCCGGACCTCGGCGATGGCCGAGCCCAGGTCCATGCCCGCGAGCTCGGCCGAAACGGTGATGATCCTCTCCCTGTCCCGGCGTTCGATCTGCTGCGGGCCCCGTTTCGACTGGGCGTTGATGACGTTCCTGAGGCTAACCGGCTGGCCGTCGGAATTGGTAATGGTCAGGTCGAGAATATCGGTGACGTCCATTTTTTCGGAGTCCTTCACCTTGACCAAAATCCTGTATTCGCGGCCGCCTTCCCGGAACTGGCTGGCCTGCGTCCCCATGAGGACCGTCTGGATGAAGCCGGCGACCTGGTTGACTGACAGTTTCATTTCCGAGGCTTTCTGTCTGTCGATGAGGAGGTGCTGTTCGGGCGTGCCTTCCCGGCGGCTGACCCTGACGTCGGTCACCCCCTTGGTATTTTCGACGACTCTCTTGACCTGCTCAGCCAGGGCCTGGGCCACGTCCATGTCGTAGCCCCGGACTTCAACCTGGAGCCTTTCCTGGCCTCCTCCGCCCCGCATCCCGAACATCATCTGGCCGCCCGAAACTCTCGTCCTGATGAGCGCGCCCGGCACTTGCTCGGAGAGCTTCCGGCTCAGGTCGGCCGCGATCTCGGCGCTGGAGCGGGTCCGCTGCGACTTGGGCTTGAGCCTTAAGGTGATGGAGCCCTGGTTGGCGCCGCCGCGCCAGCCGCCGCTTCCGGCGCCCTCTTCAAGGATCATGATCTCTGGCACGTACTTCTTGACCATCTCGGTCACGTCTTTGAGCTTCTGGTCCATCACCTGGAGCCTCGTCCCGACTTCCATCTCGACCGTCACTCCGACTTCGCCTTCGTCGGTCTGGGGCAGGTATTCCCGGCCGATGAAACGCATCAGGAACAGGCTGACGACCAGGAGAAAAAGCGTTCCGCCCAGGACTGCGCCGCGGTGGTCGAGGGAATAGTGGAGGATTTTCTTATAGGCTTTCTCCATTTTTGCGGACGCGGCCTTGGCCTTGGCCGCGATTTTCGGTTCCGGCTTCCTCCGGGCGTTATCAGGCGTCGCCAGGAGCCGGTTCGAAAACAGGGGCACGATGGTCAGGGCGACAAAAAGAGAGCACATCAGGGAGAAGGTGACGACCAAGGCCAGCTGTTTGAACATAATCCCGGAGGAGCCGCGGACGAAGAGCATGGGCAGGAAGACGATGACGGTGGTCAAGGTGCTGGCGATGATCGCCCCCGTCACTTCCTGGGTCCCCTCGGTGCAGGCCTTGAGAGTCGGTGTCCCCCCTTGTTTCATCCGGAAGATGTTCTCGAGTACGACGATGGAGTTGTCCACCATCATCCCGACGCCGAGGGCCAGCCCTCCCAGGCTCATGACGTTGAGGGTCATCCCGTTGAAATACATGAGCGTGAACGTGGCGATGATCGAAACCGGAATTGAAGCGGCGATGACCAGGGTGCTCCTGATGTTGGCCAGGAAGAAAAGGAGAACGAAGATGGCCAGCAGTCCCCCGTACATGGCCGACGAGGCCACGTTGCTGATGGCGCTCCTGATGAACTTGGCGCTGTCCCGGATGGGGATGAACTGGATCTGGGGGTAGTCTTCCTGAAGCCTCCCCATTTCCTTAATGATTTCTTCGACGATCTTGACCGTGTTCTTCCCCGATTGCTTGTAAACCGCGATCCGGATACCGGACGTCCCGTTTATCCGGGCCACCCGGGTCACCCGGCGGAAGGTGTCTTCGACACTGGCGATGTCCCGCAGCCTGATCGCCGCGCCTTCCCGTACGGCGACGATCGTTTCCTTGATTTCATCGACCGCCGTGTAGACGCCGGGGATGCGGATCACGATCTCGTAATTTCCCTTTTCGATCGTCCCGGCCGGGACGTCAATATTTTCCTGATTGATCTTGCTGATGATCAGGTCAAGGGGGAGGCCGAGGGCCTTGACCTTGTCGGGGTAGAGGTTGACCTGGATTTCCCTTTCCAGGCCGCCCCAGACATCGATCGAGGCCACGCCGGGAACGCGCTCGATCCGGTATGATATTTGCTGGTCGATGATCTTTCTGACCTGGATCGGGTCGAGCTCGCTCAGGGCGCCCAGCATGAGCACCGGCATCTGGGCCGGGTCGAACTTGCGCAGGGTCGGTCTATCGACATCCTCGGGAAGGCGGCCGATGATCCGGTCGAGTCTCTCCCTTATATCGTTGGCGGCTTCGTCGAGGTCCGTCCCCCAGTCGAACATGACCCTGACCGTGCTCCCGCCCTGAGACGAAGACGAAAAGATTTCCTCCACTCCCGGGACCGAGCTCATGGCTTCTTCGATCGGGCGGGTGATCATCTGCTCCATCTCTTCGGGAGCGGTGTTGGGGTAGGAAGTGGAGACGTTCAGGGTGGGATAGGTGATGTCCGGCATGAGGTCGATGGGCAGCCGGGTCACGGCGATAAAGCCCAGGACGAGCACTATCAAGAGCAGCATGATCGTAAAAATCGGCCGGTGGATGGCGAATTCAGAGAGGCTCACGGCATTCTCCTTCTTGAGTCCTGCTTATTTTTTCGGCGGCTGGCTGGAAGCCTGCCCGGAAATTCTTTCGGGCAGGATGATGTTCATCCCGTCCTGGAGAAGGTGCTGTCCCAGAACGACGGCGTACCCGGAGATGTCAGCCGGCTCGAGCACCTCGGCGTTTTCCCCCTCGACGATGCCTACCTTGATGGGCTTGAAAAACGCCTTCTTGTTTTCCGTGTCGGCGAGGAAGACTCCGGATTGGGTTCCCCTCTGGACAAGGGAGCTGAACGGCACCAACTTGGCCTTGTCGCGGTGGGCGAATTCGATCTCGGTGTTGACGAAGAGGCCGGGTTTGAGGGAGTCGCCATCGTTCTTGATATCGACCTCGACCCGGGCCTGGCGCGATGTTTCCTTGAGGAGGGGCGCCACCCGGGTGACTGTTCCCTGAAACGTCCGGCCCGTGAAGGCGGTGCTCGTTACGACAACCTCCTGCCCGGGCTGGATGCGGAAATACTCTTTTTCCGTGGCGAAGATCACCGCCGTGATCGGCTGAAGCTCGATCACGGAAATGATCTGGCTGTTGGAGGAGAGCAGGGCCCCCTCATCGACGAACCTTTCCCCGACGAAACGGACCTCGCTTCCCTTCTGCCAGGAGGCCGTGATTCGGGTGTAGGATAGCCTGACCCGGGCCGCTTCCAGGGCGGATTCCCGGTTGGACACCTGGGCGGCCGTCACCTTGGATTTGGATTCCTGGGCGTTGAACAGGGCCCGGGCCGCATCCATCTGGGAATCGGACATGATTTTCTTCTTGTACAGGCTCTCGGCCCGTTCCAGGTCCCTGCGGGCCAGTTCGACACCGGTGAGGGCCTCTTCCAGATTGGCCCTGGCCACGTTGAGGTCGGCCTCGGCCTGGATGACCTGCTGCTGATATTCTTCGTCGTCGAGCTGGGCCACGACCTGGCCGTTTGTCAGGCGGTCGCCGATGTCAACGTAAAGCTTCTTGAGTTTGCCTGAGACCTTGGGAGCGATAACGAACTGCGACTTGGGGATGAGTGTTCCGGAGAAAAGCCCGAGGTCCCTTATGGGCCCTTCCACGATGGGGGCGACTTCGACGGCCACGGTCCCCGTCCGCTGTCCGGTTCCCTCGGCTTTGCCGGCCACGTTCTTCACGATGAGCCAGACGGCTATGGCCAGGATGACCAGGCCGGCACCGAGGAGGAGTTTGTTCTTGGGGCTGAGGTTCTTGAGGCTCTGGAGGTTCTTGACCATTTTCATCACCTGCTTTCCAGGACGACGTTAACGTTCTGCCGCTCCCGGCCGACACCCATGACCCTGTCGAGATCGGCCAGCGATATCTTGTAATCGATCAATGCCTTTTGTTCCAAGGTCTGGGCATTGGCGAGGTCCCTCTGGAACTGGAGGACGAGGTAGTTGGTGCTCATCCCGACCTGGAGCTTTTCGAGCTCGGCCTCGAGCTTTCTCTGGGCCAGCTCCCGGGCGGTCTTATAGGCCTGGGTTCTCTGGTAGTTCGTCTCCACCGCCCGGACGGCGTCGCCGAGCTCGAGGGTCAGCTCCTGCTCCTGGTTCTTGACGCGGAGCCTGGCCTGTTCGAGGCCGATCCTGGCCTGGGCATGGTAAGCCCGGGACAAGACGTTGCTCACCGGCAGGCTTACCGTCACTCCGATCGACGTATTCTTGTAGGCGAAATTGATAGCGTCCTTGAGAGCGGAGCTCCTCTTGCCGGGGACGGTGCCGATGATGATTCCGGAAAGGGCGCTGCCGCCTTGGTAGAGGATCTGGTCGCCTGAAATCCCCGGGCTCCAGTAGGAGAGCTGCAAGCGGACGTCGGGCAGGAGCTGGTTCTTGGCGAAGCTCAGGTCGAACTCCCGGTTCCTGGAATCGATCCGCAGGGTCTGAAGGTCGGGCCTGTTGCGGATGGCCGTATCGAGCGCCGTATCGAAATCCAAGTCCACCTTTTCCACTGTGGGAGTGTCCGTCGGCACGATCCTCACCTTTTTTACGTCGTCCATCTCGGCCGCAAGGTTGATGATCGTCTTGACCAGCTCCTCGTTGTTCCGGACCTGGGCTTGCGCCTCGAGGATTTCGGCCTGGCGCAGGCTGACTTCGGCTTCGGCGGTCAGAAGTTCGATCGGGGGGAGCGTTCCCGCTTCGATCTCGGCTTTGTTCTTTTCCAGGAGCTCTTCCGCGAGTTTCAGGGACTGGCGGACGACGTTGAGGTTTTCCCGGCTGTAAACGAGGTTCCAGTAGGCGCTTTCGATGCGGTAGATGGTGTCTTCGAGAATCTGCTTGAGATTTTCCTCGGAAACCTCCCGGTCGAAACCGGCGACGATGATCTCCCGGCGGCTCATCTTGAAGCCGAAGTCTTTCAAAAGGGGCTGGCTGAAGTTGAGGCGCAGGGTGCTCCCGTAGCGGGGGTTGATGGTCTGGAAGCTGCGGTTGGAATTGATCAGGTAGTTGTACAGGCTCAGGGCGAGCGAGCCGCCGGTCGGAAGGACCTGGGAAAGCTGGGTGGTGTTGTCGTCCTGGCGGGTGGAAACGATATCGGAGGCGTCGAGGAAGGAATAGGAGGCGCTTTTTGTACTCTGCTTGTTGTAACTGAAGGTGATCGTCGGGTAGAATTTCTCGCCCGCCACGGCGACCGTTTCGTCCATCAGCTTCGGGGTCAGCATCTCCGCGGCCAGGCCGAGGTTGTTCTTCAGGGTCTTGACGATGCATTCGTCGAGGGAGAGCTGGAGGGTTTTTTCAGCGGACGCTTGCCCGGGAGAGTCCTGGACCGTCGCATCGGGCAGCGCCCCCGCTTCGGTCACGAGAGCAAAGGCACAAAGGCCGAGAATCCAATGTGCCGGAGATCCCGGGAAGCGCGATTTTTTATGCCTGTTCATGGTCGTTCTCCGATATCTTATAATGTTTAGACGGATTCCAACCCGTTTTCTTCCTTTTTCCCTCTATCCAAGAAAAAAGGGAAAACAAGGTTGTCTTAAGCGCCACTTGCCTTGCCTGCCCATAATCTTCTATCATACCTTATAAGCCGTCGAGGCAGAAGTGTTGCCTGAATACCTGTTATTGCGGCATAGCGGAAAAAACAGACTCCGATACGGGCGGATATGGATAGCCAGAGACGGGGAAAGCCGATGATGCGGCCAAGCCGCCGCCCAAATCCATAGGTTATATCGATGATCAAACATCCGGCGATTCTACTGCTTGCCTGTCTCTTGATTTTATCCTT
>Ga0299912_10001123_pt1 | contig 21688 bp, 13 predicted proteins | sample RVTome_2_FD_207667 | JGI IMG/M metagenome (GOLD analysis project Ga0299912, IMG submission 207667) | Soil microbial communities from uranium-contaminated site in the Upper Colorado River Basin, Wyoming, United States - RVT95D214 (version 2) ... | reverse complement strand
CCGTCCGCGTTCCGTGGGTGAAGGCACCGGCCGCGCCTGGTACCCGGTGTGGAACTCCGGTTCCACCTACTCGATGGCCGCTGAAGCGGGCGCCGAGCTGACCATGATGGAAAACCGCTTCGTTCCCGCCCGCTTCAAGGACGGTTACGGCCCGGTAGGCGCCTGGTTCCTGCTGTTCAAGTCCCAGGCCACCAACGCCACCGGCGAAGTGTACATGGTCAAGAACAAGGAACTGCTGAACGACTACCCCCCGTATGGCCAGGCTGCCGTTCCCGCCTCCTGCCTGCGCAACCACCTGATGCTGAAGGAAATGAAGGAAGGCCGTGGTCCGATCTGGATGGACACCGTGACCGCCCTCGCCAAGCTGAAGGAAACCCTGTCGCCGCGCGAAGTGAAGCACCTCGAAGCCGAAGCCTGGGAAGACTTCCTGGACATGTGCGTCGGCCAGTGCGGTATCTGGGTTGGTGAGAACGTCGAGCCGGAGAAGAAGAACTCCGAGCTGATGCCGACCGAACCGTACCTGCTGGGTTCCCACTCCGGCTGCTGCGGTATCTGGACCTCCGGTCCGACCGACGTGGGTGCCCCCACCGACGAGGCCCTGCCGGGCGTGCCCGACCACCTGCCGAAGGGCTGGAACTGGGGCTACCGCGGCATGACCACCGTGAAGGGTCTGTTCACCGCCGGTGACGGCGTGGGCGCCTCCGGCCACAAGTTCTCCTCCGGCTCCCATGCCGAAGGCCGCATGGCCGCCAAGTCCATGGTCCAGTACGTGCTGGACAACAAGGACTGGAACCCCGAGCTCGACACTTCCGTGGAAGAGCTGGTGGAAGAGATCTACCGTCCGGTGCGTACCTTCCTGCAGTTCAAGGACTACTCCACCGCGATCGACGTCAACCCCAACTACATCACTCCGAAGATGCTGCAGTTCCGTCTGCAGAAGATCATGGACGAGTACGTTGCGGGCGTGGCCACTTACTACACCACCAACGAGCACATGCTGAAGGTGGCGTCCGAGAAGCTGGACATGCTGAAGGAAGACGCGCTGAAGATGCGTGCCAAGGACCTCCACGAGCTGCTGCGTGCGTGGGAGAACTATCACCGCATCCTGACCGCCGAAGCTCACATGAAGCACATCCAGTTCCGCGAAGAGTCCCGTTACCCGGGCTTCTACTACCGCATGGACAAGAACTTTGTCGATGAGGAGAACTGGCACTGCTTCGTGAACTCCATCTATGACAAGAACACCAAGCAGTGGAACGTGTTCAAGCGCGCCCACGTTGACCTGGTGGACAAGTCCAAGCTGTTCAAGCCGGCCGCTCACTAAGCCGACTTGCAGTAGATGGCACAGGGACCGGGCGCCGTAAGGCGCCCGGTTCTTTTTCAGGGTCGGAAAAGAAGGTTAACCACGGGGAACCCCCTTGCTCCCCGTGTCCCCCGTGGTTAGCTTTTTGTTTTTTAACCTTTATTCTTCATACCCAATTAGTAAGGTGGCGCCGGGACCGCTGCCTGAGTATCCTTTCCCGGCTGTTTTATCGAGGTAGAGATCCATGGCTGATACCCCACATATCGAATCCCCGTTCCCCTCCAGTCCGGTGATGCCCAAGCTGTTCGACGGCGGCAAGACCATCAGCTTCAGCTGCCACAAGGGCATCGGCTGCTGGAACGCCTGCTGCGCCAACATCGACATCACCCTGACGCCCTATGACGTGCTGCGCCTGAAGACGCGGCTGGAAATGACCTCCAGCGACTTCCTGCGCCAGTACACCGTGCCCTACGAGCTGGAAAAGGACGGCATCGCCGGCATCAAGTTCAAGCCGGTGGAAGGCGGCACCGCCTGCCAGTTCATGCGCCCCGAAGGCTGCTCGGTGTACGAGGATCGCCCCACCGCCTGCCGCTACTATCCGGTGGCCCTGATCTCCATGCGCAGGCAGGACGAATACACCGACACCAGCTCCTACGCCCTGGTCAAGGAACCCCACTGCAAGGGGCACGAGGTCGAGCGCCCGCTGACCATCGACGAATACCGCCAGGAGCAGGGCGTGGCCGAATACGACGACCAGTCGCGCGGCTGGCGTCAGCTGATCCTGAAGAAGATGTCTTCCGGCCCGACCATCGGCAAGCCCTCGCTGCGCAGCCGCCAGATGTATTTCATGGCCTGCTACGACGTCGACCTGTTCCGCGAGTTCGTGCGCTCCGAGGGTTTCCAGAACGCCTTCGAGCTGGACGAGGAAACCAGCCGCCAGGTGATGGAAGACGACGTGGCGATGATGCAGTTCGGCTTCCGCTTCCTCAAGCAGGTGCTGTTCGGCGAAGTCACCATCCCGACGCGCGAGGATGCGGTCCGCGTCCGCGAGCAGCGCTTGCGTGAACTGCATGAATTGCAGATCAAGCGCCGGGTGTACGATCCGGCGGACGAGGCCCTGGAGTACATCTGACAGGCCGATGAAGCGCCACGCCGCCCTGCACGGTCTTTCCGGCGAGCACCACCGGGCACTGGTGCTGGCGCGGCGGTTGCGCAACCTGACGCAGGACGTGCAACCCGCTGCGGTGCAGGAACTGCTGGTGCTGTGGCGGGCCGAAGTGGGGCCTCACTTCATCGCCGAGGAAGAGCGGCTGCTGCCGCTCTTCGCGCGTTACAGCGCGCCGGATCATCCCCTGATCATCGAGACCCTGCGCCAGCACGTGCTGATGCGCAGCCTGCTCGATGAAATTTACGAGCAGTTGGATGCGCACGGGATGCCGCTCGCGCAACTGCACGCGCTCGGCGACGCCCTGCGCGAGCACGTGCGCTTCGAGGAAAACGAGCTGTTCCCTGCCATCGAGGTGGCGCTGTCGGAGGCACAGTTGCAGCGGCTGATGGATAGGTTGGCGTCGGACTGAAGTCCGACCCACCATAGGGGCGCATCGTGGGTCGGACTTCAGCCCGACAGCGGATTGCTACACAGCAAGGAGGCTGATGGCATGAGTTACAACGACTTGCGCAAGGGCCGTCATTCCGCAGCAGGACAGGAGTATTTCATTACCAGCGTAGTGGCCGGGCGTAGAAAGGTATTCTGCGATTTCGCCTGCGCCCGCCTGATGGTCAGTTGCCTCCGGGATATACAGCGTGAGGGGCGTGGCGAATGGTTGGCGTGGGTTGTCATGCCGGATCATTTTCACGGCCTGCTTCGTCTCAGGGCAGGCCCTCTTCCTGAACTCATGCGACAGCTTTGCGGGCGTAGCGCCCGTATGATTAACATGCGCATGGGAAATAGTGGACGAGTCTGGCAGCCCGGTTATTATGATCGTGCACTACGCGATGAGGATGACAGGGTTTCGATTGCACGCTATATCGTAGCCAATCCATTGCGCAGTGGAATCGTTCATAAATTGGGAGACTATCCGCATTGGGATAGTGTCTGGTTGTAAGCATTCAGTCGGACTGAAGTCCGACCCACCATAAAGGTGCATCGTGGGTCGGGCTTCAGCCCGACAGCGGCCCTTCGATAGGCAGTGAACGTCGGACTGAAGTCCGACCCACAATTGAGATGAACGGGAGACATCAGTGTTCAAGGTCAACGAGTATTTCGACGGCAAGGTCAAATCCATTTCCTTCACCGAGGCCGAGGGTGATGCCACCGTCGGCGTGCTGGCGCAGGGCGAGTACGAATTCAACACCGGCAAGGCCGAGATCATGCACATCGTTTCCGGCAAGGTGTCGGTGTCGCTGCCCGGCGAGAACGGCTGGCGCGAAGTGAACACGGGCGAGGTGTTCAATATCCCGGCCAACAGCAAGTTCGGCATCAAGGCGCTGGTGGAAAGCGCCTATCTGTGCCAGTTCCGCTAACGGCAACAACCCGTCGCAGAGACGCAGAGGATGACTTGCTTCTGGCAACAAGAGTCTTTCCTCCGCGCCTCTGCGTCTTTGCGGCAGATTAGGTTCTGACGTAGTGAGCGAGTCGCCGCGTCCCGAAAAATTCACCTTCGATGTGATCGGCGTCATCCGTTCGCCGTTCAAGGAAAAATTCGGCATCCCGCGTCAGAGCGGCCTGATGGACACGGCCGAGGCGGTGCTGGAGCTGCTGCCGCCCTATGACCGCGAGGAGGCCGTGCGCGGCCTCGACGGTTTTTCCCATCTCTGGATTACCTTTGTGTTTCACGGCGTGCGCCAGGGCGACTGGTCGCCCACTGTGCGGCCGCCGCGTCTGGGCGGCAACCAGCGCCTCGGCGTGTTCGCCACCCGCTCCACCCATCGCCCCAATCCCATCGGCCTGTCGCTGGTCGAGATCACCGGTATCCGCCGCGAGCAGGGACGGTTGCTGCTCGATGTGCGCGGCGCCGACCTGATGGACGGCACCCCGGTGCTGGATATCAAACCCTATCTGCCCTATGCGGACGCGCGGCCGGATGCCCGCGCCGGGTTTGCCGCCGCGGCACCCGATGCACAGATGCCGGTGGTGTTCGGGCCCGAGGCCGAAGCCGTCTGCACCGCGCGGGCGGCGGATCTGCCGCAGCTGCGCCGCTTCATCGAACAGATGCTGCGGCTGGACCCCAGGCCGGCCTACCAGGCGACGAGCGAGGGCCGGGTGTACGGTACGGCCATCTTCGACCTCGACGTGCGCTGGACGGTCGCTGACGGCGCCGTGCAGGTGCTGACCATTTCCCCCGCCGCCTGACGCGGCGTTCCGACCCTGTCCCCGCCGGGGATATCCCCCGCCGACGTCCCGGCTACGGCCATCAGGCCGCTGCACTACCGTGAATTACCCATTTTACCGCTACGGCCCAGCGGCTATTTGTATAGCTATGACGCCGGAAGGGAAAGGAAACACCGACATGCATGGCTCGGAGCCGATGATCACAGCGCCCAGGGGCGGCGGCGCGAAGGCATTGGGGGCTGACACCTCATGACCCGCAGCGCCTGGCACATACAGAAGGCCGTACTGTTCGCCTTGTACCTGCGCGAGCTGAAAACCCGTTTCGGCGCGCACCGCTTCGGCGCCTTGTGGCTGGTGCTGGAGCCGATGGCCCACGTCATGGTGATGGTGACCCTGTTCAGCTTCATCCGCGACCGTGTCGTGCCGGGAGTGGATTTCGCTGTCTTCCTGCTGGTCGGGCTGGTGCCGTTTTTCATGTTCAAGAGCATCGCCATCCGCATTATGGAAGGGGTGGAAGGCAACCGCGCCCTGTTTTCCTACCGTCACATCACGCCCATGGACGTATTCATCACCCGGGCCTTGCTCGAAGTGCTGCTTTACGCCCTGGTGTACGCGCTGCTGCTCGTCGCCATGGGAATGTACGGACTCGACGTCCGTATCGCCCATCCGATGGACGCCCTGCTGGCGTTCGCGCAGATGGCCCTGTTCGGTTTCGCGCTGGGCGTGGTGTTCAGCATCCTGGTGAGCTATCTGCCGGCGGCGAAGATCGTCATCCGCATCATGTTCATTCCCCTGTACCTGATGTCGGGGATCATCTTCCCCGTGGCGCGCCTGCCTCATGATCTGCTGCCCTGGCTGCTGTGGAATCCCTTGCTGCATGCCACGGAACTGTCGCGCGCCGCAATGTTTGCAGCCTACCCCCTAGTGCCGGGCATCGACATCAGCTATGTGCCGCTGTGGACCCTGTGCGCGCTGTTCGCGGGCTTGTGGTTCTACCGTTACCGACGTTTCGTCCTGGTGGCCAACCCATGATTGAGCTGCGCGCCCTCACCAAGTCCTATGCCACCACCCATGGCAGGCATTACGTATTCCGCGATCTGTCCTTCACCTTTCCGGCAGGCGCCAACATCGCGCTCATCGGGCGCAACGGCGCCGGCAAGTCGACCCTGCTGCGACTGATCGGCGGCATCGAAACCCCGGATCGGGGCAGGGTGGTGACCGAGCGACGCATCTCCTGGCCGGTGGGGCTGGCCGGCGGGTTCCAGGGCACGCTCACCGGGCGCGACAACGTCAAGTTCGTGTGCCGCGTATACGGCGCCGACCGGCACGACATGGCGGACAAGGTGCGTTTCGTCGAGGAGTTTGCCGAGATCGGGCACTACTTCGACCAGCCGGTGAAGACCTACTCGTCGGGCATGCGCTCGCGCCTGGCCTTCGGCCTCAGCATGGCCTTCGATTTCGATTACTACCTCATCGACGAAGTGCTGTCGGTGGGTGACGCGCAGTTCCGCCAGAAGAGCAAGATGATGCTGGAAGAGAAGCTGGCGCGTGCCAACGTGATCCTGGTGTCGCACAACATGAACGACGTGAGCCGTCTGTGCGACATCGCGGTACTGGTGCAGGACGGCCAGGCCATTCTGTATCCGGACGTGGCGGAAGGCATCCGTGCCTATCAGGGCGGCGCGGTAACGTTGCCCGAAGGCGCGCGCGCCCCGGCACAGGGTGACGGCGCCAACCCGCGGCCGCGACAGAGTGCGGCATGAACGCGCCGACTCCCAGACGCCTGGCCCTGTGGCTCATCGCACTGCCGATGGCCCTGCTGGCGTTCTATTACAGTTTCATCGCCGCCGATCGCTATGTGAGCGAGACGGTGGTTGCGGTGCGCCAGTCCGGCGACAGCGGCAAGGCCGCCGCGGGACTGTCGCTGATGCTGGGCGGGATCAATCCGCCGGCGCGGGAGGACACGCTGTATCTGCGCGAATACATCCAGTCCCTGGACATGTTGCGCCATCTGGATCAGACGCTGGATCTGCGTGCCGCCTACGGTGCGGAGCCGATCGATGTGTTTTATCGCCTGTTTCCCGACACCAGCCAGGAATGGTTCCTGAAGTATTACCGCAACCGCGTCGAGGCAGGCTTCGACGACGTCACCGCACTGCTGACCGTGCGCGTGCAGGGCTTCACGCCGGAGTTTGCCCATGCCATGGCGGAAGCGATCCTGGCCGAGAGCGAACGCTTCATCAATGAGGTGTCGCATCGCATGGCGCGCGAGCGCATGGCCTTCGCAGAGGGAGAGCTGGACAAGGCGAGCAAGCGTTACCGGCGCGCGACGACCGAGCTGGTCGAGTTCCAGAACCGGTACAACGTGCTCGACCCGGTGGCCCACGCCCAGGCCCTGTCGGGCATCGCAGTGGAGCTGGAAACCACGCTGGTGCGACAGGAAGCGGAACTGAAGAACCTGCGCACCTATCTGCAGGACGAGGCCCATCAGGTGGTGGCGCTGAAAAACCAGGTGGGCGCGCTCAAGGCCCAGCTCCGCAAGGAACGCAACCGTGTGGCGGCGCCGGAGGGGCAGCAGCTCAACGTGCTGGCCGCGGAGTTTCAGGGGCTCACCCTGCAGGCCCGTTTCGCGGAGGACGGCTACAAACTGGCGCTGGCCGCGCTGGAGAATGCGCGCATCGACGCGACGCAGAACCTGAAAAGCCTGGCGGTGATCCAGACGCCCAGCCGGCCCGAGACGGCGGACTATCCGCGCCGCCTGCATAATCTGGCGACGGCGCTGCTGGCCCTGTCGCTATTGTACGGCGTGGCCCGACTGCTGATTGCCACCATACAGGATCACGGGGATTGAGCATGAGAGCAGCGACCACATCGTCATGCCGCAGCCCCGTCACCGGCCTGCTCCTGCTCCTGCTGCTTGCTGCGCTCCTGCCGCCGGCGCTGCACGCGGCGGTGTCCGATCCGCTTGCGCTCAGTCCGCGCGGCCTCACCGAGGCAACGCCGCTGACGCCGCCACCGCCGGTGCCGGTCGTCGCGCCGGCGGTGAGCTCCGAAGTGTTCGGTGCGCAGATATTCAGCGGCGCCTTCATGGCCGAGCAGTTCAGCGGCTTCAATCCGGACTATCAGGTCGCCATCGGCGATCACATCACCCTGCGCATGTGGGGCGCCTTTACCTACGAGGCCACCGCCACGGTCGATCCCCAGGGCAATATCTTCATCCCCAATGTGGGGCCGTTGCCGGTGGCCGGCGTGCGCAATGCCGAGCTCAACGAGCAGGTGGCCAATCGCATCAAGCGGGTGTACCGCTCCAATGTCGGGGTCTATGTCACTCTGGCGTCGGCGCAGCCGGTGAAGGTGTACGTCACCGGCTATGTGCACAAGCCGGGCCTCTACGGCGGGCTGTCGTCCGATTCGGTGTTGTACTACCTCGACCGTGCCGGCGGCATCGATGCGGAGCGCGGAAGTTTTCTCGACATCAGCGTGCTGCGTAGCGGCGAGACGCGGGCGCGATTCAACCTCTACCACTTCCTGCTGGAGGGGAAGATCACCCCCTTGCAGCTGCACGACGGCGATACGGTCGTGGTGGGGCCGCGCAAGCACACGGTGCGCATCGCCGGCGACGTGCTGAACCCCTACCAGTTCGAATTCGACAAGGATCGCATCTCGGCGCGCGAGCTGCTGGCGTTGGCCAAGCCGCGTCCCGCCGCCACCCATCTGTCCATCGTGCGCAAGGTGGGCACCGAGCGGCGCAGCGAATACCATCCGCTGGCCGAGGCGGGCGAGGTGATGATCGAGGACGGCGACGAAGTGGCGGTGACCGCCGACAAGTATCCCGGCACGATCCTGGTGCGCGTCGAGGGCGCCCATCTGGGCGAGCACGTGCTGGTGCTGCCTTACGGCGCGCGGCTGCGGGATGCCCTGGCCCGCGTCAAGCCGGCACCGCAGGCCAACAACGAGGCGGTGCAGCTGTTCCGCAAGTCGGTGGCGCAACGGCAGCGCGACATGTTGGAGAGCACCCTACGCAGCCTGGAGGCCTACGTACTCACCGCGCGCTCGGCCACCAGCGAGGAGGCGGCGTTGCGCACCAAGGAAGCCGATCTGGTATTGCAGTTCGTCGACCGCGCGCGCCGGGTCGAGCCGCGCGGGCAGATACTGCTCGGCGCCAAGCACGAGGCGCAGGACGCGCTGCTGGAGGACGGCGACATCATCCGCATTCCGGAAACCAGCTCACTGGTGCTGGTGCACGGCGAGGTGCTGTTCGCCAACGCCATCGTGTTCGACAGGGAGTCGTCGGTGGCCGACTACATCACCCAGGCCGGCGGCTACACCCAGAATGCCGACAGTTCACGCATCGTTGTGCTGCACCAGGACGGCAGCTTCTCCGAAGGACAGGACTTCGTGCCCCAGCCGGGCGACGAAATCATGGTGCTGCCGCGGGTCGACACCAAGAACATCGAGGTGACGCGCGGCATCACGCAAATCCTCTATCAAATCGCCGTCGCTGCCAAGATCGTCTTCGGCCTGTAGCGTTGTCCCCCTGAACCACCTGCACATCGCCCTCCCGTTGTGAAGCGCGGGAGGGAACCCAGACGTGCGGTAGGTGAAGGCCGTAACCCCCCCACTTCTTCAACCCATCACCCTAGGCACGGGCTTCTGGCGCGCTAGCTTTGCCTTACCGGCATCGCTCAACGGCGGCTTGCCGACAGGCACCGGCTCAGTGAAGCGCAGCCGTCGCCGCACCCGATAACCAAGATACGACGGGTAAACCAGGGACCGCTTGGGGGATATGTGAGATGAACATGAAAAACCGCTGGTGTGCATTGGCCGGACTGACGCTGCTGGCGGCCCTGCGGGTGGAGCGCGCGATGGCGCGTCGCGTCGGGCTGCTGCCCCTATACCATCGGCAGCTGGCCCGTTTGGTGCGGCGGCTGGGATTGTTTGATGAGGCTCATTATCTGGAAAGCAACCCGGACGTTTCCCAGGCGCCCCTGTCGCCCTTGCAGCACTATGTGGCCTACGGTGATCGCGAAGGGCGCGGGCCGATGCCCCTGTTCGATGTCCCCTATTACCGCGCCCACGCCAGGGGCCGACTCAAGAACGTCAACACCCTGCTGCACTATGCCCTGGTTGGGCGTTATCTGAATGTGTCGCCCAGCGCCTGGTTCGACGTCCGTTACTACCTGGCGCAGAACAAGGATGTCGCCCGTGCCGGTATCGAGCCATTACAGCACTACCTCGGCTTCGGCGGCAGGGAGGGGCGGGCGCCCTGCCCGCAGTTCGACAGCGATTTCTATCTGCGCATGAATCCCGATGTGATGGATGCCGGGCTCAATCCTCTGGTGCATTACCTACGCGACGGCCGTGCCGAAGGCCGCTGCGTCATGCCGGGTCCTGGCGAGTACCCTGGGGCGGCGGATACCGCGCCGAAGCTGAAGCCGATCGATGACGCCGAATGGGATGCGTTGCCGCGGCAGGCCGGTATAGCGGCCCAGGTCGACGTGATTGTGCCGGTGTATCGTGGCCGCCTGGAAACGCTGCACTGCCTGTGTAGTTTGCTGAAATCCAGGAACCTGACCAAATTTGAAGTCATCGTCATTGACGACGCCAGTCCGGATCAGGATTTGAGCGCCGACCTGAAAACGCTGGCGGAACGCGGACTGTTCACCCTGCTGACCAACGCGCGCAACCTGGGCTTTGTCGCCACGGTGAACCGGGGAATGGCGCTTCACCCGGAGCGTGACGTGGTACTGCTCAATGCGGATGCCGAAGTGTACGGCGATTGGCTCGACCGTCTGCTCCTCGCCGCCCAGCGCGATCGGCATGTCGCGTCCGTCACGCCGTTGTCCAACAATGCCACCATCTGCAGCTATCCAGTTTTCCTGCACGACAACCCTTACCCGCTGGAAATCGGCTACGGCGAACTCGATGCCCTGAGCGCAGAGGTCAACGCAGGCGTGGCGGTGGAGGCACCGAGTGCGGTGGGATTCTGCATGTATATTGCTCGCCGCTGCCTGGACGAGATCGGGCTGTTTGACGCCAAGACCTTCGGCCGCGGCTATGGCGAAGACAACGATTTCAGCCAGCGCGCCATCGCCCATGGCTGGAAGAATCTCATCGCCGCCGACGTATTTGTGCGCCACCTGGGTTCTGTTTCCTTCCAGGGCGAACGTGCCAAGCGCGTCGATGCCGCCATGGCAATACTCGATGACCGCTTCCCCAATTACCGCTCCGACGTCGCCCGCTTCATCGCGGACGATCCCCTGGCCGACGCCCGCGCCAATTTGGACTGGGCCCGGCTGCAACGCCAGGTCCGGGAGGAGAACATCCTGGTAATCAACCATAACCGCGGCGGCGGCTCCGAGCGTCACGTGCAGGAGGATATACGGAATTTCATCGCGGCGGGGCAGGGCGTGTTCGTCATGCGGCCGCAGTTCGGTCGCCCCGATTACGTTTGTTTGAGCCATACGGCCCTCAAACTGCTGCCCAATATCCCGGTTTACGAATTGCAGGATACCGAGAGACTGGCCGCTGTCCTGAAACAGCTGCGTATCACCCAAGTGCACAGCCATGGCCTGGTCGACTTCACACCGCAGGCGCCGCTGCATCTGGCGACCCTGGTGCAGGCCCTTGGGGCGCAGCTCGACATCAACGTGCACGACTATTCCGTGATTTGCCCCCGCATCAACCTGGCGGACCGCAGCGGGCTGTATTGCGGTGAGCCGGATGCGCAGGGTTGCAATACCTGTTTGCAGCGCGACGGCTCGGATTTCGGCGTCACTCGCATCGAAGATTGGCGCGCCGTATATGACCATGTCCTGCGAGCCGCCGACCATGTGCTGGTTCCCGACCCGGATGTGAAGCAGCGTCTGCATCGCTATTACCCCGATTTGGCGATGGAGGTGTCGCCCCACGAAGCGATCGACTATCAACGTATCGGCATGCGACTGCCAGACCTGGCGGCGGAACAGCCGCTGCGTATCGTGGTGATAGGCGCCATCGGGAAGATCAAGGGATTTGACGTGCTGCTGGCGTGCGCGCGCGACGCTATCAAACGCAATCTCCCGCTGGAATTCGTCTTGCTGGGTTACAGCCTGGATGACGCTCTGCTGCAAGATGCCGGCGTACAGGTAACCGGCCGCTACCTTGAACACGAGGCCGAGGAACGGCTGCACGGGCTGGGGCCGCACGTCGCCTGGTTGCCTTCGCTGTGGCCGGAAACCTACAGCTATACCCTCTCCACCGCACTGCGCTGCGGTTGCCCGGCGTTCGCCTTTGATTTGGGGGCGATGGCCAGGCGGCTGCGCGACGCGGGTTTGGACGCCATGCTGATGCCGCTTGCCCATGCCGGATCGGCCGCAGCCATCAATCATTGCTTTCTGGAATATCGGAATCTGTGGGCGCGCGCCGGGGCGGGCGTCATGGACTATGCCAAGGCGGTGCAGCAGCGATGAACATGCTACTAACGGCAACACGGGCATTCAGCAGGAAACACGCGGTACATTACGAAACTTCAGGAATTTCTGGCAACGTCGAGAAGGTTGCGTTGCATGAAGTCGTCGGGTGGGCCGTCAACCCGAAGCAGGTACCTTTGCAGCTGACGCTGCGTATCAATGGCCGGGTATTCCCCATGGCCGTGCATTGGAGCGAGCGGGCCGATATCGCGGAGAAATTCGGGGCGCCGTTTCTGACTTCCGGCTTCCGTTACGAAACCACGGAATTCGTGCGCGAGGATATGGTGAGGGCACTTCAGCATGGCAGCCCGATCGAGGTCCTGGCCAACAACGTCGTGCTGCGCAATATCGGTGTTACGGCGGAGGTGCCGGAGCCGCCGCGCAAGGAACATCTGCACAACCATGTCCGCACCATGGGATTCGATGCGGAACTGGAGGCGTGGGGACGATTCCGCATTACCGGGTGGGCAGTAAGCGGCGAGCGGGCAGTGCGCTCGTTTGAGGTGCTGTGCAATGGTGAACGAATCGACTGCCCAATACTGCGCAAGGAGCGACGCGACGTCGCTGCCACGCTGCAAATTGCCGTACCGGACACCGGGTTCGAGATCGAGCTGCCAGGTTACATATGGGACGGTGTCGCCGTCGAAGACCCGTGCGTAATCGAGGTGCTGGCGGACGGACACAGCCTCACCCCGACGCCGCTGGAACTGAGCCGCGATCGTCTTGTCGCCTGGAGCACGGAAGTGATGCGCATGCCAGACGGCAAGGAGCGCCAGTACGATGCGCTTCTGGCACTGGAGCATGGGCGCTACTCAGCGCTCATTACCGCGCTTGAACCAGACGACGCGCGCCTGCTGCGCGAATTTGCCAAGCATATGCGCCTGGAAGAGTACGCAGTGGCACCGCAGCTGGCACATCGCTATGTGGAACGTCTTCCGGTCGACGGTGCCAGCACCTTGCTGTTGTGGGAAGCATTGCACGCGCTCAATGGACTTGTTTCCGATAGAGGCGGTTCATCCTATGCGCACGTCAAGGCGGTGCTGAACAACTTGCGCCTCAAGGGAGAAGTGCGCGAGGAGTTCATCCGCGCTGCAGTCCCCGTACTATGCCGTAGCAACGAACTCCTGGCCCTGCGTGAGTTGGTGGACTTCAGCCGGATCAGCGGGCTGGAGCATGCCGATGAATTGTGGAAGATGAGCCTGGCGTTGCCTACGCTGATGGCTGACCGGCAGATCGATCGCGCCATCGCGTTATGTTACCGGCTGTCGAAGCATGGCGGCGGCGGGTGGTTGAATACGGAATGTCTGCGTTTTGCCACCGGGCAAATGCAGGTGTTGAGCAAGGAAGGCGAGATCGACCAGGCGTTGGCTGAGAAATTCCGCTATGCGGTCATCGCGGTGATCGACAGCTTCGGCGGTGGATGGTTTTCACGCCTGCACGACGTCGAACTGGTGGACACCGTACTGACCCTGCTGGCGGATCTCGAGCTGTATACTGATTACCATCAGCGCGACATCGTGGCGGCGGTGTTGCGCAACTACGGTCTCAATCCAACCTTCTGGGAGCGTGCGTCCGCCTGCGGCGTCGCGGAACTGACGCCGGAAATGCAGCGCGCACAACGGCACTTCGGACGCATCAGCGCCGCCGTGCGCTTCGGCGGCGCGGCCCTCGCCGCCGAACTGGAGGCGGTGGAAGAATCACTGTCCTATTTCCGCAACCGAGACAACCAAGAGGCTGTGATCCTGTTGCGGGAGGTGTGCATGAACGCGCTGCCGCACATCGCTGGCACGCCGACGGCCGCGGGCCGCACCATGCTCAAGCAGTTGTTGGGCACCGAGCCTGCCGAGGCGCTGCGTATCGCCGCCGCGCCGCTGCCGGGGGCCGCCGCACCCGTGACCGGAGATCCGGAGGCGTGCGAGCTGCTGTCGCGCGCCCTGCGCTATGAATCGGGCCGTCCGGCCAGCGTGGTGTACCAACTGCAATGCGCGGCGGCACGCGCGCTGCAGCAGGCACAGCAAGCGACGGAAACTCTCGATACCGCGCGGGCGGTAGCCGAACTGGAGCAGCGCGCCATCGCCATCGCCGCGGCGCGCGATCAATATCTGGGGGTGGACGTACTCGCGGCCGCCTACGCCATGGCGGATCGTGAGCGACACGGCGGCGCTCCTGTGTTGATGCGCCTGGGCGAACTGATGCGCAAGGCCATCGAGGACACCGCGGAAGGCCACTGGATCCCGGCACCGGTGCTGACGGCGTTGGGCCGCTTCATGTCCCTGCCCGGCGACGCGGTGTTGCGCGGCTTCTGCGCCGAGGTCGTCAGCCAGGTGCGCGCACGTTTCGGCAGCCGCTACGATGCCCTGCTGGCGCCGGCGTCGCCGTCCATCGCCCTGGCCGCCGAGGGTTGGCCGCGCGACACCCTGGTGGTGATCTACTCCTGCCGCAAGAATCTCGACAGCCGGGTGGCCGCCATCCGCTCCACCTGGGTGCAGGATCTGGTCGCTCGCGGTATCCCCTACGTGATCCTGGTGGGCGACGGCGACGATACCCTGCAGGGTGACGTGCTGGCGCTGGACGTGTCTGATCGCTACGAGGATCTGCCGCAAAAGACCCTCAAGCTGTTCGACTGGGTCTATCGCAACACCGATGCCCAGTACGTCATCAAAATCGACGACGACTGCTACCTCGACGTGGCGCGCTACTTCGATACGCTGAGCTACCGTAAGCATCACTATTACGGCCGCGTCATCTGGCGCGACGTCGGCAGCATGGAGCGCGACTGGCACCAGTCCAAGTCCCATTCGCTGCGTGGCCGCCGCTGTATCGACAAATCGCCGGAGCCTTCGGTCTATGCCGACGGCGGCGGCGCCTATTGCCTGTCACGGCTGGCCATCAGCCGCCTGCTGGCGGCGCAGCGCACGGAGCAGGGGGCACGCCTCATTGCCTGTTCCTTCATGGAGGACAAGCTGGTCGGAGATCTGCTTTCGCAAGGCGACATCCGCCCGGTGGACGAAGACTACGAGTCCTACCAGCGCCGCCGCACCTTCGGCGATGCAACGCCGGTGGGCATGTGGGAGAACACCTTCTTCCCCAGCACGCTGACGCCCACAAAGGTGGTGCACATGGACACGGAGCGTGGGCTGGACCTGGTGCGCGAGCGCGCCCGCGGCGACGAAATCTGGCCCAAGAAACTGTGGCCGACCTGCTGGCCGCCCAGCATCAAGCCGGACGGCAACCAGCTGGAGTTGCTCGGCGATCCCCTGGCGGCATCGCAGTTGTTGCAGCAGACCCTGCTGGTGGTGACGGTGGTGCGCAACGAAATGATCATGCTGCCGCACTTTCTTGCCCATTACCGCGCGCTCGGCGTGCGCTGTTTCGTGTTCGTGGACAACTGCTCCGACGACGGTACACGCGAATATCTGCAACAGCAGCCGGACGTGGTGCTGTACTCCAGCGATACCGAATACAAAAAATCGCATTACGGCGTCGCCTGGCAGCAGGCGGTGCTGGGCAACCTGTGCCTGGGCAAGTGGGCGTTGCTGGTGGATGCCGACGAGTTGCTGGTGTTCGACCGCTGCGAACAGCGCACGCTGGCGCAGTTCGTGGCGGAGGCGGAGGCCGAGGGGGCCGATGCTGTCTCCACTTACATGATCGACATGTATCCTTATGGCGACCTGGCGGATGCGGATCTGGCGGCGATGACGCCGTTCGAGGCGGCGCCATGGTTCGACGCCGCGCCGCTGATTCCGTGGCGGCTGGGCAGCGGCATGTACGGCAACGGCGCCACCTGGCTCAGCACCCTGCGTCACCGCCTGTCCAGTCCCTCGGCGCCCAATGCCTTCACCTCACAGAAAACGACGTTGGTGCGCTACCAGCCATGGATGCGTTTCTCCCAGGGCCTGCACGACGCCAGCAACGTGCGCCGTTCGGCACAGCCGGCGTGGCTCGCCCACTTCAAGTATCACGCCGGTTTCAAGGACAAGGTGCATACCGAGGTGAGGCGCGGACAGCACTACAACAACGCCGCCGAGTATCGCCGCTACATGGTGATGCTGGCCGAGGGACGGGGGGGCTTCGGCGCTGCCGATCTGTCGCAGCGTTACGAGGGAAGCGGCAGCTTTGCCGCCATCCAGAATCATGTCAGCAAGAGGTAAGCCCATGAGTGTCTGCGCGAGCACCATAAAGGTGAAACCGATCATCATCTGGACGCTGCAACGGACCGGCGGCACCAACCTGGCGCGCCATCTGTTCGGCCGTACCGGACGCCCGGCGACGCAACACGAACCGTTCAACCGCGGCCGTATCTACGGTCCGGTGACCGAGCGCTGGATCAGTGAGCGGGATCGCGCCGCGCTCGACGTCGCCATGACGAAGATCTGCAACAGCGGTGCCCTCATCAAGCATTGCGTGGAAACGGTGCCATGGGAAATCTCCGAGGCGCTGGCCACCGCCGCCAACCGTGCCGGTTACGGCCACCTGTTCCTGTACCGCAATGCCTCGCTGGATCGGCTGCTGTCGCTGCACTACGCCAAACTGAGTGGCATCTGGGGGCCGGAGTTCCAGAACAACGCCGCACTGGATGAAAAGATATTTTCCCAGCCGCTGCCGGTGGAGGAACTGGTGAGTCATGAGCGGCGCTCCACCGGCATGCTGTCCATGGCCTGGCGTTGCCTGGTGGAGCAGGGCGCCACGCCCATGGCGCTGGCCTATGAGGATATCTATCAGGATGGCGACGGCAGCCAGGCGCGCCACAGGCTGGCGCCGGTGCTGCATGCCCTGGGCCTGGCGCGCGGCGAGGCCGAAGACAGCACGTTCATCGAGCAGATCATCGGCAGCGGCGATCAGGGGACGCGCGAATCCTATCGCAGCTTTCCCGGCGTCGCCGAACTGAAGAAACGTCTCGGCACCGTGCCGCGCTTCGCGCCCGACGGCGGTAGCTGCATGCATGTAGCGATGCTGCGCTGTGCTTCCCATCCCTGGGTGCTGCACGCCGCGGTCGACGTCGCACCTGATCTGAGCATCCCCGGCGAGACCTTCGACCTGGGCGGCGTGGTGGTGTTGACGCGTGAAGCGCCGGCAGACTGCACGCTGGAGATCGACGGCAGCGCAGGTGCAGTGCACTGGGACGTGCCCTCGCCGCGCATGGCGCGGGACTATTCCGCCGGAGCCAATGCGGCGGCGGCGCGGTTCCAGGCCCGTATTGCGCTGGCGCCCGGAAAGCCGGCGGCACGCGTGCTACTGCGCGCACCGGATGGCACGACGGTTCCGCTGCTGGAACTGGTGCCGCAGCGTGCGCCCGATTACAGCGAAGTAGGCGTTGAGCCGGAAGACCGTCTGATCTTCGACGTGGGCGCCAACGACGGTTCCGACAGTTGGTATTACCTGAGCAAGGGCTTTCGCGTGGTGGCCGTGGAGGCAATCCCGGCCCTGGCCGATGCGCTGGGCGGGACGCTGGCGGCGCAGATCGACGCAGGCCGTCTGGTGATCGAGCGCCAGGCCATCGCCGACGCCGACGGTGAAGTGGCCTTCACCATCAACGAGGACTGGACCGAATGGAGCTCGCTGTTCAGCGCCTCCAAGGCCAGCGCCGGCAAGGCCACGGAAATCACGGTACCGGCCTGTACCCTGGCCGGACTGATCGCGCGTCACGGCGTGCCGTATTACGTGAAGATCGATATCGAGGGCGGCGAGCTGGCGGCGGTGAGGTCGCTGGATTTCCTGGCTACGGAGCAGTTGCCGCAGTTGATCTCGGTGGAAATAAACCCATGGTGGCCGCAGGTACTGGAACGTTTGCGCAGCCTGGGATACGTCGGCTTCCAGCTGTCGCGCCAGGGCGCCGCCCATTTGCCCGGCCTGCCGTCGCCGAGCCGCGAGGGCCTGGATCGGCGCGCAGTGTTCAATTCGAGCATGAGCGGACCCTTCGGTCGCGATCTTCCCGCCGGCGGCTGGGTCGGCGTCGTGGATATAGTGCGGCAGGTGGTCGCCGTGCAGGCGGAGATGGATGCGCGCCGCAAAGCCGATGATGCGCCGGGCTGGTACGACGTGCATGCCGCGCGCCAAGAATGGCTCGATGCCAACGGCATTGCCATCGCAAGTACGGAGGTCCCGTCATGATCGCGCTGCCGGAACTGCAACTGGGCTACCAGTTCATACCCAAGGTGGGCACCACCTCGCTGTTCACCTTCTTCTACACCTGCGTGCACGGCGTCGATTACGATCCCATGCGGCAAGGCCGCGATGGCCGGCCCGTGTTCGTGCACCGCTATTTCATCGGTGGTGACTGTCCCGATGCCCGCGACGTCGACAACAGCGCGGCGGCCGTCGCCGACTACGGCGGCTATTACCGCTTTGCGCTGACGCGCGATCCGGTGCGACGCTTTCTGTCGATGTACGTCAATCGCGTGATCCAGAAGCGGGAGCTCGCGGCGAACTCACCTTATGCCCAGGCGATTATGCATGCCGGCCTGCCCTTCGATCCCGACATCAATCTGCTGGTGCGCCATCTCGAGGCCTACCTGGACTGTCACGCCAGCCTGCTGCATCACGCCCGCCCCATGATGGATTTTCTGGGGCCGGACCTGTCCGTCTACGACCGCATCGCCGACCTCAGCGCCATGAATACGGTGGTGGAGGAGATCAAGGCGCACTGGTGCCGGGTGGGCATGGCTGCGCGCGCCGCCACTGCAACACTGCCGGGAAAGATGCAGCGCTGCGGCGTGCGCCTCGATCTGGAGTGCCTGACCCCGCGCTCGTTTGAACGGCTGCTCGATTACTATCACGCCGACTACGCCGAACTGCCCACGGTCAGTCTGCCGGAGATCAAAGCGGCCTATGCCAGGGTGGCCATGGGTGCGGCACAGATCCCTCCATCTTCCGCCGCGCGCCAGGCCGTACCGGCAGCGGTGACCATCGGCCGCTAAATCAGTGTTCCAAAACAGTATCCATGCATAGGGCGCCCCATGGGCGCCGTGCTGCGGCGGGCACGGCCCGCCCTATGGAGTACCCGGTATGAGGTGGATACCCATTCGGAACACTTATTTAGGCTTCGGCCACACCATGCGGTGCCGTGGCCTCGCTTGGCTGATGGGGGCGTTGCTTATGCCTTCTCTCGTTGCCGTCGCCGGTGCGGCCCCGCCGCCCTGCGTCATACCCGCCACCGTACCGGTGCTGGCCCTGCCGGTCGTGCCTGCCTGGACCCGTGGCGGTCACGGCGTCACCGGCGCCTCCCTGCTCTTTCACTTCGACGACGATGCCTGGTGGTCGCAAGCGCAGGCCTATGCCGGGTTGCGCGCGGCGCAGCTCGGCGCACTGCGTTTTCCCGGCGGCGAACTGGCGGACAACTACGACTGGGAGCGGCACGCGGTGGAACGTGCAGGCGATTGGCCCGGCGCTGCGTCCGGTCCCACCGAGCGCGAGGCGCGCACCGACTACCGCGAGTTTTTCGCCCATGCCGCGCAGGCCGGCGTCGGACAGGTGTTCATGGTGGTCAACGTCGACGGTGCGTTCCGTGCCGCCGGTGATCGCCGCGTCAATCTGCAACGCTACGCGCAAAAGGCCGCCCGCTGGGCGGCCGAGGTCCGTGCCGCCGCCGGCGGCCTGGCCGTGCACTGGGAGATCGGCAACGAACCCTATCTGGGCGGCAGCTACCCGCTCACGGCACAGGAATATGCCCTGGCCTTGCAGGTGTTCTCCGCCGCCATGCGTGCGGCGGACCCGTCCGTGCATATCGGCGCTGCCGGACCGGGCGCGCTGAACGGCATCGCCTTCGCCGATCGGCTCGGCGCGGCCGCCCTGGCGCGGTTGCGCGCCGGTGCCATCAACAGCCGGCGCGCCTGCCCCGGCCTCACGACTCCGGCCTGCATCGCCGCCTTGCAGCAGGGCGAGCCGGCGCCCGCTGCCGCGCCTTGGTGGCCCACCGTCATGACAGAAGCCGGCGATAGCTTCGATTATGCCGTGATCCACCGCTATGCCCGCGCTCTGCCTTTGAAGCCGGCGACGTTCCCCCTGACGCAGCGCACCCAGCGGCTCAAGGCTGCTCTGCAACAGGCAGCCGGACGCGCAGTACCGCTGGCGCTAACCGAATGGAACACACCCAGCGAGCAGCGGCACGGCACGCTGTCGGAGGTGGAACACCTGATGGAGATCGCCATCCAGCGCGGCAACGATGCGGTGTCCGGGGTGGACTACGCCCTGTACTGGCCGCTGCGCGCACCGGCGCCCGGCCACCGGCCGCTGCTGAAAACCGATGGCAGTCCCACCGCCGTGGCGCAGCTGTTGGCGCTGCTCGCGCCCCTGACCGGTGCCGACGAACTGGCGCAGACGACGCTGGCGGATGATCTCTACGTGCTGCGCACCCGCGACGCGGAGGGGCCAGGCTACCTGCTGGTCAATACCGGGGCACGGGATCGCGTGATCGAACTGGACGCGGCGGCGGCGGGTGCCGTGACGGTGCAGCGGATCAACAGCGACGAATCGGGAAAGGCAATGCCCTTGCATACCTGCCTGGCAGCAGGGATACACCCCAGTTCCCCTAGGGTCCATGCTCCAGCGCGGTCAATTTGCTTGATCCACCGGGGGCTGCGAACTATTGGTTTGTAAACACTACTTGGTCAGGAACCATGTGCATATGGACACTCCGACATTGTATCTCCACATCGGCACCAACAAGACCGGCACGAGTGCAATACAGCGGTTCTTCAACCAGCATCGTGACGCGCTGAGGCAGCATGGACTGCTCTATCCCGTTACCGGATGTTCCGGTAACGCACATTACGCTTTCAGCGCTCTTCTTGGATTCGATCACAGCAAGCCAAGGCCCATCGACACGTCGGCGCCTGCGCTGTGCGATATGCGCAGCAAACTCGAACGGGAGATCGAAAATTCTTCATGCAGCCACGTACTGATGAGTTCGGAGGATTTTGTGCTCCCGCGTGCGGTGACCCCGGTGCGGAACTTCCTCAAGGACTTCAATGTACGCGTGGTGGTATATCTGCGCCGCCACGACGGCTGGTGGGAATCCGCCTACAACCAGGCGGTGAAGATGGTGGCCGAACCGCCCTGGGGACGAGGTTTCGATCGCTACCTCCGATATCAGCGTATGCGCAATCCAAAATACGGAAACTATCGTGCGCTGTTGAATAGGTGGGATGAGGTGTTCGGTTCGGACAACATAATCGTTCGTCCCTACGAAAAACAGCAGAATGCACCTAACGTGGCGGTGGATCTCCTGCACGCCATCGGCCGTGGAGGTATTGCACAGCAGATGGACGTACAGCCCGGATCTGTCAACAGCTCGCTGCATGGCGATACGGTACATCTGATAGATGCGTTTCAGCGTGCGCGTATCGATCCTGAGCTGCGCCGACGCCTGATCGAGTATGCGATCGCCACTGCGCCCGCCGGCGTAACGCAATCTCTGGTTGAGCCTGACATACGCCGCCGCTTGGTGGAGGAGAACATGCAGGACTACGCCTATATCGCACGCAAATATCTCGGTCGAAAGGATGGCCGAATGTTTCTGGAGCCGCTGCCTGACCCTGACGAACCGTGGATCGCCAGGCCGCGGCCGACGCCGTCCGCCATCGTTGAGGCCACGGTGCAGGCGCT
>Ga0299912_10001122_pt1 | contig 21703 bp, 22 predicted proteins | sample RVTome_2_FD_207667 | JGI IMG/M metagenome (GOLD analysis project Ga0299912, IMG submission 207667) | Soil microbial communities from uranium-contaminated site in the Upper Colorado River Basin, Wyoming, United States - RVT95D214 (version 2) ... | reverse complement strand
GCGGTCTCGGCAACCTTGACGTCGGACCGCGAGATGAGCTCGGCGATGCCATCGCGGCGTGCGGTTTGTGCCGAAAGCGGAACGGATGCGCCGAGCAGCGCGGCAAGCGCCAGCAGGGCGGTGGGCCAACGTGCGTCGGCAGCCATTTTGAGACCTCCCAAAACCGGTCGCACAAGTGCGCAGAATTCGGGCTATTCGATGGTTCGTGCTTATCCGTCCGCCGTGCTGGCAGCGCGCCCGATCAGGTCGAGTAAACGCTGATCGACCTGCCGTGCATCCGTCAGCACGACCATGTGGGATAGTGCGTCCCCCTTACCAAGCCCCGCGCCGGCCTGACCCTTTTTGACCGGCTCGTCGAACGGCTGGCTGCCGAGCGCCAGGTGCAGGCGCAGCTCCTTGGGTGAGATGCCCAGGGCAGCGAAGATGCCCGGATCGGCCATAGAGATGAAGCCGTCGCGCGCGACGAAGCTGGTCCTGGGCCGCACGGCCTTGATGCGGGCGAGCAGATGTTGGGCAAGCGGGCGGTAGGCTTTCGCCTTGGTGAGCAGCGGCTCGAGGTCGTCGGCGGCGGCAGGGGTCGGTGCGGTGGCGGGCATCGCGCGCGGCTCAGCGGGCGTGGTGGCATTTTCAACCGGCGTGGTGGACGGCGCCTCCCGGCGTCGGCGGCTGCGCGTTGTACCTTTCGGGCTGTCGGCATAGATCGGCCGGCCGCCATTGTGATGGATGCGCTCCAGCCACGAGGCCTTGGAGAACATGAAGCCCTTGTGGCGCAGCCAATCGATGATGTCGTTGCGGTGGGGCAGCGCCTCGGCGGCGATGGCGTCCATCCACTCGCCAAGATCGCGGCCGGTGTTCTCCTTGAGGCCGTCGATGAAGGCGCGTTCTTTCTCCCCGAAGTCGGTGGCCATCGCGTCCCCCTAGATCCAGCGGCGCGACTTCGCCTTGTAGTCGAGATACGCCTGTCCGAAGCATCTTTCGAGGTGGCGCTCCTCCGGCAGGATCGCGAGCCGCGTGACGAGGACGGCAAAAGCGATCGCGGCAGCGACGAACCAGACGTTCTTGGTGACCTCGGCGAGGCCGAGGAGGATCAGGCAGTCGGCGAGATAGATCGGATTGCGAAAGCGGCGGTAGGGGCCGGTCGTGACGAGGCTGTCGGCGGCAGCGTCGGGGCGCACGGTCGTGCCGTGGCGACGCAGCGTCAAAATGGAGACGGCCAGCAGCACGATGCCAGCCGCACCGAGCCCGAGGCCGATGGCATGCGCGGCGCTATCGTCGAGGCCAGGCCAGGGCAGCGGCACCAGCCACCCTAGGATGAGGGCTGCAGCGACCGCTCCGGCCAGCAGCAAAGGCGGCCAGGGAACGTGGCTCGGGCGATCGTCACTATCGAAATCGGTTTGCTTCATCGCTCGTCCGATGATCGGCGAGTCTCGACGTTTACACCAGAATGCCGTCGCGCCGCTAACGAACGCGGATCGCGCGGGCCGGCGCTAGTTCGTTTTCTTGGTGTCGCGCGGCGTGGGGGTGAGGTTGGTCGCTGTCGGGGCGAGCTCGGCCTGCAGATCGAAGGTCTTGCACTTCTTGGCCGCGAGCTGCTGGTTAAAGGCTTCGAGCTGTGCCAGATCCTTGCGGTACTGCCCGTCGGGATCGATGCCTTCCTTGGTGCCCCCAAAGATCGGCGTGGTGATCGTCTGCACGCCGCGCGCCGCCATCGATGACTTCTTGCGGCTGTCGTAGCCGCGCATCTGCAGGATGCGGATCTGCATTTGCCCGGTGAGCTTGCGGCAATCGTATTTCTGTTCCTCGGCCGTCAGCTGGTAGCCGCCGGCGCGTGCCTCGGGAATGGCGCCGGTGTCGCCCGGCGCGGGTGGCGGGGGCATATCGGTGACGAGCGACGGCGGAACCTCTGTCGGCGCGCTCGCGCAGCCGCACAACACTGCGCTGGCCAGCAGCGCGATAGCGAATGTCCGAATTGGGAACATGAAAGCTCACTCGACCCGCAAGGCTAACGAGCCCTCAATCGGGGCGGATTGAAGGCGCCTGTCGCGTCGCTCGGCCGCGGTTGCTCGCATTTCACATGGTTGCGCGTGCCGGGCGCGCAAGGTTCAATGCTTATCGAGCGCAGCGGGCTGCCGTGGGCGGCTGGTGTTAGGGATGCGGGGAAAGAAATGCGGATCGTGAAGGCGCTTATCTGGAGTTACGCCCTGGCGGCTCTCGCCGTGGGGCCGGCAAGGGCCGAGGACGAGCCCAAGGGCTACGTCTGCTCGTTCAAGTCGGGAACCTCCTGGAGCTACGGCGACGGCAACTTCAAGCCGGCAACGCCCGAGCCGCTCTCCTTCGAGATAGCCGCCATCGATCTTGACCGGCAATCGGCGCAGCTCGTCAACGCGGGCGGCGGCGGTACAACTTCGGCCGCGCTCAAGATCGTGCGGGCGATCAACGCCAACCACTTCCTCGAGGTCGTCAATGAGGGCTTCCTCAATCTGACGACGATCTACGACAAGGACAGCGCCAGCGGCGTCTATCCCGCCGTCCATTCGCGCCACTTCGGGGTGCTCGGGCAGCCGGTGTTCGCGCAGTACGCCGGCACGTGCACGGCAAAGTAGCGACGACAAGCTTGTGGATGCGCGCCGTTTGCACTCGCAGCGGTACGTGCTGGCGGTCCATTCTTACCTGGCGGAGCAGGGGAAAGAAGCGGTGACGCTGCATCTCATAAAGCTGTGCGTCGGTGCTGCCTCCATCGAGGATCTCGAGGACTGGCAGAAGGCGCGCGCAGCCGAGCAGAAGAAGGCCGGCGAGACGCCGCGCGTATTCCACACGACGTTCCAGACGCCGAAGCGGGTGGGCGACCTGCTCGCCGGCGGCTCGCTCTACTGGGTCATCAAGGGCATCGTGCAGGTGCGCCAGCGGCTCGTCGGCTTCGAGGAAGGCACGAAGGCCGACGGTTCCCGCTGCTGCCTGATCCTCCTCGACAAGGCGCTGGTGCCGGTGCGGCCCGTGCCACGCCGCGCCTTCCAGGGCTGGCGCTATCTCGATGCCACCGATGCCCCGCCCGATCTCGGCCGCGGCGACAAGCAGATCGCCGAGCTGCCGCCGCAGATGCGCCGTGAGCTCGTGGAGCTCGGGCTGCTCTAGACCGTGAACTCATAGACTGGCGGTGATGGTGGCCGACGAGCTTCTGCTCCAACTGCGAAAGCATCCATCGTTGCGCGGTCGAGCCAGGTCTCAGAAGGGCCAGTAGGAGACGTCTAACATCACACTCAGCGGCCAGTCCTCTCAAGACTACCCGCGATTACCACATCAATTTCATCCTCAACCACGCTATTTATTGCCACCCTGAATCACTCTCAGCACTCTGGCCGCTACCTTCATCCGCAACTTTTCAAACATGGGTTCCACAATTTGCCAACCAAACATGTCCAATATTGAAATTACGCTTCCTAGTCCCGTCACGGCCGCAATAGAGACCCACAACCAATCGGGTAGGTAAGCCCTTACATCAAAGACGATTGAAGCAGCGGCGGCCGAGGTCGCCACAAGGAAGACGAATAGAACAAAGACTTCGAGGCCGCGAACGATCAGCCTCGATAGCTCGCCCGCCTTCTTTTCTTGTTCTTGAAACAACTCCCTCCTGTAACCCTCTGCACCTTCCAACCGGCCTCTGGCCAGGCTCTCAGCAGCGAGCTTCTCCTTGTCCTGCCGGGCGCGCTCCAAGATTTCTGTCGTGTTTACCTGTGGCAACAGCGCTGTGCGACCATACGTCTGATCTTGTGCAATGCGGCGTGCAGCTTGAAGAGCAATCCCATCCTGGACGATACTGTCCCCTCCAACTTTTTCCACGGCGTCTATGAAATGCTCAAACCAATCAGGATCTGGACGGTAGGCTACAGCGCAGTTGACCAGAAGGTCTCGCGTTACAACCTGGTCGTCCAACCCCTTATTCTTTAGCAACCAGACAACTGTCGCTAGCTGCCCGACATGCAGGATCGGAGCACAATCACTCCAACTCAACTCCTTTTCGTTGATGAGAAAGCGTCTGCTCATTACAGCGAGAAATTTGTTGTTTGTTACAAATAGAAATTTACACTTTAGAAGATCCCTTGACTTGTGCCCCCTCCTGAACTGCATCACCGTGCCAAGGACTTGTGCGTCGTTGCGCCGATTGTCTGCCCCGTAGTCTTTGCTGCGTCTTTCTGCTTCGGTGCGCAGATAGTCATCGAATCCCTTCTCATCTATTTGGAATCGTTTGAGGTCATGAATACGGCTCAGGTTGTCCTTGGACTCAAACACGTTTATTTCGGCGAGCTTTTCCACAAACCGACCATTCAATAACCTTAAGTGGGTAATTGAGCATTCCCCACTTTCGATCGCTTCCGCCGTCTCTCCGTAGAGAATGCGGCCTTGATCGCGTACTCCCAGAAGCGTTGCTATGATGTTGGAGACTTCCGATTCCGTTATTGGAAGACACTTCGTGGCGCTACCGGCGTCCTGAATGTATCTATGGATCTCGGAGGTGGCCGTCTGCAGGAGGCTACCCGAGCAACCTAGCAGCCGCATCAATAGCGCTGTGTCGTAGTAGATCGTTAGGTCGTTGACCTTTCCTGCATCGGCAAGCTGCACTCCCACCGACACAAAGTCTTCTATGATGACGCCCTTGAACACGGATAGAACAGCTGAAAACGCCTCCCTGTTCGACCTGTGAGCTTCTTCAACGAACTTCCCGATGACATACCTTTCAATCTCTGGCCCTTTCTTTGTGAGGACCTTCTTGACAGTTACAGCCTTAGGAGCTGCCTCATCAGGCACCGCTCGTAAGAACGCGATTAGGCCGTCAAGCCAAGTCTGCGAATGCGGTGGACTGGGCAAACCTTCCTGGGAGGCAAAACTCGCCAGACTGCTTTCGAGTCCATCGAAGCTTGCGTGGATCTCTTTCCGACCCCGCATTATTTCCACCGCATCTCCCTTGCAAAGGTGCGAGCGGAGTGTTGGATCATATTGAAGAGTGCCCTGCGCCTGGAGTTCGGGGATGAACTGCTCCAGGGCATAAATCGGTATGTCAAAGCCGAAATTGGTCTTGAGATATTTCTGTAGTGCTGCGAGGTCGAGCTGACTGCCGTGCTGGCTTGCCACTCCTGATGCCACAAAGGGCAAGAAGCAATCCAAGGCGTCGCGTGCAGGATTTGGGCTATTCTCGGCCACGCTTAGGCTTGCTTCTAGGAAGGCGTAGGCCCGTACGGTTCGCGGTGCCCCCTTCACCGCTAACAAATCCTCTAGCGAGAGAGAGCGGCTCATTGGCATTTTCCCCTATGTTCGAATTTGCTCCAAGCCAGCCGCTACTGTCTGGCCGCTGGAGGCTCACAATATCCTTGTGCAACAGGAAGCAATTCAAAACCGGATTTGAGGCTACCGAAGAGAGCCTCTAGTGCAGCGTGGTCTTCCCCTCTTCCGACGCCAGCAGATTGAGAGAATCGCCTAGGACCGCAACCATTGTTTTGGTGGAGTCAGTATGTCGTTTAGGTACCCGCGCTGCTTTTCGTTGAGGTCCCCAATCTCAGGGTGAGCAAGTAGCTCCCCGAAGCCCGCAATATTGACCACAGGTGTCCTCACGTGCCGAACCTTCGAGTGCTAGTCGTTGGTATACGTTCTGTTGAGCGCCGCATAGGGCTGGCGCATGTGTGAGACCGCCATCTCATCGCCGAGGTGGAAATCGTAAGGGCGGTCGAGACGCGTGAGCGAGCCGAGGTCTACCGCAGGACCCTTCTTGACCAAGTCCTCACATCGCGCTCGTCCGCTAAGGGTCAAACTGCGAAGTGGCTCATCTTTGCGGCAACGACCACTTGGGCGCGAGAACCGGACAATAACTGGCCTTCATTCTCTTTCGGTGCTGCGGTCGGGCGCTCCGTTCGTCCGATGGCAGCGGGCCCGCGTTTGCGGTCTCCTGCGCAGATGGTCTGACACCTCGGCCCACTTGAGCTAAGGAGGTGCGAGAGACCCACTCCGCACGGATCCCCATGACCCGCCCGCGCCTGACGGCCCTCGTCGAAAGCCTGCGCGACTTCGTGCCCTTCGTCGGCCCCGAGGCGCAGGAGCGCGCGAGTGGACGAGCCTTCCGCGCCCGGCTTGGCGCCAACGAGAGCCCGTTTGGGCCATCGCCGAAGGCGATCGCCGTGATGGAAGCGGCGGCGGCCGGCAACTGGATGTACTCCGATCCTGAAAGCTACGAGTTGCGCGCCGCTATCGCCCGCTACCACGGCGTCGGCATCGACAACGTGGTGATCGGCGAAGGCATCGACGGGCTGCTCGGCCTATCGGTGAAGCTCGCCGTCGAGCCGGGGTCGGCGGTCGTTACCGCGGACGGCACTTATCCGACGTTCAACTTTCACGTGGCTGGCGGAGGCGGGCGCCTGGTGCGCGTGCCGTATCGCGACGACTGCCAGGATCTCGATGCACTGCTCGTGGCGGCGGTGCGCGAAGACGCGCGCATCCTCTACGTGTGCAATCCCGACAATCCGATGGGCTCGTTCTGGCCGGCGGACGTGCTGACAAAGCTCATCGCCAAGCTGCCCGACGGGCTGCTGCTGTGTCTGGATGAAGCCTATTGCGATACCGCGCCGCTCGATCAGCTGCTGCCCATCGACGTATCGAACGCGCAGGTGCTGCGCTTGCGCACGTTCTCCAAAGCGTATGGTCTGGCAGGTGCGCGCATCGGCTACTGCGTCGGCGAGGCAAAGCTGATCCGAACGTTCGAGAAGATCCGCAACCATTACGGCATCAACCGCGTCGGACAGCTGGGCGCGCTGGCGGCGCTCGAGGACCAGGACTATCTTGCCGCCGCCGTGGCGCGCATCGCCCGCGCACGGGACAAGATCGCCGACATCGCCGTCGCGAATGGTCTGAAGCCGCTACCCTCGGCCGCCAATTTCGTGACCATCGACTGCCGGCGCGATGCGGCTTTCGCCAAGCGCGTTCTCACAGGACTGCTGGCGCGCGACGTGTTTGCGCGCATGCCGTCGACGGCGCCGCTCAACCGCTGCATCCGGGTCAGTTGTGGCCGCGACGAGGACCTGGAGGTGTTCGCCGAAGCGCTTGCAGGGGCCCTTGCAGCAGCAATGCGATGAAATCTTGCGGTCGCTGCGCCGGTGGCTCGAAACGCCACGCGCGGATTGGCATCTCGTTAAGCCGGCGCTGCCAATAATGGTTCCCGCCGCCGCCGCAAAGCAGAGTCCCCCATGTCCGACGCACTCCTCGATTACTCCTCCTGGTCGTTCCAGCTCATCATCGTTCTGGCCATTCTCTATCTCGTCGTCGGGCTGATCCGCCCCGATTGGGTTATGGCGCGCCGGCGCAGCACCATCGTCATCGTCTCGGTGGTGGTCATGCTGCTCGCCTCGACCGCCTTCTACGTCGCCGTACGCCCCTTGGACTCGGCGCCCGACGGCAGTGGCGCTGTCAATGTCGAGCCCCCGCCGGCGCTTCCCGCCCAGCCTTGAGCGCAACGCCCGGCGCCAGCCACAAAAAGAGTTGACCTTCCCGCCCCGCGGCGTGTCGGTCTCGTCCGCCCGTCGTGGGCGTTGGCCTCGCGGCGGCGCTGGGTCCTGGTCCGCGCCGGCCTGGCGATGGTGGTCGCGGTTGGCGCTTTTGCCGGCGTCCTCGCCTATACTCACGCCCAGCCCGACGGGCCGCATTCGATGAAGAGCTACCTCGACGAAGTGACCCCCCGAGCAGTTGCGCAGAGATCAATAAGATGACCGGCAGCGCGGCCGGCGATCGCTAGGGAGATACATGCAATGCGTGGAACGTTCGGAATACTCATCGGCATCGTCTTAATGGCCGTCGGACTGGCGGGCCTCGGCGTGGCGCTCGACCAGATGATGTCTCAAACTGATCCGAATGCGAGCATGAAGGCGCTGGCAGGGCTCGGCGTGTATGTCGCCGTTTGCTTTTCCGCTTTGATTTTGGCGCGCTAGCCGGCCTATGGCCAGCGGTGCAATGCCTCCCGGGCGAACGTCCACTCGGGCGTGACGAGCGGCCCGTCGAAAGCCGCCGGGTACCACGGTGAGCCGTCGGCTGCGGCCGGGTTTTTCAAGACGTGCATCTCCTGTGCGGGCATGTAGCTTTGCAGCAGGAGGAAGCGCTTCTCGCCGGTTGTCGGATTCTCGACCATGTCGGCGACGAGCACCGCGTGGCCGGGAAAGCCACCCTTGATGAACACGTCGCCGATCTCGATTTGGGCGAGCGGCGCCGGCTTCAGCTCGTGCTCGAGCGAATACGTGCCGGCGTAGGCGAAGACGAGATCCATGTACTTGCGGAACGATGCGTAGTCGGAGCTGCGGCGCGCGGCGAAGGTGCGCCGTTTGCCGTCGGTGTCGTTGAAATGGATGTCGCCCTTGCGCCCCGACGCAAACTGCCATTCCCCGCGCAGGCGCATGATCGCATCGGCGCACTGCTGCAGGTCGCGTTTGCCGACGTCGATGTCGACGACGGCGACGTGCACGTCTTGGCGCCATTTGGGTGCGCCGTCGTAGAGCAGCACCGGCGTCCCTGCGGGCTTCATGGGAAGCCCGCGCAGCCAGGCGCCCCAGCTTTGCTCCGGCACGGCAGCGCGCTGAAATCCGGGTGGCGGCGGGACGCGCTGCTCGAGCGTGTCTGCGACTGATGCTGCCGGCGTCAGCCGCCAGGCATAGCCCGGACCGGTCGCGGTGGCGGCCGAAGCGATGCTCAGCAGTGCTGGGAGGAGGAGAAAGGTCGGGGCTCGCATCGCGCGAAATTGCCCGCGCGTTGTGTCACGCAGAAGGCGCCACGCAGTGTCACGCGGTCCGTGAGTGTCACTCGTAGTAGGAGAAGGCCTTGGTCTGCCAGGGCGTCTCGAACATTTGCTGTGCCCACCGCGGTGCCTGACCGGCGACCTTGGACGCGCTCTGCTGCTTGGCTTTCAACCGCGCGGCCTGCTCTTTTGAGGCGCGCGCCCCGTTGCGCATCGTGGCCTTGGCCGCGAAGCGTCCGCGCGAAGCGTGCGTCTTGCCAGTGTGCTCGCGTTCCGCCTCGACCGCGACGACTTCCGGCATGGCCGGCGTGTCGACCGTGATGGCAGGAAGGGTCGGCGCGGCATCGCTTTCGATATTGCCGGCGGCGGCGAGACGGATCGTCGTTGGCGCCACGTCGGCGAGCTCCTCGATGTTCCGCGGCAGGCGACCGACGCGCGCGGGGGCGAGGTCATCGCTGGCTTGCGCCGGCACGTCGCGCAAGGGCTCGGTCGCCGACGTGGAGATCGGCGAGACGCCGGTCATTTCGCCGGGCTCGAGAAGCGCCGCAGTGGACAGCATGGGAAGCTCGCCCGCGAACTGCGCGGCAAGCTCGCCGGCAGCAATCGCGGCCGCGGGCTGCATGTAGCCGAAGCGCGAGACGCTAGCGTGTCGCGGCGCCGACGTGTGCTCGGTGGCGGCGGCGAATTCACCCAGGCATGGGCAGTTGGCGGGGCCGGCGAGAACCGCGAGGCCGAGGCCGCCGACGAAGATCACCGACAGGAAGCCGGTGATGCGCAGGCGGGCGCGGGCCAGCGCGGCAAGGGCCGGGGAGAGCTTCGGGGCGCCAGCGTCTTGGCGCGGGCGCAGCACGCGGTAGCCGCCGATCGAGGTGGGGGCGCTCGTGTAGCTGCGCAGGGCCGCGAACTGGTCGAGGACCTGGGCGAAGCTTTCTGCGGCCGTTTCGGCCTTGATAGCGATGGCGCGCATGGCGCGGTTCCCGGCGTGCGGGATCCCCTGAATTTGCGCCTTTGGCTCTGAGGTCTTACGCGGATACGACCGTGACCTGCATGAAGCGGAAGGCGCAGGACATTGAAAGAACGCCCAAATCGGGCCTGCTCGATATCGACGGTGCCATGCTCATGGTGAATTTTCTACAAATTTTTCAATTTCCGCGGCCCGACTTGGAGCGCGGCGCAAGCATTTGTGCTGCAACCTGGAAATGATCGGGCGAATTCGAGGGTGGAAACGAAAGAACCCGGTCCGGCATGCCGAACCGGGCTCAATTTTGGGCTCCCTGAGGTTTCGAGCGGTTGCGTTTGCGATCGCATCGCTGACGATGCTTCGCCGCAGTTCCGGCTCCGATGAGGTGGCCCTGCCCGTTTACGGGCTGATACGGATCGGCAGCCAGGTCGATTCAGCGCGCCAGCTTCAACTTGGCAGACGATCACGCGCAACGTGCAGATTTTTTGGATTGCCGCTCGCCGATGATCCTTCAGGACGCGCGGTCCGGCAGGACAGCCATTGGGTCCTTCAGGACGCAAAGCGAGGCGGCAGTCTCTGGTCGGGCGGGGACATTTTCTTAGACCTCCCTGTACAGAAGAATACATACAACTCTGCGCCTCGCACCGGGGGGTGTCAACCCGAGCCGGCCGATGCAGGGAGCAGCTGCCGCATGGTTAACGGCTTATTGAATCGCCGCGGCTAATTTCTGCAGCATCGCCGTATCTCGGGGTGCGTCATGAGGTCCGTTCTCGGCTTCTTCTCGATGCTTGCGCTGGGTCTGATGATCGCCGCGATCCTCGTCGTGGCGCCACCGGGCGTCGTCAGCAATCCGGGCCGCTTCGACGGCGTCGGAGCGAACGTAGAGTTCGACTACATGTCGGTGGTGACCGGGTTGGGCATCGGTTTGGCGATTGCCGTGCTCGGCCAGATCTCGTGGGCCCGGGCCGCGCGCAGCGTCGCCCTATGGGTGATGGGCCAAGCGCGGCGCATCTGGCTCATCGGATGGGCGGCGGCATTCGTCGCGGTGCTGATCTACTTCTGACGCGAAGCTGAAAAGCAATCGGCCCGGGATCGCTCCCGGGCCGTTGTCGCAGATCTGCGAGGTGCCCACGTCAGACCAAGTGCGTATTAGACCGAGTAGTACATATCGAACTCGATCGGATGCGGCGCCATCTCGTAGCGCATGTTCTCCGCCATCTTCAGCTCGATGTAGGCGTCGATCATGTCATCGGTCATAACGCCGCCCATCTTGAGGAAGGCGCGGTCCTTGTCGAGGCTGTCGAGCGCCTCGCGCAAGCTGCCGCAGACGGTCGGGATGCTGGCCAGCTCGGCAGCCGGCAGGTCGTAGAGGTTCTTGTCCATCGGCTCACCGGGATTGAGCTTGTTGGTGACGCCGTCGAGGCCGGCCATCAGCATCGCCGTGAACCCGAGATAAGGATTGGCGGCAGGGTCCGGGAAGCGGACCTCGAAGCGCTTGGCCTTGGGGTTGGAGACGTGCGGGATGCGGCAAGAAGCGGAACGGTTGCGCGCCGAGTAGGCGAGCAGCACGGGCGCCTCGTATCCCGGAACCAGACGCTTGTAGGAGTTGGTGGTCGGATTGGTGAAGGCGTTGATCGCCTTGGCGTGCTTGAGGATGCCGGCGATGTAGCTGAGGCAGGTGTCCGACAGGTCGGCGTACTTGTTGCCGGCGAAGGCCGGCGAGCCGCCCTTCCAGATCGACTGGTGCACGTGCATGCCCGAGCCGTTGTCGCCGAAGATCGGCTTGGGCATGAAGCAGGCGGTCTTGCCGTATGCCTGAGAGACCATATGCACGACGTACTTGTAGATCTGCAAATGGTCGGCCATGCGCACCATCGGCCCGAACTTGATGCCGAGCTCGTGCTGGGCGGCCGCCACCTCGTGGTGGTGCTTCTCGACCGTGACGCCCATCTCCATCATCACCGAGAGCATCTCGGAGCGGATGTCCTGGCAGCTGTCGATCGGCGGCACGGGGAAATATCCGCCCTTGACGCGCGGACGATGGCCGAGGTTGCCCATCTCGTATTCGGTGCCGGTGTTGGTCGGCAGTTCCGTTGAATCGATCTTGAAGCCGGTATTGTAGGGATCGGCCGAGAAGCGAACGTCATCGAAAATGAAGAACTCGGCCTCGGGGCCCATGTAGATCGTATCGCCGACGCCCGTCGACTTCATGTACGCTTCGGCCTTCTTGGCGATGCCGCGCGGGTCGCGCTCGTAGAACTGGCCGGTGGTCGGCTCGAGCACGTCGCAGAAGAGGGCGACGGTCGACTGCGCGAAGAATGGGTCGAGGTGAGCGGACGTCGGATCCGGCATGAGCAGCATGTCGGAGGCCTCGATGCCCTTCCAGCCGGCGATCGAGGAGCCGTCGAACGCGTAGCCATCCGTGAAGGTCGCGTCTTCGACCGTGGCGGCCTGCGCCGTCACGTGCTGCATCTTGCCTTTGGTGTCGGTGAAGCGGAAATCGACGAACTTGACGTCCTTGTCCTTGATCATCTTCAGGACATCGCTAGCGTTCTTCATGAGACTCCCCTGTTAACTGATCTAGCTTGCTCGGCGCTTCCCCGAAGGGGCGCGTCCGCATCCCAATCCGGAATGCAGACCTAGATAGCGTTTGCGCCCGTCTCGCCGGTGCGAATGCGAATAGCGTCATCAATTGCGGAAATAAAGATCTTACCGTCACCGATGCGGCCGGTCTTGGCGGCCTTCTGGATGGCCTCGACGGCCTTGTCGAGCATCTCGTCGGCGAGGACGACCTCGATCTTAACTTTCGGCAGGAAATCCACCACGTACTCGGCCCCACGATAGAGCTCTGTGTGGCCCTTTTGGCGGCCGAAACCCTTCGCCTCGAGCACGGTGATACCTTGCAGGCCGATCTCCTGCAGGGCTTCTTTCACCTCGTCGAGTTTGAATGGCTTGATGATGGCCTCGATTTTCTTCATGACCCCTTGGTCCTCCGCGTTTATCTGGTTTCTGCAAGGGCGGCTTGTCAGCGGCTTTATCTGGACGGGCAATGAGTTAGCATGGCTTATGCCAACTGCCAGGCCAAAATAATCGACTGCGAATCCAGAGACTTGGAATGCGCTCGGAAACACGGTTGGCTGATTTCGATCCATCTAATGCCCAAGACATAAGCAGGTTGCCTAGCAAGTAATCACCTTTGGAATCAAGACGCTTTAATGTGCAGGCTGAGCCCTGACATGCGCAGAACGGGTAAGACGTGGCGGAACTTGAACTCCTGACGGCCGATGAGATGAGCCGCGCCGATCGACTGGCGGCGGCCGCTGGCACCCCGAGCCTCGCTCTTATGGAAAACGCGGGGGGCGCGGTGGCGACGGAGGCGGCCGGCATGATCGGCACGGGCGCACGCGTGGCGGTCCTGTGCGGACCGGGCAACAATGGCGGCGACGGCTTCGTTGCCGCCCGGCATCTGCGCAGCGCCGGCATGGACGTACATGTCGCATTGTTGGGCGGACATGAAGCACTCAAGGGCGATGCTGCGGCGATGGCGCGGCAGTGGGGCCAACCCGTCGGCGAATTATCCCCGGTCTCGATCGAGGGCGCGCAGCTCGTCGTCGATGCCCTGTTCGGCGCCGGTCTTTCCCGCCCGCTCACTGGCGCGGCCGCCGCGGTCGTCGAAGCGGTGAACGCTTCGGGGTGCCCTGTGCTCGCCATCGATGTGCCGAGCGGGCTCGACGGAACGACCGGCCAGGCAGCGGGGGCCGTCGTCGAGGCAACGCGCACCGTTACCTTCTTTCGCCGTAAGCCCGGACACTTGCTGTTGCCCGGTCGCGTGTTGTGCGGGCACGTGAGCGTCGCCGACATCGGGATTCCGGCCGCGGTGCTGGTCGAGATCGCGCCGCAGACGTGGGCCAACGCGCCGGCCCTGTGGCTGGCGCAGTTTCCCTGGCCGCAGCTCGGAGCGCACAAGTACGGGCGCGGTCACGCGCTCGTGGTATCGGGACCGACGGCACACACGGGCGCCGCGCGCATGGGCGCGCGGGGCGCGCTGCGCGCCGGCGCCGGCTTGGTGACCGTGGCGAGCCCGCCGGATGCGCTCATCGTCAACGCCGCGCATCTCACCGCCATCATGCTGCAGCCGTTCGACGGCGCGGGCGGTCTCGCCGAAATTCTCGCCGACACGCGCAAGAATGCCGTGCTGCTGGGGCCGGCGCTGGGTGTCGGTGCGCCAACTCGGGGTTTGGTGCTGGCGGCTCTCGGCTCCGGCGCCGCGACGGTGCTCGACGCCGACGCCATCACGTCGTTCGAGGGAGATGGGCCGGCGCTCACCGCTGCGATTGCGGCACGCGACGGTCGACCCGTGGTCCTTACACCGCACGACGGCGAGTTTCGACGCCTCTTTCCCGATGTGGTGGACACATCGAAGTTGGCGCGCGCGCGTGCGGCGGCGAAACGCAGCGGCGCCGTCGTGGTGCTCAAGGGCGCCGACACGGTCATCGCTGCGCCCGACGGACGCGCCGCCATCAACGACAATGCGCCGCCGTGGCTGGCGACAGCGGGCGCAGGTGACGTGCTCGGCGGCTTCGTGACCGGGCTACTCGCGCAGAGCATGCCCGTATTCGAGGCGGCGTGCGCCGCCGTTTGGCTGCACGGCGCGGCGGCATTGCTCGTCGGCCCGGGGCTGATTGCGGAGGACCTGCCAGAGCAGCTTCCGGAAGTCTTGCGGATGCTGCGAGGACAGCTGTGTCTGCGCCTCGACTGGTAACGATTAAGGGCCACAATCCACGGGTAATGGCCTATTGTGGATTCGACCTCGGTGCGGCGATCGGCCGGCCGCGAGAGAACGCGAGGCGCGAGAAACGCGAGAGACGTGAATGCTTGCACGGCTTGCCATTGCGATCGCCCTCGTCGCGTGTTCCGCCGCCGCTGCGCATGCGGCCGCCGCCGACTCCGCGCTCAAGGCGCAGGATGCGGCGACTGCGCTTGTACGGGGCGACACCGGTCAGGCGGTCGTCGGCTACACCGAGGCGCTGAAGGACCCGGCGCTGCCCAACGATCGCCGCGCCACCATCCTCAACGATCGCGCCGTCGCCTACGCGCGGCTCGGTCAGACCAAGCTCGCCATCGACGACTTCAATCGCGCCGCGCAACTGTTTCCGGAATACGCCGCGATCTACAACAATCGCGGCAACCTGCTGCTCGCGCTTGGCTACCCCGACGAGGCGATCAAGGACTTCAATCGTGCGGTCATATTGGCACCGGGGTATGCCGCAGCGCTTTCCAACCGAGCCGGCGCCTATGCGAAGGTCGGTCACAACGACGAGGCCATTCGCGACTACACGATCGCCGTCCGCCTGATGCCCCAGTCGGCCGCGCCGCTCGCGGGACGCGGGCGCGTGCACCTCGCCTCCGGACGCCCGCATGCGGCCATTCGCGACTTCACCCGCGCTGTGACCGCCGATCCGCGCTTTGCTGCCGGATATCGCAGCCGCGCCGAGGCCAAGCTCGATATCGGCCGTCCGCCGGATGCCATCGAGGATCTGTCGCGGGCCATTGCCTTCGATGTGGATAATCCTGAGCTCTATCTGTTGCGCGGGCAGGCCTATCTCGCCAGCGACAACTCCGAGGCGGCCCTCAAAGATTTCACGCACGTCACGACGCTCGATCCGCACTCGGCGCGCGGCTTCGCAGCCCTTGGCCTGGCGAGTGGGCTGGCGCAGTCCTATGAGGAGGCATTCGGCGACCTCAACCGCGCCATCGAGCTCGACCCGCGCTACGCCGTCGCCTTCGCCTACCGCGCAGTGATCTACAAGCTGAGCGGGCAGACCGACGTCGGCCTCAAGGATGCCGAGACGGCGGAGAAGCTCGATCCCGACGGGCCCGAAGTGCTGTGGGCCAAGGGCGAGATCGAAGAAGCGCAAGGTCGCACCGAGCAGGCGGTGGCCGACTACAAGCGTGCGCTCACCTTGCGGCCGCGCCTCAAGCTCGCGGCCGACGGCCTGCAGCGACTTGGTGCCGATCCCGGCAGCGATGAGGAGCGCGAGGTCGTGGGCGCCGGCATCGCGCCCTGGCGGGTCATGCAGCACGGCTCGCGTTATTACGCGGTGAGCGACCAGTTCCGGAAGCTGCGCATTCCTCTGGAGATGGCCGGAGACGGACAGCCGCGGCTGCTCGAGTGGGAGGTCAAGAAGCCGCCCCTCGCCGGCATCGCCACCCTGCGCTTCACCGCCGGCGCGGTGCCCGGAAGCATGGGCCCCGAAGAGGTGGAGCAGGTCGCCATCCTCGACCTGGATTCAAACACCGTCGTCGCCATCGAGCCGCATCGCGAGGGCAAGAAGGTAGCGAACTGGACGTGGCAGGACGATCGCGTGGTGGTGGCCAGCGTCGACGGCGCCACGGATGAGTTCGTGCTCCGCACCGGCCGCCCGAAAGACGACGCTCCCCGCTATACGAGCACCGATGGGCTCGGCGGCTGGTCGCCCTGGGGCCAGCTCGATTCTTCCAACCAGTACGATCGCGGCGAACGGCGCCGATCGAAGCCCAAGACCATATTCCAGCTGCTGTTCAGCAACTGAACGGCAGCGGCCGAGCGGGCGTGAGGCGTCGCCCTCCCTTTTGTGAGTTGCGGGTGCCACCGACGGCGTGGGAAGGTGCAATCAAGTGGCGATGCGGACGTCACGCGTCGGGCCAAAGCAGCACCAGCGTTAAGCTTTTCGCATGGTGTGGCGAATTATGGTGAATGCGGATCGGTATTCCATTCTGGGCGGAGATTTCAGCGCAATGAGTTTTGTTCGGGTCTTGTGTTCAGCGGCAGCCGCCGTCGTCGTCATCACCTCCGCAGCGTTGGCTGAGCCGACCGTTCTGGCAGCGACGGAGCCAGCGACAGCGGCAGGCGAGCCCGCTGCGGCGCCCGCCCCTCAATCGAGCGATATCGTCGCGACCGCGCCCATTACCGCCGAGACACCGCAGCTCGACGGCCACCAGGCGTCCGACGCGGCGCTGCCGCCGGCCGTGGCCGTTGGCACACCACCCGCGGCGGAGGCCGTGGCGCCCCTCGAGCCACCCAAGCCGACGCTCTTTGCCGACATCAATCTCGCCACGCAGACCATGACGGTGCGCGATGAGAACGGTGAGCTCGGCCACTGGGTGATCTCATCGGCGCGCGGCGGCTACAAGACGCCGACCGGCACGTTCACGCCGCACTACATGTCGCGCATGCATTACTCGAAACAGTACAACTGGGCGCCGATGCCCAATGCCGTGTTCATCAACGAGGGCGTTGCAGTGCACGCGACGAACGCCATCGGCAATCTCGGCAGCCCGGCCTCGCATGGCTGCGTACGCGTGGCGCCGAAGAACGCGAAGATCTTCTACAATCTGGTCGAAAAGCACGGCATGCAGCTGACGCAAGTCACAGTGCAGGGCAAGCCGCCCTACTCGCCGGTCGTTGCCGAGCGTCGTCAGCGCCGCTATGCGGCGCCCACGTTCCAGCCGTTCGGCTTCTACGCCTACGAGCAGCCGGCCTATCAGCCGCGGCAGCGGCGCGTGAAGCGGCAGCAGTACGGCAGCGGCTACGGCAACACGTGGTAAGCGGGCCTTCGGAGCTCAGAACGGATTCCAGGTTGGCTGCGGCGTAAAGCGGATGTAGCCGAGATTGGCGCCGAGCCGGAAGCCGAGCCCCGAGCGGATCGGGGCCATGAGCACGCGCCCGCCTTTCAAGAAGGTTATGCCCACGCCGCCGACGAAATACGCCGAGCCGTCGATGCCGGTGAACTGGCGCAGGAGATCGTCCGGCTCGCGCAGGTGATAGATCAGGAACATGGTGCGCGAGCCCGAGGCGCCGAAGTCGGTGCCGATCGACGGCCCGTGCCAATAGACCTTCTCGGTGCCGCCCGAACGCATGTAGAGCGTGCCGCTGCCGTAACGCAGCCCGGCGAGGAAGGCGCCGCCGCCTTCGGTGCCCAGCACGTAGCCGTCCGGGCGCCCGGATGTGCTGAACGCATACTCGAGCACGCCGGCGAGCTCCGTCGAGATGGTGCCGAAGAAGCCGCGCGTGATCTCGCGCATTTCGTCGATGGTGTAGCCGGGCTCAGGCTCGGCGTCGGGCGGTGGCAGCGCCGCCATCGGAGTACCGGGCTCGGCCCCGGCATCGGGCAGCGGGCGGGTCTCGGTGCTCCACTTCTTGGTGCTCGACTTGGGAGCCGGTTTCGGCGGAGTTAGCTCCGCCTGCGGAGCGGGCGCCTTTTCGGCGGGCGCCTTGGCCTCGGTAGCGGGTGCAGGCTTGCCGCCGCCCGCCATCGCGGCGTCGAGCTTGGCCAGAGTGTAGGTCGACTTGGCCTTCATGACGGCGAGCAGTTCGATGCCCGCGGCCTCCAACTCGGCGAGCTTCGTGCAGTCGGGCGGAGCGTCGGTGGGCGGCCGGCCGAGCATATCGATCTTGAGGATCAGATCCTCGGCATCGGCATCGAGCTTGGCCGTGCGCGCGTCGCGCGCGGTGTCGAGCGCTTTTTCCTCGTAGTCCGCGTCATCCCAGCCCTTCTTGTCCTTGAGCTGCTTCAGCTTCGCTTGCAGCTTGGGGAGGGCCTGGGCGTTGAAGGCACGCAGCGCGGCGCCGGATTTGTCGACCGCCGCAGCAAAGTCCTCGGCCGTACAGGCTTGCACGCGGCTGCCCGCGCACAAGCATAACAGCACTGCGAAAAGGTACTGCCAGATCGATCTACGCATGGAACCGCTGTAGCCTTGTCGCAGGTTACGCAACCTCAATACCCGGCGCCTCGGACGCGGATTCTGCCGCGACGGTCGGCCGGCTCACTGGCCGCCGATGGTTTTGACGACGCTGTTCAGCGGGCGATCTGACAAAGCCGTCGGCATGCCCTTCATGTCCTTCTGGATCAGCTCGTCGTACTCGGGCAACGTCTGCACGGGCGACTTTGCGGTGATCTGCACGATCTTGTAGCCGCCTGCCTTCAACTGCTTGAGCAGCTCGGGCATGGCGGCTGCGGTGTGCGGCTGGATGTCGTGCATCAGGACAATGCCTTTGCCGCGCTTCTCGAGCAGCGCCATGACGTGCTTCACGAGCTTATCGGGCTTACCGCCCTTGAAGTCGAAGCTATCGATGTCGGTGGAAAATACGGCGACGTTGCGGCTGGCGAGATATTTCAGCGTCTCAGGCGAATCCCGCAGGAAGGGGAAACGGAAGAAGGGTGCCGTCGGCCCGCCGACCGCGCGATGCACGACGCTGAAGGATTTCTCGATCTCGTCCTTGGCCTGATCGAACGGCATCTTGGAGAGATCTTTGTGGAGCATGGTGTGGGCGCCGATGGTATTTCCGGACTTGGCCACCTCGCGGAGGATGTCGGGATAGCCGGCAGCGACCTTGCCCACGGAGAAGAAGATCGCCCTGGTGCACTCGGCGTTGAGCGCGGCGAGAACCGCCGTAGTGCGGTTGGGCAGCGGCCCGTCGTCGAAGGTGAGCACGACCTCTTTCGGATTGAGGAAGTCGTAGGCCATGTAGTGCTGGAAGCCGAAGCCCGGTCCGCCGGTGGTGTCGATCTCGACCACGCGGGCGACGCCGAGCGGATTGGGATTGCCGGGGCACTCCGTCACCTTGGCGGCCGGGGACGCCGGGCCCAACTGCTGCTGTTGCGGAGCTGGCTCCACGGCAACGGCTACGGAGTTGAGCGCGTGCGAGCTGCACAGCGCCGCAACGGCGATGAGAGACGTCGTCAGAATTGCGCGCATTGATGACCTCCCAGAGGACTGCTTCGCAGGCTTATTGCTTGATTCTTTGTCATTGTGCTGAGATTTGCAGGCCGTGCGCAAGAAGTTTGCCCGCGACCAAGCCGATTTTCGCGACCGGTGTGGTCGGCCGAAGGCGGCGGCACCTATTTTTGCTACTTGGCCTGCAACTTAGCTTGGGCCCTGGCGCGGAAGCGCGCGGCGTCGACCACGATACGCGTATGGCGGCCGCGGCCGATGACCTCGCGCGCATCGCGCGCCTCGACCTTGAAATGCAGCATGCGTCCGTCGATCTCGGTCAGTTCGGCGGTGGCCGTCACCTCTAGGCCGAGCGGGGTCGGGGCGATATGCTCGATCTCGATCTTCACGCCGAGGCTTTCCTGACCATCGGTCAGTAACCGCTCGACACAATCGACGGCGGCCGCTTCCATAAGAGCGACGAGCACGGGCGTGCCCAGGACGGGCGCGCGCCCGCTGCCCCAGCGTGCCGCCGTGTGCTCCTCGCCGACGGTGAGCGCAGCGGTGCCGGTGCGCCCCGGTCGAAGCTGGTCGAGCTGAGATTTTTGGGTCGCCGACATGGGGGCCATGCAGTCTGGCGCTGCGCGCAAAATCGCGTCGCTGCGGGGGGCGTAACGTTGGTTGCTTATAGCGGCTGGGCGCCGTCAGGACGAGGCGTCGGCGAGCTTCTCCAGCTCGCCGAGGTTGGTGAGCCGCAGCCCGCCGGGACATGGCGCGATGAGCCCGAGCGCCTCGAGCTCCGCCAGCTGGCCGGCGAGGTAGTCGACGGTCATGTTGAGATAGCCGGCGACGACGCTGCACGTTAGGGAGTCGGTGATGAGGCTCGGCTTGCGGCCTTCGTATGCGTTGCAGCGCGCCAGAGTGACGAACAGGGCGGCGATGCGTTCGAGCGGCTTTGGCCGCCCGCCATACACGAGCGCCTCTTTGAGGAAAGCCACCTCGCGCTCGATCGCGGCGGTGAGACGCGAGCTCGATCCGGGCGTTCTCTCCAGCGTTGGCTCGAGGGCAGAGCGCGGCAGGCAGCTGAGCTGCGTCTCTATTGTGGCCTGCGCGCCGGAGACGTGGCTCTCGAGATAGCCGAGCCCGATGAGGTCGCCGGGAAAGGCGAACTCGATGACGTCCTGCGTGCCATCGGAGCGGTTCCTGTAAACGCAGATGGCGCCTGTCTCGATTCGATAGACGTGGCTGCGCGGATCGCCTTCGCGGAACAGAACCTGGCCGGCGGCGAGGGTGCGGAACTGGCTGTCGGGCGCCTTCGCTTCACCGGCAACGGGAGGCGGGGCCTCTAATGTACTCGGGGACTCTACAAGGGTGAGCATGGGGGGCTGCTCGACGCTTTACGCTCGGTAGCTCACATTATGTGGCGACATTGCAACAATCAAGCGGGTTTTTGTTGGCAACGAAAATTGGCGCTGGACAATTATCGCCGACTGCGATTCGCGCGAGGCGGCACAATTCAGTGTATATGATCGGCGCCTAGAGGCGGAGAATGGTCTCCGCCTCTCTTGAAATAGCGCCCTGACGTGCGCCTCTTTAGTGAGGCATTTTGCAGGCGTGCGTGCTCGCCTTGCACTCCGTCCCGAAGATGCCGCCGGAGTAGCAGGAAATGAGCTTGGCTTCGCCCTGCACGGTGTAGCCGCGTGCTTCGGCGACGTTCACCGCACCCTGCTTGGCCATCAGCGTCGCGATGCTCGTGCTCATGCCGCTGCCGACGGCTGCAAAACCCTTGCAGTCGCTCGGAGCCGCCGCATACGAAGCCGACGACGCCAGGCTGACGAGGCCAACAGCCGCGGCAGCCATGACGCAGGAGCGCACCAACTTCGACATCTGAAATCTCCCGGATCGATTTTGTCTGAGGAGGTTAAGCTGCTCCCGCCGTGCGCCGATCACAAGCCGCACATGGGCGCCCTGTTGTGGATTGCTGTGAAGGTGTGTCCGCGCCGCTGCGCAGTAATTGCCGCGACTTTGCCGCATTTACCTCGTGCACCTTTCGCGCTCGGAACAGTCGTCAAGCTGGCTTATTCGTGGCCCATTGGTAAGTGGTGTTCACTTGTAGCGGGGACAGGCCGTGGACGACAGGTCTCGCGTACTCATCATCCAACAAGACACCTTCCTCAAGGGGGAGGTCCGCAACGCCGGCCGCATCGAGGTGTTCGGCTACGTCGAAGGCGACGTCGCGGGCGACCTGCTCGTCGTGCAGCCCGGAGGCCTCTGCTTCGGCAACGTGA